>ERZ890953.902-NODE-902-length-16003-cov-4.571608_pt1 | contig 16003 bp, 17 predicted proteins | sample MGYA00521264_ERZ890953 | MGnify/ENA primary metagenome ERZ890953 (study PRJEB32303, sample SAMEA104408629) | aquatic metagenome | biome: Brackish water; feature: Chemocline; material: water | place: Baltic Sea | collected 2014-10-26T21:54:00 | depth 200 m ...
AAGATACTCGCAGTCAGCGCGGTGTGGTGATTGGCCTGGTAGTCGGCGGGATTGTGTTCGTGGCTTTGACCGTGGCCGCGATCGTTTTTTTATTGCAGGAATCGACCGATACAGCGCGTTTTAGAGATGTTTTTATTATCTTCATGGCGCTGGAATCGATTGTGATCGGAGCGGCGTTAGTTATTTTGCTGATTCAGCTTGCGCGCCTGATTAATTTGCTGCAAAATGAAATTAAGCCGATTATGGATTCAACCAACAAAACGGTGAGTACGCTGCGCGGTACGGCACAGTTTTTGAGTGATAATCTGGTTGAGCCGGTGGTGAAACTGAATGAATACCTGGCCGGGTTAGGTCAACTGATCCGTTTGGTACGACCGAAAAAAGAATAATAATCCAAAGTACGGCAAAGGAGTGATAAAAATGTCAAATGATAGTAATGAATTCGGCGCTTTCCTTTCAGGATTAGTGCTTGGCGGATTGGTTGGAGCGGCCGCGGCTTTATTATTGGCGCCTCAATCGGGCGAAGAAACCCGAACCATTATTCGCGAGAAAAGCATTGAATTGAAGGACTTGGCCGAAGAAAAAACGACCGAAGTGCGCACCCAGGCTGAAGCCAAACTTGGCGAGGCGCGCACACAAGCTGAGGCAAAAGTAGCTGAGGCTCGACAACAAGCAGAACGAATTGCTCAGGAAGCGAAAGCAAAGGCCGATGAACTGCGCCAGCAGGGACAGGTTGTGCTTGAAGAGCAGAAATCGAAAATTGAAGAAGCGATCGAAACCGGTAAGAAGAAAATCGCGAAAAAAGATGCTCCCGCGGACGAAGCGGCGGTATAGCTCATTGACAGTACCGGCAACAGAAATCGCTCCCACTCGGGGGCGATTTTGTTTAACGACCTTTACTCGCTATGAGGAAGCCAGGAAATCAGGAAAACGCTGCTCCTGGTTTCCTGATTGAAACACGATAGTTTGCGCATCTGTTCAAGCTTTTGTTGGCGACCACAATATTTTGAGAAAATGCTTTGTTTTTAGGCTCATGAAATCACGGTTGCGTTGGCCCAGGTAGATTCTGATATAATCCCGCGCATGAATGAGAATGTCTTTAGCAAATGGAAAACTGGTCTGACGCGCACGCGTAAAACTACCTTTGGGCGAATCGCCAATATGCTGGGGGCCAGCGAAATTGATGCCGACACCTGGGATGAGTTGGAGGCGCTCTTTATCCAGGCCGATATGGGTCTGGAAACCACCGAAGAAATCATCGAAGCCTTGAAGCGGATTCAGCAGCAACAGGGTCTGACACGCACCGATGAGCTACGCGCAAGCATCAAAACAGAACTGATTGCCCGCCTGGATGTGCCGCCGCCAATTAATTTTGACGCGCAACCGAGTGTGATTTTAGTCGTCGGCGTTAATGGTTCTGGGAAAACCACCACGATGGCGAAATTAGGCCAGCGATTTCAACAGCAGGGTAAAAAAGTTATATTTGGCGCCGCCGATACATTCCGTGCTGCGGCCATCGAACAACTACAAATTTGGGGGGAGCGCTTGAATATCCCGGTGATTGCCGGGCAGTCCGAAGGCGATCAAGGGGCTGTGGCTTTTGATACGATACAGGCCGCCATTGCCCGTAAGGCCGATATCGCCATGATTGACACAGCCGGGCGTTTGCACACGCGCTTCAATCTGATGGAAGAACTTAAAAAAGTCAAGCGCGTGGTTACAAAAGCCCTGCCCGGCGCGCCGCATGCCGTCTGGTTGGTAATGGATGCCAACACCGGTCAAAATGCCTTGCATCAGGCGCGGGCCTTTAAAGATACGGTGGATGTAACGGGCGTGATTCTGGCCAAACTGGATTCGTCGGCGCGCGGCGGCATGGCTTTTGCCATCCAGCGCGAGTTAGGGTTGCCGATCTTTTTTGCCGGGCTGGGTGAAAAAGCCGAAGATTTAGCCCCCTTTGACCCTGAAGCCTTTGTAGAAGGCATTTTGGCTGATTTCTGATGATGAAACTCAAACGCTATAAAAAGGACATGGAGCACAGTTATACCTTTGGCGTGTTTCCCACTCTTGAACTGTTGACGCATCGCAAACAGGATGTGCTTGGAGTCTGGCTGCACCCTCGGGGTAGTCAGAACAGCGGTGTTACCAAAATCGAGCAGATTTGCCAGAAAAACGCCATCCCGGTTGAAATCCACGAGAAAATCTTCAATCGTATTGGTGCGCGTGAGAACGATTATGCCATCGGCGTTGTACGCAAATATGCCGCGCCGCTGAGTGCCGCTGCCAATCACATCGTACTCGTCAACCCGGAGAGCCGAGGCAACCTGGGGACGATCCTCCGCACCATGTTAGGATTTGGCTTTCACGATCTGGCTGTGATCGAGCCTGGGGTGGATATATTTCACCCCGATGTGCTGCGTGCATCAATGGGGGCATTGTGCCAGTTGCGTTTTGAGTATTTCACTGATTTTGACACATACCGATCTGCGTATAGTCATAATATTTACACACTGATAACCGATGGAGGAACACTGCTCTCAGAAGGGAGATTCGAAACTCCTTTTGGGTTGGTTTTTGGCAGCGAGAGCAGCGGCTTACCCCCGGAGTATCGCCAGTTTGGTACCAGTTTGCGAATTCCCCAAAGCGGAGCGATTGATTCGCTGAATTTGAGTATTGCCGTGGGTGTGACGTTGTTTCAGGCGTCACTGGCACAAGTTGGATGATCTGCATATAATAGACCCCAGACTGCGGGCAGCCGGGACTGGCTCTCTATTCAGAAAAAATCGAGGTAATCGCTATGGAAGAAATGATCGCTCGTCTCCGTGATAGTGAGACAAAAATTCAGAATCTCCTGGTGCGTCTTTGACGTAGCTTCACGGGAAGAACGTCTCAAAGAACTAAAGAAAAAATCCGAAGCTCAAGACCTTTGGGATTCCCCCAAAAAAGCCCAAAAACTGATGAAAGAACTCTCCGGTTTGCAAGAGAGCATCAACAGTTGGCATAAATTACAAAACCGTTTGGCTGACGCGCTGGAATTAAGCGAATTGGGTGACGATTCGCTGTATGAAGATTTAGCTACGGAAACAGACGCCATTGAGAAAGAAGTCGAGCAGCGCGAGTTCAGGGCTATGCTCTCGGGCGAATATGATAAAGGCAATGCGCTATTAGCGATTCACGCCGGAGCAGGTGGCACTGATTCGCAAGATTGGGCCGAAATGTTGCAACGCATGTACCTGCGCTGGATTGAGCGCAGCGGGTATAAGGCTGAAATCGTCGATTTTACACCCGGCGAGGAAGCAGGTATAAAAAGTGTCACGATCGCTGTGGATGGGCGCTATGCTTATGGGTATCTACGCTCCGAGAAGGGGGTGCATCGGCTGGTGCGTATTTCGCCCTTTGACTCCAATAGTCGGCGACATACCTCGTTTGCCCTCATTGAAGTGCTGCCCCAGGTCGATGACGATGTCGATTTAGAGATCAATCCCAACGATATCAAAATTGATACCTTTAAATCGGGTGGAGCGGGCGGTCAGAGCGTGCAGAAAAATGATACTGCCGTACGCATCACTCACTTGCCTACCGGAATCGTGGCAAGTTGCCAGAACGAACGCTCACAAGGGCAGAATCGTGAAATGGCAATGAAAGTGCTGAAGGCACGTTTGTTGGAAGTCAAAGAGAAAGAAAAAGCAGAAAAGATAGACGAATTACGTGGCGAATATACCAAAGCCGAGTGGGGTAGCCAGATTCGCTCATATGTGCTGCATCCCTACAAAATGGTCAAAGATCACCGTACAAACCACGAAGCCGGCAATGCCGAAGGCGTGCTCGATGGCGATCTGGATGGTTTTATCGAGGCGTATTTGCGAGAAAATGTTGGTGAATGATAAGCTGCTGGGAAGTTGTTGACAGTGTTTTTTTTCGATTCCACCCTTGACAGACCACCGGGCTGTCCGTATAATCCACGGGCTATTTTTAACGCGCCAGCGCGCTAATCAACGGTTCAATTGTAAGCAGGAGTAAGATCATGGCTGTTCCCAAGCAACGTACTGCTAAATCGCGGCGTGACCGCCGCCGCTCGCACGATGCACTCAAAGCCAAAAGCCTGGTGCAGTGCAGCAATTGCGGTGAAAAACGACTACCCCATCACGTCTGCCCTAACTGTGGGCACTACAAAGGACGCGAAGTCGTCGTGATTGAAGAGTAAATTGTCAAATGAGCCGTGACTTTTGCGGCTCATTGGCGTTAATACAATAGAATCATCGCTGACCGGGCTGATGCCCGGTTTTTGCTTAACAAGGAGTTGATAACATGCAAGCAGAAAAAATAGCGTTTCTATTTCCAGGGCAGGGTTCGCAATTTATGGGTATGGGAGAATCATTAACGCAATCATTCAGCGTTGCTCGTGATACCTATGCCGAAGCTGAAAATATTCTCGATACCCCGATTTCCCGCATCTCCTGGTTTGGGCCGGAAGAAGAACTTAACGACACAGCCAATACGCAGCCCGCTTTATTGGTGCACTCTGTGGCCGCCTGGCGCGTATTACGCGATCTTCGGCCAGATATTGTCGCGGCTTTTGTCGCCGGTCATTCGTTGGGAGAATTAAGCGCCCTGGTCGCGGCGGGAGCACTGCCTTTTTCCTCGGCGTTGCAATTGGTGAGGCAGCGCGGCCAATTGATGAAGGGCGCGGGCGAACATTCGCCTGGAGGCATGGCTGCCGTGTTGGGGCTGGAACTTGCCTCCCTGGATGCGATCTGCGCCCAGGCCAGTACCCCTACCGAGATCGTCCAAATTGCCAACGATAACTGCCCGGGGCAGGTGGTCATATCGGGGGCAGAATCCGCTCTTGAGCGCGCCATGATTGCCGCTTCGGAAGCAGGCGCTAAACGTGTGGTGAAGCTGGCTGTCAGCATAGCCGCCCATTCCCCCCTCATGTCTCAAGCGCAACATCAATTCAATCAGGCAGTAAATGAAGCGCCGATCGAAACCCCACAGATTCCGATCATTGGCAACGTTAGCGCCCGGCCATTGAGCACGCCCGATCAGGTGCGCGCCGATCTGCAAGCACAACTCACGGCACGCGTTCGTTGGACGGAGAGCATTGAATATATCCGCGCGCAGGGTGTGGAGATGTTCATAGAACTCGGCAGCGGCGATGTTTTGTCGAGCCTGGTGAAACGCATCGATCGCAAAACCACGCGTATTGCACTGGGCACGCTGGAAGATTTCGAAAAATATGATTCGGTGGATCCGAGCGCAGAATGAAAAATCGGCTTGGTTGTCTTGCGGTATAATAAACCAGCTATTTGAGGAGAATTATGTCGATTTCGGGAAAACCATTTGAAGGACAAGTTGCCATTGTGACGGGTGGTTCGCGTGGTATTGGCAAAGCGATTGCCAGCAAGTTGGCCGCGGACGGCGCTGATGTTGTCATTATCAGCCGCAGCCTTGAAGCGGCTCAGGTGACAGCGGATGAAATTGCCGCCGCCAGCGGAAATAAGATTGTGGCCTACGCACTGGATGTTGCCAATTTTGAGCAAGCCCAGGAAATGGCAACACAGATCAAAACCGATTTCGGACGCATTGATATTTTGATCAATAATGCCGGTATAACGCGTGACAATATCATCATGCGCTTGAATGAATCCGATTGGGATGATGTCATCGATATTAACTTGAAGGGCACATTCAACTGTTCGAAGGCAGTGATCCGCACCATGATGAAGCAGCGCTATGGACGGATTGTCAATATCACCTCCGTTTCGGGACAGGCAGGCCAGGTTGGGCAAACGAATTATTCGGCATCGAAAGCTGGGATGATCGGCCTGACAAAGGCACTCGCCCGCGAGGTTGCTTCGCGCGGGATTACCGTCAACGCGGTAGCGCCAGGATTTATTCCCACGGCACTCACGAAAGATCTGCCCGAAGAATTGAATGCCCAAATTTTGAACGCTACCCCGATGGGGCGCATGGGAACGCCGGAAGAAGTAGCCTATGCCGCCATATTTTTGGCTTCCGCTCAGGCATCATATATTACGGGCCAGGTGATTGGTGTCGATGGCGGCATGGTAATGATGTAGTTGCCCCATCGGGCTTGATCTTTTTACGGTATTCTGAAGCCCGGACTGATCTGAATAGGATATAACCGGAATGGTAATGAGAGAAAATAATATGTCTACCACAACTCGACCCCCAGGAAAAACGACCGTTGCTACCAGTGTTTTGCTCACCATAGCTGGCCTCACTACGTTGAAGGTTGACGGAGTCAGCCGGATGTGCCAGATTCCCGGTGGTGTCAATCGCCTATTCCAGAAAGGTGATTATCGGGATGGCGTGCAGGTGAAAATTGAAGATGATCGCGTCTATGCAGATCTGTACGTCGTTTTACAGCACGGTGTTAACATTCGTGATGTAAGCCGCAATATTCAACAGGCCGTTCAGCGTGCTTTCGCCGAAATGGTAGGCATGGAAGTCGGGCGCATCAATGTTCATATTGAGAATATTGATTATCCCGGATTTGCCGAGAATCCCGCGGAGGAAGCGAATATCGAATGAAACCACGCACTCGTGCCCGAGGCACAGCGCTCCAGATTCTTTTTGAAGTGGACCTGGTCGATCATCTTTTAGGTACTGCCATAAAATACCGCTTGGATGAAGTAAATCTCGATGATCGTCTAGCGGAATTTGCGGCGAATATTGCCCGTAGTGTTTGGCCGTTGAAAGATCAGTTAGATGCGTTTATCGCCGTACATGCCCCGGAGTGGCCGCTGGAGCAGGTAGCAATTATTGACCGCAATATTTTACGCATTGCGCTTTGGGAATTTGCAGTCAGCACCGAGACGCCCGTAAAGGTGGCGATTAACGAAGCTGTGGAATTGGCAAAAACCTTTGGTTCAGAGAGCAGCCCGCGTTTTGTCAATGGTGTCTTGGGGAGCTTGGCGGCGCGCCAGAACGAGCTTCGCCAGGCTTTGGCTGCCTTTTCTTCAATGGACTAAGCAGAGTATTCTGTGAATACTCTTTTGGGCTTTTTCTGTTGTTGCATACGTCTTGAAATTCGATCATAAAGAAACATATGGATATTCTTGGTATCGGCCCACTGGAAATAGTTTTCATTTTGGTTATTGCGCTGATAATTTTTGGCCCCAATGATCTTGTTCAAACTGGAAAAAGTGCCGGGAAATTTTTGCGAAAAATCGTAAAATCACCGGAATGGGGTACCTTTCAACAAGCTTCAAAAGAAGTTCGCAATTTGCCAACTCGTCTGATGCGTGAAGCGGGGATTGACGAGTTAGAGAATGAAATTGGCAGTATCAAACCCCCGAAGGTCAATTTGTCGAAAAATAATTTAGACGCCAAAATTTCTTCGTGGGTAACGACACCGGTCATGAATGATAGTGAAATATCAGCCCAGACCATATCGACCCCCCCAGCGTCTCCACCCACTGAGACGGAAACCGAATCTGAGTCTGAAAGCTAATCCTATGCGTCGATTTTTCACTTCTATCTGGCGTGTCTTTACCGCGCCGTTCCGCTGGATCGGTAAGATCGTCGGAAATGTACGTGCATTTTTTATGGACGAACCCGAAGATGCGCCCTTACCCGACGCTTTTGCCAAAGCCATCCAACAGCCCGTTGGTATTCTCGAACACCTGGATGCACTTCGTAAACATCTTTTTCGGGCGATTATTGTACTGGTTGTAGCGACGGCTTTCGCTTTCATCTTTATTCAGGATTTATTAGCATGGCTGACACAACCGATTGGTGGGCTGGATTCACTGCAGGCCATTGAAGTTACGGAACCTTTGGGGGTCGCCATGCGCGTTGCCCTGCTGGCTGGTTTCGCGATCGCCATGCCCTATATTGCATTTGAGTTGTGGCTATTTGCCGGGCCGGGCTTGAAACGCAGCGCTCGTTTGCGCGGTCTTTTCTCTATACCGTTGGTGGTAGTGTTCTTTGTCTCTGGTATGGCTTTTGCCTATTATGTGATGCTGCCAACCGCGCTTCCCTTCTTGCTGAACTTTTTAGGCATCCCCGCCGTGGTACGCCCAGATTCGTATATCCGTTTTTCTACCGGATTAATGTTTTGGATCGGGGTATCTTTCCAGTTTCCGTTGGTTATTTTTGCTCTGGCGGGTATGGGGTTGGTGAAGGCCCATACGCTGGCGAAAAACTGGCGCATCGCAGTCATTCTCATTGCGGTGCTTGCCGCTGCGATTACACCCACAATTGACCCTGTTAATATGGGGCTGGTGATGGGGCCAATGATCTTGTTGTATTTTCTGAGTATTGGTCTGGCCTACCTTGCGCAGGGCCGCCGCGAGAAAGAAACTGACTAAACAAATAACGACCTGATTTCAGCCAGGTCGTTATTTGTTTAGCGTAGTTTGGAGCCTGTTGAAGAATACTGGCAAAAAAATAATACTTGATCGCATGGAGTCAATCACTTTGGGTTTCTGGGAATACCCCTAAATGTGGGGGCAGTTCCCAAAGAGCCATCACTTTGTGGTCAACCGCCGCACGGGGCGGATTTCGTACAAACGCTAGGAGGATACTGCATCATGAGACCTGTGTATGCCATTTCGGGGGGGGTATCAAAATTTGCCAAGTCAAGACCAGACAAAACCTTCGCAGCCATTGTAAAAGAAGCTTACGATTATGCGATTAATGATATCGGTCTGGATTTCCCGACATTCACCCGGCTGGTGGATGGCTCGGTGGCTTCCTATTTCTCCGACCATTTTAGCCGCCAGTTGATGGCGGCCATCATGGCACAAGATTATTTGGGCCTGATCCCAAAACCCAGCCATCGCGTGGAAGGCGGTGGAGCCACCGGTGGATTGTGCTTTCAAGAGGCCTGGAAATCGATAGCCAGCGGACACATGGATATTTGTGTGGCCTACGGCTTCGAAACTATGAGCCATGTGGAAACCTGGAAGGGCAATGAATTTATTGCCCTGGCCTCCGATATTTCCTTCGATTATCCGGTTGGCGGGTTTTATTCCGGGTATTACGCCATGATGGTTACGCGCCATATGAAAGAATTTGGCACCACTGTGGAGCAAATGGCGCATGTCAGCGTGAAGAATCATATCAACGCATTTCACAATCCCTACTCGCAAAAACGCAATCGCTACACCATCGAAGATGTTCGTAATTCGCCGATGGTCGCCTGGCCACTTACTCGCCTGGATATTTGCGTGATGTCCGATGGCGCCGCAGCCACCCTGCTGGTATCGGAAGAAGGCTTGAAGAAGCTCGAAGATGCTGGAGCGCAAATTGCTCGCCCGCTGGTCAAAGTGACCGGCATTGGCCGCGGCACCGATGCCATGCGTATGTCGGACCGGCCGCATGTCGATTACGATAATTTCATCGAAAATTACGCTACCCAGCAAGAGAAAGATTCTGCGGATACAATGGCGTACTACAAAAAACTCTGGGAGCATGGCACGCGTTACCCCGGAGTACACTCCTTCCGAGCAGGGCGCACAGCGGGCAATATGGCCTATAAGCACGCCGGAGTTTCCGATCCGCTGCGGGAGTTGGATTTTGTCGAACTCCACGATGCCTATACTTCCAGCGAAATTCAGACCTATGAAGATCTGGGGCTATGTCGCTACGGCGAAGGCGGCCCGTTTGCAGCTTCGGGTAAAGCCTTTATGCCCGGTGTGGATTATGGCCTTGACTTGGTTGATGCTCCGGCCTGCCCGGTCAATCCATCGGGCGGGTTGATCGCCTGTGGACACCCTGTGGGTGCTACCGGGCTGATGCAGGCTGTCTTTGCCATCTGGCAGTTGCAGGGCAGCGTGAGCCAGCACTTTGGTGATGCCACCTTGCAGCTCGATGCTCCGCAGCGTGGTGCCATTCATAGCCACGCGGGTACTGGCACCTATGTCACCGTGAGCATTTTGGAACGTGAGTAACGGAGAGAATACGATGTCTACAACCCCCAACAAACGAGAAGAAACCCTCGGCGGTTATATCGTTCATAATATCCCCTTTCCAGTAGAGACAAACCCCGAAGCGCTGGCGTGGCTCAAAAAGATGACACCCATCCAAATTGAGCAGCCCTATCAAATAACGTACTTGCATTCCTACGCGCAAGATAGCCCCTGGTTTGCCGGACTCACCAATAAAAAATTACTCGCCAATCAGGATGATCAAACCGGATACACCTACGCCACGCCGCGTGGCCACGATATGTACACTGGCGCGGAAACCAAGTGGATCGACATCACTGAACGAGATGCCAAAGTTCACGCCTTTACGGTTTGCCATTTTGGTTCCGAAGAATTTTTACCGGAAACTCCTTTTGTGCTTGCCCTGGTGGAATTTGAGGGTGTCAACACCCTGTTGCTCACTCGTATTCTTGGCATTGACCCCATGCAAGCCTCACTGGATTGGATTGGGATGTCGGTGCAGCCGCAATTTTTGCGCAATAGCAAACTCAAACCCACCGACGTCTATTTTACGCCGGTAGCGTGAGCACAAACAAAATCGGATAAGAAATTTGACAAGGGATTTCAAGGGGTCTGCGAACTCCCTTGTCCGTACTTTTTTTTGGGATATCATCGGGAATACAACTTGCACCCGTATAGAACTGTGCCAGCCAGTACACCTCCTGCGAAACTAAAAAATATTGGTCCGGTGATTGCCGTTTATCGCGACCGTCCACTATTGTGGCGCGATCTCTTCTTGCTGTTCATTCCCGGCACATTGGCGGTATTGCTGCCGCTGCTTTATGGTTTTCTGCGCGGCCTATACGCTCAGGCTAACTACGGCCCCATAGCGGTGCGCGCCTGGAGTCGTCCGTGGTATGCGCTGGCGATCATCGCCGCCATCCCTTTATTGATCCTGGCATTGCGGCGCGTGCTGCGAGCGCATCGCAGTGTGACGCTGCACAAAAATGGCATCATCATCGCCTGGACAGGTGGCCGACGTCATGCATTTTTGTGGGAACATTTGGACGGTTTGAGTTGCTTAACCATCGAGAAATATTTTTTGGGATTAGAAATGGGCACGCATTATCAGATGATCTTTTTCCCTCGGACGGTTGCTCCGGTGCGGATTGACGATCACCTTCGGGGATTACCGGATTTAATGGCGCGCGTCAAAGGCAAACTGTACCCAAAACTACTCTCTCAGATGCGCGCCGCTCTCCAGCGTGGAGAAACGCTCAGCTTTGGGGTGGTTTCACTGCACCAAAACGGGATTCGCCTTCGGGAGCGGGAAATCCCCTGGGAGCAGCAAGCCAGCCTGAACGTCGTGCGCGGGTATCTGGTGGTAGAATCCAGCCTATTACGTCGCGTTAAAATTCCGGTTCATCAAATCCCCAATATCGAATTGTTCATCCAATTGCTCCAGGAAGGGGTGCAGGCATGAAGCCAAAAATGATCCAACAATTTATCTGGCCGGTTTTTGCGCTACTGTTGGCCGGTTGCCAGTTTTCGCTGCCAACGCCCGCGCCCCAGGCCGGAGATGTGGCGACACCACCGGCTGCAACTGAATCCGCGGCGAATGTGGCCTTGGTGACGTTCTTTGTCGAAGTGCCCGCGGATACACCCCAGGATGATCCGATTTTGTTGAGCCTGCTCGATGAAGTTACCGGTCTGGCGTTGAATGCGCATCGTTATACTATGGAGCGTGTGGATAATACGCATTATGCGGTGGGCTTGCCGCTACCGTTGGGGACTGTGGTGAAATATCGCTATTCTCGTCAGGGGAATGTACTGGCCGAAGAACACAGCACCGATGGTCGCCCGGTTCGTTATCGCTTCTATGCTGTGACCGCTCCCGGTGAAGTTCACGATGTGATTGCGCGTTGGAACGATACCAGTTTTAGCGGCCCAACCGGACGGATTACCGGATGGGTGCGAGATGCCGAGAAAAATCTTCCGCTGGCAGGCATATTGATGAGCGCCGGTGGCGCGCAAGCGCTAACCAACAGCGACGGTTACTTCTTGCTCGAAGGCTTGCTGCCGGGTACACATAATCTTGTGGCCTATGCTATGGATGGCTCGTATGGCACTTTCCAACAGGGGGCCTTGGTGGCTGCGGAATCGAATACCCCTGCTGAAATTTCCCTGACCCCCGCCAGTTATGTTGATGTGACCTTTTTGCTGCATGTGCCCGAGGATACCCCTCCATCGGTACCGCTGCGCATTGCAGGAAATTTGTTACAGTTGGGCAATACGTTCGCTGATCTTTCTGGCGGCATCAGTGCGCTGGCTTCGCGCATGCCGGTGCTCTCTCCACTCTCTGACCATACCTATGGTTTGATCCTTTCTCTACCGGTTGGCACCGACGTGCGCTATAAATACACCCTCGGCGATGGTTTTTGGAACAGCGAGCGCGGCGCAGATGGGTCGTTTATGGTGCGCCAGTTGGTGGTGCCATCCGAATCGATTATGCTCGAAGAGAGCATAGAAACCTGGGTAGTGGGCAATGCTGCCCCGATTACCTTTGATATTATTGTTCCTGAGTTCACACCTGCTAATGAAGAAATTTCGATTCAATTTCACCCTTACGGCTGGACGGAGCCGTTGCGCATGTGGAATTTGGGCGGCCAGCGCTGGGCGTATATTCTCTATAGCCCACTCGATCTAATTGACCAGCTCGGCTATCGCTACTGCCGCAACGATCAGTGCGGCCACGCCGACGATGAGCGTACGCCGGGGGTCTTTACCTCGGGCCAAATTATCGAAACCAGCCCCAATCCGCAAGGTTTGCCAGATACCATCGAAGAATGGCGCTGGCTCTACGCCGAACTTCCCGAAATCAGCGTCAGCGAGACACCGGTTACGCCGCGCGCCGCGAATTTCTTTGCCGGTGTCGAAATGCAAACCTTTCATCAGCCATCTCTGATTCCATATGCGCCTACTGCACTTGATGATATTGCCAGCAAAGGTGCCAACTGGGTGATTTATACACCCAGTTGGACATTTACGCGCCAGGCACCGCCAGTGCTGGAGTTGGTGACCGGGCAAGATATGTTGTGGCAGGAAATGGTCTCGATGGTGGAGCAAGCGCGCAACCGCGACCTGAATGTGGCGCTGCGCCCTATTCCACATTTCCCAACCGCGGTGGATGTCTGGTGGAATACGGCGACGCGCGATTTTCCGTTCTGGGTTTCTTTCTTTGATCAATATCGCGCCTTCGTTTTGCATCATGCCGATTTGGCTCAACGTAGCGGCGCGCAGACATTGATTCTCGGCGGCGACTGGATGACCCCGGCGCTGCCCGGTGGAACCTTGGCCGATGGTACTGCATCCAATGTGCCGCAAGATGCACCTCAACGCTATCACGATCTGATCGCCGAAGTGCGCCAACGTTTTAGCGGAACCGTAGCCTGGGCTTTGCCATTTAATGACAAAATTACAACCCCGCCCGCTTTCCTGAATGATGTCGATCAGATATTTGTACTCTGGTCTGTCCCCCTCAGCGATAATCGAGATGCTGCTAATGAAACTCTGCAATCTGAAGCAGCGCGCGTCATCGAAGAAAAAATTGCCGCTTTGCGTTCGGCTTGGGAGCCGTCATCTGGCAATAAATTGATTGTGATCAGTATGGCCTATCCCTCCGTAGAAGGCGCTTTCACCAGTTGTTTACCAGACCCTTTTGTGGAATGTCTTTCTCTCGAAGCCTTGAATTACCCCGCTCCGGATGTGCCACTTCTCACAATTAATTTTGTAGAGCAAGCCAAAGCCTATGATGCGGTTCTGGCTGCGATCAATCACTTTGACTGGATTAATGGCGCCGTATCACGCGGATATTATCTAGCGGCCGTATTGCAAGATAAATCTACATCGGTGCATGGCAAACCAGCTTCGGATGTGCTGAAGCAGTGGTATGAGCTGTTCCTTCGTACGGAGTAGCTTTGTTCGTGGTTTCCATGGACGAGCATCTTAATCGAGATGAAAAGGTTCGTTCAGAGGATCATCGGCTTCCGGCTTGATCCCGGCTTCCTGAATCTGGGCGCGCAGCTTGACGATTACTTGTTTGAGTTCCGCCATACGCACCTCTCGTCCGGTCATCGCATTGACCAGGATTTGTAATTCCCCAGTTCGATCTTCAATGCGTTCTTCTAATTCACTGGCAAGTTGCTTATAGCGTTGTTCACTTTGCATCAGCGCTTCTTCCGCGCGTTTTCGCTGTGAAATATCCCTGGATATTCCAACGAGTCCGCTTGGTTGTTTGGCATGATCAAATCTCAGGGTAGCAATAATCTCAACATCTACCCAATGCCCGTCTTTATGACGCATCGAATATTGTAGCGGTTGAACGGTATGTTCTCTTCCGGGGGAGAGCCGGTTATTGATAATCGCCTGCATTTGTGCGGCGCTTTCTTCGGATAATAAATCTCGGGCTTTGAGTTTGAGAATTTCATCAGGTGTATAACCGAGCACGTATTCTATGGCCGGGCTGCAATATGTGAATTGTGTATTCAAATCCATTTGCCAAACGATATCTTGGGCCCGTTCGGTGATCAGCCGATAGCGCTCATCACTGATCCGTAATGCGACTTCCGTTTCTTTGCGCGCCCGAATTTCGGATTGCAGTTCGGTCAGTGATTGCTGTAGTTGCTTTGCCATCTCATCGAAGGATTCGGCTAACTCATCAATTTCTGCGATATGTGCGTTGGGTATTCCCGGCTCCCAATTGCCGTGGGCCAGCGCTTGGGCTGATTTGTTGAGATTATTGACAGGGATGCTTATCCAACGGGCAGTTTGAATCCCGGCGATCAGTGTGATGATAAATGTCGCGCTGATCAATATAAACGTTGTTAAATTATTTTGCTGGATCTGCGCCATAAAATCTGCTTCAGGGATCACAACGACAATCAACCAATCGATGCCGTATTCATCGCCCAAATGTGTGACTTGCACAAAATGACGATTCCCATCCAATAGATATTCCAGGCTAACCTTATGAGGAATGCTCTCATATTCGCCAAAATTCGTTTTAAGGAACTCGGCCGTGTTGTGGATGATTGGAATTTGGCTTTCATCTGCCAATAAACGTCTTTGTGGGTTTTCAGTATCCGAATTGGTAAATGGATTTTCCTCTGTGGAGGAAGCCACTAACAATCCCGAATCTTCCATGATAAAACTCTGTCCGGTTTTACCGATTTCTAATTCTTTTAGATAGGCACTGATATGTGATGCAAAGACATCAATCGAGACTACGCCCAATAAATCATGATTTTGATCGTACGCGGGAGCGCTGGCGGCAATTGCCAGATCTTGCCCGGTGAAAAGAATATACATATTGCTCCAGGTCGGGCTTTGTTTTTCAACCGCGCCGACAAACCAGGGGCGTATTCGTGCATCAAATTGATCTAGCGATACTAAAACTTCGCCGCGATCACCATGTTCATTAGTTGCATATTTGTACCAAGCGCCGCTGGAAACCTGTTCTGTCCCCGTAAAATAGAGTGAGCCATCTGCACCTTCGCGCCCTGCGCCAACCATGCCCCCCTCGGGAAAACCCATATAAATACTGGTGATGGATGGAAATGTTTGAATTTGGCGTAGAAAATATTTTTCCATCGCCGTAAAATTTTGAAGATCCAAATTTGCAAATTGTATCGCGTCGCGATTTTGTTGAATAATTTGTTGCGGTTTGTTGAGGATAATCTCCAGGTGTTGTTGAATGCGTGTCGTAATTTCATTATGGAGTTGATTGGCAACGTCATTGACGGCTCTGCGTCCATTTTGATACGAAATATACCCTACCAACGCGATCGATAAGGTTGTTATGACCAGGAATGGGATAAGAAATAACGCCTGTAAGCGTATTTTTCGTGTCTTGAACAAATATATAAACATATGGATCGAGGAGATAGGTGCCTGGTGTATAACTTTCTAACGCTGAATGTTTTTGCGATAGATGTTGTTAAAGATCGGATATAGTATCCGAGGGTAATCATAACACTTTTCTTTTTTATTTGGCTCTTTGGGAACTGCCGTGAGAAACCCCCAAATGCGGATAACTACCACGGGGATTCCCA
>ERZ890953.904-NODE-904-length-15972-cov-7.734561_pt1 | contig 15972 bp, 12 predicted proteins | sample MGYA00521264_ERZ890953 | MGnify/ENA primary metagenome ERZ890953 (study PRJEB32303, sample SAMEA104408629) | aquatic metagenome | biome: Brackish water; feature: Chemocline; material: water | place: Baltic Sea | collected 2014-10-26T21:54:00 | depth 200 m ...
GAGCCCGAGCCGGTGGCTGTGGTCGAAGTCCTACCGACCGTCCCGGAGCCTGAACTCGAGCCCGAGCCAGTCGTCGATCCCCAGGATGGCGTGGTCGATGCCATCGGTGAGCAGGATCCTGTTCGTGTACCCAAGCCTCCCCGCACCGGCGGTGGCGGCGGATCGGTCATGGGCAAGGCCCTGCTCGGCGGCGGCGGAGGCTGCCTGGCCATCGGAACCGGCCTGTACTTCGCCTGGGTCAACCCTGCGTACTCCGCTGTCGCTGACGCAAATGGGAAACCTGCGAGCTTCGATCGCGCCGAGGCAGACGCCATCACCGGCCGCTTCAACACCGCGCGCCTGGTCACCTCTGGCTTGCTGGGCTTGGGCTTGGCGAGCGTGGCGGGTGGGGCCGTGGTGGAGTTCACCGACCTGAGCATCACGCCCTGGGGCGTCTCGGTGGGCGGCAGGTTCTAGCCGCTAGTCTGCATCCCCTCCGAAGGGGATGGGTTCGGCCCGCTCGACGCGCTCGAGCTGCACCAGCAGGGGCTTGTTCCTGCCCGGTAGGTCTACCGCCTGTGCACTCATGGCTCGCCAGGTGGGGCCTGTGAGCACGCGCTCCATGCGGAACATGGGCAGGAAAGGCAGGGTTCCGATGGTGGCTGGCCAGGTGGGTGGGCCGCCGGCGTCGTGGAGGCCAGCGCCCTCGAGCGTCGCCAGGACGTGCTGGAAGGTCGGAGGGATGGCCAGGTGGCCCGCTGCCACCACGCTGGGGCCGCCCAGGGAGGCGGCGGCGGCCAAGGCGACGCTGCCGTCGCGCACGGCGTCGGTCCAGGTGTCCGAGCCCAGGCGGCTCGATCGGGCGGGGAGCTGGTAGGCCACCACGGGCACGGTGCCAACGCCCTGGACGCGAGGGAACGCGAAGACCAGCTGGCCTGAGGTCCTGCGCGCCGCGTGGTGGTCTGGCAGCTGCACCTGGTCGTCGTGATCCAACGCATAGTCCGCCAGTATGGGGCCCTGGCCCGGCCCGAACACCGTGAGGGGCCAGGCTCCAGCTTCGTCACCGCAGTCCTCGAAGGTTCCGCGCACGAACAGACCGATCTGGTCGCCGCGTGCACCAAAGCTCAGGCTCTCGCCGGGGAGCACCTCGGCCAGGCGCTCGAGGAACTGGCCGTCCGCGAGGCCGCTCACCACCGCGAGGTCCGGCCGCTGCTGGACCAGCACCTCGAGGGTGTCTGCGCCCAGGTCGGCGTCCGTGGCGTCCCAGCTGATCACGCGCAGGGTGGCGCTGGGCAGCGCGGCCTGCGAGGCGCAGGCGGCAACCTGGTCTGCCCAGGGGATCTCGAGGGCGTCGGGCGTCGTGGGTGTGGCCGGGGCGTGGAGCAGGGCAACGGCGGTGGCGGCGCCGATGGTGAGGCTGAGGGCCGAGAGCCACCAGCGCCGTGAGAGCAAGACCAGCATGCCGTAGGCGGCCAGCCCGATGGCCAGCGGTTCGGACAGCATCAGCAGGCCGGCCACACGGCCCGTGCCTGCGCCTGGGCGCAGGAACAACGCCGCCAGGAGCGGTGTGACGAGCAGGGCAGCGGCCAGGCCCCGGTGCCAGCTGCGCTGGCGACCCGACGGCGGAGGTGAGGTGGGCATGGCGACAGCCTAACTCCGGATGGCGCAGCGAGGTGGACCGGCGCTGCGCTTGTACTCAGCGGAGGTTCGAGCTGCGCCTCGGCTGGCGTGCTGGCTGTGGTAGCCTCTGGGGAGAGCACAGAGAGGCAGGACTTCCGTGGACGAGCAGAGGTGTGAGAGCTTGCTGGCCGAGGCTCGGGCGCTATCGTCCGAGCGTCGTTGGCAGGATGCTGCGGGTCGCTTCGCCAAGGCCGCCGCCTCCCTGGCTTCTGCGGGTCGTGGCGACGAGGCGCAGCAGGCCTTCGCCGCTGGCGGTGACGCAGCCTGGCGGGCTGACCTGCCGGATCTTGCCATGCGCTGCCTGGTGCGCTCCCGGGAACGCTTGGACCCTGGCTCGCCCCTGCGAGGGGTGCGGGCTGTGCAGATGGCCGGGGTGCTGATGGAGCTCGGTGAGCTGGGCTCTGCCGGCTTGCTGCTGGACGAGGTCGAGGAGAGCGAGCCTGCACGTGAAGTGATGATGGTGATGCTGGACATCCGGATCGCCATCGACCTTCACCTGGGCCGGGTGGGCCGCGCCCACAGCGACCTGGCGCTGCTCGAGAGCCTGGTGGGCGAGGATGCGGCGCCGGTGTTGCTGTTCCGGCAGGGGCAGCTGGCGACGCGCCTGGGCCAGTTCACCGATGCAGTGGACGCCCTGTCTGCCTGTGTGGCGCTCATCGAGGGCCGGGCCGCCTACGATGGACCCAGGGGCGCGGCGCTGCTCGAGCTGGCAGACGTCGCGTGTTTCCGCGAGGACTTCGACGACGCCCTGGGGCTGCTCGAGCAGGCTGCTCGCGCTTGGGAGCGGGCTGGCCGCCGCTCGGGGGTGATTCGCGTCGAGGCCGCTCGGATGGCCCTGCTGGGGTGCATGGGAGTGGTGGAGACGCTGACCAGCGGCCTCGAGCGTGGCCTACGCTTCGCCAAGGAGCGCGACCTGCGTCTGCTCGAAGTCGAGCTGCGCGTGGCCAGCGGTGTGTGCCATGCAGCGCGGGACCCCCAGCGTAGCGCCGCGCAGCTGGATCGGGCCATCGGCCTGGCCAGCGCCATGGGCGCCAACACCCTGCGGGGCAAGGCCTTGCTGATGCGCCACGACAACGCTGGCGGCGATCGGGAAGCCCTGGAGCAGGCCTGCCTGGATCTGGTGGAGATTCCCACCTGGCGCAGCCGCGCGTTCCTGGCCCTCGCTCAGGTGCTGGGCACCACCCCCGGTGGGCGGGCCGAGGCCCTCGAGATCTGCGCCACGGCCCTGTGTCGTTTCTCGAGCATGGGCCTCGAGGCCGACGAGGCCAGGGCGAGGGGGCTGCTGTGGAGGTTGGCGGCGGGGAAGTAGAGGCCTGCCTGCGCTACCAGTCCTCGTCGTCGTCCGGATCGCCCTCGAAGGTGACGGCGACCCTGCCCCCGCTGGCTGTGGAGGTCCCCGCGCTGGCGTCTCGGGCCATGGACCGCCGGGCGAACCACGGAAAGACAGCGCCGAAGCCCAGGGAGAAGAGCATCAGCCAGTAGCCCACCAAGGGTTCGATCTCGCCGCCATCGGTGAGCTCGATGAAGGACTTGTACAGCAGGTGCAAGAAGGGCACCGCCGAGGCGGCGCTGGCGATGGTGAGCAGCACGACCTTGGACAGCTTGAACAAGGCCAGGCCGCAGGCGATCAAGGCGACGCCCGCCAGCAAGTACAGCCAGAACAGCTGGTTGACCTGGGTAGCCTGGTACGCGCTGACCTCGGCCCCGCAGCCCCGCACCATGGGCAGCCAGAAGGCCACCACCACCACCATGCCTGTGCCCGCCAGGAAGCGTCCGGCCTGCACGCTGCGCTTGAGGGGGGCCTTCATGGGGGAGGTGGGCTCGGCGGCTGTGAGGTGGACCGGAGAGGTCTCCAGGTATCCTCTCACTGGAGGCCTCGCCCGCTTCGCAGGTGGGAGCTGGCGTGCTATGCCGACCTTCGGCCCATGTCAGACTTCGGACGGGAGATCCCATGCGACGCGAAGATCAGGAGCGCGCCCTGGTGGAGGTGACCTCGCGGGTGGTGGATGGCTTCGTCCAGGCCGCCCAAGGTCGCGATGGGTACCTCGAGGGGGTGCTGAGCGACACGCTGTACCACGAGGGCCTGCGCCTGGAGCGCGAGGATCCCTCCGATCCGGCCACCAAGGCCTACCGGGAGCTGTACGGGCGTGTGCGCCGGGAGCTGGGCTCGGCCTCGCCCAGCCGCCAGAAGCAGCTGCTCACCGAGATCACTCGTCAGTACGCCGAGGAGGTGGTGGGGAACTTCGACGATCGGGTCTACCGGGTGGCCACCAGGGCCCTTCCCCACGGCCTGTCGATCCTGCTCAAGGGCGCCTCCCTGCGGCGGGTGGCCAGCATGGACATCTTGCTGCGCCGCGGGCTTGAGGACCACGTGCAGGTCGAGGGTGAGGTGGAGCACGTCAAGGCCCTGGTGGACCGGGGTACGCTGCTGGTCACGCCCACCCACAGCTCCAACCTGGACAGCCCGGTGCTGGGCTACGCCATCTACCTGATGGGGGTGCCGCCGCTGACCTACGGCGCCGGCCTGAACCTGTTCACCAACCCGGTGCTGTCCTTCTTCATGGGCAACCTCGGGGCCTACAAGGTCGACCGCCGCAAGCAGGCCACCCTGTACAAGGCGGTGCTCAAGGAGTACTCGACCTGTGCGCTGGAGCTCGGCTACCACAGCCTGTTCTTCCCCGGCGGCACCCGCGCCCGCGGCGGTGAGGTGGAGCGCAAGCTCAAGAAGGGTCTGCTGGGCACGGCTGTGCGGGCCTACACCAACAACCTGCAGGCGGGGCGGGCCAAGCCCGACATCTTCGTGGTGCCTTGCACCATCAACTACAAGCTGGTGCTCGAGGCCGAGACGCTGATTCGGGACCACCTGGCAGAGGTGGGCAAGGCCCGCTTCATCATCACCGACGACGAGTTCTCGAAGCCTCGCCGCATCTTGAACTTCATGTCCAACCTGTTCTCGCTGGACGCACGCATCACCGTGCGCTTCGGCAAGCCCTTGGACGTCTTCGGCAACCCCGTGGACGGGCAAGGCCGCAGCCTGGATCCCAGCGGCCGGGTGGTGGATCCCCGGGGCTACGTCAGCCGGGACGGCGCGCCGGTGCGCGACGACCAGCGCGACCAGCAGTACACCAACGAGCTGGCCGAGGCCATCGGTGCCGCCTACGGCGACGAGAACGTGGTGATGTCCACCAACCTGGTCGGCTACGCCGTCACCGCGCTCCTGCAGCGCGCCAACCCCGGCATGGACCGGTACCGCCTGCTGCGCACTGGCGGCGCCCTGGACTCCTTCCCCATGTCCGAGGTCCACGCTGAGGTCCAGCGGGTGCTCGAGGCGCTGCAGGGGTTGCCCAAGCCTCCAGCGCTCGAGCCCGTGCTCCAGGCTGGAGATGTGCCCGAGATCGTCAACGACGCGCTCAAGCACTTCGCCATCTACCACAGCCTCAACGCCGCCGAGCGCCGCGGCGACCGCCTGTTCCACCTCGACCGCAACCTGTTGCTGTTCTACGGCAACCGGCTGCGGGGCTACGATCTCGGCCGCACCCTGGCCGCGGACGTGTAGGAGACCACGATGGAGAAGGTCACCGTCATCGGCGCGGGCTCTTGGGGCAGCACCCTGGCCGACGTGCTCGGCAACAACGGCCATGAGGTCCTGCTGTGGGCGCGCAGCCAGGAGCGCTGCGAGGAGATCAACCAGCGCCACAGCAACGAGCGCTACCTGCCTGGCTTCACGCTCTCCCCGAACATCACGGCCACGCCGGATCTGGAGCGGGCCTGTGCCCACAGCCACTGGATCCTCATGGTGGTGCCCAGCCACGGCCTGCGCGGCTGCGCGCGGGCGCTGGGCGACTTCGTGGGTGGGGAGCACATGATCGTGCACGCCACCAAGGGCATCGAGCAGGAGAGCTTTCAGCGTATGTCCCAGGTGCTGCGCGAGGAGACCTGCGTGCGCAAGATCGGCGTGCTCTCGGGCCCCAACCTGGCTCGGGAGATCATGCGGCGTCAGCCCGCGGGCACCCTGGTGGCTTCCAAGTACCGCGAGGTCCTCGAGCGCTCCCAGGCTCTGCTCCACTCCCCCTACTTCCGCGTGTACGCGGGCGACGACGTGATCGGAGCCGAGGTGGGCGGCGCCTTCAAGAACATCGTGGCCGTGGCTGCGGGCGTGGTGGATGAGCTGGGTATGGGCGACAACACCCGGGCCCTGCTGCTCACCCGGGGCTTGAATGAGATGGCCCACGTGGGCGCGGCCATGGGTGCCAACGTGCTGACCTTCGGAGGCCTGGCCGGGATCGGCGATCTGATGTGCACCTGCGCTTCGCCCCTGTCCCGCAACCACCAGGTGGGGGAGCGGCTGGCCCGCGGTCAGTCCCTCGAGCAGATCCAGGCCGAGATGCACATGGTGGCCGAGGGGGTCAAGACCACCCGCTCGACCTTCGCCTACGCCGGGTACAAGGGCCTGGATCTCCCCATCGTGCGGGCCGTCAACGCGGTGATCTACCAGCAGCGCCCGGTGAACGAGGTCATCCAGGATCTGATGGCCCTGCCCGCCAGCCGTGAGCTGGTGGAGCTGAGCTGGTAGCGATGGCCAGCAAGCCCAAGCGTTTCCCTGTGCACTCCGTGAACAAGCGGGAGTACCCACCCGACTGGCAGGGCGAGGTGTTCACCTGCGACATCGATCGCACCTACCTGGACACCCGCTTCAGCTCCCTGGAGGGCATCGCCCGCATCCCCTTCGAGGGGGCGCTGGACAAGGTGACCATCCCGGGCATGGCCCAGCTGCTCAAGGAGGTCCGCCGGGGCCCCACCATGGTCTCGCGGCAAACCCCCATCTACTTCGTGTCTTCGAGCCCCAACCAGCTGCGCAGGGTGCTCGAGCGCAAGTTCCTGCTGGACGGCATCGAGTTCGACGGTACCACCTTCAAGAACTGGGGAGCCCTGCTGCGCAGGGGTCGCTTCAGCGGCCTCAAGAAGCAGGTCTCGTACAAGCTGGCGGCCTTGCTGGGCAACCGGGCGGCTCTGCCGCCGGGGGCGAGGGAGATCCTGCTGGGTGACGATCTCGAGGTCGACCCCATCATCTATGGGCTGTACCGGCGCATCCTCTCGGGGGAGATCACGATGCGCGAGTTGCCCGCGGTGCTGGCCCGTCACGGTGTGAGCGCCGACGACGCCAGGGGCATCGCGGAGCTCAAGCTGCGCGCCGGGGGCAACATGCCCGGCGGGGTGGTGCGTGCGCTGATCCGCACGGAGCGCACCGAGAACCCCGAGGCCTTCCTGGCGTCTTGGCCCTGGCTGGCACCCTGCCATGACGCCTTCCAGATGGCGCTGGTGCTGTGGGATCAAGGCAGCATCGGGGCGGGGGGCGCCATGCGCGTGGCCCGCAACCTGCGCTTGTTTGACGTCTCGCCCGGCTCCCTCGAGACCAGCCTGCGTGAGATGGTGCGCCGGGGTTTGCTCTCGGCCGAGCAGGTGGATGAGCTGGCCGTGCTGCTCGAGGAGCAGGGCCTGTGTAGGATCCAGGGGCCTCTGCCCGAGGTGGATCCGGCCTGGGCTGCGGTGGGCGCTGGGCGCAGCAGCGGCTGATCCCCGCCACTCGAGTGTGGCCGCCATCACAGCCAGGACGCTGGCTGGGAGCCTTGACGCTTCATCGACATGGGCTCTCATGGCTCGAGCTATTGGTGGGCCAGGAGAAACAAGATGTTCCAAGCACTGGTCCTGTCTACCCTGCTCGCACCCAGCACCGTCGGCGCGCCCATCGTTGGCGGGGAGCTCACGGGCGCGTACCCTGAGGTGGTCATGCTCTGGATCGGAGGGGGCACCTGCTCGGGCACCCTCATCGACCCTGGCTGGGTGCTCACGGCGGCCCACTGTGTGGAAGGGGTCACCAACCTCGGCAGCGCCCTGGTCTACCGTGGTTCCTCGCCCGGCACCGGAGACAACGAGGGCACGTCGCGGATCAAAGCGGTCTACGCCCACCCCGAGTACCGATCGAGCATGATCAACGGGCGCGACGCCGGCCTGGTGGAGCTCTCCACCCCCTTCACGGACGTCACCCCGGCCAGGCTCACCCGCGCTCCTGTGGACCACAGCTGGACCGATCGCACGGTGCGCTACGTCGGCTACGGCGTCACCCACGAGGACGGCTGGGACTCTGGCACCAAGCGCACGGTGGATGTGCCCTTGTACCAGTTCGATGAGCACTGGCTGTTCACCTTCGACAAGGGCCACAACATGTGCTGGGGCGACTCGGGGGGCGCGGCGTTCTTGGAGACAGAAGAGGGGGAGCTGGTGCTGGGAGGCATCATCTCCTGGGTCTCCACCTGGACCGACACCGACTACCCGTGCACCACCGGCTGGGGCAGCTCCACTCGCATCGACACGATCTACGATTGGATCGATCAGTACGTGCAGCTTCGCTACCTCGAAGATCCCCCGGTGGACACGGCCCCGCCGGAGGACACCGCGGCGGTGGACTCCGGGGAGGAAGGGGAGCCCGATGAGCCCGGTGGCTGCGGCTGTGGCACGGGCTCGACGGTGGGCCTGTGGGGCGCCGTGGTGGGTGTGCTGGGGCTGGTCCGCCGCCGAAGGCGGGAGCATCGGGTCTGATTTCTACCCCGAGCCCGCGACCCGGGGCGCCGCCGTGCTGTCCTACCAGGCGTTCGCCAGCACGGTGCAGATCGTGTAGTAGGTGGCCTCGAAGTACACGAGCACCGGCGAAGTGCAGCTTCCACCGAAGAAGCTGAGGTTTTCGTGGTCGGTCCATAGCTGCTGGTCGGACGCGGGGAAGCTGCCGTCCGCGTTCATCACGGTGTAGCGGGGCGGAGGCCAGCCACCGCCGCCCTGGCCCACCACCATCAGCTGCCCGTCGTAGCTGTTGGCGTGGGGCACCTGAGCGCCGCCCCAGAGGAAGTCGCCGTCGTAGACGAAGTCTGCGCCGTCGGGGCTGGTGGCGTGGCAGATGTCGCCACCGCAGGTGCTGAACATGTGGTAGTCGCCGTCGAAGGGCACGACGGTGGGGTCCACCAGGGCCAGGTCGCTGTAGATGGGCTGCTCCTGGACCACGAAGGCCTCGCCGTCCCACGGAGCCTGCACGATGTCGTGGTCACCCGGGCAGTTCTGAGGTTCCTCGCTGCAGTCCCCGGGCATCTGGTAGTAGACGAAGTTGGGCTGACCGTCGTCCTGGAGCACCATGGCGGTGTCGATGGCCCAGCCGTCCTTCAGGCCGTCCAGGGGCTCCATGTGGCTGCCCCAGTTCTGCATGTCCGGGGTGGACAGGAAGTAGGCCTGGGTGAAGTCCGGGTGCAGGCCGGCGTCGAAGAGGCTGGGGCCGTCGGGCATGCCCGTGAGGATGAAGCCGTCTTCGGTGAGCACGCCGTCGAGGCTGGAGAAGCTGTGGGCCAGGGTGGTGTAGTCCTCGCAGCCGATGCCCCATCCTTCGGGGGACTCGCACATGCGCACCTCCCAGTGGGGATCGTCGGCGGGCGCGAGGTCCATGTCCATGATGACGTCGAGGTCGGACAGGCCGGTCCACTCGAAGGTGGCCCAGTAGTCGGTGGGATCGACGATGCCGGTGTCGCCTGTGTGGACGCCGGTCTCGCCTCCGGTGTGGCCTGTGTGCCCAGTGTGGCCTGTGTGGCCTGTGTGGCCTGTGTGCCCAGTGTGATCCCCGGGGCCGGTGTCGCTGTCGCCCGGAGGACTGTCCACGCCGCTGTCGTCCTCGTCGGGGGGCGGGCAGCCCAGGCCCAGGACCAGCAGGAGAGCGAGGGGCGTGGCGGTGCTGGGCATAGTGGGGCGACCTCGGGCAAGGGGCGCGGGACCCTCCGAGCGTACACTCGGTCCCCGGCCCTCGCAAGGCGGGCACGCTGCCCTCTCCCGGCACTGTGGGCGGGCTCTCCTGCGGGCGGGTCCGCGGGTCTCGGCTCCCGCGGGGCGAGGGTCCCGCAGCGGCGTGGGGACAGCGCCACACCATCGCCGGGGACTGGGGGGCGCGGGCGGTGGGTTTCCTGCTATGTTCGAGGCGTTGGCCCTGGCGCGAGGTCGAGAATGCGGAAGCGTAGGTACAGGATCGCAGAGCTGCTGGGCCGTGGTGGGTTCGGATCGGTCTACAAGGCCGAGAAGCTTGGTGAAGAAGGCTTCAGCACCATCGTGGCCATCAAGCTGCTGCACGCCATGGGCGGCGGCATGAACCCCCAGGTCGAGAAGGCCCGCAGCGACGCTGTCCGGCGCCTGCGCGACGAGGCGCGGTTGCTGGGGTTGCTCAAGCACCGGGCCATCGTGCAGGTCTACGACCTCGAGCGGCTGCGGGGCGAGTGGGCCATCGTGATGGAGTATGTGGACGGCATCCAGCTGGCCGAGCTCGTGGAGCTCACCCGGGTGCCCGTGCGCCAAGCGGTGGCCATCGTGGAAGAGGTCGCCGACGCCCTGCACACGGCCTACCACTTCGAGCCCTCGGGCCAGAAGCTCCAGCTGCTACACCGGGACATCAAGCCCAGCAACGTGATGCTCACCCACGGTGGGTCCATCAAGGTGTTGGACTTCGGCATCGCGCGGGCCAACTTCGACGCCCGCGAGAGCCACACCGCCGGGTTCCTGGTCGGCACTCAGAGCTACATGTCCCCAGAGCACCTGGACTTCGACGACGACACGATCCAGGTAGGCCCAGAGTCGGACATCTACGGCTTGGGTGTGGTGCTCTTCGAGCTGCTGGCTCACAAGCCCTTCGGGCGGGCGAGCCTGGAGCCCATGCAGCACCAGGACAAGATCAAGAAGCAGCTGGACGAGCACATCCTGGGCCGGGTCCCCCATGGCCTGTACGAGCTGCTCGAGCGCATGTTGTCCTTCGCGCCGGGCGTGCGCCCCAGCGCCCTCGAGCTGCGCACGGCCTGTGAGGACCTGCAGAGCCAGCTGCCTGGCGAGAGCCTGCGCTCCTGGTGTGAGCGTGTGGTGGCGCCCATGCTGCGCAGCCGCACCCGCCCGCCGGCGGGCCGCGACCCCATCATCGGCACGGTCCTCGAACAGGGCGCCCTGCCAGACGGCACCTACCTGGACGCCCACGACCGCACGGTGGCCGCCAAGCCGCCCCCCTCCACCTACGACATGGGCGACACCTGGGGCGATCACGCTCCCAAGCCCTCTGGGGGGCCCTCGGCGGCTGGCGCCATCGCTCTGGACCGGGAGCGCGACGAGATCGCCCACGGCGGTGTGGCCATCGACTCCCCCATCGATCAGCCCTCCACCGGCGGCGGTCGGGGCGGCTTCGACATCGCCATCGACGGCGATGGACCCTGGGAGCCACGCCCTGGGCGGCGCAGCTCCTCCAGCGGGGACGCGGACGCCAGGTCCCGCCGCATGATGTTGGTGGGCGGCGGCTTGGGTGTGTTGGCGGTGGTGGCGCTGGGCATCTGGGGGCTCACGGTGATGATCGACAGGCTCGACCAGCCCAGCGGTGAGGTCCTCCCCCCGCCCGCGGTGGTCGCGGATGCCTTGGACGCCGAAGCAGCAGATGCTGCAGGAAACGACCGGGCTCAGCCCCCGGCCAGCGATGCCCCCGTGGCGACGGCGAAGCCAGCGCCTGTGCAGGCCGCGCCCGTGCAGGCCGCGCCCGTGCAGGCCGCGCCCGTGCAGGCCGCTGCCCAGCCCCGAGAATCCGCCCAGGAAGAGCCGGCCGAGGTCGTCACTCAGCCCCAGGAGCCCGCCCAGGACGCACCTGTCGCCAGCGGCGCGGCACGCTTGGCCGCCATCGCTGCGCTGCAGGGTGGAGCTCAGGAAGACGCCGCCGGCGATCCTCCTGCCGATGCCCCGGTCATCGAGCCCGTATCCGAGCTGGAGCCCGAGGTCCCCGCCGTGGCCGAGGCCCCCGAGCTCCCTCCCGAGCCCGAGCTTCCCCCGGCCCCGGGCAGCTATCGGGTGCAGGGCAACGCCATGCAGGTCTTTCTCAAGAGCGGCGGCCGGCGCTTCGACGCCGGCGCCGAGCTCGAGCCGGGGCGCTACGACATCTGGGCGTTGTTCGATCGCAGCCCAGGCGCCGCGGCCATCCGCGTTGGTGTGGCCCGCATCGAGCCGGGCGCCACCGTGACCATCGACTGCGACGCCTCGATGACCCTCTGTCGGGCTCTATAGGGGCCAGGGTACGGGCGGTCGGCCCGGGCGTGTGGGCCTACCTGCGCTGCTGGGGCATCATGCCCCGGATCCAGGCGGCGAAGCTGGAGGGGTTGCGGCTCTGGATGAGCACGCGGCCAGGGCCGGTGAAGCGGCAGACGATACCTTCGCCCGAGGTGAACGATGACAGCCAGCCCTTGGCGGCCTTTTCGAGGGTGTAGGGCATGCTGGCGGGCCAGGCCACCAGGTGGCCGTTGTCGATGATCATCTGCTCGCCGGCGGGGATGTCGATGGGATGGATGGCGCCGTAGGAGGAGACGAACAGGGTGCCGTGGCCGCTGACCCGGATGACGAAGAAGCCCTCGCCCGACAGCAGGCCCTGGGAGAGGTTCTGCATCTTGGTGGTGATGGTGAGGGTGTCGGAGCCTGCGAAGAAGCCGTCCTTCTGCAGGACGTAGTCGATGGTGCCGTCCAGCTCGAGGTGGTGGAGGTCGCCGGGGATGGCGGGCGCCAGCAGGGCGGTGCCCGGGCCGCGCTTGGCCTCGAGGGTCTGGAAGAAGAACTTCTCGCCGCTCAGCATTCGGCCCAGGCCGCCCAGGACGCCACCCTCGAGCTTGCCCTCGACATCCACGGTGGGGCTCATGGCGACCATGGCGTCGGACTCGGCCTTGAAGCGGCCGCCCGCCGGCATGTCGATCTCGAGCATGGTGAAGGCGCCCTTGTACAGGTACCGGAAGGCCTTGTCCCGGGGCCGCTCGGACTGGAGCCCGGGGGGCGGGGCGGCCGCGGGCGCCGAGGCGGGGAGAGCCGCCGTGGGCGCCGGGGCTGGAGCAGCCGCCGTGGGGGCGGCGGCAGCGGGGGCGGGTCCGGAGGCGGGCTGGTTGCGAAGGTCGGAGAACATGTCGGCCATGGGAGGCTCCGTGATGGTGGGGCTAGGAGGTGGCGTAGCCCTGGGGGTGGCTGCGGTGCCAGCGCCAAGCGGTGCGCACGATCCACTCCGGGGTGTCGAACTCGGGCGCCCAGCCCAGCTCGCTGCGGATCCGGGCCGAGGACGCCACCAGGCGGGCGGGGTCGCCCGCGCGCCTGGCTGAGTCTACCGAGGGGATGGGGTGGCCGGTGACCTTGCGGGCCACGTCGATCATCTCGCGGACCGAGGTGCCCTCCTCGCAGCCGAGGTTGAAGGTGCGGGTGCCACCGCCCGCGGCCAGGTGCTCCGACGCCAGCATGTGGGCCTTGGCCAGGTCGCAGATGTGGACGTAGTCGCGGATGCAGGTGCCGTCGCGGGTGTCCCAGTCGGTACCGAAGATGGCGATGTCCTTGCGCTGGCCCAAGGCCACCTGCAGCAGCAGGGGCACCAGGTGGCTCTCGGGGCTGTGGTCCTCGCCGATCTCACCGCTGGGGTGGGCGCCCGCCGCGTTGAAGTAGCGCAGCCGCACCGAGCGCAGACCCCAGGCCTGCTCGCAGTCGTCCAGCACCTGCTCGAGGAAGCGCTTGGAGCGCCCGTAGGGGTTGGTGGGCACCGTGGGGTGGTCCTCGTCGATGGGCAGGCGGACGGGCTCGCCGTAGGTGGCCGCTGTGGACGAGAAGATGAAGCGGTCGATCCCCGCGTGCTTCATGGCATCGAGCAGCTCCACCGCGCGGGAGGTGTTGTTGCGGTAGTAGGCCAGGGGCTCTTGCACAGACTCGCCGACCTGGGCGAAGGCCGCGAAGTGCATCACGCAGTCGAAGCGACGCTGCGTGAAGAGCTCGTCGAGCAAGGCCCGATCCCCGAGATCGCCACGCACCAGCAGCTCGGCGGGAACCGACGCGGCGTGGCCGCGGCTGATGTCGTCCAGGACAGTGACGTCGTGCCCCGCATCGAGCAGGGTCCGCACCATGTGGGAGCCGATGTAGCCGGCTCCGCCTACGACCAGGTAGTTCGCCATGTTTCACCTCTGGTGAAGACCTATCCGGGTTGCGGCCCCCGCACCTGCGGACGTCTCAGGTCCTGTCTCCGATCCCACGGCGAGATCGGTTGGCTCCCTGGCGCTTGTCAAGCGGCTGTCCAGGGGACGCAAAGAGAATGTCCAGGCGGAACCCGGCCGGGCCGGAGTGGTCAATCACCCACGACACCGCCGCGCCCCATAACCCCGAGAGGACGCGAACGACGCCCCGAATCAGGCCGCCATGCGGCCGGGAGGAACACGACCATGCTGAACCCACCCCCCTGGACCACCCCCCTCGAGACCGAGATCCCGCAGGAGCCCCAGACCACCGAAGATGCCCTGGACTTCGTGCTGCGCGCCGAGCGCGGCACCAGCGATGTGGGCATCGATCGCAGCCGCCCCGACGTGGTGGAGGTCGCCCAGGTGTGGAACGACATCGTGTTGGACGTGCAGCACCACGCCGCCAGCGCCCGCCCGGTCACCGTGGGTAGCAGCACGGGCTACCGCTGGAGGCTGCTGGGCATGCCCATCAGCTGGGTGCCCGAGGGCTTCGCCCGGGTGGCCTGGATCCTGGCTCCCATGCTGAGCGAGGCACCCCAGGAGCGCCGCACGGACTTCTACTGCCCCTCCGACGCCCTGCCTGACGAGGACTTCACCTTCATCCGCTTCGACGACGGCGTGCCCAGCTGCCGGGTGGCCCCGGGCTGGACGGGCTTCGTCGAGCGCGAAGGCCAGCGCCTGCCCCTCGAGGAGCTGCGCGCCAGCGGCCAGCTGAACATCGACGACGAGGGCTGCGCGGTGCTGCCCCTGACCCACGGCGAGCGCGTGGTGGTGGACACCGGGCTCGGCTGCTTCGCCACCCACCTGGTGCCCCCGGGCAAGCGCGTGCTGACCCGCCCCCGCGACCGTGTGGACGGTCCCTTCGCGGCCTTCATGGCCAGCGCGGCCTTCGTGGGGGCCATGTGCGGGGTGCTGATGTCCATGTCCCCGGCCAGCATGGACGTGGACACCATCGAGCTGCCCACCCGCTTCGCGGAGATCTTCCTGCAGGACCCCGTGGTGGAGCGCCACATGGAGCAGCCCGAGAAGCTGGCCGAGTCCGAGGGCGCCAAGGCCAAGCTGGACGAGGGCAAGACCGGCCGCAGGGACGCCGACATGAAGATCGCCAAGGGCGACAAGGTGGAGCTGGCCAAGGCGGCCCTGGACAAGGAGATCGCCGAGAACGCGGGCGTGCTCGGCGCCCTGCGCGAGAGCGGCGACCTGGACGGCGTGCTGGGCAACACCGGCCTGAGCATGGACATCATCGGCGGCATCGGCGGCCTGATCGGCGGCAAGGGTGCCCAGTTCGGATCGGGTGGTCTGTCCTCCCGCGGCTCGGGTCTGGGTGGCGGCGGCACGGCCCGGGGCCTCGGTGGCCTGGGCAACAAGGGTCGGGGCAGCGGCGACAGCAACTACGGCACGGGCGACGGCATCATGGGCGGCAAGCGCACCGGTGAGATTCGCAACCCGGGCGGCGACTCCATCGTCATCGGCCAGATGGACAAGGCGGTGGTGGACGCGGTGGTGCGGCGCCACCTCTCGAACATCCGCTACTGCTACCAGCGTGAGCTGCAGCGGAACCCCGAGCTGATCGGCAAGGTGACGGTGAAGTTCGTCATCGCCGGCGACGGCTCGGTCTCCAGCGCCACCACCAAGTCCAGCACCCTGGGCAATGCCGCGGCCGAGAGCTGCATCAACGGCCGCTTCATGCGCATGGAGTTCCCCGAGCCCAAGAAGAACGGCATCGTCATCGTGACCTACCCCTTCCTCTTCGCGCCGGGCTAGCCGCGAGCGCACGAGGACAGGCCCGGCTGGGGTGTGACTCCAGCCGGGCATCGCTGCGTCTGGGGCTACTCGGCCTGGCTGCCTGTCACGGTCACCGGCGCGCTGACGTTGCCGTCCTCGTCGACCACGGTGAAGGTGAAGTCGTAGTCGCCTGCGTTGGCGCAGAGCACGCTCTGTTCGTCCTCGCGGAAGCTCGCGGAGCAGCTGCCGCCATCGCAGACCAGGTAGTAGGTGGCGATGTCGGTGCTGCCGTCGGAGACCACCACCAGGTTGTGGTCCATGTCGAAGGCGGCGATGGTGGCGTCGCCCTGGGGGTCCGTGGCCTGGCAGGAGCTGACCCACTGGTAGAACGTGTCACCCTGGCCGGTCTCGGAGCACCAGGCATCGGCGCTGTCGATCACCGGGGCCTCGGGGTCGGCGTCGGCGTCGCTGTCGGCGTCGGCGTCGCTGTCGGCGTCGGCGTCGGCGTCGGTGT
>ERZ890953.905-NODE-905-length-15960-cov-4.361207_pt1 | contig 15960 bp, 5 predicted proteins | sample MGYA00521264_ERZ890953 | MGnify/ENA primary metagenome ERZ890953 (study PRJEB32303, sample SAMEA104408629) | aquatic metagenome | biome: Brackish water; feature: Chemocline; material: water | place: Baltic Sea | collected 2014-10-26T21:54:00 | depth 200 m ...
ACCAGTACCACCAGGACCACCCAATACACCTGCGCCTCCGGCACCACCGGTCACACCGTATATAGTTGAACCGGAGATATGACATGAATCGGAGTGCCTTATCTGAATGGCTGCCCCAACCCCTCCGGGACCGCCAGTACAACCTGTACAGTCCCCTTCTGGACCGCTTCCCCCCGTAACATTGGCAATCTCAACGGCAGAGATCGAGAGGTCTTGTGCATACTCGATAAGAACGCCAGCCGTCGCTTCTTCTGTACCATCCTGGCCCTTGATACTTGTGATATTCAAGTTTGCTGCAGAGCCCCCCTGCAACTGTTTTCCTGGAGTCCCCATAAAATGTACTCCACGTTGCCCGGAGTTGATGGTCATTCCCTTCACGGTTACTCCGTTACTGAGAACCAGAAAACCTGTTCCGTAAAGAGGTGCCGATACAAAGACCAGGTCTGTACCAGCCCCCAGGATGAGCACATTTGGCACATCAACAACGACCTTTTCGTTATATATGCCTTCCTGAACATGAATGACGTAATCTTCAAACGCATACTCCACCGCTTCCTGGATGGTGGAGAAGGGCAGTTCTTCGCTGCCGTCAAAGCCGCCTTCGAAGGTGCCGCCTTCCCATGAATCCACCCACAACTCACCGTCTGGTTGCCAGGGTAGTTCGCAGCCGTCCGAGCCGGTGTTGTTGGCATCTTTGAAGCCTTCGGTGCAGGAGAGGACGATGCATTGACCGCCGGCGCAGAGGTACTCGGCGACGGAGGCGTGGGCGCAGATGTTGCCACAGGCACCGCAGTTTTCCAGGTCGCTGGTGAGGATAAAGCCTTCGTCGACCTGGCCGTCGCAGTTGTCATCTAGGGTGTTGCAGCTTTCGATGTCGCCGGCGTAGGCGCACTCGTATTCGCAGCCATCGTTGGCATCGCTGTTGAGGTCCCAGAGGTTGTCGGCGCAGTCGGCCAGGGCGCATGTCTTGTTGGCGCAGATGGCAGCCTGCGAAACAGTCCCCGACGGACAGACATTGCCGCATTCGCCACAGTTGATGGGGTCAGTTGTGACCAACTCGTCAGCGACATCGTCCGCTACACCATTGCAATCATCGTCCCACTCGTTGCAAAGCTCTTGCCCCTGGTTCGTGATGAGGCACTCACAGCCGTCGTCGGGGTCGTTGTTGGCATCGCCGGTCATGTCGAGGCAGTCGCCCATGGCGCACTGGCCATCAGTGCAGAGGGCCTTGGCATTGTCAAAGTCGCACGCAGTTTCGCAGTTCCCGCAGAAGAGCGGATTGGTCTGGGCGTTGACGCAGCCCACCGGGTCGCACTTGGTCAGCCCGTCATCGCACTCGTTCTTACATTCCCCCAGGCTGCACACTTGCCCCGGGTCGCACGGCTTGCTGCACCCGCCACAGTGCATCAGGTCGGCAGTGGTGTCGGTCTCACAGCCGTTGGTATGCGAGTCGTCGCAGTGGCCCCGGCCCAGTTCGCAGTCGGCTACGGTGCAGAGACCGGCTATGCAGGCGGTGGTCAGTGTGAAAGGCAGTGGTCCACAGCTCTGTGTGTCGTCAGCCGTGTAAGCGTCCGTGGACTCCTCCGGCAGGCAAGCCAGGCACGGATTGTCCGGGCTGGGCGTGTCCGCCTCCACACACTCGTCATCTATGAGGCACCAGCCATCTTGAAGCGGAAAGTCGCAGCCGCCATCCCCATCGCAGATGCTATCGGTGCAATCGAGGTCGTCGGTGCAGTCGTAAGGTGTGCCGGTGCAGGTGCTCTCCACACACATATCGGCGCTGGTACACGGGGCGTCGTCGTTGCAGGGACCACTGGCGGCGGTGTGGGTGCAGCCGCCAGGCAGTTCGCAAAGGTCAGTGGTGCAGACGTTGTCGTCGTCACAGGTATCCCAGCCGGTGGACGTGCAGTTGCCGTTGGTGCAGTGGTCGCCGGTGGTGCAGACGTTGCCGTCGTCGCAGGGGGCTTCATTGAAAACCAGGGCGCAGGCACCGGTCTCGGGGGTACAGTTGTGGTCGGTGCAGATGAGGCCGTCTTCGCAACCTCCTTCCAGCTGGGCAATGAGTATCTTTGGCGTGCCCATGCAGGTGCCCTCGCCATCGCACAGGTCGGCCAGGGTGCACAAGTCGCCGTCGTCGCAGGCCAATTCCTCTTCCGCCGGGACCGGGGCCGATTCGCATGCCCCGTCATCCGGGTTGCAGGTATCCGTGGTGCAGAGGTTGCCGTCGTCGCAGCCGTCGTCCTCAAGGGGGACCTCTATCTTCGGTTGGCCACCGCACGCTCCGTCGCCGCACGTGTCCTGGACGGTGCAGATATCCTCATCATCACAGGGGAGCGTATTGTTAGAGTACTGGCAGCCCTCGACGGCATCACAGTCGTCGTCGGTGCATGGATTCCCGTCGTCGCATTCGGGGATAGAACCTTCGTCCACGATGCAGATTCCTTCGGTATCCTCGCCCTCCTTCTGGCAGACCATTGTTCCGTTGCAAAGGTCGCCATCTTCGGTCGCGATGCAGTGACCATCTGTGGTGCAGACGCAGTCTAACTCCTGCAACGCATCGTAGGGCAGAAACGTCCCCGCGCACTGGCCGCCAACGCAGACATCGCTGGCGGTGCAGATATTGCCGTCATCACATGCCACTTGTTCTTCATCGGCGACTGGCAAGAACGCACACTGCTCTTCGTCGGGGTCACACAGCTCTTTGGTACAGGGGTCATTGTCGTCGCAATTCTTGCAGGCACACTCCTTTTCATCCGGCAGCCCATATCCGCACTCAATTCCCTCGCAGAGTGCCATGCAGTCGGGGGTGCAGGAGCCTTCCTCACAACTCCACTTCGCGGCACATTCGCCACACGTCCCACCACACCCGTCGTCGCCACACTCTTTGCCGTCACATTGTGGTGCGCAAACGTCGATTTCGGGGGCTGCGTCCTGGGTATCAGTTGCGCCTCCGTCAAGGGTGTCCGGCGTAACACCGTCCAGGGTGTCGGTATTGCTACTGTCCCGGATGTCAAAGACGTCCGGTACATCCACCCGTGGCAGGTCTTTGGCATGCGTCTCTGGCACGTCGAGTGTGCTGCGGCCATCGGCCATCCGGCCGTCGACAACGTCCTTGCCACCATCGGCGGTCCCCTTGTAGGTAAATTCAGCCGGGGCGATGCAGGAGGTGAGGCTGGAAATGGACAGTAGTAGAAGAATCGCTATACGCATCAGCAGTCTCCGCTGGTATCCCGCAGCAAATGTCTTTCAGTGCCGAAACAAATTCCCGAAACAATAACGCAGCGCAGGTGCGCGCGCTGGGCGACGGCATAGCCGCATTTGTGATTGATCTTATTCAAAAACCACCACGTCGACGCGGGCTGTTGTCGAGTTGCCATAGTTCCAGCGCTTGCCGCCAAACAGGTATACCGAATTGCCAACCTGAGCGAATGCCCGGTGGCTGTAGGTCATGGCCGGTGCCAGGTAGCCGTGGAGTTCCCACGAGTCGGTCTTTGGATCGTAGCGGTAGACCTCACTGGTAGCCGGGGTGTTGTAGCCCGTCTCCGCAAGCATGAGGTAGATATAGTCGCCAATTGAAACCGTGATGGCTTTCGCCGCGGGCACCGGCAGGTCACCGAGTTGTGTCCAGGTGCTGGTCCCGACGTCGTAGCGCTCGACGTGCCTGTACACCGTGCCCCAGCCCTTCACACCTCCAAATGCGTAGAGTGACCCTCCGTGGACCACCGCGGCGATGAACCTCCGCCCCAAAACCATATTGCCAGTTTTGCTCCACCCATCGGCACCGGGGTCATAAACGTTGCCGTAATCGTGATACTGATATCCACCTCCGTAGGTACCGCCAAGAACGAACAGTTTGTCGTCGAATTCCAGAGTTCCATGGTTGAGGCCCTGTGCTGGGAGCGGCATGTCGAGGAGGCTCTGCCAGCCGGACTCCTGCCCACCATAGGAGTGCAGCGCCTGCAACAACTCCCCGTTTGATCCTCCCACGTTGTAAAGTACGCCCCCGACGACTGCGCTCCCGTGGTACGCTAGCGGAGCCGGCAGAACAGCCAGAGCCCCGTCTGACCACAAATCGGCGGCGGGAGCGTATGTGAACACTGCATCAGAGTGATTCCCGACTTGTTCGCCGTCGGCCACGTAGCCCCCCAGATAGTGCAGCGCCCCGTCAAAAGCCACCGCCGTGCCCATGTGGCGCGGCCCGGGCATGTCCTTCATCTGACCGCAGACGATGGGCCCCTGGCATTCAACGGGCCCTGCACAGAGCCCGCTGGGCAGGCAGACGTTGCCCCACGCGCACGTGTCGCAGATCCCCCCACAGCCGTCCGGCTTTCCGCACTTGCCCTCACAGAGAGGCTGGCAGCAGGTGAATTGCAGGTCGCAGACCTCGCCGTCCGGGCACCCACCGCAGCTGCCGCCGCAGCCGTCGTCGCCACACAGTTTGCCCTCGCAATCGGGCACGCAGCATTGGTGGGCCGCAGAGCAGACCTCACTCTCTCCCCCGCATGTGGCACAACTGCCGCCGCAGCCGTCGTTCCCGCAAGCCTTGCCCAGGCAATTCGGCTGGCACAGTCCCCCATTGGGACAATGGCCAACAAAGGGGTTGGCAATCGCTTCGGGGGTGTTGCCATACGCGCCGATGTTGACCCGGCAGCCGTTGGGCTCCGGCTCACTCGCATAGTCGCTTAACTCCTTGCCGGCGTCGATGCAGGGCGACCCCGGCGACAGGTGGAAGTCCCCGTTCTGTGGGTCGACGAACATCGGGGGCAGCGACAAACAGGTGGCCGCCATCTGGGCGTTGTCCGTTGCGGCATTGCAGTAGAAGATGTCGCTGTAGTCGGCCTTCAAAGCGAGTGGGTAGTTCACGTTATCATTGCGTAGGCACGTCCCCGTCACCTCTCCGACAATGGAGTCGAGCAGTGAAAGCGGGGCGTTCTGTGAGGCAGTAGTGACAACGCCCGCGATCAGATCCCAGTTGGTGTCGAAGCCGATTCCATGCACGACCGAATTACGAATCTTCATCAGGGGACAGTTGTCCACCCGCATGCCCGCCAGTCCCCGTGCCGAAAGAGAACTACCAAGGCCGGAGGAAACATCGGCCACAATCGAGTGCTGCCAAGTGAACCCCGCACTGTCCACGAACTCGCTGCCGGTAGCGGCGCCCGATTGCGTGGGCATCGCATACTTGTCCGGCGCGCCGGCCCCGCCGGAGACCTTCCGCACAGTCACACGGTCAGCCGCGGAAGAAGTGCAGGAATCTACCAGGATCCCCGTTGCTTCGCCGCCCTTCCCGCCGACATCGCCAGAGTATGCGTAGGAGCCGCCGACACCGCCGCCGATGTCGTTGACCTTCATCTCCTCCAGCGACAGCCCCTTGCAGCCGGTGAACCGAGCCCCGAACGTGGCACCGCCGTTACCACCGTTTTCGTCGTAGCCGCCGGTCCCCCCCGGCGCCCCCAGGATTCCAGAAACCTGGAGTTTACTGACGCTCAAGCCAGAAGAGTCGACAACATCGATCCCGAAGACAGGCCCGCCATTGCCGCCAGAGCCAGAGTAACCCCCCGAACCACCTTGGCCACCCTGGAGTCCCTGTATGACAACCCCCTCCAGGTTGCAGTTTGTGCAGGAATCAAGCAAGAGTCCGACCAGGTCACCGCCGGCACAGCCCTTCGTATTGTCTGCGCCCGTACATCCCGCTGTCCCCCGTCCCGACGAAACCGAGCAGTCCTTCACCGTGACCCCGTCCGAATCCAGGAGGACGATCTGCCCGAAGTTGGTCGGATTGGCCTCAGACTCCACGTGCACTCCCTCGACAAGCAGGTCGTTTACCCCGTGCAGGTAGACTATGAGAGCCCCTTCCAGCAGGTTGTCCAGCGCCACCTGCGTCCCCTGCGAGTCGGGGTCCATATAGAGCCCGTAGCCCACCTGCGCAAGTCCCGCCGTGGCCTTTTCGTCTTTCGCAAAGCCGCCGGCACCCCCGGCGATGGCGGACAGGGTGTTGCCCGCAAGCTCCGCACCCTCGCTTGCCTCCAGGTACACTCCTGCACCGACTCCTCCGACCCCGCTCGAATAGTAGGAGGCTGTTGCTCCTCCGTCGCCGCCAATGACGAAGCCGATCAGGTTAGAAGTCACGGTAGCCGTCACGCTGTCGGAGAGATAGATGCCTGCTCCCACTCCGCCCGGTCCGCCCGAGGAGGTCTGGTGGGCCGACCCGCCAATGCCCCCGGCCACTTCCTCTATCTGGTTTCCAGTCACCTGTGCGCTGGTCGACCCGGCCAGCAGCAGTCCGACCCCAATGCCCCCCGTCCCCGAAATCTTGCCGCCGCAACCTGTGGCCCCGATGCCCCCGTCAATGTGCGAGACGGTGTTGTACGAAACCGTGCATTGGGCACAGTTCGACACTCGGATTCCCGCACCGATAGCGCCCACGCAGGCAGCCGCATTGTCCGCCATCCCAACGCCCGCTCGGCCGGTGAAGTAGGCCACTTCGTTGTTGCTCACTCGCACGCCAGTACAGTCGACCACCGCGATCTTGCCGAGGTTTGTGGGATTTGAGCCGGCGATGAGAACGTAGCCCTGGACGGTGGAATCAACCTCTCCATACCGGTAGACGGTCTGGTCGCCCTCCACCAGGTTCGTATCTTCGACAGTGTTGTCCAACGCCGTCTCTTCCAGGAAGACCCCGTAGCCTTCTTGCTGCGCACCCATTGTCTCCAGGCTTGGGGCGGGGCCGCCCGGGCCTCCGTCCACATCCTCCACCGAGTTGCCGCTCACTGTGTTGCCAGAACTTCCGGCCAAATAGACCCCGGTCCCCACCCCGGACGTTCCACCGCCAGACATCCCGCCGCCACCCTGGCCGCCAAGGAGATCCGACAGGTGGTTGTCCGATACCAACGAACCGGCACACCCCTCCAGCGCAACGGCCGCGGCGATGCCCCCCGCTCCTCCAAAGCCCTGCTTGCCGCTCGTACCTCCGGTCCCTCCAAACACTGCGGAGACCTCGTTCTCCAGAACCTGGCAACCAATGCAGTTGCGCAGCCGGATCCCCGCTGCCATTTCACCGTCTCCCCCAGTCGCTGTTGATCCGGCTGTGGTGACACCGGATGGTGCGCCCACGAATCCGATCTGGTTGTCCTTGACCGTTACGTTGACCGAATCGACCACCACGATCTTGCCAAGGTTGGTGGTATCTGCGTTGGCCATCAACTCGTGCCCGGTGACCACCGCGCCGTCAGCCCCAGACAGATAGACCACTGCCTGCCCGGAAACGAGGTTAGAAGTTTCTACCGTGTTAGCCAGGGACTCCTCGTCGAAGAAGAAACCGAACCCCCCCTGGTCTGCTCCCTCCGCTACCCCGATCCATTCCTCGGCGTTCCAGCAGGGGCCGCCAGGGCCGCCATAGATGAACTCGAAGGTGTTGGACGAAAACCCGTTGCCAGTCGAATGCAACAGATAGACCCCTGCCCCCACTCCTCCCTCACCACCCCAACTCTGGGTGGCCCCGCCGCCGCCGGCACCTCCGGTCGCCAACTCGACCTCGTTATCCGAAATGAGGCCCCCTGTGGCGTTCTCCAGCAGCAACCCCGCAGCCACGCCGCCCGCTCCGCCCCGGTTAGAGCCGCTGGGTGCACCGCCCTTCCCGCCTAAGAGACCGGCGAAGGAGTTGGCCATGATGGCGCATTGTGTAGAGTTCAGGACGTGGACACCAAGCCCTCGCCCACCCTCCTCGCCTGCGGTATTCCCGTCGGTCCCCGCCGCACCTTCGCTGCCAGCCACCGACGAGAACTCACATTGGCTCACCGACACGCCGACGGTCCACTCCAGTTTCACGCCCGCGGCATCGCCGCCCTCGCCGACGGCCCCTTGCAGGGAACTGATTCCCAGGTTCTTGGCCACGCCACCCTGCAGCGGAGATTCCTCCGTCCCTTCAAAGTGGATGCCGTATCGTCCTGCGGAGATGGCGAGGTTCGCCACCGTCACTCCGTCGGCGGTAATATGGAAACCCGTCCCGTATTCCGGCGTGGAGACGAAGACCAGATCCTGGCCTGCCCCTTGGATGGTGAGGTTCGGGATGTCTATTTCAACGCCGCCCGTATAGATGCCTTCGTTGATGTGGATGAGGTAGCCGTCGAAGGAATATTCAATGGCCTCCTGGATCGTCGAGAAAGGGAAATCCTGCGACCCGTCGAAGTCGTCGGCGTAGGTGCCGCCCTCCCACGAATCGACCCACAGTTCGCCGTCGGGTTGCCACTCCACCTCACAGCCGTCGGTACCCTGGTTGTTGGCATCTTTGTAGCCTTCGTTGCACGCTAGGACGATGCATTGACCGCCGGCGCAGAGGTACTCGGCAACGGAGGCGTGGGCGCAGATGTTGCCACAAGCTCCGCAGTTCTCCAGGTCGCTGGTGAGGACAAAGCCTTCGTCGACCTGGCCGTCGCAGTTATCATCCAATTCGTTGCACGTCTCTTGCTGGCCGGCGTAGGGACACTCGTATTCGCAGCCGTCGACTGCATTGCCGTTGAGGTCCCACTGGTTGTCGGCGCAGTCGGTCAGGTTGCACGTCTTGTTGGCGCAGACTGCCATTTGCGCAACGCCCCCCGACGGACAGACATTGCCGCACTGGCCGCAGTTGATGGGGTCAGTGGTGATCAGGTCGTCGGCCACATCGTCTATGAGGCCGTTGCAATCGTCGTCCCACTCATTACACAGCTCTTGCCCCTGGTTGGTGATAAGACATTCGCAACCGTCATCGGGATTGCCATTGGCATCACCGGTCATGTCGAGGCAGTCGCCCATGGTGCACTGGCCATCAACGCAGAGGGCGGTGGCGTTATCGAAGTCGCAGGCCGTTTCGCAGTTGCCGCAAAAGAGGGGATTGGTCTGGGTATCGACGCAGCCTGCCGGGTCGCACTTTGTCAGTTCCCCGTCACACTCGTTCTTGCATTCCCCTAAGCTGCACACCTGCCCCTGGTCGCAGGGCTTGCTGCACCCGCCGCAGTGCAGGAGGTCGGCGGTGGTGTCGGTCTCACAGCCGTTGGCATGAGAATCGTCGCAGTGGCCGCGGCCGGGATTGCACTCAAAGACGGTGCAGAGGCCCGCCAGGCACGCAGTTGATAGAGCCTCGGGAAGGGGGCCGCAGTTCTGGGTGTCGTCGGCCGCATAAGCGTCAGTAGACTCCTCAGGCAGACAGGCCAGGCAAGGGCTTTCGGGGCTGGGGGTTTCCGCAGCCACGCATTCGTCGTCAATGAGGCACCACTCTTCCAGTAGCGGATGGTCGCAGCCGCCCTCACCGTCGCAAATGTTGTCGGTGCACTCGAGGTCGTCATCGCAGTCGTAGGTGGTGCCAACGCAGAGGTCCTCGACGCAGGAATCGGTGTGCGTGCAGGAATCGGCATCGCTGCAGAAACCTTCCACCGTCGCTTGGACGCAGCCCATAGCCGGGTCGCAGGTGCCACCGGTGCAGGAATTGCCATCATCGCACTGGTTGTCATCACCTGTGTGGGTCACCTTGTTGGCCACTTCGTCGCAAAGGTCTACGGTACAGTCGATGTTGTCGTCAGTCTCTGGCGGGGTGCCGGCAATCATCTCGCCGCTTTCGGACTCACAGAGTTCCAGGCCGTTGCAGAACTGGTCGTCATCGTAGCTGGTGCCGGTGCCGTCGTCGGGCATGCAGACCAGTTCCTCGCCGTCGACCGGGGAAAATGCGCAAGTGAGGGTCTCGTTGCAGAGGTTATCATCTTCCAATAACGCACAATCCGCCGGCTTCGCACAGGGACAGTCGTAGCCGAGCAGCAGCGGCATCAACACGTTTTCCGGCAGAGCCAGGTGGACACAACTCCCACTCTCGCCACAGTTGTCCACGGTGCAGGGGCTCCCGTCGTCACATTCGTCGCTGTCGAACATCCAGCACGATCCGCCGCAGCCGTCGTTCCCACACTCCAGCTCTTCGCAGTCGGGAATGCAGGCCTCCACCTCGCTGCTGTCAACACTGTCCGGATTCGTGGCATCAACGAGGTCCAGAATCCCGGCGTCGCCACCATTTGCCACATCTGTGACTTCTGTCGGGCCAACGTCCAGCATATCGCTCGTGATGATGTCCACCGCATCCGCTAGTTGGGCATCAAGAGAGTCCCGCAGGTCCACTACGTCGACGTCAGGAACGGCGGCATCGGGTAATTCAGAGCGGGGCAAGTCCTTCCCGTGGACTTCCGGCAAGTCGAGCGTGGTGCGGCCATCGGCCATCCGGCCGTCGACAGCGTCCTTGCCGCCATCGGCAGCCCCCTTGAAGGAGAATTCAGCCGGGGCAATGCAGGAGGCAAATAGCAACATAGCGAGAATCACGAGGATGATGCGACGCATGAGGTAGCTCCGAAAATTGTGCGTACTCTAAACCTGTCGAGTGGCGATTCTAGCGCAGCGCGCACGAGCGCGCAAGCGTGCGCTAGCATGGCGGGCTGACGTGGTGTTGCTCGGTCACCGCCTTGCCTTGCAGCATAGGGCGTGGTATTTGTCATGCATGCGGTGTCACGGAGGTTGTTGAGATGAGAAGGATGACGTCAGGGTGCTTCGCAGCCGTGTTTTGCTTCTTGCTGACGAGCGGGTTGGCCGCGCAGGAGAAGCGCACGCCGGAGGAGTTGGAGGCCATCTCTCAGTTGGCGCTCAAGCGGGCATCGGAAGGACAATTTCAGCAGGCTATTGCGTTGTGGACTGATATCCTGGATGAAGTCCCGGCAGCGACTGCCCTGGACCTGCATGTGAACATTGGTGTGGCCTACAACAGGCTCCAGAATCTGCCCGCCGCCTGGCATCATTTGAGCGTCTACCTTGAGGCCGCTAAGAAGGCTGACAAGGCGGTGGCCAAAGAGCGTCAGAAGATCGGGAAGAAGCTGGCGAAGACGCATACTCGGGTCTCTTTCCGATGTGAGCCCGCGGCGATGTTGCGGTTGTCGCCCACCGCCGCCGAGTCCTACCCCTGTCCGCTGGACTGGTATCTGGCTCGCGGTAGTCACACCGTGGTGGTGGAGAAGGCCGGCTTCGAGGCAGAAAAGAGAACCTTCGAGGTTGGCAAAGGTGCCGCTAGCGAGACATTTGCTTTGAAGCAGGCGGTCGTGCTGGGCACCCTCATTGTGCTGGGCGACGGCAAGGCAGTGCAGGTCTTCCTGGATGGTCGGTTGGAAGGAGTGGTGCCTTTTGAGCGCAAACTGAAGCCTGGAACTTACGAATTGATGGTGGCCAAGCCCGGTGAGATGCCCTGGAAGAAGACCATCACGCTGGCATCGGGCGGATTGGTCCGGGAGAGTCCCCAGGTCGCGCAGAAACGGGTTGCCAAGGCACCCGAGAAGGGTCCTGAAGATGGGACCACTGGGCCACTGAAGCTGGGCAATGAAATCGTTGAGCATGGTCCGGCGGCCAGCCGCTCCCATGCTTTGGAATGGAGTCTTATCGGCACCGGCGGCGCACTCCTGCTGGGTGGTGGCATCTTCCACGTGCTGGCAATCACTAAAGACCTCTCCCTGCGTGACGGAATTGCCCCCGGCGACGCGGCCACGAAGGAAGAGTTCGACAACCGCACCACCCAGTACAACGATGCTTGGGAAGAAGATGTCAGACCGCGGGCTTTGACAGCCTATGCCCTCTATGGAGTCGGTGCTGCGACCGCGGTTGCCGGGGCAGTGTTGCTCATCGTCGATACCGGGAACCGAGAGAAGGCAGAGGCCCTCTCGCATCATTTCTATCCCCTGGTGACCCCCCAGGGCTCCGGAATGGGATTTGCTCTGAGCTTCTAGCCTGCCCGTCGCTCTCTCCAGAGCAGTTGGGCTACCTCTCCCCGATTGGCCAACCGATGATTCCCTCGGCAAGTGGCACTGCTGAATCGCCTGTATGCATGAGCCAGCCTCGTTGCGAAGAATTTGAGACATCAGACATGAACGAACGGATGGTGCGGGTCATGGCCGGGCGCGGCGTGGCTGTCTGTTTGACCTCCACAGGCACCAGATTGGAGCCATCGTCGAGTAACAGGTCGACCTCAATACCGGTTGCCGTACGCCAGAAGTAGAGGTGCGGGTCGAGTCCGCGGTGCCACAGGGTACGAAAGAGTTCGTTGACCACACGCCCGACAAATACATGATGACACCCTTGTGGCTTAATGGCGGGAAGGTAATGAGTAGAGCGCACCAGCTCCGGGCAAAGTGGCGGGATTTCTACCGGCGGGACGTTTCGACTGAGACCTCTAGGTGGGCTTGCAGAAGGTCAGGAAGACGAAGTCGACTGAGTCTCGAACCGCGTTTTCACTACTGACACAACTCCAACATCAAACGGCGAATCTCATCGGGAGTGACGGCATCGGCCACCCAGCCGAGGTTGGGGTTCTTCTGCTGGAGGAACTGGAAGCGGCCAGTCTCGCGGGAGAAGTCGTAGGAGATGATGGTGGGGTGGGTGGCGAAGCCGTTCTGGCTGAGGTGGTGGAGGATGTAGAGGCCCTGGTTGTTCTGCAGGTAGCGCCAGGCGCGGGCGGGGTCGCCGTTTTGCTGCCGGGTGGCGGCCACGTGATCGCCCAGGAGCTCGGGTAGGGGAATGCGGTCGAAGCGCATGTCCAGGTAGATGAGATCAATGCCTCCTTGTTGCAGGGCCGCCAGGGCCTCGGCCCCATTGTGGGTCTGGACGTACTTAGGCTCCGGGACGAAGCGCGAGAGGTTCTCCAGGTACTCGTTGCCGTCTTCCACGATGAGAACGGTGCGGGATTCGAGGTTCATTGGGGGTCTCCTCTGGCGGCCAGGGGGAATCTCACTACCACCGATTTTACCCAGTTACCGGGTCCCTTCTCCACATCGATGGAGCCTTCGTAGCGGGCTACCAGGTCGCTGGAAAGCCCCAGGCCGCCTTCAATATAGCGACCGCGGATCATTTCGGTGGAGAGGGGGCGAGGGGAGCTGTCCCGGACGGCGAAGAGCGCGGTCTCGATGCCCGTAATGGGATCTGTTTCCAGCTCGATACCAAGGCCGATGCGGCGGGACTCCAGGCCCGCTTCACAGGTTGAAACCAGCGCGTTGCGGATGAGATTGCCCAGCACATCTTCGAAGGCGCTCAGGGGTACGAGAATTGCGACCGGCGCTGCCGCACCAATGTCGAGAACCGGGTCTTCCAGGCCAAGACCGGCAAGCCTGGGCTCCCTGCAGATGCGCTGATGGATGCTCTCCAGCAGCGTTCCGTCCACCTGCAGCAGGCGCAGGCTGTCGAGGAGGGTGCGCACTGCCTCGTAGCCGTCAACGTTGAGGCGCTGAGCGGCCTCCTTGAGGGTTTTCACCAACTGCTTCTTCTCTCCCGGTCGCATGAATTCAACCCGCTCCAGCCTGCCGGAGGCCTTCTCCAGCAAGGCGAATCCCTCGAGGATGGCCTGCATCGCCCGATCCTTGTGGCGCAGATTAAGGCGCACTGAGTGGGTGCGACCGATCTGCTCGAGCTGCTCGCAGTAGTTGAGGAGGTGCCCCAGTACGGCTTCCTGGCGCGATTTGCCAAAGAGCGTGTCCCGCAGGTGCTGGGCCTGGTTGCTCGCATCGCCGCCGGCCTCAAGGGTTTGTACCAGGCCACTGAGCACCATGGTGTTGTGTTTGAGTACTTCATGGCGGATGGCCGCCAGCACTCGCTGCACCTCCGGCCCGGCTTCGGGGTGCAGGCGAACAAGGTCAGCGAGGTCGCGGCCCCCGAAGCGGTGTCGCCACCAGAGGAGCAGCGCTCCCAGCAGTACGCACAGGGCCAGGCCATAGGCGATGGCCAGCGCCAGCAGGCGGCCCTCCACCTGCCCTCGAAGGGACCGGGCCTGGTCGGCAAAGAGGCCGTCGGGCTCCCGGGCGACTGCTTCTGTGAGGTCCTCCCGCATCTGCCAGAGGCGGCCCGGTTGCACCAATTCCACCAGTTTCTCAGCTACCGTCCGGGGAGTTCCCAATTGCAGCCGGACGAGGTGGAGGCCGGCCAGTGAGCTACCCAGTTGGCGGGCGCTGCCGAAGTGGGCGGCAGCGGCTTCGGTGTTGCCCAGTCGCTCGTGCAGGAGCCCCAGGCGTTCGTGGATCACTGGTTGGCCGGAATCCCGGTCGAGGGACTCCTGGAAGCGGGCGATGGCCTGCGTCAACCGGTCGGTGGCCGCCAGAATCTGCCCTTCAAGGTTGAGTACCTCCGGATGTCGCTGGTCCGCCGGAAGTGAGAGGAGCTCGGCCATGGCGGCATCGGGACGGTTCAGGTCGAGGTAGTTGCGGGCGCGATTGAGCACCTGAACGACCTCGGCTCCCAGGGGTTTGGTGGAACTGGCTGACGGTTTGTCCCCGTCCGGGTAGTGAACCAGAACGTCTCGCAGCGCGGTGGCGATGAGGGTTGCCTCAGCGCGGTCGGCACTGTCTGGCGGCGCCTTCTCCAGGAATCGGTCGATGTAGCGGCGCGCCTCCGCCAGGTCACCTGATGCCTGGCAGGCCTGGGCGAGGCGGAGCAGCACGGAGTGCCATTCGGGGCGCAGTTGCAGGGCGTTGTGCAGGAAGAGGACAGCTTCGGAGCTGCGGTTCCGCTCGTCATCAGCCAGATAGAGCTCGCCGAGGCGGAGGTGCACTTCGGGGTTGGCGGAATCAAGGGCCAGGGCTCGGAGGTAGGCCAGCTCAGCGCCCGGCAGGTCCCCCTGGCGCCGCATCACTTCACCCAGCCACATGCGCGCCTCGCCGTAGTGCGGGGCCAGGGAGAGAGCCTCTTCTAGCAGGTTGCGGGCTTCAGTCAGCTGCTGCTGCCCCAGGAAGAGGCGGGCCCGCGCGAGCAGGGCCTGGGCTTGAACGGGCACGGGCCGCAGGCTCGAGGCCCAGCCGTAGCGCTGGGCGGTGCGGGTAATGTCCAGTTGCTCCAGGCGGCGCTGGGCGGTGGGGCCGTCGCCGCCGGAGGCATCGATGCGCTGGTAATAGCCCTGGGCGATGTCGCCGCGTCCAAAGTCGCGATAGAAGTCGCCAATCTCCAGGAGCCGGGCCCCCGAGAGTTCAGTGCGCATTTCGATTTCCTTGTACAGCAGGCGGGCTTCTTCGAAGCGGCCCCGGCGTGCTGCGACCCGGGCTTGCCGGAGGATGACGGAGGGTTTGTTGCCGCTGAGCTCGCGGGCATGGATGAGGAGCGCCGCAGCCTCCTCCTGGCTCTCGTCAGTGGCGGCTGACTCCATGAGCAGGTCCGCCAGATTGATGTGCGCGGTGTAGCGGTCCGGTGCCAGCACCAGCGCCTCCCGGTAATAGCGGACGGCCCCTTCTCGGTTGCCCAACGTGTGCAAGAGGTAGGCGAGGTCATTGACAATCTCTGGGTTCGTCTTGTCCAGGTCGTAGGCGGCGCGCAGGGCGGCGAGAGCTTTGGGGTAGTCTTTGGCCGTGAAGTGCCGCAAGGATTCGTCGTGGCGTAGCTGCGCCATCTTCTTGAAGGAGTGGTCCAGGGCTGTGGTGGCATCGTCTGGAGGGGTCGGCGCCGGCGGGTCAACTGGGCTCTCTGAAGGGGTGGGCTGGGGATGGAGCGCGGCTTCACCGCTCCCCGACAGTCCTCCCACCGGCCCCTCGTCGTCCCATCCTGGCTCGTCCATGGGAAGCTTGGGCAGGGGCTGGCTGACCGCGGCAGGACCGCCCAGGCCGAGGAGCAGGACTACCAGTATGGCGTGCCAGCGCATGGTTACCTCAACTCCCGGACCTTGAGTCCGAGTTGGTTGAAGCGGAGACGTACGGCTCGACCTTTCTCCGGGTCTCCCAGCAGGCGCTCGGCCATTGCTTCAAAATCTCCTCCCGAGGCCCTGAAGATGGTGATCATGTATTGCCGTTCGACGTCATTGGAGACGGCGTTGAGGGTATCGGCTCCGCGCACATTTACGACCACAGCATCAGGGTCGACGGTGGCTGTTCCTGCGGTGGATTCAAGTCCTTCAGTGGGGATGGCTGCGTAGCCGGCCAGCAAGGTGGCCAGCAG
>ERZ890953.906-NODE-906-length-15951-cov-4.478234_pt1 | contig 15951 bp, 10 predicted proteins | sample MGYA00521264_ERZ890953 | MGnify/ENA primary metagenome ERZ890953 (study PRJEB32303, sample SAMEA104408629) | aquatic metagenome | biome: Brackish water; feature: Chemocline; material: water | place: Baltic Sea | collected 2014-10-26T21:54:00 | depth 200 m ...
AGAAGCTTGCTATCCTGGCGACCCTGGCTTTGCTGGCCATGGCCTGCTCCCAATCGTCTGACCAGAAGGTGGTGGAGAAGGGTACCCCGGAGCCCAATGCGGCAGATGGCGTTGCCACGCCTGATGGCGTCGTGCCCTGGACTTGCAACGTCGATGCTGATTGCGAGGGCACCGGGGATGGTCTCTGCCAGGAAGCTATCTGCCAACTGGGCCAGTGCGTGTTGTTGGACATGGTTCAAGGCACGCCTTGCGATGGTGAGGGCTTTGGCGATTGTCAGCACGGCGAATGCCAGCCCGGTGCTGAGGGTAGCACCTGTGTGGCAGTGCCCGCGGCCAACGGCACTCCCTGCGGTGATTTCTTTCTGGTCTGCCAGAACAGTGGCGGCTGTCTTGACGGCGAGTGCCAGGACCCTTGCGACGACGGCAATTTGTGCACCAACGGTCAATGCACTGCCGGGGGCTGTGTCTTCACGCCCAATACGGCGAGCTGCGACGACGGCGAGCCCTGCACGGCCAATGATGTCTGTGGCAACGGCATTTGTGCCGGCGAAAAGGTTTGTGACTGTTCAGAAGACGCTGATTGTGCGCACCTTGACGACGACAATCCTTGCACCGGGATTCATGAGTGCAAGGCCAACGGTACCTGCGACATTCTTGCTTCATCGGTGGTGACGTGCGAGGCGACGGGTTTTGAGCCTTGCCAGACCAACGTTTGTGATGGCCAGACCGGGGAGTGTGGCCTGGTGGTTGCCGATGATGGCTTCGAATGTGACGATGCCAATGCCTGTACAGATGGTGATTTCTGCGCAGCGGGTGCCTGCTCCGGTGTCGGCGCGGTTACCTGCGAGTGGAAATGTGGCGATGGTGCTGACGAAGACGAAGACGGCATCATGGACTGCGACGATCCCGATTGCTGGGGTATCGAGGACTGTCCTCAGCCGGAATGCGGCGACGAAGTGTGCACGCTGTTGGCGGCGGAGGATTGCGCCAATTGCCCTGGGGATTGTGGTGAGTGTCCGCCGGAGTGTGGTGATGGGAAGTTGCAGTTGGCTAACGACGAGGAGTGCGACGACGGCAATCTCGAGGCTGGCGATGGCTGCAACGACACTTGCAAGGTCGAGCCGGTGCCTGCTGCACCAGGGGACCTTGTCATCACAGAGATCCAGAAGGACCCGGAGGCGGTGCTCGATGCCCAGGGGGAGTGGTTCGAAATCTTCAATAGCACGGACGCCGACATTGACATCAACGCCTGGACCATGTCTGACACGGGTACCGATGAGCACCGGATCTACGCGCAGGGCGGCGTGGTCATTCCGGCGGGCGGGTACTTCGTGCTGGGGGAAAACGCTGATGTCGAGACCAACGGCGGCGTCACGGTGGGGTATGACTATGCCGCCTTTAATCTCGCCAACCAGGAGGACGAGGTCATTCTCAAGAGTGGCGAGACGGTGGTGGACATGGTGGCCTATGATGACGGGGAGGCCTTCCCCGATGCCAAGGGTCTGGCCATGAGCCTGACCTTGTCTAAGACTACTGCCGCTGACAACGACCTTGGCGGCAACTGGTGTGATGCGCAGACGCCCTATGGCGGGGGTGACCTGGGCACGCCTGGCGCGGCCAACCCGGAGTGCCCGGCTTGCGGTGACGACGTCTGCGATGCAGACGAGAAGTGCGGCACCTGTCCTGCGGATTGCGATTGTGGAGCGGGGGCCGTTTGCCTCGACAACAACTGTGTGGACCTGACCCCCGATGGTGGGGGCTGTGGTGCACCTGAGGATTGTGCATCTGGTTTCTGCGTCGACGGAGTTTGCTGCGAAAGTGCCTGCGATAGTCTCTGCGAAGGTTGTGCGGTCTCAGGCAACAAGGGCAACTGCATCCCCTTCTCGGCAGGCGTCGACCCGCAGGACGATTGCGGCCTCTGCGAGGTCTGCAGTGGTAATTCTTCCTGCAAGTTTGTCAACGAGGGCAAAGACCTGAAGAATGATTGCAGTGCGGAGGCCCAGCAGACATGCGGCTTCAACGGCTCATGCAACGGAGCGGGGGGGTGTGCCTGGTGGGACGACCTGACCGTTTGTGCCGCGCAGAAATGCAGTGGTGACACGCTCACGCCGGCGCGTAGCTGTAACGGGAATGCCTCCTGCGTGGAGGTTGTCACCTCCTCCTGCTGTCCCTACAAATGCGGCGATGGTGCCTGTCTTGAAGCCTGTCTCGTGGACGCAGACTGCTGCGGCGGGTTCACCTGCGACAATACTGGTGTGTGCGTTGACTAAGGCGGGCAACTGGCAACCACGTCACTCCCCTGTAATCCCTTGATTCTGGTCGGGCCGATTCCTTTCACTCGGGCAACGTCGTCGATGGTGCAGTAGGGACCGTTGGCGTCACGGTCGGTGACGATTGCCGCTGCCAATTTTGGGCCGATCCCCGGCAGGACTGTGAGATCCGTGGCGATTGCTGAGTTGATGTCCAGAGGCAACTCAAGGGAGGCCAGGACAGTTGGCGACAGGCTGGAGAGCCGCTGGTCGATAAGGCAAGTGGCCGTAAGGACCAGTCGCAGGGGGGCTTCCGTGTTGGCGGCGCTGCGTACCGCAGCTTCACAGTCCTCGTGGGCAAGGCGTTCCAGCAGTGCGGCCAGTTGGTCGTCGCCGCACCAGAGGGCGCTGCCGTTGGTGGTGACAATCTCCACGGGGGCGGCACATTGGAGTTTCTCGATGTCCGGGTGGGAAGGTCGATTCCACCACCATGCCAGGGCGACCACCAGCGCCACCACAAGAAGTGCGGCGGCGATTTCAGCCAGCAGCCGGCGACTCAACCGAGCTTCTCTATGGTCAGGCCGAAGCGTTCGCAAAGAAGGCTGGCGGCCCGGTCAAGGTTGGTATCTTCAATTATGCATGAGAGGGCATCGGCGGTGGCGTTGATGGCGAGGATGTTGATGCGCTCGTCAGCAAGTACCGAGAAGAACTCCCCGGCGAGTCCCACGGAGTTTTCCAGAACCTCCTTGCCGATAACGGAGAAGCGGGCGATGTGCTCATCGTGCATGACGCCGATGGCCCCGAGTTTCTCCACCATCTTCCGTGTTTCGTCCAGGGCGCCCTCAAGGTGCTTCTTGCGGACGGTGAAGGTAATGCTGGCGGAGCCGGCATCGGGGGCGTTCTGGATAATTCCAGTAATGGGAATTGAGCGGGTTGCGAAGGCGCGAAACAACTCGGCCCCCGAGCCGGGAACATCGGGAACCCCGATGAGTGTGAGCATGGACTCGGTGCGGTGGATCCGCAGGGAGTTGAGGGGGGTGTTGGTCGGCATAAGTACCTCCTGAATTCCCAATGACCGTACACAGCGAGGGATCCCTGTGTCAACAGTTCCTTGTTTCGCGCGGTCAACTGAGTACAATCGTCAGCGGACACGCGACTAGGGGGAAGCTACGATGGTGCGAAGAATCTCGATTTACACGTTCATCCTGGGAGTTCTGCTGGCCCTCGGCGGTTGCGGTGATGCCGGGGCTACTGTCGACTTGGAGAACGTTGTCGTCGATACTGTGGTCGATACCAATTTCCTCAATGCGGGTATGAGCTTCCAGGTTTCCTGTCTCGTCGCTGACCTTGATGGAAGGGAGGTCAAGGCTGATACGGCGTTCACGGTGGTGCCCGGCAAAGGGGTTGTCGTGGACCATGCCGAGGTGACTCCGAGCAATCCGGGCGAGTATGTGGTGACGTGCATGTTGCCAGATGGCTCAGTTCCAGACGAGACCCCGGAAACGGTTATCGTCACCAAGAAGAACATTGCCAAGGTGGAGACCACCCTCGATTCCAATGAAGTAATTGGCGGCAAAGAGGTTGGTGCGACCTGTACGGTCCTCACCGATAAGGATGTGGAGGTAGCTTGGCCGACGCAGCTGGTGGTCGTCCCGGAAGGTGGCATCACGGTCACCGGCCACACCCTGCACGCCGACTTGGTGGGTGACTACGAAGTAGCCTGCCAGGCGGTGGACCTGCCCATCATCGATACCACACCGGAGCCTCTCAAGGTGATTGCCGGTGACCCTGTCCTGGTGCGAGCGACCATCAAGGAAGAGGAAGTGGAGGCAGGCACGGAAGTCACGGTTTTTTGTACCGTCGAGGATGAATACGGCAACGTTCTGGATCTCGCTTCGGTGGCAGATCCGCAGGACGGGATCGATGCTGATGGCACAACCATCACGCCGTACAAGGCTGGCGAATATGACGTTACCTGTTCCCCCGTTGATGGGTTGGGGGAGCTCGAGCAGATCTCCGATCATCTGGTGGTGGTGGCGGGCCCCATGGCGACGCTGGTGCTAACGCCCAAGCCCAAGAAGAACGCTTACAAGGTCGGGGATCAGGTAGCCATTCTCGCGCAAGCGGGTGATGCCCTTGGCAATCCCATTGAGGGTGACGTGGACGTAGAGATTACCGCCCCCGAAGGGATCAAGATCGTGGGTGAAAAATATGAGTTCCTGGAGGAGGGCATTTTCACCTTCAAGGGCTTCCTCGTTGGTTTTCCCGCGATTACTGGCCAGCTATCCCTCGTCTGCGATGAGAACGGGCCGGAGATTGTGCTCTTCACGCCGGAGCGCGCAGCCACCCTGGACGGCGATACCATGGTCGACGTTGAGGGCAATGTCGTGGACCTCTTCAGTGAAGAAATTGACCTGGAAATCAACGGCAAGAGTGTGCCGGTGGACAAGGACGGCAACTTCTTCCACGTGGTGGAAGGGGCTCATGGCATGAACATCCTCACTGTCACCGCGGTGGACGGTTTCGGTAATGACTCCAAGATTGTGCAGTCCTTCTACCACTCCACGGACTATGTGGATTTCAGTACGGAGAACGTTGAAGACGTCCTCTTGGAGCAGTCGCTGATTCTCTTTCTCGGGCAGAACTTCCTGGATGATGGAGACCACGACAAGACCAAGATCGATGACATTGCAACGCTGGTTGAGATCCTCCTGGATTCCCTCGACCTGGCGGCCATTGTGCCGCCTGATGTCCCGGTGCTGGAACAGGATTTGCCTGGGCTCATCAACGTTCCGCTGCTCAATCAGCTGGGCTTTGAGTTGAAGCTGGTCGGCGGTCTGGAGATTGCGCTTTACATCGAGGACGTTTCCTTTGCTAAGCCCTTTGTGGCGATTAATACCCGGGATGGCGGCATCGACCTGCTCATCAGCTTCAGCGGTCCGGCCGAGGACCCTGGGATTTACTTCCAGCTCTTCATTGAGTTGGCCTTCAACCTGACTGTAGAGTCATCTTTTGGTGGCAATGATCTGCTGGCAGTAGGAATTGCCCCCGGGGTGGCATTGCAGTCGTCCTTCGGCCTCGAGACGTTGCTGGTGGAGGCCAGTCTGGACATCAACAAGAACGTCGGCGAGGAGCTTGACATCAAGGTTGCAGACTTCAACATCGTGCCGGCGGGCTTCAACATTGAGCTGATCAAGGAAGATACTGCCCTCATTCTGGGGCCGATCAACGTCAACGGGCAGGGGGTCATTGATCTGGGTGCGGTGAATCTGGGGCAACTCGGCTTCGTGCAGACCATCAACGATTTCCTGGCCAACAACCTCATCGACCCGATGCTCGACTTCATCGTTCCGGCGGTGCTCGACCTGGTTGAGCCGCTGGTGGAAGACCAGGTCACCAAGTTGCTGGGGGATCTGCTCAATCAGTTCGAAATCACGCTGCCGATTCCGTTGCCGCAGTTGCCTGGGGCGGACAAGGCGGTGGAAATCTCCTTCAAAACACGTTTCTCTTCGGCGGTTTTCACTGAGAATGGCGGCGAGCTGGGCCTGGGGGCCGGTTTCTGGGCTCCCAAGGGTGTTGACCGGGATGTGCTGGGGAGCTTGCTGCGGGCCGGGTGCGGCAGCGGCACTGTCGGCTGGCCGACATTTGATACTGCCGAGAAGTTCATGTTTGCTGCAGCCCTCGATATGGTCAACGAGTTGCTCTATGCCATGTGGTGGGGTGGTGGGCTCAAATTGAGTTTGGACGAAAGCGTTCTCGGGGGGATTTCCATCGATCAGTTCGGCATCACCGACCTGGCGGTTGCCACCGACTTCTTCCTGCCGCCGATTCTTGACGACTGCACGGCCAAGGGGATGGTGGAGTTGCAGTTGGGAGATCTACTGCTTATTCCCTCCTTCAAGGTGATGGGCGCACCGGTGACCATTTCGCTCTACGTCAGCGCCGCCCTGGATGCTGTCATCTTTGGTGATGGCAACGAGATCGGGCTCCAGATAAACGGAGTTACGGACATCGGCACGCAGATTGTTTCCATAGAAGGTGACTTGGGTCCGCTGGCGGGCATGTTCGATATTGAACAGCTGGTGGAGGGGATCCTGGTACCCATGATCGTTGAGCAGGTGAGTAACCTTTCCCTGGGCAGCTTCCCCATTCCCGAGATTGACCTGTCGGGTATCGTTCCAGGCATCCCGCCGGGAACCTCCCTTTCGCTGGGCAATCTGGTCATCGAGATGTCCAAGGGTTATCTGGTGTTTGGCGGCGAGTTGCTCTGAATCTGCCCTGGTTGTGCCTTTCTTCTCAGTCCAGAAAAACTGACAGAGCGGTGTAGGCCTCGGCCTTGCGACTGGCCATCTTCTGGACGGCCTTCTGGAGGGTCGGCCGCAGCGCCTGTTCTTCTGCCAGCAAGCTGTCGAAGGCGCGGTCGTAGTGGGCTTTGATAGCTGTCAGCCCTGCCTGCGGCGGGTCGTTGCCTCCGGGCGCGGCGCAGGCCTGCTCAAGATAGCCGCGGCCTTGCTGCTGACGGCCGGCGGGGATCTTGCGGAAGTCGGAGTGGCAGTATTCTTCGGACTCGGTGGTGAGGTCGATGGCAGTGCAGAGTCTGGCGATGTAGCGGGCTGCCTGGGTGGGGCAGACCCGGCCGATGACGGTCAGGACCACGTTCTGCCAGTTGGCTTCGGGGCCTTGGTCGCGGTCGAGGGTTTCGGCGATGAGATCGCGAACTGCTGACAGGTTGTCCAGATAGGCCAACTCGGGAAAGGCCGCCACTGCGTCTCGGCCTTTGAAGTAGTCTGCTTTGGAACGAAAGAGGATGCCTTGCAGGCCCATGGTGTAGAGGGCCAACGCCTCAGCCTGGCGCTGGGCCTCCGGTGAGCTACCGGATTCTCTGGCCACCAGCCGGAACTCCTCCAACAATGCCTGGGCCAGAATCTGGTAGTTTCGCGGGTGGGTGAGGTCACCGTCTAACTGGAGGCCCAGGGCTGTCTTGAGTTGCTCGGTGAGTTCCTGGCTGCCCGTAAGCTGTGCAGCCAGCATCAATTCGAGGAGAGCTCGAGCTCGGGTCAACCTGGCCCCCATGACTGTGGCTTTGTCGTCGGTCTGGTCCGGGAGCGTGGCAAGAATCGCCAGGCAACGGTCGAATTCCTGCCCAAAGTCGGCCTGGGTCAACTGCTGGCGCGCTTTCGCCAGCAGATCGGCTGCTCCTGGAGGGTCATCTTTGGCACATCCGAAACTGCTTGCTAGGGTTATTGCGAGAAGCACTCTGGCAATGGGTCGGGAATAGCAAAAAAGGGGCATGGTGATGGACCTCCCGGAACTCGTAATTACGGCTGATGTGGCCCTCTTCGTACCATGGTGGACCGGTCGCTGTCCACTCCCTCGCGGGGGTCGGCTACACTCACGTTTTTCATTGACAACCCATGGCCCTTGTCATAGTGTCACCCCGATCAGGGAGTGGTTTGGACAAAGTCTGTCTCACTGACTTTTCGCAAGGTAATGCCTAACGGCACAGAAGCCGTAGGCAAGGAAGGAGGATTTTAGATGAGCAAGCGTATGTTTTGGATCGTCACGACACTGGTTGCCAGCCTTGGCCTCTTGGCCATGGGCTGTGGTCCCAAGTACCCGAACTGCGAGAACGACGAGCACTGCGTCGAGAAGGGCGAAGTCTGCGTCGACCAGCTCTGTCGAGAGTGCGGCACCAACGATCACTGTGCGGCGAAGACCGGCGACAAGTGCAAGATCTGCTCGGCTAACTTCACTTGCGTGAAAGAGCCTGGCTGCTGCCACAACGATCTCGACTGCCCCGGCGGCAAGTGCTGGAAGAGCGAAGGCGCTGAGACTGGCCGTTGCGGTGGCGAGTGCCGAGGCGATGGCGACTGCGGCGAAGGCAAAGAGTGCATCGGTGAGAAGTGCGTGGCCAAGAAGAAGGCCGGCTGCGAGCCGGGCTCGTGTGGACCGGGCAAGAAGTGCACCGACGGTATCTGCGTCTGGGCCTGCGAGTTCCAGAGCGTCTACTTTGACTTCAACGAATCCTTCCTGACCTCAGAAGGGCGGAAGATTCTCGTCACCGATGCCGAATGCGCCAACACCATCGGCGTTCCCTTCACCATTCAGGGTCACTGCGACGAGCGTGGCACGGAAGAGTACAACCTGGCCCTGGGCCAGCGGCGTGCGACCTCCGCCCAGAAGTACCTGAAGAACAAGGGCGTGGCGAAGGACAAAATGACGACGATTTCTTACGGCGAAGAACGCCCGGTGTGCAGCGACTCTTCCGAGAGTTGCTGGTGGCGTAATCGTCGTGCCGAGTTCCAGATCAACCAGTAGTTGAGGGGGATTCCTTCCCCCCCCTCGGGTGGTCTTCCGTATGTCAGATCTCAGTCCTGTTGTGTTTTCCAGAAAACACTTCTCCAGCCAGATGTTGCTGTTGTGCGCATCCTGTCTGGTCCTCTCTTCATGCGTGACCATGGGGCGCTACCGGGCCCTCAAGGACGAGGTCCTCGACCTTGAAGACCGGGCCGCATCTGCGGAGGAGCGGGTTGCCACCATGGAAACCCGCCTGGACCATCTCAAGGGCCTCACGGACAAAGAGGACACTGAAATTCGCACCAAGCTGGCGGACTTGTCGGCAGACTACAGCGAGTTGCAAATGACCCTGGGGATGCTCCAGGGACGGCAGGAGGAGATTCTCTTCAAGCTGGGCAAGATTGGCCAGCACCTGTCAGGACTCAAGGGCCTCGTCGAGGACCGCTTTGGAGTTGATGCCGAAGCCTTGCCAAAGAGCTTGCCGGATGACGCCGAAGAGCTGTTTGCCCTGGGCATGCAGGCGTACGACCAGGCGTTGATGCGCAAGGCGAGGGCCATCTTCAAACACCTCGTCCAGAAGTTCCCGCAGCACGATCGCACTGATGATGCTGAGTTCATGGTGGGCGAAAGCCTCTTCAACGAGGGGCGATTCACTGAGGCCATCAATTCTTACAAGACCGTCTATGACCAGTATCAAACCGGTGACAAGTATCAGGAAGCGGTGCTGCGCATCGGGCTGTGCTACGTACGTTCCAACAAGTGCAGCAAGGCGCAGAAGATCTACAAGTTTGCCAGCCGCACCTTCAAAGGCACGCCGGCTGGCGATCAGGCCGAGAAGGAAATGAAGCAGGTGAATGAAGCCTGCAAGTAGCCCTCCTATTGTGAGTCTTCCAGAGAAAATTGATGCGGTTGTCGTCGGCGGCGGCCACGCCGGTGTCGAGGCTGCCTTGGCCCTGGCTCTTACCGGTCAGCGGACTCTCCTGGTGACCTTCAAGCGCGACCGTCTCGCCTGGGCCTCATGCAATCCGGCCATTGGCGGGCTGGCCAAAGGACATCTGGCGCGTGAGGTCGATGCGTTGGGTGGGCAGATGGGTGCTACCACGGACCGCACGGGGATTCAATTTCGCCGCCTCAACCTGAGCAGAGGCCCAGCGGTCCAGTCGACGCGCGCCCAGATTGATATGGGGCGCTATGCCGCAGACATGGGTCGCGTCGTCGCGGCCACCGCCGGTCTTACCGTGGTGGAGGACGAGGTCGAGGGGATTGTGCTGCGGGGACAAGCCGTCAGCGGCGTCTCCCTGGCACGCGCTGGGGCGGTGCGTTGCCGGGCGGTGGTGGTGACGGCCGGGACCTTCCTCGCCGGCATGATTCATATTGGTGAGGAGCAGATTCCGGCGGGTCGCATGGATGATCCTGGGGCGTACAAGCTGGCTCACTGGTTCAGGCAACAAGGTTTCTCGACGGGTCGCTTAAAGACTGGAACGCCGGCGCGTTTGCGCGGCTCGACTATTGATTTCACCGGAATGAAGCGGCAGTTTGGCGACGACCCTCCGCCCCTCTTCTCCTGGCGGCGGGAGGGACCCTGCCTGGAGCAGGTCAACTGCTACGAGACGCAGACCACCTCCGCCACCCACGACGTCATTCGCGCCAACCTCCACCGCGCCCCAATGTATTCCGGGCAGATCAAGGGGACCGGGCCTCGCTACTGCCCTTCCATAGAGGACAAGGTGGTGCGCTTTGCGGGGCGGGACCATCACCAGATCTTCGTGGAACCAGTCGACCTCGATCGACGCATATACTACCCCAACGGCATCTCTACCAGTCTGCCGCGCGACGTCCAACTGGAGATGCTGCGGACCATTCCCGGGCTTGAAAGAGTCGAGATGGAAGTGCCCGCCTACGCCATTGAGTATGACTACATTCACCCGACGCAACTGGACAACACCCTGGAGACGCACCGTCTTGGAGGGCTCTATCTGGCTGGCCAGGTCAACGGGACTTCCGGCTATGAGGAGGCGGCTGGGCAGGGGCTGGTAGCTGGCCTCAACGCCAGCCTGAAATTGCGGGGCATGGAGCAGCTGGTGCTAGGGCGAGACCAGGCCTATGTCGGCGTGCTGGTGGACGATCTGACGACCATGGGCACGGATGAGCCATACCGTATGTTCACTTCGCGGGCCGAGTTTCGATTGCTGCTGCGAGAGTCGACGGTGGCCACGCGCCTGACGCCGGTGGGCCGGACGGCCGGGTTGGTGGGCGACGAGCAATGGCGCTCCTTTCAGGACCGGCAGCGCCGTAAAGAGGAGATCCTGGCGTTGCTGTCCGAGGGGCGCATCGAACCGGGGCAGATCAACGACCTGCTGCTCAGCCGGAACTCCGCCCCGCTGGCGCAGAAGGTTCCGCTCATCAGCCTGCTCACGCGGCCGGAGATTGCACTTAGTGACCTGGTGGACTGGTTGCCGGCTTTTGTGGACACAGTAGACCCCGCCCTGGTGGAGGAGATTGAGACTGAGGTCAAGTTCGATGGCTACATCCGGCGTGAGCGCAGCACTGCGAGCAAGCTGCAGCGAATGGAGGACCGACTCATTCCCGCTGGCTTTGACTACCGCAGCCTTGATGGCCTCACCACTGAGGCCAGAGATAAGCTGGAACGCGTGCGGCCGACCTCCGTCGGCCAGGCGGCGCGCATCCCCGGCGTCACCCCGGCTGCCATTGCCAACATCCTGGTTCACCTCAACCGAGAGTGACGGGCCACTTTTTTGCAATAAATGAGAGCGTTCCTACACTTGGTAGAGTGATAGGGGAGGTTGCACGTGCGCGCTCACGTAATCGGCATATGTGGTACGGCCATGGCCGGAATTGCTTCGATGCTCAAGGACCTTGGGCTTGATGTCCAGGGCTCCGATTCCACGGCCTACCCGCCCATGAGCACACTGCTGGCAGACAAAGGCATTGAGATCATGAGCGGCTACAGTCCCCGCCACCTTGACGTGCGTCCCGACTTCGTAGTGGTTGGCAACGTTGCCAGACGGGACAATCCTGAGGTGGTGGAGGCCCAGCGGCTGGGTATTCCGCTGCGGAGCATGCCCCAGACAATCCATGACCAGTTTCTGAAAGACCGAGTTTCGCTAACCGTTGCGGGCACCCACGGGAAGACCTCCACAACCTCTCTCCTGGCCTGGATCTTTGGGTACGCAGAGGCTGACCCGAGCTATCTGGTAGGCGGCATTCCTATCAACTTTGGCAGCAACTATCGGCTGGGACAGGGACCGCACTTCATCATCGAGGGGGACGAATATGACACCGCCTTCTTCGACAAGGAAGCGAAGTTCTTCCACTACGACCCGACCTTTGCAGTGGTAACTTCCCTGGAGTTTGACCACGCCGACATCTACGCCGATTTTCCAACCTTGCAGCGGACCTTCGAGCGCTTTGTGGCGCTAGTGCCTCCGGAAGGGTCACTGGCCTATTGCGCCGACTACGCCGTCCTTGACGAGGTGATGAAGCACTGTCGGTCCAGGCGCTTGTCCTACGGCTTTTCCACCCATGCGGATATCCGAGTGGTGGATTTTGAGTCTGGACCTTCGGGTACTCGATTTGAGTTGGCCGAGGCGAGCGGGGAGAGACGGACCCTCCACATCCGTCAGTGGGGTAGGCACAACGTGCTCAACGCCACCGCGGCCTTTGCTATTGCCCGTGAGATGGGACTGTCAGCCCCGGTTATAGTGGAGGGCCTGGCCACCTTCAAGGGCGTCGTCAGGCGCTTCCAGACGGTAGCCAGCGAGGGGGGAGTGACCATCATCGACGATTTCGCACACCACCCGACGGCGGTGCGCGAGACCATCATGGCAACCCGATCACGATTTCCTGAGGCCCGTATCTTTGCGGTCTATCACTTCGCCTCCAATACCTCTCGACGCAAGCTTTTTGAGGAGGACTACGCTCAGGCATTCCCGGGGGCCGACCAGGTCTTCCTGACCTATCCGTTGCAGAAGTCCGATGACCTGAAGCCTGAGGATTACCTCGACCCGGAGGTGGTTGTGCGGGGCATAGAGACTTATGCTGAGAAGGCCCAGGCATTTGCCGATTTCGATGAAATGGCTGAGGCGATGGCAGCAGAACTGCGTCCCTCCGATGTGGTCATTGCCATGTCGGGGCGAGACCTCTCGCCCCTCTATGAGGCGCTGCTGGCCAGACTTAGAAAGAGAAGTTCAGCAACAGACGAGTTGTCCAGGGCAAGGGGTCACTGAGGCTGCTGCCATTCTTGAGCCCCGCCAGGGGTACCAGCAAAGCGCCGTCCAGCCGAGTTTCAACGTGTTCACCGAAGCGGGCCCCGAGGCCGAGCTGCCCTTCAACGCCGAGGGGGCTCTCCTCGCCGGGAGTGGCGCTTGCGACAAAGGCTGCTCCATAGAGTGCCGAGGCTTCCAACCAGGCAGCTGATGGTCCCCGCCGCCAGAACTCAATGTGGGTCGACGGTTTTACGTACCAGGCATTGGTTACTGCACCAATCACGCGACGGAAGAGAATCTGGTCGACGGTGTAGCCGGGGTGAAGGACAAAAGAAGTTAGTGCACTATCCTGCAACTCACTGGCCTGTCCGCCGGCCACAGAGTCCGGCTCCCCGAGGGTTGGGGCGTCAAGGATCCCGAAAGCGAGGCTATCAGCATCGCCGCTGGCACCACCCACTTCAACGCCAGCGGACCAACCCGGGGTTTCGATTTCAGCCCGGAGTACCCCGCCAATGCCTTGCAGGTTGCGCTCCATCTTCTCCTGGACGTAGCGCGTATTGGCCATGGAGCCATAGCGACCGGCCACCTCCAGTTCCACTTTGAGGAGTATGTCTGGGGCCAATACCAGGCCTGCCTTGAACCAGATATCCGGCGTCCAGATGAACGCATCTCGCCAGAACATCTCGTTACAGCCAAAACCCGGGGCCCAGGAGTAGAGCTGACATTCCTCGTAAGGGCTCTGCGACCCCAGGGAGCTGAAGTCCTGGAAGCGGAGCCGATTGTAAACCCCCGCAGCCCAGTAGTTGCCATTACTATCGGCGGGGGGGGCAATCTGCACTTTGAAACGCCACTGCTGGATGTCATCCCAGTCGCCCGGGTCGTAGCCGACGCCCCACGGGGCAAAGGCACTTTCAACCTGGCGACCCTGGAGTGGGAAGTCCCAGGAGATGGATGCCTGCAGGCCCAAAGGCAAGGCCATGGAGCGGAGAGAGATGCCGTCAATGTAGTCGCCACCGTCGGAGTCTATTGCCCGGCCGTCGTTTTCCACCAGTCCCATTCCCCAATGCTCCGGGATGCGGCCGGCTTGCAGAGCCACGACATTGAGCAGGCGGACTTGCGCCCACATGCCGCGTACCGCCGCGGTTGCCAGAATAGAATCGGCACTGCCGGGCAGACTGACCTGGTCTGCCTGGTGCATGGTTAGCGCCAGATCTGAGTAACCACCTTCCCCGGCCATGACATTGAAAAGGTCAACCACAGTGAAGATGTCAGCCATTTCACCGACATGAATCGTCGGTGCCAGGTGGAGTCGGAAGTCCGTGCCTGCACGGGTGCCGTCGGGCCCGCTGAGCTGGGGGTAGACGCCATAACGGTTTGGTACCGGTGCCAGGCCCATGTGGACGTTGTGCCAGAGTTCGGCGCGGGTCCGAAAAGAGCCGTCCATGTCTACCACAAAGAAGGATCTACCTGCGTACATCTCGTGGGTATCCGCGGGCGCAAAATCCTGCGCCGAAACCGGGGTAGCCAGGAGACCAGTAAGCAGAACTACCAGCAAGGAAAGACGCACCACAGCAAACTCCCGCAAAAGTACCACCGGATAGTAGCTGCGCGCATGCGTAGTGTCAAGGTCCGGTGCAGCCGCGGTGCGAGGTTGATGCCCGGTGGCCAATGATGTGCTACTCTGCCCGTGGAGGCAGTGTAATGGGCAAAACTTCTCTCGTGCTCTGTGCGTTTCTTCTCGCCTGCTCGCCCGTGGGGTCGCGGATTCTCTTTCAGGAGCAGTCGGACTTCACCCTGGTGACGGTGGTGGAGGAGGAGGGAGTTCGCTGTCTCTACTTCGGGGATCTGGCCGAAGAGCGAGAGACCTGTATCGACCAGCGCGATCCCGACCGGTCGGTCTTTGAGTACACCGCGCTGATGTTCGTCGGTTTTCTCTTCCAGCCGGAAACCAGGACATTGCTCCTCATCGGCGTGGGGGGCGGATACGTCCCAGGGGTTATCTCGCGGCACCGACCGGAAGTGCAGGTGGATGCGGTGGATATTGACCCCGTGGTGGTGGAGGTGGCCCGGCGCTATTTCAATCTGCCCAATTCTAAAGGGCTGAAAGTGCATGTCACCGATGGGCGTCGCTTCGTCGAGGAATCAACTCAACGCTACGACCAGATCTGGCTGGATGCCTTCGACGAGGAGTACGTGCCGCCCTCTCTCTCCTCCCGGCAGTTTCTTGAGGCTGTGCAGGCACATCTCGCGGATGGGGGAATCCTGGTGGAGAATCTCCATCGCAGCCACCCCCGCTTTCGCGCCCAGATGGCGACGGCGGAGGCAGTCTTTGAGAGGGTCTGGGTATTCTATGGCGACCGCAGCGATAATGCCGTCATCGTTGCTGGTAATAGGCCCGCCGCTGGTCTGGCCGAGTTGCTCGACAGTGCCGAGGCAAATGGCGAGAGAATTGGTGCCATCGATCTCATCCGGCAGGCCGGTCGCCTCTCCCCGGGGGCGAGTGCGGTGGGGGCCGAGGTGCTGGAAGACGAGTAGAAACGCGGATCGACTAGAGACGGGGGGCGGCACGCGCAGCCGAAACTAAACCTGGCCCAGGATATCCCCCAGCAGCTGCCACGGCGGCATTTCGCCCCGACGCCGCTGGTACTCAGCGTGGATCTGGCTCACCGCATCGTCCCGAAAGCGCCAGCCAGAGTCCACGGAATAGCCAAAGACATTGTCCGCCACCTCGCCCGTGAGCAAACCTTCGGCTCGTGCTTGCCAGTACAGCGACATCTCTGGCATCAGGCGCAACGATGTTTGCGGTGCCTGTCCACGGTAGCGATCCAATCTGATGCGCAGGGCACGCTGTACGTTGGTGCGCAGGTCTGCCACTGTGGTCCAGGGGTCAAAGAGGATGAAGCCGAAGGAGCGCTCAACTGCCAGATTGGCGTGGAGCCTCTCCAGTTCGTCCATGAGCTGCAGCGCCGCCTCGATGTCGGCGAACTGCAGCCCCTTGTTGTAGCGCTGCAGAACTGTATCCGAGAGGTTCTCGATGCCGAACTGATAGAGTCTGATAGTGTTGCTTTCCCGTAATCTGCCCAGCGCATCTTCTAGCTGGGGGCGGTAGCGCTTGACGTGGTCAAGTCTGCCGGAGAGCAGTATCTCGGAGCCCTGAAGCGGTCTGGCTCGAACCAACG
>ERZ890953.909-NODE-909-length-15903-cov-3.741545_pt1 | contig 15903 bp, 10 predicted proteins | sample MGYA00521264_ERZ890953 | MGnify/ENA primary metagenome ERZ890953 (study PRJEB32303, sample SAMEA104408629) | aquatic metagenome | biome: Brackish water; feature: Chemocline; material: water | place: Baltic Sea | collected 2014-10-26T21:54:00 | depth 200 m ...
TTCAGCATCTGACCGGACTGGAAGTCGACGGTACCGGCCAGTGGGGCGGCCCCAGCTGCGGCCTGGGGAGGCTTGTAGCCTGCGGGCAGCCAGCCTTCCGGCGGGAACTTCATCCACATGCCGCCGACCACAACCATGACCATGAAGATAACACCGTAGATGATGAAGGTTGTGGAGAGCCCCTGAGTTTCAATGAGGTGCCCCCAGGCCCCGGCAAGTTTCACCCAAAGCATGGCACCAAAACCGAATCCGGCTACGGCCAGGCCGGTGATGAGTCCCTTCTTGTCAGGGAACCAGCGCATGCCCACGGCAATAGGAACGACGTACGCCAGCCCGATTCCTGAGCCACCGATAACGCCGATGAAGATGAATACGGGCCAGAATGAGGTGCCGCCAAAGAGACCGGCCAACGCATAGCCAGCGCCCAGGACGATGCCGCCGGAGACAGCCAGTTTCTGGGGGCCAAGACGCGGCATGAGCCGGCCGGCAATGACCATGACGATGGCAAAGAAGGCCAATCCGGCGGCGAAGACTGCCTGCGTCTGTGCAGCAGTCCAATCCGCGGCCTTGAGCGAAGGTGTGAATACCGACCACGCGTAGATGGCACCGAGCGCGAGTTGAATGAGAATCGCCCCCACGACCACCAGATTCCTGTTCATTACCTTTGTATCCGTCATCCCTCTTCCCTCCTTCCCCGCCCCTGGCGGTCAAAATGAACGAAACGACGCTATGCGTCAAACTTGCGCGAAACAGTACCAGCGTGCCCAAGCGTGTCAACGATAATCAAATATTCTCACCGTTGTTTTGGGGGATCGGAGCTTATCGCAGTTGGAGTCCTCTGCTGACCTCTTGCGCAAAGAGGGTATTGGCGTCGGAGAAGGAGATATTGACTGCCGGTCCATCCCTGCCACCGTTCCCGGCGGTGGCATCACTGCCGTAGCGGCCGTCCTTACCGGGGAAGGCACTGCCCATGGGGCCGGTGCCGGCGCTGCCGCCGTTGCCGCCACTGCCGGCGCGGCCTGGAGCGCCCCCATATCCGGCGGCGTTGCGCAGGGTGAACCACTCCACGACTTCGGTGTGTCCGAGGGGCACGTGCAGATCGATGCGGCCGCCATTGCCGCCGCGGCCACCGCTGCCGCCGTCACCGCCGTCGGCTCCGTCGCCACCGTTGCCTGCGGCTGCGGAGTTGCACTTTGAGTCACCGCCGTTGCCGCCGTTGCCGGCGCGGCCACCATCCCCCCCGGGGCCGCCATTGCCACCCTGGGCGCTGACGATGACATTTTCGATGAGGTTGGGGTCCAGGAAGACGTAGCGCGGGACGGTAATGTCCGGTCCGCTGGCCCGCAGGACCAGGACGCGGTGGCGCCGCTTGATGTAAGCAACGGCGACGTCGACGCGGAGATCTGCGCCGTCGCGGCCGTCGCCGCCATTCTGGCCATCGCCGCCATTTTGCCCACTACGACCGTTTTGAGCGGCGGTGCAGTTCTTCTCGTCGCCGCCCTCTTCACCATCTCGCCCGTGCTCGCCCCAGGCTCCGCCGATGCCCGGTGCCCCGGTCTGGCCATCGAAGTTCAGTTCGCTTCGACAGTCGAACCGAGGCGTCAGACGAAGCTCGCCCTTGACCCACTCTGGAATCCTGGTGCCGGGCCCGGTGGGGCCGACGGGGCGAACTCGTACAACCAGCTCCTCGAAGAGCAGTGGTATCGGGTCGTCGATGATGATGACCCCGTCCGGAGTCACAGAGCCGTGGCTGGTCTCGACGAGGAAATCCTGGAATCTGAGCCGATTGCCGTGGCCCTCACCGCGTCGTGGCGTGCGGAAGTTCTTGCCATCTGCGGAGGTGACGTTGATGACAATTTGGGGCGGAGCGGAGAGACAGTAGCGGGTGCCGGAAACCGCAGTGAGCGCGAGGTTCTCAAGCTCTAGTTCACCGAGAGGCACGGCCTTGGGGCAGCCCGCAAGAAAGAGCGGGGCCAGGATCAACAGAGCAAGCGCGGGGCGCATAGAGAACCTCCAGAGGTAACGGCGGGTGCGGTTATTCTTCGTCGTCGGGGAAGAAGCAGTTGGTGAGGTCTTCGCAGCTACCGGCGTTGGTCACGCAACCTTCGATCATCGCGATTGCTTCGGGGACGAACCCGGTGGCAAAGCCCAGAGCAGCCTCGCAGTCAAGGGTCAGTTCCGGGCCGGCAACCGGGTCGGTGCAGATGTCAGCCACGGCGGCACAGGTGGCAACGTGCTCGGCGGTGATGTTGATGAGGCAGTAGAGCGACGAGAGGTTGCCTGAGGGGCAGATGTCCAGATTATTGATGCAGGTTACGGCATCTTCCATGGTGCGGAAGCCCTCGGGCTTGGTCTGGGTGATGCCCGTCATCTGCCAGGCGCAGAAGTCGTGGGCGAGGCCACCGAGGTCGTCGTAGATGTTGTTCTCGTCGCCCAGGGAACCGCATTTTTCATGAGAGAGTTTGCAGTATTCAAGCGCACCAGCCGCAGGCTCGTCTGGCATATTCAGACAGTTGATGTACAACTTAGCGCAGTCCATGGGCAGATTACTACCCATCTCCAGACACATCTGAGCTGCCAGGCCTTGACCGGCGGACCAGTCGATGCAGGAGGCCGTGCATTCTTCGGTGGTGGCGAAGGTATTGGGAACAGGGGTGCAGGTGGGGTCGACTTCGGCACCACAGAGGTTCACTTCACAGACTTCAGTGTCGCCGGGTCCCATGCAGGCGAAGAACTCCGTGCCGGAGCAGGTTGCCAGGGCGCCACCGATGCAATCGAGAATCTCCTCTGTGCCGGACTGCAGGCCGATGGACGAGGAGCACACCAGATTGCAGTCCTCAAGGCTGTAGCCAAAGATGTCCGTTTCCAGAGCGTCGCATGCTTCCACGTCCAGGCAAAGGGTAACGCAGTCTTCGTTGTACTCGTAGTCGCCCGGGCAACTGGCGTATTGCTCGCAATAGGAGCCATCTTCGTCGTAGTTATTGGCACAGGCCAGCTTCTTGACGATGGCGACGTCTGCGGTAGCCAGAGCGATGCAATCAGCCAGGCAGTCGGGTCCGTAGTCAATGCTTTCGCAGCTGTTGCCCTGGTCGCAGTAGGTGCTACACTGTCGCTCCAGCATTTCGTCGCTGTATGGTGACTGGGGTTCTTCAGTCTGGTCCGGGGCCACGTCTTCCTCAGCCACGTCGGCAGGAATGATGGCGTCATCTTCAGCAACGTCGTCGGCAACCTGAGCATCACCGGTGGCGACGGAGTCGTCTTCAGGTTTCACGTCAACTGCTTCTTTGTCCGACCCCGAACAGGCCAGCAAGAATGCTGCTAGAGTGGCTATCATCCATAGTTTGTTCATGGTTCTCTCCACGATGGTTGCAGTTCAAACGATGCCGCCAGTATACTGAGGCTCTGTTTGTTGGTCAAAGATTCCCGCGGATAGGAGCGGGAGGCGGAGCTTGCATGCGACGATTCATCTGTTATTTGGCGGTGTTGGCGCTCCTTGGTGGAGTCTCTTCAGCCCGCGCTGATTTTGCTGCCGACCATCCTGAGTATTTCGGTCTTACCGACCCGCCGCCGGGCAGTTTCGTCTTGCCGTCCCTGCACGAGTACGGCATTCGTTACGCGGTGCGGATTGGTGATCTCCCGGTTTACTGGCAGTTGCATGTGGAATTGGATGGGGAGAAGCTGCTCTTCGTGGTGGGCGGTGACGACGAATTGAGTCAGCTCGAAGCCTATGTGGAGGAGTATCCGCTGCAGCCGGCAGCGCTGGGTTTCCTGGATGTGCTGGCGCTGGACAGCAAGCAGATCGGGGAGTTCTTCCCTTTCCTGATAACCGACGGTGCGGTCTCGAGAGTTGTTGACGCCCGCTACGGCATCAAGAACCAGCAGGACGACGCGGCGGGCAGCAAGCTGGCGGAATTGTGGGAGAGTTGCGCCTATCGGCCGCCCATCTTCCTGACCAGGGGCTATGTCATTGCGTTGGGCGAGGGGCGTTGCATCATCTCCAAATCAGTTTACTCGCGCACCCCCAGCCTGACACCGGCGGAAGTCGATGGCCAGCTTCGAGGATTTCTGGGGTGCCAGCAGATTGTGGCTCTGCAGGCGTTGCAGAAGGACGGCGAAGGGAGGCTTGACACTTATGTCCGGCAGGTTGCCCCTGAGGTCATCCTGGTGGGCGTCTACGATGCAATACAGGACTCAGCGAATCAGTACATCATGTCGCAAGCCGCGGTGGAGTTGGAAGAGGCCCTGGGCGATTCCTTCACCGTTGAGACGGTGGCGATGCCGGACCCCATTGCCCTGGGGGGCGAGACCTTGCGCCCCAGCTACCTGCACTACGTTCAGACGGCCACGAAGCTCATCGTTCCCACCTTCAAGGGCAACGACAGCTGGCAGACCAAGGCTGTCAACACGCTCCAGAAGCACACGCCGAAGCTTGCCCTAGTCTTCCTCGACGCCACCGAGTTGACTTACTCGTCCAGCCGCTTGACGAGCATCGTTGCTCCCTATCCGGACCTGCCTCTGGATGATTCGTGCGAATCGCCTGAGATAATCTGTCAGTCAGGCAGCCCGCTGGAATGCGGCCCCTGTTTCAACGAGTGCTGGAAGTCTGGTAAGAGTTGCGTTTCGCCAACTGACTACGGCAAGTGTGTGCTGGCTGAAGATGCCTGCTATGACCTCGCTATCCTGGTCTGCCCGGAGGGTTCGGCTTGCAGCGGCGAGGGATCCTGCGAAGCGGGTCCGGGCGATTGCTCAGACATTCCTCCCGGAGGGACCTGTGAAGGCGACGTCATTCAGAAGTGCGTGGGCGACACGCTGATCCAGGTGGACTGTGGCAAGAATGGCGAGTTTTGTACTATCAACGAGGCGGCTGAGGCCATCTGCTTCCTGCCCTGCTTTGATGACTGCATTCCAGAGACGACCTTCTGCGACAACGATGCCACCTATTTCTGCCAGTCGCTGCCGGCCGGAGGCGAGGATTGTGGGCAGAGGGTGCTCCAGGAGCTCTGCGAAAACGGGACGGTTTGCGTTGCGGGGGCGTGTGTTCAGCCAGTCGTGGACGGGGACCCGGACGTCAAGACTGGTGACGGTTCCCTGCCTGCCGTGGACGAGGATTTGCAGGACTGGACCGCGGGCTACGACGAGAAGAAGAGTTCGTGTTCATCAGGTCCGCTGGCAGCCGGTAGCTGGCCTGCGCTGTTTGCACTCCTGCTCCTCGTTGCGTTGTGTCATTGGCTGCGATATCGTGCGGTTACCAGCAACAGAACATAGCCGATGGAGTCGACATGAGGGAAGTTTGGGGCAGGCTCTACCTGGTGGCGCTGCTGATGCTGGCGGTGGCCTGCCAGGACGGAGCGGTGGTCAAGCCGGTGGGGCCCGATGTCACTGTGGTGCAGGATCTTCTGGCAGGGCCCGACGTGGCGGCGGACGTCTTCGTACCCTGGCAGCCGGAGGTGACGCCTCCCGAACTGGCGGTCGTGGAGACCTGGCTCAGCGACGACCCGGTGGTGGCTGGGAGCGGTCCGGTGAAAGTTACGTGCATGGGCTACGATGACTCGGGCAACTACGTTGGAGCGGGGCCGTGCTTGTTGGTCACGGACCCGCCATTGGTCGTGGATGGCATGCTGATCTCGACGACAAAGGCGGGAGCCTACGACGTAGTATGCAAGCCCATCGCCGATGTTGAGGTCGAGTTGAGTGGCGCCATTCTGCATGTTATTCCGGCACCGGCAGCGAGCATTGAGGTGAGTCCCTTTCCCGACAAGGAGGTCTATCTTGTCGGGCATTCTCTGACCCTCAAGGCTTCCGGTGAAGATGAATATGGCAACACCATCGACGAAGTGGAGTTGGCGGGGGTCGCCGTGGCGCCCTCGACCTTGGCGAAGGTGGTGTTGGGGAAGGTCACGTTCTTAAAGGAGGGGCCAGGCACCATCAGCGCCCACGCAGCTGAAAACCCATCGGCCAGCGGTTCCTTCCCGGTGTTAGTTGATGCCGGTGCGCCGCTGATAGCCATCGATACCCCTGCTCGCGGGCAGCAACTGCTGGGACCGGGTCCCATCACGGTGACGGGAACGGTGACTGATGCCACTGGTCTCAAGGGGGCCACCCTCAACGGAAAGGCCCTGAAACCCAATGTCCTGGGGCAGTTTACGACGACGGTACCCGGCGAATTCGGCCTCAACATGCTGGTTATCGAGGCCGAGGATACGTTGGGCAACAGCAGTCGGCACGTTCAGTCATTTGCCTTGGCCGCGGGCTATGCCCCGGTGGTCGATGGGGCGGTGGAGGACCTGCTGGTAACCGGTGGCATCAAGGCGTGGCTGGACTACGAAGCGTTCAAAGGGAGCGGGGCTGAGGGCGTCACCCTGAGCCAGATCGCTGAGGCGGTGCTCACCAGTTTGGACCTGGCGGCGCTGATTCCCAGTCCGGCCACCCAGCAGGAGATACTGCTTTGCACGTATGACGTCTACCTGGAGAACCTCAGCTACGGCCAGCCGACCCTGGAGATATGGCCACTGCCTACCGGGCTGACGGTTCATGCCAAGTACCCTGACCTGGTTGCCGACCTGAGCATGCCGGCCCCGTGGTGTCCGGACGTGGAGGGACAGGTGACTGCAACTGCGGTGACCATTACCGCCCACGTCGCGGTGGATTTGACCGCCAGTGGTGAAGTGATTGTTGAAATGACTGCGGTTGACGTGGAGTTTGTCGGCCTGGGCATCGACCTGTACGGTGTCACCGGCAATCTTGTCCAGGCGGTGCTCTCGTTCTTTGAGGAGAGTCTGGCGACCATGATCGAGGAACAGTTCGAGTTGGTGGTGCAGGCCCAGGTTGAGGCGATGCTGGAGCAATTCCTGGGCGTCATCTCTGTGGACAAGTGGATCGAGATGCCGCCCTTCATGCCCTCGGCACCGTCTACTCCCGCCGAGATTCACATGCGCGGCAGCGGCCTGGAGACCAGCTACGGGGGCTTGGAAGTGGATATCGATGCGGCCTTCACCACCGTCGACAAGAAGCACCTCGACCTCTTGGGTTCCCCCCAACGGCTGGGTTGCATGACCGGTCCTCCGGTGGCACCGGCCATCACCACACAGCACTATCTTGAAGTTGCTTTGCACGACGATGTGCTGAGCCAGTCAGTCTTCACCAAGTTTCTCTCCGGTGGCATTGACTTCGTTCTTACTGAGGAGAGCATGGCTGAGATGGGCAATAACTTCGCCGATTTTGGCGTTGCCGATCTGAGCATCGTCGCCAATGCGTTTCTGCCCCCCATCATGTCTGACTGTGGGGCGGACGGAGCCTTTCGCATTCAGCTTGGCGAGTTGCGCCTGAAGATCTCCCTGACCATGCTGGGGATGCCCCTGGAGATGACTTTGTATCTCTATTTCTCGGCCAAATCGCTGTTCGAGGTGGTGGGCGAATCCGGTGCCCAGCAGGTGCAGTTCACCTTTGGTGAGCTTGACTGGGTCGACTATCACATTGCTGAGATAAACGAGGAGTGGCAGGGGAACGAGGCGCTCTTCGGGGAACTCATCGAAGAGACTTTTCTGGCCGAGTTCGTGAATTTAGTTCAGGCATACCCCTACAACATTGATGTGTCGCAAATGGCGGTCGGGGATCTGCTGCCGGTCTTTTCCGGCTGGACGCTGGTGCCTATCATCGATACCATCCAGCGCAAACCCGGGTACCTGCTGGTGCGTGCCCATTTGTTGTTGGAGGAGTAACTCGACATGACAGAGGTCACCGCATCTGACCGTTGGCTCGTCGACCCCAAGGTCGCCAAAGCGGTTTTCTGGATGGTCCATGCCATGGGCATTTTGCAGTTCATTGGGACCGGGGCGCTGCTGCTCTACGGCGAAAGCCTGGCCGAGTTTGCCATGGCCTGCATACTGGCACTTTCGGGCCTGCTCTTTCTCGCGGTAGCAGGCATCTTGGGGGCTCGCAAGGGTGGGGTAATGGTCTGCGGCGGGGGGGGGGCGGTGCGGGTCTTTGGTCGCTCGGCCGCTGATTATCTAGAGATTCCTGGGGCCGACATCGTCGGGTTGCGGGTGATTCGCAGGCAGGAATTCTGGGGCCGGGAAGCTGCTGCCGTGTTTGTCTGCTCGGTGGAGTTGGCTCGCAAGTCGGGCACGACGCTGCTGCTGCTGGAGTTCCCCAATATGGAGGCGGCGGAAGAGGCTGCCTTGACCTATCGCGAGGTGACTGGCTGGGACATCTTGACGGAGCCGGTGCCGCCTGCGGGTAGATGTGCGCCTCCCAAAGGAACCGGCGTTACGGTGACTCAGCGAGCGGATGCGATTGAGGTGAAATTGTGTCCCGGCATGCGCTACGCGTTGTCCTTGGTGACGGTGGCGCTGGCCTCTTTTTCGGCAGTCACGGGCGGCCTCATGCTGCTGGCCGTAGAGTCGACGGGGGTTGCCGGTTTTCTTTTCGGACCTTTTCTAGGGGCCTTGGGGGTCTGCTGTTTGCTGCTCTGGCTTTTCCACGTGTTAGGGGGCCAGAGTCTGGATTTGAAGAACGGCCGTGCCTGGGTTCATTTCTATCTTGCAGGGTGGCGACTCGGTCGCAGTGACATTGGTTGGGCAGCGCCCCTGAGCCGGGCGAGGTTGCGGACGCGCGGTGCGCTGGGGTTCGCACTGGAGTTGGTAAACGATGGGCGCATTATTTCCCTGGGGCCGGGTAGCACGCGTGGGGCGGGGGTGGATCCAGAGGCGTTGGTTGGCCTGGGAGACTACCTTCTTGCCAACCGCGAATGAGCTCAAAGGCCGGCAACTTGGCCCCGTTGGCAAAAGCACATACAATGTTTCGGAACCTGTCTTGGAGGTAGTGGCCTATGCGACGTTTGACCTTCCTGTTTCTGGTCTTGTCAATGTTAAGCCCAGCGCCTGGTGCGCGGGCTGCGGTGCTGGTGCACATGCCTCTGGACGACCTCATTCGCAACGCTGACCTGGTGGTGCGGGCGAAGGTTCTCTCGTCCCAGGCCTTCCGTGAGGGCGACGATGGACACATCTATACCAGGCATACCCTGGCTGTGAGCGAGTACTTGAAGGGTAAGGGGGACGGCCAGTTGAGGGTAGTGACCATGGGGGGCGAGATGGGGGATGTCGGGCAGCTGATTCCCGGTGAGGCCCGGTTGGTGCCCGGGGAGGAAGCTGTGCTTTGCCTGGCCGCGGCGCGTGCGGACTACGTGGTTTTCAACATGGGGCAGGGCAAGTTTGCCATGAGCCTGGATGGCGAGGACCTGGTGTTGGAGCAGCAGCTCAAAGGGATTCGTTTCGCCGGACAGAAATCGGCGCCTGCCGCGATTCGCATGCCTCTGTCTGAGTTTCGAGGGGTGGTGCAGAAGGTGGCTGAATGAGGCATTTGGCGGGGCCCTTCTTGGCACTTGTGATGGTTCTGGCGTTGCCAGTGCCGGCGGGGGCCTGGGTGCAGAGCCAGTCGTCCAAAGGGGCCAAGCTCTCCTGGTCCGATTCATGTTTGACCATGTACATCAACGAGCGTGGTTCAGACGATGTCGCTGACGATAGCGAACTGGCCGAAATAGAAGCATCGTTTGATACGTGGGGGGCGGTCTCGTGCAGCTCCTTTCTGATTCAGTTCGCGGGGCTTACCAATCTGGAAGTGACCGGGCATCTCAAGGAAGACCCCTCGGTCAATATGGTGCTCTTCCGCGAGAAGAAATGGCCCTATTCGACCCGTCCTGTTGCCTTCACCGCAGTGACGTACAACGTCAATACCGGCGAGATCTACGATGCTGATATCGAAATGAACGGTGAGGACTATTCGTTCACCACTAAGCCCGATAAGGAGACATGGAAGATCGATATCCAGAACACGATTACTCACGAGTTGGGCCATGTCCTGGGCATTGATCACACGCCGAATGTCGAGGCGACGATGTTTGACCATGCGGGACCTGGTGAGATCAACAAGCGGACTCTGGAGCAGGACGACATCGATGCGGTTTGTACGCTTTATCCCTTGGTCGAGAACATGATGTGCACGAAAGTTGATCCGCTCTACCTCTTCTATGATTTCCCGGAAGCGCGGGGCGAAGAGAGCTGTACCGCGGGTCGCGGTGGGAGTGGTCCGGCTGGTCTCGCCTTGTTGGGGCTGGCGTTGCTCACATTGATGGTTCTGAGGAGGCGGTCATGCGCGTTATTGCGGCAGGGGTGATCTTGCTTTGCGTGCTGGCCCGGCCAGCCCCGGCGGAAGCGTACAAATGGTATCTCACTGAGGACGGGAAGGCGCTCCACTGGCAGAAGTATGATTTCCCGTACTACATCGATTCCGGGGACCTGGATTTTGTAACTGCTCCCCGGGAAGACGAGATCATCCAGGAAGCGTTTGGGGTTTGGAACGAGTTGGAGGCACCGTTGGAGTTCATCTTTGTGGACCACGTGGAGCAGGCGGAAGCTGCCTTTTACGAGGATCCCGAGGTAGACCAGAACCACATTGTCTTTGTCCAACAGGGATGGAGCGACCTGGTACCGTTCCAACATGAAAACGCCATTGCCATAACCAGGCTCAGCTATAGCAAGGCTGATGGTGAACTCGTCGATGCCGACATGCTCATCAACAATCAGCTTTACTTTTTCGCTGACTGCGACGATGCGCCTGAGGAGTGGCTGGACTACCAGGACCTGTTCTATGTAGTGCTGCATGAGGCGGGCCACATGACGGGCCTGGACCATTCCGGGGACGAGTTGTCGGTGATGTTTGTGCAGCATTCCACCTGTGCTGATGACCCGTTGCACCATCTAACTCCCGACGACATTGATGGCTTTCTCTCTTTCTACGGGACGCAGGAGTTTGTGGATCTGGCTAATCCACCTGAGCCGGACCCTGAGTTGGACGGTTTTGTGGAGGGAGTAGGGGATGCCATCCCTGGCGATTGGCAGGGCGATATCGACGTTGCTGATGGCGGGCCGAAATCACCTGACTGCGGGTGTCGGATGGGAGTTCGGCCAGCCCTTCCCTGGGGTGCTCTGCTGGTAATGTTCATCGCTCTTCTGGGCCTCGCGCGCAGGCGGTTTGCCTGAGTGCGGTTGCCTGCGCCGTTGCAAGATCCCATCTTCTATGTAGAATAACGAAGTTCCTCGCCGCCCCGGAGGTCTTTCTTGTCCGTTGCCATCAAGTCCTTTCCCGTCCGTCAACTGGGCGCTGCCATCCTGCTCATACTGGCTGGGGTGCTGCTAGTGCTAGTGGAGTATCCGGAGCGAGGGTTCTCGTTCCGGCCGGTACTGTTGGCCGACGAGGAAGCGAATCCCGGGGAGCCCTTCGAATTGGTGGAGGCGAGTCGCGCCATCAGCCTGCTCGGGGATCATTATGCGTTCCAGTCACGACTGCAGCCGCGCCGCATGCTGCTGGCGGCCCTCCAGGGGATCGAGGACGAATTTGACCAGTTTCTGGTGGTGCCATCAATTGACCTCAGCCGGAGCGATTCCCTGGGAGCGGAGGCCTTGCCGGAGTTGATTGAGGTCCACTTCGGGGACAAGACCGGGACCTTCTCACTGAGCAGTGTCCAGGACCTCTACCAGATGGCGTGGAAGCTTATGGAAATAATGACCTTCTTCCAGCCGACGGTGGCGGAAGGCAAGGAGTTGGAAGAGGCCGCCATCGTTGGGCTACTCACCGTCCTGGACCCTCACAGCAACTACATGACTGAGGATGAGTACAACGAGATGCGCATGTCCACGCAGGGTTCCTTCGGGGGGCTGGGCATCGTCATTTCGGTGCGCGATGGTCAGCTGCAGGTAATGTCCGTGATGGAAGGTACCCCCGCCGCCCGTGCGGAATTGGAAAAGGGCGACTTCATCGTCCAGATTGATGACGAGAGCACCATTAATATGATGGTTTCCGAGGCGGCCAATCGCATGCGCGGCAAGCCTGGGACCACGGTGAAGTTGACGTTGTCACGGCAGGGGCTGGAAGGGACCACTGAGCGCCTCTTGACGCGTGAGATCATTAAAGTAAAGAGTGTTGTGGCCAAGGATCTGGACGGGGAAACGGCCTACCTGAGGGTCAAGGGGTTCCAGACCAACAGCGCGACAGAAGTACGCCGGTTTCTGGAGTCGACCTACGGTGAGACTCCGCCCGCGGCGGTGATTCTGGATCTGCGGGGCAACTCCGGGGGCGTGATGTCGGCGGCTGTGGAGCTGGCGGACCTGTTTCTGGGCGAAGGAACGGTGGTACAGACCGTGGCGCGAGTGCGGGAGGGAACCGAGACCGAAGCCTCGTCCAGCGGCGATGCCTACGAGAATTGCGCGCTAGTGGTCATCGTGGACCATGGCAGTGCCAGCGCCTCGGAGATTGTGACGGGAGCGCTGAAATATCGTGACCGGGCTGTGGTTATCGGTAGCCGCACTTTTGGCAAGGGTTCGGTGCAGTATATTCATGGGCTGGAGCGCGGGGCATTGAAGTTGACCGTGGCGCAGTACATCGGCCCCAACCGGGAGGTCATTCAGGGGGCAGGTATTGAGCCCCACATTGAGTTGCGCGCGGTGCATCCCGCGTATCCCCCGGCGCTGCCTGCTTTCTATGACGAGTTTGAGGGTGAAGGGGCATTGCCCTATGCCCTGGAGAAGACCGGGGCAGTGCCGGTGGTGGACTCGCCGCGTCACTATTTGCGCTGGGTGCCGGATGGTGATGTCTATGACGATCCGGACAACTACGACCAGGTCGTCCTGGACCTGCCGGTGAAGCTGGCATGGTCCATTGTGAGTTACTCACCAGACGTGCAAGGGTCGCGGATGTTGGACGGGGCGGAAGATGTGGTGGAACAATTCCAGGCCTTTGAGAGTTCCATCATCGACTCCCTCGCCTGGACGGAAGACCGGCGATGGGACTGCGCCAGTGAGGGCAGCCACCCGGAGTTGGCGCTTGCGCTGGCCATGGAACCCGCAGAATTGGGGGACGGCTCAGAGGGGACTCTGACGGTTCGAGTGGTCAACGATGGCGTTGAGCCGGTATGCAGAATCGTGGCTCGCACTGAGTCAACGAACTACCGGTTTGACGGGCGTAACTGTCTGATTGGGACCTTGGAACCTGGCGAGGAGGCGCACTGCGAGATGATCTTCGAAATGCCCGCCACGTCGCCTCGCCGCAAGGACCTGGTGATTGTCGAGCTCCATCAGGACTTCGACCTGCCCCTGGCGTCAGAGTCTGTTTCGGTTACTACCATGCCGTCAGCTCTGCCTCGCCTGGCGCTGAGCTACCAGTACCTGGATGATGCCGGCAACCGCGACAATTACCCCCAGGCCGGTGAGGACTTTGAGCTTGAGGTGACCATCGCCAACATCGGCAAGGGGCCCCTCAAGAGCGGCCTGGCCACGCTGAAAAATCTCTCGGGGCCGGCCATCTTCCTCTCCCGTGGGCGGGTGGAATTCGAAGACCTGGCTGCGGGCCAAGAAAGGACCGTGAGCTTTCTCGGCAAGGTGCAGGGGGAACCCGTCGACGACCCCTGGAAGATCGAGCTGGGCGTGGTGGACATGACCAATCGGACGCACTTCTCAGTTACCACCGAGTGGCGGGTCCACAGCGATGTTGTGCCGGCGAAGAGCGTGCCGCGTTTCCTGCAGCCAATTGGGGAGGGCGTGCCTGTGCGGGTCGCTCCGGATGGCGAGGCGGCGCGCTTCGGGCAACTGCGGGCGGATGGCGGAGTTGAGGTGGTGGCAGAGCTGCCGGGATGGTACAAGCTGCAGCTGCCAGGACGTCGCTGGGGCTGGGTGGCGAGTTCATATCTGGAGCGCGGTGTGCGGCAGGGGTTGGCGTTGTTTGAGGACCTCTACGCGCAAGTTGAGCCGAGGGTGATGTTGACCGACGAGGCCTCTATGGAGCTGTTGGGCGAGGCCGACGAGCTGCTGCTGGAGGGTATAGTGGACTTTGGCAAGGGCCATCCGCCGACGGCTGCCGGCATCGCGGTCTATCGCAATGGGCGTAAAGTCCGGCTGCACTACCTGGGGGATGGCACTTTGGACTCCCACCAGGTGCCGTTCAAGTTTGCCGTGGAGCTTGAGCGCGGTGTCAATCGGCTCCTGGTTTCGGCCTTTGCGAAAAACCAGTCGCCAGGCTATGCCTCCTTGTATTATACTAAGATTGACTAGCGAGCATGAAGTGAGTCGGCGAGAGTCGGCTCCCGAGGACGGAAGGACAAGGAGTCGCCCCATGAAACAGTTTCTCATTCCACTGCTCATCGCCCTGTTGCTCCCGATTGCCGGCTATGCACAGGAAGATAGCGATCCCTTTGCGCTTATACAGCAGGGCCAGCGGCAGGTGGAGCGGGGTCAGTTGCAGGCTGCGCTGATTACCTTCAAGAAGGCCATCGAGTTGGACCCGCGCAACGGCATGGCGGTCAACGCCGCGGCCCAGGTTGCCTCCTTCCTCGAGTTGCCTGCAGATTCTGCTTTTTACTACACTGCGTATCTCTTCCTTGAGGCCGAATATATGGGAGATGCGGAGAATGTGAGAAAGGCGCTGGACAAGCAGGCCTCCCTGATTGCCAATGGAGCAACTCTCAAGGCTGATATGCTGCCCGATGATGGTGAGATTATGGTCAACGGGGTCCCTCTCGGTCGGGGGAAATTCTCTCTTCCGGCCCAGAGTGGCAAGGCCTATGAGATTGAAGTCAATGTGGAGGATTATCAGCCTTACAAGGAGACGGTGATTCTACAGCCGGGGGAAGTGAAGACCCTGGCCATCCGTCTCAAGAAGATCATCTACTTTGGCAAGGTGAAGCTGAAAGTGTTGCCGCGAGAGGATGTCAAGGTCTACGTCGATACCAAGTATGTGGGCACCTCCCTGGAGGAAGTAGAGACGGTAGAAGGCAAGCGGCTGATCTGTTTTGAGAAAGAGGGATTCGACCGTTGGTGGCGGTACGTCAATGTGCCCCGCAATGACACGTATGGTTTGGACGTGATGCTGCGCAACCAGAGTCGGCCAGACGGGAAATGTGGAGTCTGGCCCGAAGAAGAAGGCTACTAGTCTGCCGCAGCTTCCCCGATACAGTGAAGAGGTGATGACATGATACACGTGACGCGCGTCGTTTCGCTGCTGGTGGCCAGTGCCGTCCTCGCATCCCCTGGGCTGGCTCAGGAGAAGACCTGGAGCACGAGTGTCGCCGCGCTGGAGAAATGTGGCGAGAATCTTGGCAAGTGCCCGGCTTTTGTCAGTGTCTCAGAGATGGTGGCCGAAGATGTCACGCGGCTCGATGAATTGGCCAAGGGAACCATTCTTGAGCAGCGGGTTGCGGTGCGCATCATGGCCAGTCAGGGGGTGCGTACGGAGGCGCTGCAGATGTTGGTGGAGTCGGCGGATGAAGCGGTGCGACTGGAGTCAGTTGGGCTCGCCGCCAACACCGGTGAAATGGCGCTGGCACCAACCATCATGGTGATGGCTCTGAAGGCTCGGGACGAGAAGAACGAGCAGGTGCTCCTCAAGGCGCTATTTGCTTTGGGACGGCTGGGTCACCCCGATGCGACACCGCTCCTCATGGAGTTGATTCACGACCCCGTGCAGAAGATTGCCCGTGCTGCCATAGAGGCCCTGGGCCGCGTCGGTGGTAATCAGGAGGTTGTTGCTGCGGTGGGCAAGCAGGCCCATGATACTAACCTTCCTGCAAGCCGCCGACTGGTTGCCATTCAAGGGCTGGGCTATTTCTCGGACCCCAGTGCCGTGGACATTCTGGTGGAGTTTTCCCGCAACGAAGATGTTGCCTTCCGGCGAGCGGCCATTGAGTCGCTGGGGCGGACCAAGGACCGGCGGGCAGTGCCACAACTGGTGGAGCGGATGAAGGACAAAGAGGTACTCCCGCAGTTGATCGCCGCCCTTGCCAGTATCGCCGATGAAAAAGCTGCGGGGATGCTCTACAGCCTCTCCATAGACGAGGGCTTGACCGAGGAGACCCGTTTT
>ERZ890953.912-NODE-912-length-15884-cov-4.565797_pt1 | contig 15884 bp, 9 predicted proteins | sample MGYA00521264_ERZ890953 | MGnify/ENA primary metagenome ERZ890953 (study PRJEB32303, sample SAMEA104408629) | aquatic metagenome | biome: Brackish water; feature: Chemocline; material: water | place: Baltic Sea | collected 2014-10-26T21:54:00 | depth 200 m ...
ACGATTCACGATTCACGATTCACGATTCACGTAAGAGCTTCAGCCACCACAAACGTACTTCCCCCGATAAATATCAAATCGTCGGATCCGGCATCTTTCCGGGCAGCGGCCAGGGCTTTTCTGACAGATCCGTAAGAGTTCCCTGTCAGTCCCCATGATTCTGCCTGGATCTTTAATTCGTCAGCATCCAATCCCCTGGGTATGTTTGCCTTGCAGAAGTAGTAGGTGGCCTCTTTGGGAAGAAGTGCCAGGATGGTCCCGATATCTTTATCGTTCACCTGTCCGAATACCATATGGAGATGTTTATGCGGAGTTTGGTTAAGTTGTCCCACAACTTCCCTTATGCCGGCTTCGTTGTGACCGACATCGCATATGGTCAGCGGCTTTTCTCCCAGGATGTGCCACCTGCCCTGCAGCCCGGTATTGGAGCCTACGTTAGCAATTCCATGCCGGATAGCCGGATGCTGGATGCCAGATACCTGATGCCTGATGCCTGATGCCGGATTTCGTAGAACTTCGATGACGGCAAGGGTTGTCCGGATATTTTTTTGTTGATAAAGACCCGGAAGAAGATCCTGGATGCTTGATTCTGGATGCTGGATGCTGGATGCTGGATGCTTGATCCTGGATCCTGGATCCTGGATGCTGGATCCTGTATCGTGTATCTCGTATCGTGAACCTTGGTCAGCAAACAGGATCTGTGAGCCTGCCTTTTTTGCCTGTTCCCTGAAAAGTTCTTCCAGATCCCGCTGGGTTTCACCAATAACGACAGGTACACCCGGTTTTATGATACCTGCTTTTTCGAGCGCAATCTTCTCCAGGGTGTCGCCCAGGAACTGTTTGTGATCATAACTTATATTGGTGATGACGGAAACCAGTGGGGTGAGGATGTTTGTGGAATCGAGACGGCCTCCCATACCCACCTCTACAATGGCGATGTCAACCTCTTCTTCACGGAAGTAATCGAAGGCCATTCCAACGGTCATTTCAAAAAAGCTGGGCTGGATCCGGACAAACTCCTCCTGGTATTTTTTAATGAAGCCGGTAACCTTTTGTTTCGGTATCATACGGCCGTTGACCCGGATCCGTTCACGGAAATCTTTCAGGTGCGGCGATGTATAAAGACCAGTCTTCAGGCCATGTTCATGACATATGGAGGCAAGTATGTGGGAGACACTGCCTTTTCCGTTTGTGCCGGCCACATGGATTGAGTCGAAATAGTTCTGGGGATTTCCAAGGAGGTTGCAGAGGGCTATGGTGTTGTCGAGGTTGGCTTTATAAGCAGCGGCACCAATGCGCTGGTACATCGGGAGCTGGCTGTAGAGCCACGACAACGTTTCCCTGTAATTCATCTGATGACCAGCAAAATCAGCCCCACAGTCACACTGACCTGTCCTACCCAGAAGATGAACATCCACTTGATCATGTCGGAACGGACTTTCTCGATTGTGAGCAGCAGTTCTGACCTGGCATCAAAAAGATCTTTTTTAACAAGGTAAATGTCCTCTTTTGAAGCGATTTCGTTCATTCGTTCTTCGAACTTATTTTCAACGTGAATTTCAACAAATTCAACCAGTGTTTTTGCTTCCTTTTCTCCAATCCTGCTTTTCAAGATGTTGTAGAGATCAATTGTTGTTACCGTCATAATGATTTTTTACCATTAATCGGGAAAACGGGTAAAAGGTTATACAAAAACTATAACAAAAATAATAACAATTTTCATGTGGAAATAATTTTGATTTCATCTGCGCGCCTTTGTGAAATCCTTTGAGTCCTTTGCGCTCATCAAAGATAGATCGCCCCACCAACAGAATCCCGTTTTGCTCCGGTGACAGATGACAGGATGTTAATTTCCTGGTTCCAGCGGAGAAGCCCGAGGAAAGCAAAGATCAATGCCTCTTTGAAGTGGATGGTTTGAATGTCGGGGATAACAACCTGTGGGGTTGAATAATGCCGGATTCGTTCAACAAGAAACTCATTCAGTGCACCTCCGCCCGATATGAGTAATGTATCCTCTGGGTCTGACCCGGTATTCTTTCCTATCTGGATGGCTATATGTTCGGAAAAAGTGGCAAGTAGATCCTGGATCCTGGATCCTGGATCCTGGACTCTGGATTCTGGACGCTGAATCTGATTTCGTGCATCGCGTATCGCATATCGCGTATCAGTAAGATACACTTCCAGGATTGTACGGATGTTATTTTCCACCCACTCTTTGCCCAATGATTTAGGAGGTGGATGCTGATAGTATGGGAGCTGGTTCAGTGAATGGAGGAGGCTGGGGAGGAGGGAGCCGGTTCGGGCCAGATCGCCTTTATCGTCATAGGCTTTTCCTGTCTTGTTGGCAAGAGTATTCAGCACCATATTGGCAGGACAAATATCATATGCAATGCGGGTCTCTTTCCGGTCAAAAGAGATATTGGCAAACCCGCCCAGGTTGAGGCAGTAGTTGAAATTTGAAAAAAGAAGCTTGTCGCCGATCGGGACCAAAGGAGCGCCCTGTCCGCCCAGGGCTACATCTGTCGACCGGAAATCACACACCACCGGCAACCTGGTTTCAGCAGCAATTGCAGCTCCATTGCCGATCTGTGTAGTCCAGCGAAGGGCAGGTTGATGGAAGATTGTTTGCCCGTGACTGGCAATAAATTCAGCACGAATCCGATGTCTCTCCATGAACTCACTGGCCATCTTCCCCATCCAGTGCCCAAGGTCGCAGTCGGTTTGTGCCAGTTCAGCAGCAGATCCTCTGTCAAGGTTCCTGAGACGGGTTTGCCACTCCTCCGGGTAGGGAATGGTTTCTGCGTTAAGAATCCGATAATTCCAAACTCCTTCAACAGATTCAAACCTGCAGAAAGCGATGTCGAGACCGTCGAGAGAGGTGCCGGACATGAGTCCGATTATATTTCCACTAATTGCCATGTATTAATTGCCATTAATTGCACATATATTGCCATCTATTGCCATACAAGGATTGCCATAAATTGCCATGAATTGCCATGAATTGCACATAAATTGCCATATCCAGTTATCCAGTTATCCAGTTATCCAGTCATCCAGCTACAAATATTCCACGATTTTTTCCAGCTGGATTCCCCTCGAGCCTTTTAGCAGGATATTGGCTTTTTTGACCGGGTGGGAATTAAACCACTCCATGGCCATATCTGAAGTAGCAAAAGTACGCCACCTTTTTCGCGTATTGAGTTGAGAGAAAACGGGACCGACCAGAAACACGCGCTTCAAATCCAATGATTCAAGCAATTTAAGGATCTGCCTGTGGTCCTGTTCAGTTTCGCTGCCAAGTTCGAGCATATCTCCAAGGATTACTATCTTATTCTCCGGAAAAGCCTGGTCGAAATCCTTTAGGGCGATGGTCATGCTGCTGGGATTGGCATTGTATGCATCCAGTACCAGGAGATTCCGGGCTGTTTGAAAAAGTTGTGAGCGGTTGTTGTCGGGAGTATAGGATTCGATGGCCCTTGTGATTGAAGCGATGGAGATGCCAAATGAGGATCCTACACAGGCTGCGGCAACCATGTTCAGGTTATTGTATGATCCGAAAAGTGAAGAGCGGATAAGCTGGCTTCGTCCGTTCGGGAAATTGATCTTCACAGCAACACGATCGGAACCGGGCTCGGGTGTCCCTGAAACAGAAGCTGAAGGGATCAGGCCATACGTGTACAAATTAAGCTTTCGTGCATGTTCGGTCAGCAGGGGATCCCCGAGGTTGAGAAAGACCTCCCCTCCGTGTCTTCTGAAATAACTGTAGAGTTCTGTTTTTGCGAGGATCACACCATCAAATCCACCAAATCCTTCCAGGTGAGCGCGCCCTATGTTAGTGATCAGGCCATGCGTTGGCCGTGCCAGTTCACAGAGGAATGCGATCTCCCCAACATGGTTTGCTCCCATTTCAACAACAGCTATCTGGGTATTGGTTGTGATCGATAAAAGGGTGAGTGGAACACCAATGTGGTTGTTCAGATTGCCATGCGTGGCAAGGGTCTGGTATTTTCTGGAAAGGACTGCATGGATCAGCTCTTTGGTTGTTGTCTTTCCATTGCTTCCGGTGATGCCGATAACCGGTATATTCATCCTGTTCCGGTGGAACCTGGCCAGTTGCTGCAGGCTCCGGAGAACATCATCAACAACCATATACCGGTGATCTTTAACAACTGCAGGATCATCTACAATGGCAATTGCAGCTCCCTGTTCCAATGCTTGCCCGGCAAACCGGTTCCCGTCAAAGTTCTCTCCCTTCAGGGCAAAGAACATGGATCTGGCAGGTATCTTCCGGCTGTCGGTTGTAACGACAGGAAATTTCCGGATCAGTTGATAGAGCTTTTCGGTTGTGACGGGGATGTTGGTTGCCATAGGTAATGAAGCAGGAAGGTAAAGGTACGAAAAAAACATGAGCGTTCGGGAAAGGGAAGAGAAAAGAAAACAGGGGCAATGATATAAAACAGTAGGGGCAATTCATGAATTGCCCCTACAATTAATTTATCGCCCCTACAACAATTGGGTTGCCCTACAAATACATTTTGTTGAATCCAAACGGTTTACTTCGGAAACTCACCACCAACACGCGTCATGGCGCACCGGAAACCGATTGCATCTGATGCCTCTGATTCGTCGAGGAATCGGCGTGTACTCGGACTCAGGTAATAGGCAGGATCCTTCCAGCTGGCTCCTTTGTAAACCCGTGCTTTGTCGGTGATCAGTGATGTTACACCATACTGGTACATGAGATTTGTTGAGAGGCTGTCGGGTGGATTTTTCCAATCTTCTTCATTGATCAGTGACTCATAATCCCCATCGAGGTAGTTGATTACATCGGCCGAGCGGTAGTTTTTCCGATTCATGGCTTCAGCAGTTGTAACCTGACGGTACTTCAAATGGCCAAGGCTGTCTTTTTCGGAGAGGAACCCCTCTTCATCTGTTTCAGGTGTCATGAATACGTTGCCGCGGAAAGGACGGAGACCGGCTACGTCGTAAGAGCTCAACGGACGGTAAACATCCAGTACCCATTCGCTGACATTACCTCCCATGTTATAGAGGCCATAGTCGTTAGGAAAATAGGATCCGGCAGGAGCAGGGATATCTGCACCGTCGTTCAGGTTTCCTGCAACGCCCATGTAGTCGCCTGTTCCTCTTTTGAAGTTATCATAGAAACTTCCATAATACCTTGATTCGCTGGTGCGCACGTAATTGCCATTCCAGGGATAGTTTTTCTTCTCAACCACTCTTTCGTAGAGGGTATTCCCAATCAGACCGAGAGCGGCATATTCCCATTCGGCTTCTGTGGGAAGGCGGTATTTCGGAAGCATGATGCCGTCTTCCATCTTAACCTTCCTTGTACCTGTACCGGTTGGATTCAGATCGGGCAATGGTTTGTCGACCAATCCGTCATATTGTCCGGCCAGGTAGGCTTCCGTGTTGAAGTTGTTCTCATTTTTTTGTGCAGGATCCATTGCGAGGATGCCTTTTTTGATCAGCAGCATCTCATTCACCCTGTCTGTTCTCCAGGCAGCATAGTCGCCGGCCTGATTCCAGGTAACTCCCACAACCGGGTAGTTGCGGTATGCCGGATGACGGAAATAATACTCTACCAGCGGTTCGTTGTAAGCCAGTTTGTCTCTCCATACAAGTGTGTCGGGCAGCGCTTTCCGGTATACTCCCGGATAGTCGGTAGCATAAACACGGTTGAGCCAGTAAAGGTATTCGAGGTAGTCGAGGTTCCGTGTTTCCGTTTCATCCATGTAAAAACTTGCTACTGTTACACGGCGTGGCTGGTTGTTCCATTCATACATCACATCATCCTGGGTTTGGCCCATGGTGTATGTACCTCCTTCGATGAAAACCAGTCCGGGACCAGTTTGCTGTCCCTCGTAAGGCCGTACCTCAAATCCGCCATTTTTGACGTCATTGTAGGCCCAGCCGGTTGTACTGGAGGTCTCTTTCTTGCAGGAAACCGAGAACAGGACAAATGCAATCAGGGTACTGAGTGGAAGAATCTCTTTAAGTTTCATCTGGTTCTATTTTATTGGTGGATGATGAAAATGCATGGCAAAAATAGTAAATTCTCCTGAAAATTCGATATATATAACTAAAACCTGGGACACTTTATTGCACGTATGTGCCTTCTTTTTTCAATGCAGGGGAACTGCCACGACGCAGAAATTTCGTGGGCGCCGCCCGAAGCGCCTTTCAGATTGCTTATTGTGAAGTCGTAACTGTACCCTACGCGGAGGCTTTTGTAATGGACTCCGACAAAGGGAATTATTGCATCGGCATTCTCAAAGTTATAGCGGAACCACAGCCCACCCACAAAGGGATCGAAGGTAAGGTAGAATCCTAAATTAAGCTGGCGGTACTTGAACTGTTGCTGGTAAAGGATGTTGGGAGAGATGGAAAATTCCCTGTCGTCCCCGTAACTTCCTCCTTTCCTGAGGTTGATCACAGATCCTGCGTGAACCGTAATCTTCATGTAAAGCTCTGAGCTTGAATTCGCATAAAACCCGATGTCGGGCTGAGTGAGGTGCGAGACTGAAACACCACCGTAGATGATATCCTCATATCCTACAAATACCCCGGCCGAAAAATCGGGGACACCAATACTGGGCTGGTCGGGAAGTTTCTCAGATGTGGGCAGGATAGCGCCAGTTTGAGGGTCGATCATGTCTTCAAAAATCAGATTCTCAAATACAAGCCTTCGCTGGTAGTAAGTGGTCTGCAGAGCTGCACTTGCATAAACTCTGCTGGTGATGTTGAATTTGTAGGCATACATCAGGCTGATCATCGTAGTATTGAGATTTCCTCCACCTGCCCGGTCGGCTGTAAAGAGCAAGCCAACTCCTCCGTGAAGAACATTTACATACTGATCATACGAGGCGTTGTAGGTGATGAATGCTTTTTCGACAGATGGCCACTGGTTCCGGTAATTGGCAATGAGCCTGGGACACAGGGGAGCGCCTGCCAGGGCAGGGTTCAGGTAGAGAGGATTTGCATAGAACTGCGAGAATTGCGGATCCTGTGCAGTGAGCGGAATCACTGGAAACAATAAAAGAAAGAGCAGAAAGCAAGCAACTTTTCTCGTCATTTGGTGTTTTAATATTGGATACTCTGCTTTTTTCACACCACAATAATACGAAAAAAAGAGAAAGTTTATTGCGGGAATAATGTCCTGTGTTAATTTATATAGGGATCCGACAATATGTATCCTGAAAAATCGTTCTTTATTACATCATTTTGATCTATCTGTATATGCCAAAATATAAAACCCTTTTCCTCATAAGTGTACTGGTTTTTAGTTCGGCAATGTTGACAACAGCTCAACCTTCCGCAGCCAGTTCCATGCTCCCGCTAACAATCCAGAAAAGCCTTCAATGGAGGCCTGTAGAAACCGTTGAAGTTGCTCCGGGGGAGTGGGTGCAGCTTTTAACCTTCGACGGATCTGCAATGAACGATGCTTCCGGGAAGCTTCCTGTCTTCTTTCACCGAAGCCCTTTCCCCGGTACGGATGGAAATATTGACCATGTGGAACTCTCATCAGTAGTTTACAAGCCACTTACACCTGCTGAGATCCTTGCGATGGGGGATGCAACAACCATACCGGTCACTATTGAGCCTTCAGCCACAATTGTACGGCAGCGAAAAGTCCCTTATACAGAGATTTCGCTCCTGCCTTTCAGGAGTAACCCCGGGAGCGGAATGATTGAGAAGGTTATTTCATTTAAGCTGACCTGCTATTTTACAGATACCGGAAAAGGGGCCTCTTCATCTTCACAGGCATCATATGCTGAAAACTCGGTGCTGGCTTCCGGTACCTGGTATAAATTCTCAGCTCTGAATTCCGGCGTTTATCTTCTCTCTTATGATGATCTTTTAAGCTCTGAAGTAAACCTCTCCGGGATTGACCCGCGTACAATCAAGGTTTATGGCAATGGTGGAGGGATGCTCCCCGAGGCTAACAGCATGCCGCGTATTGACGACCTGCGTGAGTTATCTATCCAGGTTGTTGGCGAAGAAGACGGCCAGTTCAACCAGGGTGACTATATCCTTTTTTACGGTGAGTCGCAGGATGTTTGGAATTACAACAGCGCCGACGGGTTATTCAAACACCGGAAAAATATTTATGCCATCAACACGATTTACTTTTTAACCTTTGGAGGGGCAAACGGCAAACGGTTAATCACCGAAGCCGGAACAACAGCTCAACCCACCCAAACCATCACCCGCTTCGACGACTATGCCTTTTACGAAAAAGACGATATCAATCTGATCAAATCGGGAAGAGAGTGGTTTGATGGTGAGTATTTTGACGTTACGCTCAAACGAAACTACTCCTTCGCATTTCCCGACCTTGATCAAAGCTCTCCCGTCTGTGTCACAACCCGGGTGGCAGCCAGGTCGACATCCGGGAACAGTTCATTCACTGTTGCGGTCAACGGGCAAATCCTGAACACTATCTCCATTTCCAAGGTGTCGGGAAGCTATCTCGCCACCTATGCCAATGAAAAGATTGAAACCGGCTGTCTCACAGTCGCCCAACCCTCAATCGATATTCAGCTGACCTACAATAAACCTGGTTCAGCCTCTATTGGCTACTTGAATTACCTGGAGGTCAACGTAAAGAGGCATCTGAAATTAAGCGGCAGTCAGCTCCTGTTCCGTTCCATTGAGTCGGCTGGCAGCGGGAACATCTCCGAATTCAGGCTCACAACCCAGGGACAACAGGTACAGGTGTGGGATGTGACCCGCCCTGATAGTGTGCTGAGCATCCAGACTAATTTTTCCAGCTCTACCTGTTCATTCCGGCTTCCAACTGATACACTCAGGAGGTTTGTTGCATATGACGGATCCGGATATCTCCGGCCTGACTTTATTGGCCGTGTGGAGAATCAGGACCTTCATGGAGCAGGAATCTATGATTACGTGATGGTGGCCTATCCTGCATTCGTCCCTGAAGCAGAGCGGCTGGCACAGTTTCATCGGGAAAAGAATGGCTTGTCGGTACTGATTACTACTCCGGAGAAGGTCTTCAATGAGTTCTCTTCCGGCGCTCAGGATCTTTCGGCTATCCGTGATTTTATCCGCATGATGTACCTTCGGGCACCCGGGGGAGAAGAACCTAAGTACCTGCTGTTGTTTGGCGACGCATCATTTGATTACATGAACAGGGAGGAGAATAATACCAATTTTGTGCTTGCCTATCAATCGCCGGAATCTCTCGACCCGGTAGACTCCTTTGTCACGGATGACTTTTTCGCCCTTCTTGATGACAACGAAGGACAGGGAACCGGTGGGAACCTCGATCTTGGCGTAGGACGTTTGCCTGTAATGACGATTCGGGAGGCTACTGAAGCTGTTGACAAGATTCTTCATTACTGCTCAGAAAATGATACGGTGAAGAACGACTGGCGCAATGTGGTTTGTTTTGTAGCCGATGATGGCGACGGAAACCTGCATATGAACCAGGTAGAGAATCTGACTGAGATCATAGCATCGCAGTACGCTGTTTACAATATCGATAAGATTTACCTGGATGCTTACCAGCAGATATCAACACCCGGAGGACAACGTTGTCTGGAGGTGAATGATGCTATCAACAAACGGGTGAATAAAGGTGCCTTAATCATCAACTATACCGGCCATGGCGGAGAGGTGGGATGGGCGCATGAACGTGTGCTTGAAGTACCGGACATCCAGGCGTGGACCAACTTCAACAACATGCCGGTATTTGTGACTGCCACCTGCGAATTCAGCCGGTATGACGATCCGGAGCGGGTATCTGCCGGCGAGTGGGTTTTTTTAAACCCCAAAGGCGGCGGAATAGCGCTCTTTACAACAACACGACCAACATTTGCCGGAAGCAACTTTGCACTGGCCACCAATTTCTACAATGTTGCATTTGAAAAGCTTAACGGCGAGTATCTGCGGATGGGCGACCTGATCCTGCTGTCAAAAAACAGAACCTCCTCGTCTGCCAATACCCGGAAATTTGTCCTGCTGGGAGATCCCGCCCTTAAGATGGCCTACCCGAAACTCAACGTCGTGACAAGTGACATAACGAGTGATACGCTGATGGCGCTTTCGGAGGTGACGATATCGGGGGAGGTGCAATTTGCAGACGGAACACTGGCATCCGATTTTAACGGATTGGTGTTCCCAACAGTATTTGACAAACCTTCAGAGGTCATGACACTGAGCAACGACGGAGATGCCCCGATGGAATTCCTTGTTCAGAAAAACCAGATTTACAAAGGTCAGGTGCAGGTTATCAATGGTCAGTTCGACTTCACCTTCATCGTGCCAAAGGATATCGCATACAAGTATGGAACCGGGAAAATAAGCTATTATGCCCGAAGCGCTGAAACTGATGCCAACGGCTTCGACACACTGGTAGTTGTTGGCGGGTTTAACCCTCAGTCGATCACAGACAATCAGGGGCCGGATATCAACCTGTATATGAATGACTACAGGTTTGTTTCGGGTGGGATCACAAACCAGAACCCGGTACTGCTTGCGTTTGTCACCGACGAATCGGGCATCAATACGGTTGGGAATGGAATCGGACATGACATCACAGCTGTACTTGACGAAAATTCTCAGAATCCGCAGATCCTTAACGATTATTATGTAGCAGATCTGGATACGTATCAGAGTGGCTGGATCAGTTACCCTTTTTATAAGCTCTCTGAAGGTAGGCATACAATCAAACTGAAGGTATGGGATGTGTTCAATAACTCCTCTGAAGCCTCCATCAGCTTTGTTGTGCACAGCTCAGGGTCTTTTGTTATGGACCATCTCTTCAACTACCCAAATCCTTTCCAGGATAAAACCACCATCTCGTTTGAGTCAAACCAGACAAATATGCAGGTGGATGTCGAGGTCAGGATCTACACGGTGTATGGAAAATTACTGAGAACCATTCGCAAAACGCCATATATCCACGGATACCGCATTGAGCCGGTAGAATGGGATGGTACGGCAGACGGAGGATGGAAAGTCAGTACAGGCACGTATGTTTACCGTGCTATTGTAACCCTTCCCGACGGAAGTAAGAATTCGGCCACGTCGAAACTTGTTGTCATCCGGTAAAAAGCGAACCTATGCAAAAACTATACGTTATTCTCATACTTCTCATTCCCTTGCCTGCATTGTGCGGGAACGTTGCAACCAACGAGTCGGTATTAGCCACAGGCAACTGGTACAAGATAGCTGTACAACAAACCGGCATCCATCGGGTAACCTACGATGACCTGGCAGAGATGGGGATGGCCCCTTCCACGATTGTACCTTCACACATCAGGGTATACGGCAATGGTGGTGGTATGCTCCCGGAGGCAAATGATCAGGCGAGAATTGATGACCTCATGGAAAATTCTATCCTGGTTTATGACGGTGATGACGGATCTTTTGATCCGGGAGATTATTTCATCTTTTACGGTGAGTCACCCGACATCTGGCTGTTTCACGAATCAAACAATACCTTCACACATCAAAAGAATATCTATTCTGACTTCACCTACTATTTCATCACCACTGACCTTGGAGAGGGGAAAAGGGTTCAACCTGTTGCTTCCCTGGATACTACCCCTGATTATATATCCTCCCGTTTTACCGATTATGCGTTTCATGATGTGGACAAACTAAACCTGATCCGTTCAGGCAAAATCTGGGTAGGAGAGGAGTTTAATGAATCAAAAACAGCATACGAGTTTCAGTTTGATTTCCCCAATGTGGTTACAACAATCTCTGCGCAGATAAACACCTATGCAGTGGCACGGTCTCCGAATGTGAGTACCATGTATGTCTACAATGACGGAGAGCTCGTTGACCAGTTCACATTGGATTATACCAACCTGCAATCCACCAATGTATATGCCAAGGCAAAATTGCGGGGTAGCCTCACATCCATAGGCCAGGAGAAACCAACCATCCGGTTGGAATACAGCCTTCCAACCCCGGCTTCCCAGGCCTGGCTGAACTATATCGAGGTGATCGCCCAGCGGTTTCTGAAGTGGGTCGGACCCCAGTTCTCCTTCCGCGATCCCAATTCGGTTCACAGTGACAGGAATTCCCTCTTCGGGATCTCGGGTACTTCGGGGAATATGGTAGTTTGGGATGTAACAGATCCCGGAGCGATAGGTTCTATACAGGGAAATTGGAACCCAACATCCGGATTATACGATTTTACTGTGCCAACTCCTGTACTGAAGGAGTTCGTTGCAGTTGACGGATCCGGCTTCTACCCGGTGACACTGGTCGGACCTGTTGCCAATCAGAACCTGCATGGCCTCAACCCGGCATCCCTCATCATTGTGACTCATCCCATGTTCAGGGAACAGGCAGATAAGCTGGCAGCATTTCACCGTAGCGAGACAGGAATATCTGTTATCGTTGCCGCAACGAACCAGATCTACGAGGAGTTTGCGTCGGGACAGCCCGACCTGACCGCCATCAGGGACTTTATCAGAATGTTATACCTACGTCCTGCAGACAATGATACCCCCAGATACATCCTGCTTTTTGGAGACGGTTCCTACGATTACAAAGACCGGATCCCGAACAACACCAATTTTGTGCCAACGTTTGAATCGGATGAGTCGTTTAAGCCGATAACCACATTTGTCACGGATGATTACTTTGGGATTATGGGAGAAGCCTCAGGCCAGGGCTCTTCGGGAAGCCTTGATCTGGGCATGGGCCGTTTCCCGGTTTCCAACCTGGAGCAGGCAGAAGCCATTGTGGACAAGATTATTCACTATGCTGAAAAGAATGATACGATTCAATCAACCTGGCGGAATGTCATGACCTTTGTTGCCGACGACGAGGACTCAAACCTTCACTTGCATCAGGCGGAAGAGCTATGCGACATCGTGGCATCCAAATATCCTGTCTTTAACGTCAATAAGATATACCTTGATGCATATCAGTTACAATCAACCCCCTCAGGCCCCCGGTATCCTTCTGTGAACGTGGCGATCAACGATGCAGTGGCCAACGGGTGCATCATTCTCAACTATACCGGTCACGGAGGAGAAGATGCATGGAGTGAAGAGAAGATACTGACGATTCCCGATATCGACAGCTGGACCAATGCTGATAAGTTGCCTGTTTTCATAACAGCCACATGTGAGTTCAGCCGTTATGACAATCCAGAGCGGTTCAGCGCAGGAGAGATGGTAATCGTGAAACCCAAAGCAGGGGCTATCGCCATCTATACAACAACCCGGCTTGCACTTGCATCATCCAACTTCAAGCTTGATACCTCCTTTTTTCGTAATCTCATGAACCGGGATGAAGATGGCAACTACATGACGATGGGTGATTTGTTGAGGATCTCGAAAAACAACAACAACAATAACACCAACATCCGCAACTTTGTTTTACTTGGAGATCCTGCTCAATCCATCGCATTTCCTGAATACCAGGTTGTTACTACTGAGATAAACAGCAAGCCGGTGAATGTCAATCCGGATACCCTTCTTGGCCTTTCTGTGGTATCTGTTGCGGGAGAGATCCGGGATCAGGATGGGAATAAAGCTTCAGGATTCAACGGTACACTGAATGCCAAAGTGTTCGATAAACCAGTAACGTATCGCACGCTTGCAAACCAGAATAAGAGCTACAAGGAGTATTTTCTGATTCAAAACGAATTGCTGAGTGACGGTCCTGCCTCCATTCAAAACGGTGAGTTCTCTTTTTCTTTCATCGTCCCGCAGGAGATCTCCCCCAACTTTGGTTTTGGCAAGATCAGTTATTATGCCTGTTCAGAAACCTCTGACGGGAACGGGTTCGATGATAATGTGGTAATCGGAGGCCATGATCCTTCCGTGAATCCTGAAAATCAGGGCCCTGATATCTCGTTGTATCTGGACTCCAAAAATTTTGTATCGGGACAACAGGTGAGCAAAAACCCCTTGCTGATGGTTGATCTCTATGATGAAGACGGGATTAATCATGTTGGACTTGGCCTGGGTCATGAAATCCTTGCGGCCATCGACGGCAATTGGTCCCACGGGATGGTACTCAATCCATATTACACACCCGGTATGAATGATTTTCAGCAGGGAACGGTCCTCTACCCTTACGCCGATTTATCTATTGGCAAACACACGTTGACAGTGAGGGCCTGGGATATGTTTGATAACTCGTCTGAGCGTTCGATTGATTTCTATGTATTTGAAATTCCTTCTATCCAGGTAACGGAGGTGTACACCTATCCCAACCCACTGATTGACGGGACTACCTTTACCTTCAGGCCTGATACCGGCAGCGGAAGGATGGGTGTAGCGATTGAAATATATTCTATGACTGGCCAGCCTGTCAGGGTACTTGATGTGCCGGTTTTTGATAATACGGGGCAACCAATCCAGGTCTACTGGGACGGTTCAGGTCAGAATGGAGTGAAACTGAGCAGTGGGATCTACCCGTATTCGGTAAAATTCAAGGGAACCAACGGTAGTTTTGCAACCACATCAGGGAAGGTTATTATCCTAAGATAGAACATTATATATCATATTTTTTAATACAAACAATATCAAAATATTTAATTCGTTATTTTTGCAACCATTTTTTCAGACTTAATTTTAATAAGAATGCAACATATGAACTATAGATTGGCGTTGATTTTGGCAGGATGTTTGATGATCAACTATTCATTTGGTCAGGATGAACAGCAACCCAACGTTATTACCACGGCAGTTCCGTTTCTGATGATTTCCCCTGATGCCCGTTCGGGTGGCATGGGAGATGCTGGTGTTTCTAATTCGCCCGACGCCTATTCATTATTTTGGAATCCGGCCAAATATGCCTTTGTAGAGAAGGATTTCGGAGTTGGTATTGGCTATGTTCCCTGGCTGAGAGGTTTGGTGAACGATATTGGTCTGGCATCAATTTCGGGCTATAAGAGATTTGGAGATAAGCAGGCTATTGCAATGTCGTTACGGTTCTTTTCAATGGGGGAGGTAATGTTTACCAATGATGTTGGGCAGGAGCTGGGAGCTGTTAAACCTAACGAGTGGGCAATTGATGCTACCTATGCGAGGAAATTTACACGAAACCTGTCGGGTGCTGTTGCTTTCCGGTTCATTTACTCGAATCTTGTTCCGGTCAACTATACCAAGTACGATGTACGTCCCGGGATGTCGGGCGCTGCAGATGTTGCCCTCTATTATCACAAAGAGCTTGAGATCAAAGGCCTCAGCGGTGCCTGGATCGATCTGGGCCTGAACATCTCAAACATCGGGGCCAAAATATCATACAGCAGCTCTTCTACACTGCAGGATTTCATCCCTACCAACCTGCGCTTCGGCCCATCCTTTACCATGGATATCGATGAATACAACAGGTTGACCTTTTCAGTCGATCTGAATAAGTTACTCGTTCCAACACCTCCGATCTATTATCCCGATTCCACCAATCCAGATGGTTCGAGAGTGATCGAAAAGGGGAGGGATCCGAATGTATCTGTTGTCAAAGGGATGATCCAGTCCTTCTATGATGCCCCTTACGGTTTCAAAGAGGAGCTTGAGGAGATCAATGTGGTAGTTGGGGTAGAATATTGGTATAACAAATTATTCTCCATCCGCGCGGGTTATTTCTGGGAGTCGAAATACAAGGGCGACCGCCAGTTCTTTACGCTTGGCGCTGGACTCCGGTACAATGTTTTTGGTCTGGACTTCTCTTACCTGATTCCTGTTCAGAACAACAATCCACTCCAGAATACACTTCAGTTTACACTCTTGTTTAACTTTGACAAGATCGGGCCAAAAGATACGAAAGGGGAGTAGATCAGATGGTGAGATGGTGAGATGGTGAGATGGTGAGATGGTGAGGCCTGTTGCGAGGAGCGTAGCGACGCGGCAATGGTGAGATGGTGAAAT
>ERZ890953.914-NODE-914-length-15878-cov-6.827150_pt1 | contig 15878 bp, 17 predicted proteins | sample MGYA00521264_ERZ890953 | MGnify/ENA primary metagenome ERZ890953 (study PRJEB32303, sample SAMEA104408629) | aquatic metagenome | biome: Brackish water; feature: Chemocline; material: water | place: Baltic Sea | collected 2014-10-26T21:54:00 | depth 200 m ...
TCGTAGTTCATGGGGTCCCCGTTGCTGGGTGGGCGGAGGCCGATGCGGGCGGATTCGGGTTCATGATAGGCTTGGTTGGGGGGATCAACAATAGGGGATGAAATCAGAGCAGGTCTGGCGCGAAGCCTCAGAGGTAGATGGTTGATTCCTCGCTGGAGGCCTGACCTGTGGCGGCTGAGATTTCACAGTCACCTGACCGATAGAATGACCGCCCCTCAACCGACTGGACACACCCAGCTGAGACCTCTATTGACAGGGGCCCTTCCGGATTTAGCGTGGGTATAGATTCAGCCCCCCGCAGTGAAAGTAGATGGCGATCCTGAAATGCTCCCTGTTGCGGTAGCCGCACGCCCTGTTCTTGATCGCCGTGATTTTGGCGTTCAACCCCTCTGCCGTCGCGTTCGTGACCCACAGCCTGCAGTAGCTCAGCACGTTGGCCAGATGCCGCTTCAGCATCCGCGCCACCCGCTTGACCGGCTCCAGCCGCGAACGGATCGCCCAGCCGTACCAACGATCGAAGTAGCGCCGGGCCCAGCCCGCGCTGCGGTACTCCCACAGCGGTCGCAGCGCCTCCTTGATCGCCCACGCCCGCGCCACTTTCAGCGTCGAACGGGCCAGCGACGCCAGCTTCCGCGCGTACCGAGCCGGCATGTTCTCCCGGTTGTAGAGCCACATCCAGCGGCTGTGCTTCAGCGTCTCGTCCCCGTTCTCCAGCAGCTCGCGATGCTCCTCGCGGCGCACCTTGTCGACCGCCTCGACCATGTGCTTCATGATGTGGAAGCGGTCGAAGACGATCTTCTCGTCCGCATCCGGCAACCCGGCCCGCGTCGCGTTCACGTACGGCGCCCACATGTCCATCGTCACGCTGCCGACCGCGGCGAGCTGCTCCTCGGTCCGGGACTCCCAATAGCCCTGCAGGCTCTCGGTCGTGCGGCCGTCGGCCACGTACTCCACCGTCCCGTGCAGCGTGTCCGAGACCACCGTCACGTACTGGTGACGCTTGCGGAACGCCTTCTCGTCCACCCCGAGGAACGGCACCGGCTCGGCCCGCTTGCGCTCCAGGCCGCGGGCGACCGCCCGCTCCTGGATGCCCCAAGCCTCGTCCCAACTCAGCCCCAGCAGGCGGCAGGCGGAACTGACCGTGGCGCTGTGGGTCAGCACGTCGATCGCCAGCGTCTCGAACAGCAGCGTGAACCGCGACCGGGGCTCCGCCCACGGGACCGAGACCTGGCCGACGCCGTGATCGGGGCAATCGACCCGGGGAATGCGGGCGTGAAGGAGGGTCTTGAACTGGCAAGTGTCCAGGTGCCGCCAGACGCGCTCCTCGGCGTGATCGCGGCAGGACAGCTCCCGGCCGCACTCGGGGCACGACCAGAGCAAGCCCTTGGCGTGGCCGACCCAGACGTCGACCTGGCCCGCTTCGATGTCCAGCTTGACCTCGGTGACCCCCCATGGGGCCTCCAGGCCGAGGATCTGACGATAGAACTCCGTGTCGCGCATCCGGCTACCTCCTTGAGGAGGAGCCTACATCAGGCGGCTACCCACGGAAAAGCCGGAAGGGCCTTGACAGGGGGCCAACAACATAAGACAATACCCTCCGGAATGCTGGTATATAAGACTATTGCTGTAGTGTTGAGCTGAGTTCCATTCTGAATGCTCGGCACACCTAGCGATATTGTCTCTTCTCAATAAGCCATACGGTAGAGTCGAGCCAGGACAGGTTATGCCAATAAGAGCAGTCTTGTTCACCTCATATTCCACATTCCCTTTGCTGGCTGGACTGGCGACTGCAGACGCGGAATCGACGACATGGAGCTTACGTCAAACCCGAGACTGCCCGAGTAGAAAATATGTCCGTGCCAACATTGAACTCATTATTTCACGATTTACTTAGACTGAAGGGAATAACATGAAGCTAACACTGAACCGCAGGGAAGAAAAAGAAGGATTCATCCGCAAGTCTACGGTCTACTACCTAGATGTCGACATCCAGGTGACAGATGAGGAAATGTCCCTGATCAAGAAGCACAAGTGGGGCGAAAGGGCAATGTGCAGGGAGGTATTCAATCATACCCAAGACATGGAATGGACAATGGTCCTTGACGTCTATTTGAAGGACAAACCGGCAAAACACGGCTTCAAAACAATCGAGCGACTCGCCTCGGCAGAGAATCAGATCGTAGAAAACGCACGAGCCCTCAAGGCCAAGCTGGAATCAGTTGCCGGTTTCGCCACCGCAGGGCCTCAGGAAGTCGAACTATAACCGTCATTGTCAGTGAGGGAGGAAGACATGTCTGCAAAGGAAATCGGATCAGTAACATCCGGCAAGACCAAGAATACCTACAAAGTAAAATGGGACAGCTCGTCGCATGAGGTATACGTGTCCTATGCCGGAGGATCAGGATGTGGAAAGGCCTCATCGGCGGGCGATGCCATGCATCGGGCAGAGGCCTATTTGTATGACAAGTAAATTCCGGAATACGCAGAAGAACAGAATATTTAAATAGGGCTTCCAGCCGGCATTCGCCTCTGTAACGACCCGTGTCGGCGCACGAGCCGCGCCAGCTCCACCTGTTGCTGGCGCCCTTTGTGTATAATCATGGACCTCAACGAGGAAACCGACATGTTCAACAAATTTAAGAACAAGGCCCAGGGGATCAAGGGGCGCGTTGACATACAAAATACAATCAGCAATGTGCGGGACTCCATGGACGACAAGGTGGACGGGGCCGGGGTTTCAAGACACGAAATCGTCCAGGCTCATTGGCCCAGAATCGAAGCACTGATCAATGACAAGCTACTGGAACACGTGGATGATCACATCACGGACGAGGCCACACTTGTCGTCGCATTCGAGAAAACCTATGAAAAACTTCCAACCATGGTCAGGCTAGTACTATCAAGAGGCCAGTTCGTAGATTACTGCATGGGCAAGAAAGAGCCGCTGCTTGATAAATATCTGGAATACCGCATAGAGAAACTAAAGGCACTGCCGGCAGTTGATCCTGGCGATGCATGAACAGACCTGTGCGATTCCCTGGCTATCTTGAATCCAGACAAATTCATTCGGTCCAGCGCACACATCATCCGAAAGGGGCCCCCGATGACAATCCCTCCCAAACTCTACTCTCTTGCTGAAGATGCCGGACTCAAGTTCACCACTTCCCAGTACGGGTCCATGGAATTCCAGATGGATCTAAAAGATGGCGGTTCTTGGGCGGTATTGGTCACTGAGGCTATCGGGGCACCAGAAGAACATCAGGCCATTATACTTTCGTCCCATTTCTATGAGGAATCCTTCAACCCCCAGACGGGAGTATGGGAATTAGACGGGGATCGGACTCCGGATGAGTTCCTGAACGAACTTATCATTGCTAATGACGAACGAGGGATTGGAGCCTTTGGGATAATTGATTTCCCTGGGATCGAGGGCATTTCTTCCTATTGGTACTCTGCCACGGTTTCTCTGAAGATGATAACCCCCAAGGGGCTGATGGCAGTTCTCCAATCGATAGCCTCCATGGGCCATGAATACCAGGAAATGCTCAGAGCCTATTAATACCATGCCCGGCTGGTCGGGCAACAATATTCATATCAGCGGAACACTGGAGGAGATGAAATGGGATTGTTCGACGGCTTTGGCTCTAAAAAAATCGCAAAGCGTACTTTTTCTGAAACGATTCACGAAGCACTCGCCTCCGTGGACCTGAATTCAAACGTGCTCGATGACAACAAGTTGGAGTGCCGATTCGGTCTTGAAGGCGGAGGGACCATGATCATTTCAATATCCTTGGTTGGAGATCTCTCTGGTTTTTCTTTGATTTCCATCTCCATTCCCCTTCACGAGGTCCAGTTCCCCCTGGAAAACACTTACGGCACCCTATTGAAGGCAAATGCTCAAAGAATGGTCGGCAAGTTCATGATCCGTCCGGTCGGCAATGCAGCCGTAATTGAACTATCCCACAAGATTCTCTATGATGAGTTCAATCAGGAAGATTTTCTTGCGGCATTTGGAACCCTGGCCATGGAAGGGCCCAAATGGCTGACGTGATCTTTGTTTGTGCCAACGCGCCCTGGATTTGATTGGCGTTCCCGAGCAGAGTGCAAGGGTTGCCATGACAAAAGTTCAGCCCGACAGGACGATTCCCGCCAAACATCACGTCAGGGTCTCCCTTCGCGACAAGGACCTTGACTACAACCGACATGGAGGACGTTATGTTGACTATAGAGGAATTTGGCATTTCCCTGTCGGTTCTCTCGGATATGGACCTGATCAAGTCCTTCAATAAAGTTTCTCCAACGAATTTTACCTACAAGATGTATGTGAACATTAAGGAAAATACTCTTACACAGGATATTATCGTCACATTAGTCGACGATACTCACGTCATGGCCTACTCGCACGTCGGTCCATGCCCGCAAGACGCAGATACCCTCCAAAGCCTTCTGGTCGAAAACATGGACGGATGTTACTCGCGACTGGCAGTCGTCGATGGCGACCTGGTGCAGGTCTATCGCTACCCCCTCGAGTTCCTGGATACATGGGTGCTTTTCAAGGCTCTCGACGAAACCAGCCAGCTGGCCAACTACGCACGACGCCAGTATTTCGGTGAGGCCGACATGACCCTGTGATACTTTCTCGCCCGGGAATATTTCGGGCGGCTGCCCCTTGAGAAAGAGATGAGTATTTGGACCACTCCGATCACAACATCGCCCCCCTGAAGAAGGCCCAATCCCTGGTCGGGGCGGGCCGGTATCACGAGTCGGTCGCGCTGCTCGAAGAGATGCTGGCTGCCGACCATGCGGGCGACATGACGCTTGAGGCCCTTACCACCCTCTCCGCCGGTCACAAAAAGATCTTCAAACTCACACAAGACGCGAAGCATCTGGTTCGATTCTTCGAAATCTCGATCAAGTGCCTATGGCTCGACCCTTCCAACGCTCAGCATCGCCTCGATATGATTCAATTCATACTCGAGAACCGTCATCCCGAGCTGGTCATCACCTTCGCAGAAGATTTGTTGGCTGCAGGCGAGGCCAACGTCGCGGGCGAAACATTCTACTTTGTCGGCATCTACTATCAGATGGTGGAGAAAGACCTCGTCCCTGCCCAGGAAATGTATCAGCGAGCCATAGCTGCCAACCCTGCCAACGAAATGTATCGCCAGGCCATTGAGGCGCTTCCAGAGATTCCCTCACCGCCCATGGTTCATGAATCCGATGCCGTCAAGGGGCAGGAGAAGTCCGCATCGCAGTCCTATCACGACGCTGTCGACACAACCGAGGCGAAACCACGCGTCGACAACATCATGGGTGAATTGAACCGGATGGTTGGTCTGCAGTCCATCAAGCGGGATGTCGAACGCCTGCTTACATACCTACAGGTGGAGTCGAGACGCAAGGAGGCGGACCTCAAGGCGTCACCCATCGTCCTGCATTCGGTGTTCAAGGGACCACCGGGCACGGGCAAGACCACGGTGGCCAGGATGTTGGGACGCATCTTCCAGGGTCTCGGTCTGTTGGCAAAGGGGCATGTCGTCGAGGTCGATCGGAGCTCCCTTGTTGCCGAACATGTCGGCGGTACGGCAGCCAAAACTGCCAGGGTCCTTGACAGCGCCCTTGATGGGATTCTCTTCATCGATGAAGCCTATTCCCTGGCCCGTCCCGGCAACGACTTCGGGCAGGAGGCCATCGAGACGATCCTGAAATACATGGAGGACCATCGTGATCGGTTGTGCGTCATCATCGCCGGCTATCCGGACGAGATCACCGATTTCATCCATTCGAATCCAGGTCTTTCGTCCCGCTTCAACCGCGAATTCGTGTTTCCCGACTATCAGCCAGAGGAACTGTTTCGGCTATGCGAAATCCTCGCCCAGGATCACGATTACGTGTTCACGCCCGATGCCGAGCATAAGATCAGGAAGTACCTGGAATTTTCGTACCACTCGCGGGATCGGCACTTCGGGAACGCGCGACTTGCGCGTTCCCTGCTGCAGGAGCTACGCAGCCACCAGGCCGGGCGGATCTGTGATCAGATCGATGGTCAACAAGATGGCGAGGCCCGCCGCAACCTGATGAAGACCATCACCCTCGAAGATGTCGAGTCTGCCATCGAGGGGCGGTACGTCGAAGTCGATGAACATGAAACATTGGACGACATTCTTGCAGAGCTGAACCAACTCGTGGGGCTCGGGCGGGTCAAGGCCGACTGTCGCGCCCTTATGGCCTGGGTCAAGGTCGGCCGGCTGCGCGAAGAACACGGACTCCCCACGCCATCACTTTCGATGCACGCCGTTTTCTCGGGTTCACCCGGCACCGGCAAAACAACCGTGGCACGACTGATGGGTGGCATTTACCAGAAACTGGGAGTGCTGTCACGAGGCCACCTCGTAGAAGTGGGGCGCGCGGATCTGGTGGCGGAATACGTTGGCCAGACGGCCGTGAAAACCAACAAGGTGATCGACTCGGCGCTCAACGGAGTGCTGTTCATCGACGAGGCGTATTCACTGCTCGGAGAGGGAAACGATTTCGGCCGCGAGGCTATCGAGACCCTGTTGAAACGCATGGAGGACGAAAAGGACAAGCTCTGCGTCATCGTCGCCGGATACGACGACCAGATGCGTCGATTCATCGCCTCCAACCCCGGCCTCGAATCCCGGTTCACCAATCGATTCCACTTCGAAGACTACGCTCCCGACGACATCCTTGAAATCTACCACCGGCTCTGCCTCAAGCGTGGTTACCGTACAACACCGGAAGGATCACGCGCCCTGCTGGAGCACTTTCAGCAAGAACATGCCTCTCGGGACTGCGTCCCGGGCAATGGCCGCTTCGTCGTCAATACTTTGGCGGGTGTATGCAAGGCTCAGGCGGTGCGGTTGATGAATCGATCCGGAATGAGTCGCAGCACGCTGGAGGAGCTCACAATCGAGGATATCCAAACCCATATCGGGGGGGGGCATGGATAACGATCACGCAACGGCCTTGATGCCTTACATGATGGACCGGATGTATCTCGATACCACCGTGGCCGATGAAATCGACCCCACATCGCTTCCCGGCTTCACGGTTGCCCGAGCAAGCCGTAGAGCACTACTGAATGCCGCGTGCACGTGATCCGAACATCGATTTTGGCGGGATGCAGATCTTCCTTTAGCCGCTGACATTCAACCAGTAATTCGGAGGCTCCCATGTCCGACACCCAAGAAATGTACGATGCGATTACCACGAATAATCCGGGCCGGGTTGCACAGCTACTGAAGCCCGGCAAGGTCCTGTTTGTAGAGACCAAGGCAAAGGCCAAGGTAAACGACGTCAGCGCCGAAGGCCGCACCGCTCTGGGCCTGGCCTCCGAGTGCGGCCACAAGGATATCGTGGAGTTGCTCCTCTCCTTGGGAGCCGACCCTAACGCCGGAGCTCTCCAGCACTACCCCCTGCTTTGGGCGGCCCTGAAAGGCTTCACTGATATCGCCGCACTGCTCATCGCTCAAGACGCCGACGTTCATTTCGAGGTGGAGGACACGAATGTCCTGACCATCGCTGCGCTCTCAGGCAGCAATGAGGTCGCGGCAATGCTGGTCGCAGGCGGAGCCGACATCAATGCATACGACGCCGAGAAAAACACAATTCTCTCGAAGGTGGTAGATCGCGGAAATTTCGAAACCGCGGAAATTCTCCTCGCCAACGGGGCCGAACCTGACATGCCGATTGGCGTGACCGAGGTCACGGCCCTGCATTTCGCCGCGCACAAGGGAGACAAGAAGATAGCCTCACTCCTTCTTGCTAAAGGGGCCGATATCAACTCGGAAAACCTGGGCGGCCAATCCGCCTTGGTTCAGGCTCTGTGCGCAGGGCAAACCGAGTTCGCAGAATTCCTGCTGGATAATAGCGCCGACGTGAATTCCGGCATCGACGTCGGATCGAGCCCGTTGATTTGGGCTGCGGACAAAGGGCACGAGGGCCTCGTCAAGCGCATGCTGTCGATGGGCGCCAGTATAAACGCCGTCGACCAGGATGGTGAAACATCACTGTACAGGGCGATCGACAGAGGCTTCATTACGATCGCCCAACTCCTCATCGATCACGGCGCCGATGTGACGATCCCCAATAAGCAAGGCTCAACACCATTGAATATCGCCGCCCGCGAAGGCCGCGAGGAGATCGTCAAGCGCATCATTGAACTGGGGGTCGACATCAATGCTGCAGACTGTGAAGGAGCCGGGCCTTTAACGTGGTCGGTGATCAACGGTCACACCGAGATCGCCAAGCTACTCATCACACAGGGCGCCGATGTTCAAGGCATACCCTACGAACTCATGCCGTTTATCCTTTGCGGCTTTCGGGGAGATCTGGATTTAACCAAGCTCCTGCTGGAGAGAAATGTCGAAGTCGACACCCCCATCGGCGCCCCCCGTCCCTCTCACATAAGAGGACCCGGTGATGGACGAGAGCTATCGGAACATCTAGTCAACATGGGTACCACCTTCAACGGCAAATCACCCCTTCATATAGCTGTACTCAATGGAGCGGACGAGTTGGCGAAACTTCTCGTCGCTCACGGTGCCGCCACGGACATCAAGGGCCGTGACGGGCTCTACCTCTTGACTCACGCTGCATTTTTCGGCAAAACCGAACTTGCCGGCCTGCTCATCGACGCGGGCTTCAACGTCAATCTCCAGTCAGGCGAAGGCGCAACCCCGCTTCATATGGCGTCGGTCGGCGACCAGCCAGAGCTCAGCGCCCTGCTGATCGCCAACGGTGCCGAAATCCATGCCCTGGACACGAAAGGCCGGACTCCGCTTGCAATCGCAAAGGAAGTCGACAACCAGAAGGTGGTAGATGTCCTGGTTTCCAACGGGGCAACTCATTAGGAGGACAATGTCGCAGCCGGCATCCACACGAGGATACTCATGAACGTCGCACTCCTGGCTTCGCTGATCAAGATCGCGGCCATTGCCGCCATCGTGTTCTTCGGTTGGAAACATCTCCTGGGGGGCTTCCGACCCGGAACCAAGCATCGGGCAAACGACAAGCAGTCGTCCGGAGTTCAGTTATTGGAGGGCGCTGCCCTCGTTTCGCTGTATGCGGGCATGACCCGAGTGGTCGCCGACCAATTGCTCGCCACAATTTACCTGGGAGGATTCTGTGTATTGCTATTGATTAATCCGCGGGCTTTCCGAGTGCTGTTGGGTGGGATTTCGGCCGTATTCGCATTGGCTTTCTTCGATCTCGGCGAAACCACTCTGCTGGGATATCTCATCATCATTCTCTTCGTTGCCGGGCGGCTCGTACTCGGAGAACGTCCCGAGCCCTGGAGGCGGTCATGACCCAGCCCGTTGTCAGCCAGGATGTTCTTCACGAAATCAAGGCCGCTCTCCAGCACCTCTCTCTTCATGTCATCAAGGACGAAACGAACATCGACGAGATCTGCGCCCTCATCAACAAGGCAGATCTCGAAGGCGATCAATGGTCCTTCATTCACAGTTATCCGTCCGCCGACGAGGACGACATGATCCTGCTGCTGTCCGCCATCGCGGGCAACGAGATGATAATAACGATTCCGGCTGACCAGTTCACAAGCAGGACTTGAGCTCAACTCAACACATCCGAGCCACCTCGAATGAGGCGGGTAGATTAAACAATTGGGACAACACAAGCTTAGCGAACAATCAATAATTCCCGCTCTTAATAATGAAGATCTAAATCCCTATCCATAACATTCAAATCAATGAATGCTATTACATACTGAGCTATTTCAGGAGAGCATGTTGCCTGAGCAAATTCCCCTATACTAATGAATCCCTCACTACTATTTATAGAATTTACCACTTTTTCAAATGCTTGACAGATCATTTTCTTGTGGTCTTCAGAATGATGCGACAGGAGCTCTATGCAAGATTGAAGAATTTCTGGTTTTTGAGTGCGAATTGCTTCTTCAAATATGTGTGAAGCAAGCATATATGAAGCTTTTGTGAAAACAGGGGTATTATTGTAATGCGTAGCGAATTCAGCTACTGAAAGACCAGATGAAGCCATTTCCCTCTTGGCTATTAAATCTAGAATCAACTCAATGGCTTTTTTGTCTATGATTTCGACATTGATGAGAGAAGGAGTTATTTTTCGCCAGTAATTCAAAAGATCTTCTAGATTAATCTGGCAAAGAATTGGAGACAAAATTTCTTCTGCTCTTTCTTGGGCTGCTTTCAAGAAAACAGGATGGTCCGGCATATCCTTCCAGGCTTTCTCGACCTCTTCAAGGTCATCATATCTACTTAGATCTTTGTAAATAACCGTAGAAGCTCTATCCTCAATCAGCTTAATTGATATGTCGTTATTTTTAGAAAATTCATTTTGTAACAATAAGATCTCAGTTGGGTCATCCATTTGAGGTAATATTTTAGAAATTACTTCTGTGACTCTCTCATCCAGCACCATTGATGCTTTGCCATTTACTAAGGTCATTGTCGTAAATTCACCAAGTATTTTGATGTCCTCGATCTGAGGTAGTATTTTTGCAAATACTTCAGCCATCCGTTGATCTACCAAAATGCATATCCCTATATTTTTTCTATTAGAAAGATTCAAATCATGGAGAGTTTTGTGATCATCGATCTTGGACAAGACTTCACTAAGCCTAACCTCAACAATCGCTCTTTCTTTCGAACTCTCAGATTTTTTCTCCCAGAGCTTTGCAAGTTCTTTAGGGTCATTGATATTAGCAACCTTTTCTTCAAAACTCTGGAAAATATTTTGGAAAAAATTCATCACTAACCTCTTTGTTGGTTTGGAAGCTAAAGCTAAATACACACGTATTTCGTTGTTGTGCCTGCTGTTTTATCGGGAGTGTAACGTCTTTTCTGTAAATTCGATTCTTCCGCTCCGAGATGAGCCCGGAGTTGAAGCGGTGGGTGCCGTCTGGTCTTCTTGCTGGTGAACGCTAACCCATCAACTTGAAGGAGCCTGACGATAACCCACCGCATAGAGGATACAACGATCTCGCATGTGATGGAAACCCTTTTCAGCAACGGCCAGGACGCCATGGCCGAAGCAGTGTCGGTGCTGATGAATGAAGCGATGAAGTTGGAGCATCTGTCGGGAGTACATCTATAATCAATATACTCAGAAAAATATTTAGCCAAGCGCGATACCCCGGCTACCAAATAATGGCCGACATAATTAGAGGTATGGACTTGAACCAGTTCCCTCGGCACCAAAAGACCAACATATGAAGTGCGTCCACCTGCCTCTGGGACACACATAATTGGCCTTCTCGAGATGTCGGGAATCGGCAGGCAAGACCACAACCTTCGGCTCCACGATTTCCGCACAACTCCCAAACGACATCACCAACGCCACGACCTCCGGCTCCTAAGTCGCCCAGAAACTTAGCCGCGTCACATCGCTCTTCGTCTCGAACTCCTGGCCGGGGCTCCATTGCCGTTCGCGAGCGAAGGAGGCGGCCCAGCCGGTCAGGTCGAGTACGGCGCGGAACTTCTTCTGGGTCCAGACGCCGAAGCCCTGGTTCATGACTTTTTCGAAATCGTAGTTGGGCGGGCGGCGGAAGGGCACGTCGGTCAGTTCGGCGGTGGTGAAGCGTTGCGTGTTGACACGGGATTTGGGGTTATTGAAGAGGCGGGAGTTGGCTCCGGACTCAAGTTCGTGATTCGACAGTAAACAGGACCAACATCTCACTCGGGCCTAGAACACGTGAATTCGCCATATAACATTGTATATTCTAGGCTTACAGAACCACTACGTGCAACACAACCAGCAGGATTAACTCTAAGCACCACGCCCTCATCAGCCCGCTACTATGCCAAGTGCAGGACCTCGCCGTCCGCAAGACGTCTTAGATCATCGAAACAACCGCCATGCTCATCCCAGGAATCCCCATGAATCGGGATCAGCTGTTTCGGAGCTACGGCAGCCGCGAAGGCCAGCAGGTCTTCGCGCGAGGCGTGGCCACTGGTGTGGATCAGATCGGGTTCGACCCCCACCTCGGCGAAGGCATCGCGCACCGGCGCAAACGACTCTCTATCGAGATAGCCGGACCACATGGAGAAGACCCAGGCATCGTCCGGGACCAGGACAACACCCTTGCGCTGATAGTCGCGCAGCAGGGGCGGACGGAGCATGACCACGGTGTCGTGCGAAGCCGTTTCCAGCTTGGCGACTCCAGATGCTCGCCCCGACTTGGCGAGACGATCGAGGAATTCCGGTGCATTGATCCGGCCGGCGTCGTGATAGAGATAATGATTGCTCGGGGCCACCACAGCAGCCAACCGCTCCCGTCCCACACGCGGAATGCCCTGCGAAAACTGCGCGACCCGCTCGAGAACATCCATCGCGTAAGCGTCGAGAACCAGCGTGCGACCGGCCTGCAGACAGGCCCGGTAGATCGTGACGGTCCGGTCGATGTTCTGGGCCGACCAGGTCACGAAGACGCGGCCTAGAGTCTCCCGGAACTTGCGGATGAAATCCTGCTCGATGTCCTGCTCGGTCGGGAAACCGCCGGTGCGGCCCAGGGTGGTGCCTTCGAGCAGCAGCACGTCAACGTCAGTGGGCGGGTCGGCCAGCATACGATCCACGAGCACCGACTTGCGGCCGGTGCGCCGGAAATCGCCCGAGTACAGAATGCGCTTCCCTCCCACTTCGACCAGGAGCATATGCGCATCGAAGGCCGAGTGGTCGGTCAGGTAGGGCGTCACGGTGAAGGGGCCGACCGTGAAGGGTTCGAAGCTGCGGTAATTGTGGAAGGTCTGCGCGTAGCGGCCGCCGGTGATCGCCGCGGTCAGGCGCATGAGCGTTTCGGACGGCGCCCCGGACCACACGAGCCAGTCGTCGGGCAAGGCCGAGAGGAGGCCGTAGTGGTCCTGGTGGGGATGAGAGACGACGACGGCGTCGACTGGACGGGTCAGATCCAGTGTCCCGGGTACGAGTCCCGCCGGTGTCGCCCCTGGGGGTGGATCCAGGGGCGAACCGACGTCGAGGATCAGGCGGTGGCCGTCGTGCTCGAGTTCTATCACGTTGCCGCCGATTTCCTGGGTGGAGCGGTGGATGGTGAGGGTTGTATCGTTGGGCTTCTGCTGGTCGGCTTCAATATGAAATGCCATTCAGTTTCCACTTTGTATGAAGACTCAATTGAGAAACCACAAACTCACATAATCTTCCTAGTGCGATACGAAGAGCTTACGTAAGTACAGACGTACTCCCCATCACCAACTTCTTGAATAGAAATCCAGCACCCTTGATCTCGCGAGGCTGATAATAACGACCTATGTCGTCGAATCGAGGATGGAACCTGTTGTTGGCGATATAGCACACAAAGTCTGCACGAGGCTTCAAGTCGGCCTGCAACTTCTTGTTGAATATCGGAGTGAGGTCATCGCGATGTACCCTGAAGAAGAGCGCATAGTCCAGAAGCTGTGCCATAGCCTCAAGCTTTGAGTCCGTCACCTTCAGCTCTATGAGCGCGAGCTTTCCCCACTTATTGAGGGTAATCAAGTCGATCCAGTATTTAGGTAGAATGTAATTGCTCTTGCTGATCCGCCCCCTGAACGAACCGGTCGGAACTTCCCTCTCTACCCTGACTGAACCTTTCGTCCCAGGAGTGAAGTCTTCGCCCAGAATCGCCAACCGATCGTTTGTCTTCCGTGCAGAACCTGCCAACCAAGTCTGCAGCATCTTCTCAACTGCTCCATCTTGGTCTGTATTGTCCGTCCGCCCCCCCCATGTTGGGCGGACAATTTCATCCTGCTCCGGCTTGAACAACACCTTTGAGTCTTCTACAAGCGGGACAAGTCCGCCCGGCGTCGACAATTGAGCCTCCCACTCATTATTTATCGCCAGATAGGACATTCGCCTGACAAAACTGGTCATAGTGGGCGTATCCGGAACATGACTCAATTCTACTTCGATCGATCTCACAATACGGCCAGCACCAAGAACATCAATTTCATGGACGATAGCCATCAGCCATGAATCAACTAAGCGCAAGCCGGTTCCTCCACCATTTTTGGCCACGCGGACGTTGACTGATATCCCTTCGGATCCAATAGGCTGGACACTAAAGTGGAGATTTCCAGGGATTCCTGTTCGCTTTGCTTTTTTCTTGTTGTAGTCATCGATCAGCGCTTTGTATTTATTCATGTCCATATTCCCTTCTTGTAGGCCCCTTGATGACGCAAGTAAGTCTTATACGGAATGCCATAGAATCAATCTACAACATTGGGATCCCTGATCATCGAGAAACTGTCATAAGGCATGCGGACGAAATGCTCAACTTCCTGGCTGATATCTCCCTCAACAACAGCCAGATCATTTCGCATGCCCTGGAGCAATTCATCCAGAGATAAGAAATATTTACCTTCATGTCCTGCTACAAGCGGGCCCAGTTCATGCTTGGAATAGCTCAATTGGGACCGCTTCGGCTTTAATGACAGCTCCGCCGCTACAAATTTCCCGAAATGCTCCACCTGCATGGGACTCATGCTCCTGAAATACATCACTCCGTATCCCTTGAGCTGTATGACGAACTGAGCAAATTGGGACACCAGTTTTTCGTTAGCCACCATACAAGCTATGCCTACGTGATTTTCAATTGCACCTATCTCCTCCTTATCCAAAATGTTGTCATCATCGGATTTAAATATGGCCGTAATCAGCTTGTCGTAGATCGTAACCTTGTAATCGAATATCTTAGCTGCATATTCCTTTTCTTTATCCTGCGTCGCCTGCATTTTAATCATGGAGGCCATAGCTGCGACGGTGATGATCGATCCGAGTATGGCCGCCATCAGCTCAGTGATGATGGGGCTTCTTCCATCTGCGAAGATCAGCATCTCCCGGATGAGCAGATATGAGAGCAACAGGCAGGCGACCATCAATAACCAGAATATCTTATTTTTGAGTTTCATCTTGTTAGCTCACTCCATTGTGTCCGTGTGTTCATGAACACAGAATTGTGTCCACGACATCGAGGTCCGTCCCTGACTTCTTGATCTTGCCTGGATATTCTAGATATCCAGTTAGGCAACTAATTCACTTCTCTCGTACTAGATCGAAGGGACATGACCTAGCCTGGTACTATTCATCGTTCTGCGCATAGGGCTCACGGCGAGACATGTGACGCGGAATCGGATCGGTCGGATACAAGCCCTCAACAGGCCCCCTTCACTGGTTCAACAATAGAGGTCCAAGCTGTCCTGGAGCGTCTTGCGCACGGCATCCCGCACAACCTCCGGCTCCACGACCTCCGCACACCCCCCAAACGACATCACCAACGCCACGACCTCCGGCTCCGAAGTCGCCCAGAAACTCAGCCGCGTCACATCGCCCTTCGTCTCGAACTTCTGGCCGGGACTCCACTGCCGTTCGCGGGCGAAGGAGGCGGCCCAGCCGGTCAGGTCGAGTACGGCGCGGAACTTCTTCTGGGTCCAGACGCCGAAGCCCTGGTTCATGACCTTTTCGAAATCGTAGTTGGGCGGACGGCGGAAGGGCACGTCGGTCAGTTCGGCGGTGGTGAAGCGCTGCAGGGCCAGCAGGGGGTCATACTTGGGGGTCTTGTAGGGCTTGCCGGGGGTCTTGGCCAGGCGGGCGTGCACGTAGACGCTCTCGCGGTGGGCGAAGACCTTCAGGGGCTTGATGTGGAAGGTCTTGGTCTTGCCGGCGGTGAGGTTGCGGTAGCCGACGGCGCACACGCGGCGCTGGTCCATGCCTTCGATGAGCGTGCGGAGGACCTTCTCGTGTTTCGAGTAGTCGATCACGCCGGTGCGCACCACGCCGAAGATGGGTTCGCCCGTCTCCACCCCCGTCGGCAGATGGCAGCCGCTCTTTTCGACGGCGCGCTCCATGTCCTTGTAGGTCTTTTCGCCGAG
>ERZ890953.921-NODE-921-length-15804-cov-6.328783_pt1 | contig 15804 bp, 14 predicted proteins | sample MGYA00521264_ERZ890953 | MGnify/ENA primary metagenome ERZ890953 (study PRJEB32303, sample SAMEA104408629) | aquatic metagenome | biome: Brackish water; feature: Chemocline; material: water | place: Baltic Sea | collected 2014-10-26T21:54:00 | depth 200 m ...
ACCAAGCTGATCCTATGCCGCGACGGGCGCCATGGGCGCCGTCGTCGGTATGAGGACCCCGTCCACCCCGCCACCAAGCTGATCCTATGCCGCGACGGGCGCCATGGGCGCCGTCGTCGGTATGAGGCCCCGAAGGAACAACCTCTAGTTGTCTTTGAGGTTCCGGCACCACTCAGCTTGGTAGTCGCCAGACAGGGAGCCCTCGTCGAAGCTGACGTCGAAGATCCCCAACGCGAACTTGTCTTCCTCGAGATCGTCCACCTCGAGGTTGCCCTCGCGGCCCCGGTACTCGGCGAAGGCACCGTCGGTCTGGACCAGGTACTTGGCGGTGACCGAGGACTCACCCGCCAGGTTGTAGACGCCGGAGTTGACCTCGGGGTCGGAGAACGCGAACTGCAGCAGGCGGAAGTCGAAGTCAGTGACGGCTTCGCCCTGGGAGTAGTGGCGGGTGACAAAGGCCACATCCAGGCAGTCCAGCTGAGCGTCGGTGATGATGATGAACGGGCCGCCGAACATCACGGTGTTGATGTCGTTCAGGCCCTTGCCCGCGACCTCGCCGTCGACCACAGCGTATGAGCCGCCGCAGCCAGCGGCGAGCGAGAGCAGAAGGGTCGGGATAGCGAACGTTCTCATGGCCACCTCCATTCGGATCTTTTCTAACTGCTGCTCGGGCCGCCTGCGAGCGGCTCGGACCGGCGATCACGACCGCGCTCGGTACAGGCACCTCTGCTGCGGCCAGGCCGCCCTGATCCTGCTGTCGCTGCTTCCTTGCCTGGGGGCCACCTGCCAGCCCCATACCCTGCTGCAGCCCCCTGTGGCGCCCACCAGCCATCAGCCTGAGCCCGAGGGCGTCAGCGCCCCCTCCGGCAGCGTGTTCGAGGGCGTGTACCACGACGGAAGCTACCCCTTCTCGGTCCCGGTGGGTGAAGGCTGGGTGGCCCACGAGGGCATGAGCGACGCCCCGCTGCGGGTGGTGCTCGAGCATGTCTCCACTGGCTCCACCCTCGAGGTCTGGGTCTTCCACGAGGCGTCCACGACCCCACGGCCCCGTGCGGGCTGCGACTGGTCCTTCTTCGATCAAGGCGCCTACGAGCAGCTACGCAGCCCCGAGGCCCGCACCGTTGGCACCTGCGTACCCGAAGATCCGGAGCGGGAGCTGGTGCTGGGCACCACTATGGTGCGCAGCGCCCTGGCGTACCACTTCGAGCTGCTGGTGCCTCCGGGTCGCCTGCTGCAGGCCCGCCGCGCTTCGGAGAACCTGCTGCGAGGGGTGGAGTTCTACTGAGGGTCGCTGCCCTGGCCGCGACGGCGGCGGGCGAGCAGGCCGGCACCCAAGGCCAGCAGCAGCCAGGGGGCGCGCTTGGGCACTGGGCCCGCGCCGGAGCAGCCGCCGCCGCTGCAGCCACCGCCGGTGTCACAGCCGCCGCTCTCGTCGCAGCCACCCTCGTAGGCGACAGGACCGAGCTTGGCGAAGACCCCGAGCCAGTCACCAGCGGACCCAGCCGTGGCGGTGTTGAGCTCGGTGAGGCCCATCCCCTCGAAGGCGGGGAGGTTGAAGGTGAAGCCGCTCAGGGCATCGCCCGCCACCATCCCGATGATGGTGTCCAGCAGACCGCCGAAGTTCTCTATGACCAGCTCGGAGGCGTCCACCGCCAGCTCGCAGGAGCTGACCGAGGGCACGATGGCCCCTTCGCCCAGGTCCAGGTTGATGGCCAGCTCGCCGGTGGTGGGGTTGAGCTCGAGGTCAGCGCCGATGTTGGCCTGCAGGTCCAGCGCCAGCACCCGGGCCTTGCGGTGGTCCACCTCGGCGATGAAGTCCAGCCCCAGGTTGTTCACCGAGAAGTCCACGTCGTGGTCGCCCTCGAGGTTGGCCATGGGCTGCTCGACGGGGCGCGTGACGATGGCCATGTCCATGTTCTCGGGGAAGAGCTGGTCGAAGGGGCCTTCGTCGTCGGGGCCGTCGAGGATCCCGAGGACCGAGGTGGACATGGGGAAGGTCTCGAAGTTCTCGTCGATGGTGTAGCAGAGCACGCCGCCGCGCCAGACCGCGTACATCAGCTGGTTGAGCATGTCGTCGGACGCCAGCAGGCCCATGTGCGTGGTGGGGGAGATGCCAGAGGGAAACACGCCGATGCCTGGGGGGCTGCTCTGGGTCTTGGGGCTGCCGCCAGGATCGTAGGCGGCGATGCACTCGGCCGCCGGGTTGCCGTCGAAGGAGCCCTGCATGATGATGCGCAGCCCATCGGGCACGATCTCCACGTCCTTGGGCGAGAGCATCAGGTCGACGGTGGCGCCGTTGACGTCCAGCTGCTCCTGGATGGTGGCCGACGCGAAGGCGTCCTCGATCATGGCCTCGATGTCGCCCGTGGCGTCGCCGATGGCGCCCTGGATGGCGTCGTCCGCGAAGCCGAGGATCAGGTCGTACAGCGACAGCCCGAAGAAGTTGAGCACGTCCTCGAGGTAGCCGATGGAGCAGTCTTCCAGCTGGATGTCGGAGCTCTGCAGATCGTAGGTGATGTCCATGGCGCCCAGCGTGGCGTCGAGGGCGTAGGTGCCATCGCCCACGGGCACCACGTCGAGCATCAGGTCGATGCTGACCCAGGCGGGGAAGGGATCGACGTAGCCGTGGCAGGTGTCGGAGATGACCCACAGGATCTCGAAGTAGAGATCGAACTTGTCCGACGAGTTGTTCAGCCAGACCATCAGATCGGCGTCGAGGGTGAGCACACCGTTCTGGGGCACGATGGCCGCGTCGGTCATGTTCAGAGACGCCCACGCCCCGCTCAGGGAGTACTCGTAGGCGCCGCCGTCGTCGCTCATGTCGGGGATGTCGAAGTTGCTGGGGATCAGCGCCGGGATCAGCTCGCCCACCGCGTCCAGGCCGTCATCGGTGACATCGATGACGGCGGCGTCCTCGATGACCGCGCCAGGGGGATGGAGCTCAGCGTTGGCGGGGGCTGCCAGCAGGAGCGCGGCGAAGGGGATCAGGGACGGTGCACGCACGGGGACCTCCGCTCTGGGCGGGTTGGAGGTGCATTCTACTGGGGCTGTCCCCCCACCGCAATCACGACGATGAGGCTCGGGCGGCTGCGTCCAGGCGCCGACGCACGGCCCAGCCACCGGCGAAGAGCAGGAAGGCGGACGGGATGCCCGGCAGATCACTGGGCTGGCAGCCGCAGGGCCCGCCGCCCCGCAGGGCCGGTTCCACGTCGCAGGCGTCGCCCAGCCCATCGCCGTCTGTGTCCACCTGGTCGTGGTTGGCGTCCTCGGGGCAGTTGTCGCAGGCGTCGCCCAGGCCGTCCCCATCCGCATCATCCGCACCCGTGGAGTCATCCAGAGGGCAGGGGTCGCAGTCATCGCCGATGCCGTCCTCGTCCAGGTCCGCCTGGCTCTCGTTGGAGCGCTCCGGGCAGTTGTCGCAGGCGTCGCCGTAGCCGTCGCCGTCCAGATCCTGCTGGGACGGGTCCCAGGCATCGGGGCACTGGTCGCAGGCGTCGCCCACGTCGTCGGCGTCCTGGTCGTACTGCTCGGGGTTTTCGTCCCAGATGCAGTTGTCGCAGGAGTCGCCCACCGTGTCGCTGTCGGTGTCCTGCTGGGTCTGGTTGCTGTCGGTGGGGCAGTTGTCGCACTCGTCGCCCACGGTGTCGTCGTCACCGTCTGCCTGATCGGTGTTCATGTGGTCGGGGCAGTTGTCGCAGGCGTCGCCCACGGTGTCGCCCTCGACGCCTCCGTCTTCATCCAGCTCCCGGTCGCTCTGATCCGGGTTGGGCACCTCGATGCAGTTGTCACAGGCGTCGCCAAGGCCATCGCCGTCGGTGTCGGTCTGGTCGGGGTTGGCTTTCAAAGGGCAGTTGTCGCAGACGTCGCCCAGGCCGTCGTTGTCCAGGTCGCTCTGATCCTGGTTCCAGATGTCGGGGCAGTTGTCGCAGAGATCCCCCGCGTCGTCGCAGTCCCAGTCTTCCTGCAGGGGGTTGTAGTCCTCGCCGCAGTTGTCGCAGGTGATGAGCACGATGCGGTCGGGGTAGCCGTCCTTGCCCACGATCTGCACCTCGCCGAAGCCGAACAGATCCTCGTCCTTGTCCATGTCGTAGGCGTAGACGAAGTAGGCGCAGCCGAACGAGGTGTAGTCGTAATAGTAGTCGGCGTTGTCGTATGGATCGCCGTCGGCGTTGGTGTTGCCCAGGCACTGCGGGTCGCCCAGATCCACCGGCTGCTCGAGGGACACGTCGATGTAGTTGCAGTTGAGGTCCTGCTCGAGCTCAGCCTCGCAGTCGAGCTTGGGGGAGGCCAGAGCGGCGGCGATGAACATCGAGAGGGCGATCATGGCTGCTCCTCGGGGGCGGTGGGCCGGTTCTCTTCCCCCTCCTCGCCGTCTTCGTCGTCTTCGTCGAAGCTCGGCCGGAAGAGTTGCTGGTCGGGTACGGTCTCGGCGGGGGCGGGCTTGTTCACGTAGGCTTCTTCGAGCAGGATGGGGTGGGCATCGGTGGAGAGCAGCTTGCTGCCGGCCGGGGGCTCGGGGATGCGCTCACCATTCCACGGCAGCGTGATCATGGCGCTGCCGTAGTCGGGGGCCACGTCCAGGTAGTCGCGCACCTTGACGATGTGGAACTCCACCCGCCGGCTGCGGGCCAGGCTGATCTCGTCCTGGCCGGGAGCCACAGGAGCGATCTCTCCCATGGCCCTGCAGCTGAGCCGCTCCGGGCGCACCCCTGCTCCCAGCAGCGCCTCGTAGACGGCGCTGGAGCGCAGCTTGCTGAGCTCGTAGTTGTGCTGGTGGCTGCCTTCCTCGCTGGCATGCCCCTCGATGACCAGCAGCTCGATCTGGGGGTACTCGGTCATCACCCCGGCCACCGCGTCGAGGGTTGGGACGGACTCGGGCAGCAGCTGCGCCGTGTCCAGCTCGAACTGCAGCGGCTCGCGGATCACGATCTGGCCCCGATGCACCTGGGCCAGCACGTCCGGCTCCCACTTCACGACCTTCTCGTCGGGCAGGGTCTCGTCCACCTCCACCTGAGCGCGTCGCGGGGGCGCGATGACCACCACGGGCTCGGGCTCCGGCGTCCTGCGCGGTGGAGGGACCAAGCGCGTGATGCCCACCAACAGGCGGAAGTCGGCGGCGCCATAGCCGTGGCTGACGGCCGTGCCGACCGCCAGGTCCACCGCCAGGGAGGCGGGGGTGCGATAGCGCGCTCCCAGCTTTGCCTCGACGGGGTTCTCGGCACCCGGCCGCATCAGGTTGTCGAAGCCGTGCCGAGAGGTGGCCTCCACCAGACCGCCCCACGCGTCTGTCACCGGCACCCAGGCGCCCAGCCCCAGGACCAACTCCGAGCCCAGGGCGAAGTCCCAGTCGGTGGCGTGGGACGAGCGCAGCATGGCGCCCAGGTTGGCGTACAGGCGCAGGACCCGCAGATCCGCCTCGGCCAGCAGGGTGGGGGAGTAGCGGGTGGCGGTCTCGGACACCCAGCTGTCGTCTGTGCCCACGGGAAGCCAGAGATCCAGGCGGGCGCCCATGGCGAAGCGCGACCCCTGGATCATGGCCAGCTTGGCGAACAAGCCCAGATCCCCCGCCGCCAGGTTGTGGGCCGGGGCCACCGAGGGCTCGAGGCCGGGATCCATCAGCGCGGTGGACCAGCGACCGCCCAGGGCCACCCGCCCGCTCAAGGGGTAGGCGGCCACCAGGTGCAGGCTGTTGCGGGCCGCGATGGCGGCGCCCGCCGGCTGGGTGTTCTCGAAGTACTCGAGGGGCAGGTGCTCCATCTGCCAGGTCACGCCCCCGATGATGCCGCTCTGTTCAGGCACCCGGGGCGTATCGACCGCGACCAGGGAGCCCGGCAGCATGGTGGGCTGCACCAGCTGGGTGTCCAGGGAGCGGTCCAGGGCCCAGGCCGGGGATGGCAGGGCCAGCAGGGTGAAGACCGCGAGGGCCGCGCGTGGGATCAAAGGGTGCCTCCGCTGGGGAAGTAGACGGGCGCCCGGTGTTCGTCCACGGGGGATCGGACCGTCAGCGCCGCGCCCGATCCGTACCAGTCGCTCAAGGCCTCGAGGCCCAGCAGGTGGGCCGCCGTGATGTCCTCCACGCTGTAGCTCGAGTACTGGCCTGCGGGGGAGACGTGGATGAAGCCGGCCACCAGGTCGGTGCGCTGGGCCTCGACCTCGGCGTAGTACATCAGGTGGTAGAAGAGGTGGTTGCAGAGGTAGTCGCCGGCGTCGTCGGAGATGCTGGTGGCGTAGCCCTCCGCCTCCATGGCCGCGGACATCACGTCCTCGGGCAGGCGGTCGACCAGGGCGCTGGGCCCACCCTGGACCACCTCGGAGCCGCTGCGGGTCGCGCCGTCGTTGTCGGTGCCGTTCTCGATGTTGACGGCGTTGGTCTCGAAGCGCATCCGATCCGTTCCGGCTTGGCCGGTGGCGACGATGATGTCGGGGTTGAGGGCGTCGATCTCCTCGAGCAGCACGTCCCAGGCTTCGTCCCAGACCACGGGGAGCTCGATGACGCGCAGGTCCAGCGCCCCCGCGAGCTGCTCCTGGAGAGGCCAGAGCGCTTCGATGCTGGGGTTGGTCTCCGCCCCGCCGAAGGGCTCGTAGCCGGAGAGCAGGACGACGGTGGGGATGGTGAGATCGACCGAGACGATGCCGGTGCGCCCGTCGTCATCCTCGACCTGCGCCTCGAAGCCATAGAACCCGGAGGCTTCGGGGACGCCTCGCAGCCAGCCGTCATCGTCCAGCTCGACCCCTGGGGGCAGCTCGCCGCTAGCGGACCACGCGCCGTGCACGCCGTCGAGCCCCAGCTCGAGATCCTCTGCGAGCTCGAAGCCGACACGTCCCTCGATCTCGATCCATTCGGCCAACAGATCGCTGTCTCCAGGACAGCCGAGTGACAGCAGGGCGAGCAGGCAGGTGGAACGGCGCATCGTGTGCCCTCCGAGGTGGAACGGCATGATAGCGGCGGTCACTCACCGACCACCACTTCGAAGGTGTCCAGGGTGACCACGACCTGATCACGCTCCTCGGTTTGCAGCGTGAGAACCCCCTGGATTCGCACCATGCCGGGCGCCACCTCGTGCAGGCCTCCAGGGGACAGCACCAGGATACGTTCATGGCGCGTGGGCGCTCGGTAGCAGAATGGGCAGCGGGGCAGGCGAGGGTTCAGGGCCACCAGGTAGAAGTCCTCGACCTCCCATGGATCCCCCAGGGCGTACATGTAGCCCTCGAGGGAGACCCTGGTGCCGTCCAGATCCGTGAGCGCGGCGGGCGCGTCGCCGGTGGTCCAGGCGCGGTGGGCGTCGAAGACTGCCGAAGACTCGGCGCTCAAGGGCCGCGAGAAGCCCTCCACGCCGTGCTGAGCCACCGTCTGTTCCGCCCAGATGAAGATGGCCAGCGGGATCAGGAAGCGCATGGCCCAGCGCAGGTAGCTGCGGGTAGCCAGGCCCGAGCCTGCGGGAGCGGTGAGGGCCTCGGCGGCCTGCAGGTGGTAGGTCGCCAGGGCGGGCTGCACGCCGACGAGCACGAGCACCGCGAGCCCACCCGCCAGGTAGGCCGGTGCCTGGCCCGTCAGCAGCGAGACCGTGGCCTCCAGGCCCAGATCGGAGCGCAGGACTCCCTCGGCGACGCCAGCGAGCACGCTGCCCGCCATCCAGGCCCCGCCCGCCCCCGCCAGCACCACCATCAAGGTCGCCGCGGCCACGATGCCCACCACCTCGAGGCGGCGGGCCCCCAGCACGCGCAGCACGGCGACCTCGCGGGCTTGGACCAGCGAGGAGCCGTAGATGGACATGAGCAGGGAGAGGAAGGTGACCAGCACCACACCGCCCACGAGCAGCCGCAGCAAGCGGCCGCCGCCGGCCAGGCGGTCTGAGATCCTGCGCAGGGTCTGGCCCGTGAGGGCCACCTCGAGACCGCGCTGCTGGAGGTCTTCCTGCAAGGAGAGGAGCGCGGCGTCGTCGATGGGTCGAATCAGGATGGACGAGACGAGGCGAGGGGAGAGGTGGCTCGTGGGGGTGTGCTCGTTGGCCTGTTCGTGGTCGTGCTCGTTGGCCTGTTCGTGGTCGTGTTCGTGGGCCTGTTCGTGTTCGTGTTCGTGTTCGTGTTCGTGTTCGTGGGCTTCGGCGCCGTGGCTGTGGAAGACGGCCTCGAGGGCGCAGAGGACGGTGGTGTCGACGGCGGTGCGGGTGGGGGCGAGGACACCGACGATGCGGAGGGAGCCGGGGCTCTGAGGGGCGTCGGCGTGCTGGTGCTCCAGCTCCACGGAGTCGCCCACGCCCAGCCCGAGCGCATCGGCCGCGGCGGCGCCCAGCACCGCCTCGTCCACCGCGTTCGCCTCGAACACACGCCCGTCGGACAGGGGGAAGCGGGAGCGTGGAGACAGGTAGGCCGGGCTGGTGGCCAGCAAGGCGTGGCCCTTCACGGCGTGGCCCGCCAGCAGAGGCACGGCGACTTCGACGCGTGGGTCGTCCTCGAGATCCACCACCGCCTGCAGGGAGACGCCAGCCTCGAGATCCTGCAGGCCTGTCAGGGAACCCAGCACCAGCGGCACCGCCCCGACCTTGGGGCCGGCCACCAGCGGGTAGCGGGCGGCCAGGGCGCTCACCGCACCGCGGGTCGCGTCCCCGACGGCCACGGTGGCGAGCATCAGGCCAAGCCCCAGAGCGAGCACGAGGGCGGTGACGGCGTGGTGCAGGCCGCGGGACTGCACCAGCCTCCAGGCGATGCGCAGGCTGGTCATGCCGCGCTCCCGAGGCCCTGGGCCGCGCGCAGCTGGACCACCCGGTCGGGCTGAAGCCGCTGGGGGTGGTGGGTGGCCACCAGCAGGGTCAACCCCTGCTGTCGCGTCAGAGAGGCGAACAGGGCCGCCAGCGCCTGGGCGCCTTCGCTGTCCAGGCTGGCCAGCGGCTCATCGGCCAGCAGCAGCGGTGGCCGATTGGCCAGAGCACGGGCCAGCGCCACGCGCTGGCGCTCTCCCCCCGACATAGCGGACGGCAGGTGGCGGGCCCTGTGGGCCACACCATGCTCCTCCAGCAGGCTCCTGGCCCGGGCCCGCTGCTCGGAGCGTCCCTTGCCCGCGAAGTGCAGGGCCGCCATCACGTTCTCCTCAGCGGTGAGGCAGTCCATGAGCTGGGCACCTTGGAGCAAGACCCCCACGTTGTGGGCCCTGAAGCGGTCGAGCTCGGCCTCGCGGAGCGCGTTCAGCGAGACGCCACCCACCTTGATCACGCCGGTGTCCGGCCGCAGCAGGCCCGCCACCAAGTGCAGCAGGGTGCTCTTGCCAGCGCCGTTGGGGCCCACCAGCGCGCAGATCTCCCCACGGCCCACCGCGAGCCTGGAGAGCTCGAGGGCGACGATGCGCCCCCCCCCGGGGCTCGAGAAGGAACGCCGGACGGCCTCGATCTCCACCATGGGCTCACGGCTATCGCCGCTCTTGGGATCTTCGGGGCCACCCTTGTCGAAGCTGGTGGGCATGGCCTCTCTCCAGGCCTGCCGACCGTCGTGGCATCGCGGCGGACGGAGGGATGGGCTCCTATTCGGACCCGAACTGCAGAGCCAGGTTCTGCAACATGGCGTGTGAGGCGCGCTCCAGGGCCTGCCGTAGCATCAGGCGGTCCACCAGCAAGCCCAGCGCCCGGCCCGGAGAGTAGTCCAGGTGCAGCGTCACCAGGGTGTCGGCGCTGGGCTGCGCGGTGCTGAGGCTGTAGCGCAGCGCGCCCTTGACGCGCCGGCCCATCGTCCGCACGTGGACACGCCGGCCGCCGTGCTCGTCGTCGGCACGCACGAACTCGTAGCAGAGCCTGTGGGAGAGCTTCGCGGTGAGGGTGAGGTCGAGCTCGAAGACCCCAGACCCCACGCTCTCGACCCGCGCGAACGCGCCCTCGAGCAGGGCGCGGTGGTGATCGGGCTCCCTGAGCCAGGCGAAGACCGCATCGCGTCTCGTGCCCTGGATGATGACATCGCAGGTGATCACAGCCATCGGCTTCCTCCAGCGCGGCGGCCACCATAGCACGGGGGACGCGGCGCGAGCGCCGCTGGGAAGGAGTGGCTAAGAGGGCGGACCGGAGCCCCCATGGAAGCGCTGGCCGTCATCCCCTACTACCACCTGCCCGTCTGGGATCTGGGACCTGTCCCTATCGATCCCTGGGCCACCCTGGTGTGCATCGGCTTCGTGCTGGGGCTCGAGGTCTCGCGCGCCCGCGGGCTGCGCACCGGCCTGCAGGTGCGGGACATCGTCGATGGCATCGTGGTCATCGTGGGCATGGGGTTTTTGGTCGGCCACGTGATCTTCGTGCTCGCCTACCACCCGGAGCGGCTCGAAGAACAGGGTATCCGCTCCCTGCTCGAGGTCTGGGCGGGCTTCTCGTCCTACGGTGGATTCATCGGCGCGGTGATCGGCACCGTGCTGTTCTTCAAGGTGTTCCGCAAGCGGCCCTTCTGGCCCCATGCCGACGCGGTGATGTTCGGCTTCCCATTCGGCTGGGTGTTCGGTCGTCTGGGCTGTGCGGTGGTCCACGACCACATCGGCAAGCCCACCGAGTTCTTCTTGGCGGTGGACTTCCCCAACCTCGGCCCGCGCTTCGAGCTGGGGCTGTACGAGGCCGCGTGGACCCTGGTCATCGCGGTGGCATTCTGGGTGCTCGGGCGGCGCAACCGCCGGCCAGGCTTCTTCGTGGTCACCTGGTGCCTGCTCTACGCCCCGGTGCGCTTCGGGCTCGACTTCCTGCGGGCCACGGACCTGCCCGGCTCAGATCCTCGCTACTACGGCCTGACCGCGGGCCAGTACGGCAGCGCTCTGATGCTCGCTGCGGGCCTGGGGGTCTGGATCTGGATGCTCAGGCACCCACACATCGAGGGGCCCATCTCGCCGGCCGAGCAGCTCACGAGCGTCTGAGCACCGCCAGGCTCTCCACGTGGGAGGTCAGCGGGAACAGATCGTGGAGGCTCAGGGCGTCGATCCGGTAGCCGTGGGACATGGCCTGCTGTAGGTCCTTCGCCAGGGAGGGTGGGTGGCAGGAGACCAGCACGATGGCGCGAGGCCTGGTGGCGCAGACGGCCTCCATGGCGGGACCCGCGCCGCGCCGTGGGGGATCGAGCACCGCCACATCGAAGAACTGGCTGCCAGGCTGCAGCTGGTAGGCGTCTTGCTGGACCACCCCGACTGGCAGATCGAGCCTGGCGGCGTTGGCGCGAGCGTCCTTCACGGCCGGAGGGTGCGACTCCACCAGATCCACGGCGATGCCCCTGGCCGCGATGGGGAAGGACAGGTTGCCGGCGCCTCCGAACAGATCGAGCACCCTGGTGGGTGCCGCGGACGCGACCGCGTCGCCGACAGCCCGCACCAACGCCTGGTTGGCCTCGAGGTTCACCTGGTAGAAGGTGAGGGGACCCACCTCGAGCTCGATCTCCCCCACGGGCAGGCGCAGTCGAGCCTGCCCGAGCAGTGTGCGCGCCTGGAAGCAGAGCGCGCCGTCGGGCCCCAGGGCCGGCCCCAGCAGCGCTGCCAGCGGTTCCCTGGCGGACGCTGGGATGTCGCCGTACAGCACCGTGACCACCCGCGCCCCATCGCTGCGCAGCTCCAGGCGCTGGATGGGCCTGGACAGCCGCGGCTCGGTGGCCAGCTGGGCCCCGATGGCCCGCGCCACCGCGGCGATCTCGGGTCGCGCCATGGCGTCGAGGGGTGGGGGCACGTCCTGGTGGCTCCCGGGCCTGCGCACCACGAGCTCGGCCTGCTGCCCCACCCGCAAGCTCACCCGGGCGCGAGCCCCGTGACGGCGAGGTGATGGCTCAGGAGCTGGGACGTCGAAGGCGATGCCCCGGGCCGAGAGCGCGCGCTGCACCCGCTGGCGCTTGCAGTCCAGCTCCTCGTCGAGGCTCGCGTGGAGCAGATCGAGGATGCCGTCTTCGTCGTCGGCGGGTGGAACGGGTTCGGGCGTTCGTCTGGGTCGTCGTGCCATGGTCACAGGGCTATCGGACGGGAGCGCCCACGTCCCCTTCCACACGACGCCGTGATAGCTTTCGCCAGCGCCGAGCCATCGCGTCGTTCACGGAGGAACCATGATCCGCTACGAGTCCACCCGCGCCCGCCCCGTGGTGTCCCGCGAAGAGGGCGCCATCGTCGGCAAGTTCGACGACTTCCAGTTCGACATCCGCACCTGGAGCATCTACGGCTACCGCCTGCGCTCCTCGAGCATGTTCGGACGGGCCGGTGGAATCCAGGCGGACGATCTGGATCAGGTCGGTCGCGACGTGGTCTTCATCACCAGCGAGACGCGGGTGGAGTGGAGCGGCGGCAGCCGCAACCCCGAGGACGGGCGGGCCTGGGCGTCGCGCTACCTGGGCACCAAGGTCATCTCACGCGACGGCACAGCCCTGGGCGAGATCGACGACCTGGTCTTCTGCGCCCGCACCGACACCCTGGTCGGCTTGATCCTCTCGGGCGAGCGCATCGTCCAGCTCGGGCGGCACGTGGCCACCGGCTCCGCAGCGGTGGTGATCGAGGATGCCTCCTTCGCGGTGCCGCTGCCCGCGGAAGAGGACATCGAGAACCCCACCCGCTGGTGGAACAACGTGCGCAAGGTCTTCTCCAAGAAGGACAAGCTCGCCGCCGAGGCCCAGGGCGAGCCCACCGCCGATGGCGAGGCCGCCCCCGAAGCCGAGCCCGCGCCCGGGGCCGAAGAATAGGCTGCCCGGCTGCCTGTAGAGCTCTCTGGAGTCAGCGCGCCTCGTCCAGGGCGCGCTGCAGGATCGCGGCCGGGTCCGCCAGGCCACCTGGGCCCTCGTCGCCGCAGGCCAAGCGCTTGCTGACGGGCTCGACGCGATGGTAGCGGCCCAGGTCCTCCAGCCACCCCAGGTTGCGCTGCACCACCGGGTTGAGCCACATGTGGGTGTTCATGGCCGGCGCGATGATGATCGGGATGCCGGCCGGCACCGCCATGATCATGGTGGTGACAGCGTCGTCGGCCAGGCCCGCCGCCAGCTTGCCGATGACGTTGGCCGTGGCGGGGGCCACCACCACGACGTCCGCCCACTGGGCCCAGGCGATGTGGTTGATGTCGCCGCTGGCGGACTCCTGGAACACATCGGTGATGACCGCCTGGCCGCTTAGCGCCTGGAAGCTGATGGGGTCGACGAAGCGGGTGGCGTTCGGCGTCATGGCCACGCGCACCTCCGCACCGGACTTGCGGGCCAGGCTCACCAGGTCGCAGGCCTTGTAGGCGGCGATCCCGCCGGTGACACAGAGCAGGATGTTCATGGGGTCGCTCCGTAGGAGGCTGTGCCGTCACCGGGGATGGTGGGCACCGCGTCGGTGGTCGCCGAGCGCAGGAACTCCCGGTAGGTGGCCGCGGCATCGTAGTCGTCGAAGATGGCGAAGTGCCCCTGGTCCCCGTACTGCGCCAGCCCAGTCGTGATGCTGGCCTCGCCGTAGCCCAGCTGGTTGCCGCTGGCTGGCCGTGCCTGGACCGCCAGGCCGCGCAGCTCGTGCGCCAGCGACGTGCTGGCCACGTCTTCGAGCAGCGGCACCCGTGCTGCGGCGGCGAGGGCCTCGGTGGTCTGGTGGGGAGTGTAGGCGTCGAGCACGCCTTCGCTCATGGCCACGTGCAGGGGAGAGGCGGGCCAGCTGGGCTCGTCGTGGAACCAGAACGGCGCGTAGTTGATGGGGTCGGTGACATCGGACAGCCACTGCACCAGCGCGACGATGGGGTGGAAGGTGTCGACGTTCTCGTTGTCGTCGAGCTCGAGCAGGGTGGCCAGCAGGGCCGCCAGGTCCACGCCGGCCTCGCGGTAGATCAAGGTCTGCCCCAGCCCTCCTCCCGCGCCGGACAGGAACATCGCCTGGAGGTGCTCGCCCAGGAAGGGCCCCGCGAGCGAGCCTGAGATGCCTCCCTGGGAGTGCCCCAGGAAGACCATGCGGTCCGTGTCCACACGAAGCACCGAGCTGGGGAGCACGAAGACGGGGCTGGCCGCGACCGCCGCCGCCAGGAAGACCTGATCCAGGCCACCCTGCCGGAAGTTCCCGCGCGCGGAGTCGGGGTTCAGGATGTTGAAGGAGTGGAACTCGGCGTCGGTGCTGGGGGTGGCCCGCAGGCCGTGCAGCGGCTGATCGATGCCCATGCCCATCAGCCCCTGGATGGCCAGGACGTTGGCGACCTCGAGCCCCACGCCGTTGTTGGCGTAGGTGATGTAGTCGCCGCCGGTGCCGTGGCTGTAGATGTACAGGGGCCAGCCGTCTTCGGGCTCGACCGTAGTGGTGGGCACCGCCAGGGAGTAGCGGATCCACTCCCACTCGTAGGGGCGGGGCTGGCCAGCTCCGTTGCGGTACAGCCCGCCGCCTTCGGTGGAGTAGGGGCGCTCACCCTCCTGGAACAAGGGCGCGAAGGTCCACCCTTCGTACAGATCGTAGGCGCTGAAGCGGTCGATGAGCTCGAGCTGATCGGACCAGGCGGGGAGCTCGAGGTCCTCCTGGATGTACCGAGCGTACTCGGCCATCTCGGACACGGGATCCTGGGTGGTGAACACAGCGGCGGAGGCCACGGTCTCCACATCCACGCCCAGCTCGAAGAGCGCCTCCTGCAGGGGGGCGTAGTGGTCGTGGTCGGGGTGGTCCGGTGCCCACACCGCCGCCATGGCATCGCCCACCTGCGCCAGAGGCTCGCGAACGACCAACGCGTAGGTGGTGCTGGGCCGCAGGGGGAAGCCGTACACGGGGCGCACGGCCAGCAAGTCTTCGTCCTGGAATTCCGTCTCCTCTTCCTGCCACGCCCACTCGACCGGGAAGATCTCGCCCCGGTGAGGGCTGCCCCGGTCCACGTCCAGCAGCAGCACCGGCGAAGAAGGCTCAAGGGACTCCTGGGGCTCAGGCAGGAGCGCTGTGTCGATGGCTCCATCGAAGCGAACATAGACAGGCGAGTTGTTGCCGAAGCCGTCCAGGGTCTCGGCCACATCCAGGTAGAGGTCCACCAGATCGAAGCTCTCGCGCTTGGGGAACCCAGCCATGTCGGGGCCGCCTGTTGCGCCGCGGCGGAGATCGCTCGGCCACGGGCGGTCGAAGAAGCCGTCACCCTCGAACATCGGAAGGGGACCAGGTTCTGGCGAGCAGGCCGAGCACAGGCCCGACAGGGCCATCAGCACAGCAATCCCGCGGGTCGGTGAGGAGGCCACGCAAACTCCAGGCGTTCGTCCCGTGGATGGTAGCGGAGGCAGGCCCGGATCGCCAGTGCTCGCTCTCCGCTCGTCGAGGCCCGAGCGCCCCCCAATACCCCCGAGCCAGCCTCGCCGAAACGCCTCTGGAATCCCCTCTTGTCATGCCAACGAAGACGACGCCTGCAGGAGTTGACGAAGAGCGGACGCCGGCGGTGGCGCCGCACCTTGATCGCGAGGGGGGGCGGGTGCTATGAGATTTGCCTGCATGCTCGCAGGTGACGGTGGTCCGTGGATCCCGCGAAGCGCTGAATTCGTGTCAAGGAGCTGGCTGGAACATGGCAAGGAAAGACAAGAAGACGGGTCTTCCCAGCGAAAAGGTCGCCCAGGGCGCCTTCGATGACATCGAGGCCGACTTCTTCGCCATGGGCGACGAAGGTGGCGATGAGGAGCTCGGCTGGGGCGAGGAGTGGGACGACGGCGTGCCCGGTGCCGACGGTGCTGTCTCACCAGACTTCGAGTCCATCGAGCCGCCTGAGCCCACCGCCGAAGACGTAGTCACCGAGGCCGTGCCGCTCCCCACCGAGCCCATGGCAGCGCCAGAACCGGAGCCCGAGCCCGAGCCCGAGCCCGAGCCGGAGCCCGAGCCGGAACCCGAGCCAGAGCCGGAACCCGAGCCAG
>ERZ890953.923-NODE-923-length-15772-cov-5.957944_pt1 | contig 15772 bp, 18 predicted proteins | sample MGYA00521264_ERZ890953 | MGnify/ENA primary metagenome ERZ890953 (study PRJEB32303, sample SAMEA104408629) | aquatic metagenome | biome: Brackish water; feature: Chemocline; material: water | place: Baltic Sea | collected 2014-10-26T21:54:00 | depth 200 m ...
CTGAAGATCCTTCGGCACCATTAATTTTCAGCTCTCCTGATTCAAGCATTTCTCGTAATGCTGTCATCATTTTTTCAATCAACGGAATTTCTGGTGCATTATTAAAGCGTACTCGCTCCCCCCCCCCGATCTTGAGGTTTGCAGCAACGGATTGACCATCAGCATAGCGAATGATCTGGCCAATCATTCCGAACTCATAATAGTCTCCATATAACCAGGCACACAGTTCTGTAAATATAGGTGGAATATCAGAAAGCCAACCGCGTCCTTTCTCTGGAATCATGTGAAAGAAGCTATTCGCTATTTGTGTGTGATACTTATAAGGGTGTTTATCAAAGCGGATATGGTATGACTTTGCCCCAGAAACCAGAAGGCTGCTTTTATGTGGGTTCCAGACTTTTCCATTATTAAGCACGATCAATGTGTTTGTGGTCATTTTCCCAATGTCATGCAGTAATGACCCAATGAAAACCGCGTAAGTCCAGTAATGTTCCTGATCAAATATGGTTTCTGGACCAGCATTCAATGGCAGTTCAAACGATTTTCGTTGCCTCAATGCTCTTTCTATGACATCCAGTGTATGGGTAGCCAGCCCACCGGGACCGGCGTGATGATGCGCTGTTGAGGCTGGCGCTAACTGAACTGATTCCAGATATTGAGTGATTGCAGGTAAGTACAGCTCTTTAAAATACTCTGACCCAACACTGGTGAGTCGCTCAATAGACCTGATCTTATTTGTAAGTCCCAGAAGCTGTATCAGCTCCTGGGAAGAGAGGATGGGAAGTTTTTGGTGATTTAACTCAGAGAGTGTTTTTTTTAGGTTTTCTGAAAAACATATTACGCTCTCTGTGTGTTGCACCAGGCAATAATCATATCGACGGTAGGGTAGGGAGCATCAGCTTGATAAATCACCGTGTCGGCGTTTTTAAAGTCATCAAAGGCTTGATTCAAAGCGTTCCAGTAGACGGGTTCGCCATTCACCTTGTTAACCGCACGATAAGTGAAGCAGTCCAGTTTTGTAACGCCATTAATGAACTGATGCAGTGCTTCCTGAGAAGTATGAGGGTCTGACGTTTTGTCATTGCAGCGATCGATCAGTTCTTCCAAACAGATTGATGGCTGCTGTGACTCAAGGTCAAGCGGGAATTGATTATAATTTTTGGTTAGTACCGTTGTTATTTTATTCATGTAAACAGTCGTTTCGTTAGTCATTAGAAATGATCCTGAATCATGGCCATTGATCTCATGCTACAAATTGTAGGGCGTATGCTAATTTATGTCGCTATAAAAACAGTTATTAGCTTAACGCATTAGAGTTTTGAAACATTTCGCAGATCTGCATCAAAGCCATTTCTGGCTATGGCGGGCGTAGCAGATTTTAAATTCAAGCTCTGCGACAAAATTCAGGCCATTTGAACCCTTAGCCCCTTTAGCATCCGCACGCACTTCAGTGCGGATGCGCCCTTTGTCTTTTACCCTTATTCTTCTTTACCATTAAAAGCCCTAACAAGAATTTTTCGCTATTAGAAAAATTCTGCCCTTTTGATAGGCCCCATTACCATTTGCCATTTAAACCTTTTTTTTGATTTCTGTTTTCCTGTCTTTTTTACCAGCTAATTCCCTTAAAGTCCTTGTAGTTCTTAAACAAGGTGCCTTTCATGAGATTATTTTCACTCATCTTTTTAACTCTGCTCAGTCTTGAAGCTTTTAGTCTAGACCATGGAGCGGCTAACTCATCGACTGATGCCTACAAGGTTGGTCGTTATAGCTCTATCTCGACAGAACCTACTCCAGCTCAATTAGACCTGCTATCGGTCATCATTGAGCTAGATTTCCCCCGATCTATATATACGGTTGGATCAGCGATGAAAGTCATGTTGTTGAATTCCGGTTATCGCCTTGCTGAACCGAATGCCTCAGACCCTAATTTAAAAATACTTTTAGGCTCTCCATTGCCGAATGTTCACCGGTCACTTGGGCCAATTACATTGCGTACTGCTTTAAATACCTTGGCGGGAACATCCTGGGATCTCATTGTAGATCCTGTTCACCGGTTGATCTCATTTGAGCTTGTTGAGGATTTCCACTACTCATTTGAAGCTAAGGAGATTTCTCATGACTGATCCGACTCATGATGGTTCAGTTAAAACGTCCGAAAGAAATTCTTCCTTTGCAGTAAAGCCTATTTTTGTAATGGGCGTGTTGGCGGTATTCATTTTGCTGGGCGCTACTGTATCGTTTTTGAATAAAGATTCTGGGCCGCTGAGCGCAGCTTCACTATCCGGCAATTCAAATGCATCACGACTATCTGATGAAGCGGTATCGGCGTACAGCCCATTATCACCTTCCAATCAGGAATTGCTTTCTTCCGTTCCTGGGCTTGTTAAAGGCCAAGGCGATATATCTCAACGTATAAGCTCGCTAGCAGTCTCTGTAGGTGAGTTGACTCGTAACCTTGCAGACCATAAAGCGGAGATGGAAACCACGTTGTTCGCTAAGTTCCAGGCACTGGATCAGCAAAGCATTAATTCTGTAGAAATGCAGGCTCAATTAACATCGCTTAATCAGCAATTGAAAACGCTGAATGATGATGTTTCTGACTTGGCTAAGAAATTGACATCTAAAAGCAAGTCTTCTGCAAAACCAGTCATAATGAAAAAAAGTATCCCTCCTTTTAATCTACTGAGTGTTCAGGTTTGGAACTCTAATCCAGTTGCTATCGTGTCTCATAATAATTCACAAATTAGTATAGGGGTCAGAGATAGTCTTGCTGGCTGGACAGTCACGAGCATATCGGATTCAGGTTGTATGGACGTTTCTCAAACTAATGAGATGGTGAAATTATGTCTATGACAAAATTACCTTTGAATAACCTGTTACTAAGCAGCTGTATCGCAATAGCGCTAAACGGTTGTGCTTCAAAAATCGATTTAACGCCGGTTGTTGAAATCCCTGCGGTAAAAGTAACGGGTCATCAGGTCTCTAAGTGCAAGGCAACACAGAGAGACCTGACCACTCCCTGGTCGTTGCGCCAATACTGGTGTGGCGATACAGATCGTCAAGGTGATTTGCAAAATGTCAATGATGATGTGATGAACGGGAAGATAATAAACAACCTTTCACTAAACGAAGCCTATCTTGATGACATTAATGAGGAAGCAACCAGTACTAAATATGACGAACCTGTTATTGATGCAAATAGTCCTGCGAGTCTCGAAGCACCTGTATTGAGTCGCGAAGCAATTCTAAAAAGACTTAAAGGGGAGGATCATTCCGACAATTTAAAGGTGGCTCCAGATCCTAAAACCAAATCTATCAAAGCAGAAGCTTCAATTGCTTTATCCATTATTCCTAAAACTAATATTAACTCTGGTACAGGAGACTCCATCGTATTTGCGCGTAATGTACGCGTTTTAGGACCTCAAGGCCGTGCAGCCACCCATGCAATGATGGATAAAGTATCTGGCTCAGGCCAGGTTCTCTTAAGAGGCCTTATTTCACCGGATGAAGTTCTGGTTGATTCAAAACTCTACCGTGAAGAGGTGTCTGTTGGCAGGGCGTTAGCCGTTAAAAAATATTGGCAGGACCAGGGACTCGATATTTCGCATATTAAAATATTGCACCATAGCCCGGATTTAATGGGCAGAGCCGTTGAGGCAGTTTTCCGTGGTTAAGTTTCTACTTCCTGCTCTTTTAATGTTACCGCTGACTGGATTAGTGGCTGAGACAGCCATCGATCAGTCAACTTTAGGGTCGTTGCAGAATTCCACTGTCAAAACGACAACGGTAGAAGATCAGTCAAAAGTCTGGAACATCAATCCAGATGAATGGACGCGCTACCAACAGATTATGCAGGGTCAGGGTAAATATCTGTGGAAGGATCTGGACCCTATTACCGTTCTTGGACTGAATGCGCGATCAGACAGCGAAAGATATCGGTATGCAGAAAAGCTGGCAATACAGGAGTTTGAAAATACTCAAAAAATCATTTTACTAGATCGTGCATACAATGATGCCTTTAATAAGCTTTACGGCAAATTGCCGATTGTTGATACATCAAAACTGAATATAGGCCGTGCAAAAGCCTCGCTGCTCTCTGTACCTGAATCTCAGGTAAAAGTGGAATTTGGTGATCGATATATTGTTTTTGCGTCTACAAAATGTAGCGATTGCAACAAGATGATTAAAGAGATTTTATCGTCACTAGAGCTAGGGGTATCCGTTGATATTCATTTTAAAGATGATAGTCGTCAAGCAATAACTCAGTGGGCGGCAAAACAGGGTATTTCTCCGGAGTCCGTAGAAGTTGGAACAATCACTTTAAACCCTGACTCCGCTTTGTACGCCCAGTTTGGGCAACCCGCATTACCTTCGCTGTACTACTACAACAAATCTACTGACATGGTAAACGAAATCAGATGAATCGTTTATTGCCCATCATTCTTCTTCTGATAGCGACTCGGTCTGTTGCAGAGGTTCCTGAATATTATCAGCGCATCGGCGCGATGAAACAAATTCCGGCCTCGCTTGTTTACGCAATCGCAATTCAGGAATCGAGGCCTCCTAGCGGATTAATTGAAGGGGTCAATAAGCCCTGGCCATGGACTTTAAACTGTGATGGACGGGGGTATTTTTTCCCCACTCGTGATGCAGCTTTTAATGTGGCTACAAAATTCATTAGTTCTGGTGTGAGTTGCGATATTGGCCTGATGCAGATTAGCTGGGTTTGGCATAAGCAGCGTTTTAATTCATTAGATGAGGCTTTTGATCCTGCTACCAATATTCAAGCGGGATCTGATTATCTAAAGGAACTCTATATGAAATCCGGTTCCTGGGAGTATGCCGTAGGCGCATACCACAATCCATCCGATCCGATCAAGGCCGGACAGTATCGAGAAAAGGCGCGTACTCATTTAGCTCAAATTATGGGAGTTGTGTTTTGAATGTTCGATTAATCCTTCTAATAGGCTCTGCATTTTTCAATGCAGCACATGCAGCACATGCTGAACCTGTTGTCATTTTTGACAGTGGAAATACAGTCCCAACCTATCCCTACAAGCAAATACTTCAGGGAGTGACTATCCCTGATTTTGGTGAGTTATGGGCTATGAATCGAGCTGTTGAGGTTGATGAGTCCAGTGACCCCTCAGACCCGGTAAATTGGTTGCCGGTTACCACGTCTAAACTAACTCCAGGGGATGTCACGGCTAGGCAAGTTCGCTTTGATCATCTGGCATCGCCCGTGTGTGTTATTGGCAGCGATAAAAAATCGTTGGACTGGATTAAAAAATACCAATCCGCATTATTAAAAAATAATGTCCTGTGCTGGTTGGTATCTGCTAATGACCTCAACGATGTTCAGCAGGTTGTAACGGCTTTGGGTGGCGTATCCATGTCACCTGCAAATGGTGATGAAATCGCCCGCTTCTTTTCCATAAGTCACTATCCAGTGCTGATTACTCAGAGGTTTATTGAGCAATGAGTAATCAATTAGTTGAAAATTTATTACGGCCCCCCGTCGAGCTATTTTCAGCTATCGCCTATGGATTGTTAGCGTTGTTATCAATTCTGGCACCTTCTTATTTTATGATGACGCCAGTTGTTGCAGCTGCCTGTGCAATCGGCCTCTTTATGCTAAGCATTAAAAGGCTGTTACAGGGTTATAAGATCGTGCGTTACCAGCATGGATTAAAACGCATTTCACCTTATGTGTTAAATGATAAAAATATTCCCGTCAGTAACTTGAAATTGTTTTTAGGTATGGGCTTCTTGTGGGATCAGCGCCATGCTCAAAGGCTTGCCGATCTAAATCGCAAAGATGGCCGAGCATACAAAGAACATTCAAAGCTTTTTATATGGGCAAGGTCCTTCGAGTTAAGGCATGAGAAGCATGGCTGGTTTCTGCTTTATCTAAAGGCCTATAAATCATTCATTGATTTTTTAGACAAATTTGGTTGGTTCCCACCATTTAGTCTCTTGAAATGGTTGTTTCTAAACTCCCCCCTGGCAAATTTACCCCCTGTAGGCGGCGAGCCCTCTCTTCATGCGGTAGGACTTTATGAGGGTGAGCGGCCAGTTTCTATGAATATTGCAGATCGCGTGGGCCATACCCTGGTTCTAGGCACTACTCGGGTCGGTAAAACACGACTTGCTGAACTGCTTATTACGCAAGATATTCATCGTGGTGATGTCGTGATTGTATTTGACCCAAAAGGCGATGCCGATCTCTTGATTCGCATGTATGGCGCAGCCAAAAAAGCGGGGCGTTTGGATAACTTCTACTGTTTTCATCTTGGGTTTCCGCATCTCTCAGCGCGTTACAACCCTGTTTCATCCTTTACAAGGATCACCGAAGTTGCCAACCGAATTGCACAGTCTTTACCCGGTGAAGGTCAATCCGCTGCATTCAAGGATTTTGTTTGGCGTTATGTCAATGTAATCGCTCAGGCTATGAATGGTCTCGGCCATAAGGTCGATTACGAAATGATCAGAGAGTATGGCCAGAATATCGAACCCCTTGTGCGCGAGTACATGACGATGCTGGCAGAGAAGCACGATCCTGACGGCTACAAGGATAAGGTTAAGTGGATTCAGGGAGCACTTAAGGACCCTGACAATAAGCAATACCGAATTGCGCGTGAAATGAGTAATCGTGATCATGCTGTTATAGCAATTTGGCACTACTGTAAGGAAGAAGGGTTATTCGATGCGATAGCCTCTAGCTTGTCCAGAACCTTCGAATATGATCGTGGGTATTACGACAAGCTTGTATCCAGCCTGCTGCCACTGATGGATAAGCTAACCTCGGGTAAAGTCAGTGAACTCTTGTCTCCGGATTACCTTGACCAGGACGATGAAAGACCCATCTTCGACTGGGCAACAGTCATCCGCACTAAGTCCATTGTCTATGTCGGTTTAGATGCTTTAACCGATGGAGAAGTCGCTGGAGCGGTCGGTAATTCTATGTTTGCGGATCTTACTTCAATTGCCGGTCGGAAGTATAAGCATGGCGTGGATTCAGGACTTCCTGATACGGTCGAATTTAAAGACACTAAAGTGAGCATCCATGCTGATGAGTTCAATGAGCTGATTGGTGATGAGTTTATCCCGATGCTCAACAAGGCCGGTGGTGCCGGTTATCAGGTGACTGCCTATACACAGACCTGGTCAGACGTAGAAGCACGTCTAAACAATAAAGCTAAAGCAGGGCAGGTAGCCGGTAACTTCAATTCGATGATCATGTTGCGAGTCCGAGAAACCGCAACAGCCGAAATGTTTACGAAGCAATTGCGCGAAGTTGAAATCGATCATTTGATGACAGTATCTGGTGCTACTGATTCTAGTGATATCGACAATGATATGCACTTTGTGTCTAAAACTGAGCAACGTATTACCACACAACAAAGCCAGCTGATTCATCCAAATGATTTCGTTTCCCTACCAAAAGGGCAGGCGTTTGCTTTGCTGGATGGTGGGAAGCCCTACAAAATCAGATTGCCCCTTGCAGATCCAGCGGATCTTGTAGACCTGCCTTCCAATTTGACCGCCATGTCTTCAGAAATGCGTGAAAATTATAACAGCAGCGAAGACTGGTATAACTTTACCCCATCCTTTGATGAAACCAGCATACGCCATTCATTGAATCAGCATCATTCAGTAGGAGCTGCGTGATGGCTGTTGAACAAGCTCAAAAATCAGCACCCAGCCAATATGTGCAGCGCAGCAAGCACATGCCGCTTACCTTTAAGATCATTCATGGATTTTTTGACCTATTGGGTTTTTTATTTCTAGCCTGGTTAATTGCGGTAGCGATTGAATGGGGAGGCATGATTCTGATCTGGCCAGAGGAAGGATCAGGTCATAGTGAGCGAATGTTAAAACAGGAGCTTTCCTATTTGAACGATGATTTTTCTACTTCGATTACGGGTTCCTCTCCGGCAGTTACCGCTTTTGAGGTGGCAACATTGGTTAAGTTCTATGTCTTTGAGTGGACTCATCTGATTCAATTTTATGAGTGGATTAAAGAGGCACCGAACAATGCCTCAAATATCCGGTTATCTATAGCGCGTGTGGCGTGGCAGGTTACTGACTTTTTTCAGGCGCTAATGAACACCACCCTGATCTTTGCAGTTCGTGTCACGGTGGCCACTCTGTCGATGCCTGCCTTCCTACTGATAGGCACTGCTGCACTCATCGATGGATTAGTTCAGCGTGAATTGCGCATCTATGGTGGCGGCATAGAGCGCGCCATGGTTTATCACCACGTTAAGCCCTGGATAAAACCGGCAGTTATGTCTACCTGGTTTTTTTATCTCGGTATTCCTTTTTCTATCCATCCAAATTTGATTTTTGTGCCAGCCATGGTGGTTTTTGGAATGGCTATATTTTTAACTTCTGCATTATTCAAGAAACACTTATGAGCAAACTTACAATGAAAATATTTGCCCCAGCAATTTTGTTTACTTTTTTTCTGAATCCAGTCTTGGCCGATGCTGATCTTGAGCGTTCAAATTTAGCCAAACTGGTACAGGAGATTGATTTCTTACTGACGCGAGTTGATGAAATAAAGCAAGACGCAGCGAGTAGCCAAAGGATTGCATTCCACTATGACACTTTAAAGGTGGATCTTAGCAAAATACGCTCTGGGATTAATGACCATATCAGTCAGTCATTAAAGGCGGGGCGAATTATTAAGCCCTTAACAGGCCAATACCACGATCATCCATAGATTATGTTTGATGCATTTAATATCGCCGCCGGTATTACGGTTGATGATTTAAGTATTTTCTTTAGAACCATCTTTGCAGGTGTTCTGACTATGTGGGCGGCATGGGTAGCCTACAGACAATTTTTCCTACTCACCGGGGAGAAAATAAAACTCGGTGAATGGGGTAAAAACATGATTTTTTTGTTAATTATGTGGGTTTTTTTATTAATTTTAATTGTTGTTTGACTAGAGAGAGAAGAGATATGAAGAAACAAATTAACGCCATAGCGGCTTTTGTGACCGCTAATATTGTAGGTGCTTTTAATACGGTCTATGCCGCGTTACCGACCGCTGGCGCAGTAACAACGGGTGCGGGTGTTACAAACACAACATCCCCGTTCGTATTCGTTAAGGAGTTAATGACATCAGGCGTCGGTATTGCCGCAGTCGCTATATCGGCACTGACAGTGCTGGGTGTTGCATGGACTTCTTACGCGGCTTTTGTTGAGTCCAGACAAAAAGGCGAATGGAAAAACTTTGGGGTTACCGCCTCAATTGGTGTGGTACTGGTATTGGGTGTGGTTCTAATGTCCATTCTGGCAGTGGATTACGCCGCATAGCCATGGCGCTCTTGAAAGACACCGCTCATCGCATCGATAAAGATCCTGTTTTGTTTTTAGGGTGTTCTGGAACTGAGATATTTTCCTTGGCAATCGCTGGAGCCCTGGCAGGTATCGTGTTGGGGATTATTGTCGGTTCGGTCACTGGCTGGTGGTTTTTAATTCTACCCAGTATTTTTATCGGTGCATTTGCGGGTGTCTACAAGGGCGGCAAAGCCATGATGCATAAAAAGGAAGGAAAGCCCGAAGGTTACTACGGGAAAATCATACTTTCTTATTTATCAGATCAGGGCTTTTTAAATTTATTTGTAAAACGTAGCGGCTATTGGAGTATCCGAAAATGAAATTCAAAAGCGTACTGGATAATGAACAACAAGCCAGTCGATTTAAAACGAGGATCATCATTGGCCAGATGGTGTTAATGCTTATCATGGCGATTGGTTGGTCTTCTGCACCGAATCAAATTTCATTGCATTACCCTCCGGATCTTCGATCTGGAGGATCTATGAAGGTCGGTGAAATACATGAGTCCGAAGTGTATTTGTTCACCGGTTATATTCTCCAGCAGCTCAACAACTGGAAAGAAGATGGCGAAACGGATTATCTCAATAAGATAAGCGTTCTTCGCTCATATCTTACGCCAACCTATCAGACTTTTTTGCAACAGGACTACGATGCCCGTAAACGCCAGGGTGAGCTTAGACGCAGAGTACGAAACTGGACCCCAGTAGCAGACGCAGTCTATGAAGAGTCCTTTGTGCAGCCTAAAGGCAAAGACTGGGTTGTCTGGATCGATGTCCACATTAAGGAATATGTCAACGGTGGCATTGTTAAAAATCTCGTCAATCGTATTCCGATGGAAGTCGTTCGCTATGACGTAGATAGAGAAGCAAATCCCTGGGGTCTGGCCTTAAATGGACCGGGTATTTATCAGCCAAAATTGATTGAGGCTAAATAATGAAACAGTTAATCACCCTTATTCTCACCCTGTATTTTATTTCCTTCCGGGCTTCCTATGCGCAACCGGAGGACAGGCTTGAGCATAGGGTCTGGAATAAAACACCCATTCATATCGTATTACCGGTGGGTGAAGAGCGTCGAATCGACTTCCCATTATCGGTAGAACTACAGGTGCCGGCATCGATAAAAACGATGTCAGAACGTATCCAAATTACGGAAAGTGGGAGCGTTTACTGGATGGCGTCTCAATCCTTTAAACGGCAACGGGTGAATGCCGTTACTGCTACTGGCTACTCGTACATCCTGGATATTGAAGCAAGGCCTAAAGGGCATAAACATCCAATTGCTATCGTAGATGAGCGCATACCGGTAGAAGACTCAAAAACAGGGAAACCGGCTAAACAGCCTTATGACTATGATTACGTTGATCTGGTTCGATTTGCTGCGCAATCGGTTTACGCACCGGATCGATTGATTAAAGATTTGCCTGGTGTTCGGCGTCTAGAGATCAACGCTGATCATTTACCCCTGGTTAAGGGCGGTGATCTGTTGACGGAACCTATGGCGCAGTGGGTAGCATCTACCATCCCCAGTTTATACGTTACTGCTGTCCGAGTTACCTCTAATTCGTTGAATAAAACCACTCTCGATCCCCGATTGCTCCGGGGTGATTTTCTTGCAGCATCCTCACAACATGCGTATGTGAATGCAGCGGGTGAACAAGGTGATACCACGACCTGGTATTTAATATCAGATAAACCGCTCAGCGAGGTGTCTCCATGAACCGCAATAAACTGCTACTTCTACTGGTGGTGTTTATCGTCATCGCTGTCTTGTGGTTAATGCTGAAAGTCAGTTCTGACAGTGATGAGGCCTCTATACCGTCCAGTGGTGCTATTTCGGCTCCCGCTCCAGAAAAACAGATTACCGATGCTGAGCGTGATACCTATGTGAATACATTGGCGACTATGAATGAGCGCAACCGTTTATTGGTAGAGCGATTAAATGCTCTTGAAAAAGCCCAGACCAATAAAAACAGTGACCAAATGGTGGCTGAACTGGTGAATCAGAAAATTGACGAAAGATCCAAAGGCGTGTTTGAGGGTTATCAGGCTAAATTTGACGCATTATTACAAGGGTTGCCTGGTGTTAATGCCGGTGGGTCACGCGCAGAAAATAAACAGTTTAAACCGAATCCAGCCAATGTGCCTTCCGGACTTGGCTTTGATAGCTTATTGAACCCTGGTAATAATATAACGGGCAGTGCAACGACACCTTCCGGCAACCGTTTAACGGCGACAGAGTTACAGGGTTATCAAAATGATCAGCTGGTGACGATATCGCCTTTCACTAGAGTCGCTTTCAGCAATGATGATAAAGAGCCTGTCCCTGTCACTATTACCGGTGTTCCCATCAGGGATGAATCAGCATCAAATCTTCAGCGACAAACCAAAGCGGGTAAAAGCGATGACAAAGGCGAGCGGATACCTTTCTATACCATTCCTCGAAATGCCACGCTGTTTAGTAATACCACGTTAACGGCTCTGCTCGGCATTGTTCCAAATGACGAGGGCAGTGTGCTTGATCCTATTCGTTTTAAGCTCATAACCGGCCCTCAAAATCTGGCCAGTAATGGTCACTTCATTCCAGGCATACGCGATATTGTATGGTCGGGTATTGCCATCGGTAATCGAGAAATGTCCTGTGTGCGCGGCGAGGTTCACTCCGTCACGTTCACTTTTGAGGATGGCAGAATCTATACCCAGTCATCAACTCGGGATGGCGATACCAAGACAACCAATATCCGGAAAATACTGGGTTATATCTCGGATACTCGTGGAAAGCCCTGTCTGACTGGACAGTTAATTACCAATGCTCAGGATTATTTAAAAGATCGAATGATTGCGGCAGGTGTTGGTGCCACGGCTGATAGCTTTGCGGCTACCCAGGAAACGACGACAGTCAGTGATGGTATAAGCCAATCATTCTTCTCTGGTGACAAAGGAGAGTATATCGCGGCAGCAACGCTTTCCGGATCATTAAAAGAACTCACTGACTATCTGCGTGATCGCCAGCGCAACGCAATTGACCTCGTTTATCTCGATGGCGGGAAAGATGTCGTACTCCATGTTGAAGATGAAATCACCATCGATTATTTAACCAACGGTAGGAAGCTAGAATATGCCAATCAAATACCCACACAACCGTCAGCTGTCCGTAATTTTGATTAGTCTTGCCCTGGTATCAGGGTGTAGCAGTCAAAAACTTATCCCTGATACGGGTGACGAGATATTGAATGTTTATAAAAACCATGTTGGATCGATTGATATTGTTCCGAAGATGTTTAGGGAGTTACGGAATGACAGGCGTGATCTTACGGGTTATACCCGCGATGCAAATAATGAAATAAGCCAGACTTTTCCCCGTCTGCCGAACCCTGAACTAAGCCTGTATGTCTTCCCGCATTTCAGTCGAAAAGGGCATCCGGTACCGGGCTATAGCTCTGCATATTTAATGTATGAAAAGGATGAATATGCGATGCCTGGGGAGTTGGTTCAATGAGCCAGACCACTATTCTTGCTATGGGTTCGACTCCTATAAAGACAGCCTCTTTATCTGACTGGTGGCAGGGCATATCACCAGCATTCCATGAACCAAAAGGTGAATCCAGTCGGTTTTATGTTGAGATTTGTCAAATGGCCATGGATGTTCTATCCATTGAAGGGGAGGGTATTAGCAATAAATCGATACTGGATTTATTACTTGATAGAGATCGGATGCAGAAGCTATCCCTGCAAAACGGGTTAAGCAATCTCCTAAAGCTAAAAATTACCGGCTACCTTCAGTATGACGATCGGTACAGGGCAATAACACTATCCACCCTGACGTCAATATTGAGTGATTCAGAATCTCCGGATATCGCTCAATATATGGAGGCGTCACATGTCTGATGCCCCAAACGATGGCGTAGTGATGCCTGAATCATCCGCCGACAGTTTTAACATTAAGTTGGCCATCCAAAAATTATTGGGCGTATTACCGACTGATGGCGGTCAACCACTGTTAGCGGAAGACTACGAAGCCATTTACAAGGAGCCGCCATCATTTACTCAATTCCTGCCCTTCAAGGATTTCGATAATGATCAGCAAGTGTTCATCATGGATGATGGCCTTAGCGTAGGCACGGTGTTTGAGTTAACGCCCATTGATGTAGAAGGTCAGTCCCAGAAGGTTCTTGAAATCATCGAATCCGGTATCCAGCAGGCCTTACAGCGATTACCTGGTGATCGAGATTATCCAATCATTGTTCAAACGTATTTGAACGATGAGCCCATCACCGATCTGGTTGAAAAACTCAGAGCTTATGCAACGGATGAAGCCAAAGAGACCAAGCATCATGAATTATGGATGCGTGAAATAGAGGAGCATATTCAGCACCTGGCCAAAGAGGATGGTTTGTTTCGTGATACGGTGGCGCAGTTCAACTGGAATGGACAGTATCGAAAAGTTCGTTGCGTGATCTATCGTAAAAGTGATAAATCCGATTATTTAACGAAATCTGGCTTACCTATACCCGGACGCGGCACTCCTGCAACGGATTTAAACGATGCGGTAGAATCGTTTATCAGCGCGTTGCGACAAATCGGTATTGAGTCAAGACGTTATAAACCTTCCGATTTATACAACTGGTTACTACCCTGGTTCTCACCCAATCCGGACAGTTTTAATTCTCCCCAGGAATACCTCAAAGCAAGACCGTTTCCAGATGATGATTCCTGTATTGGTATCGGTGCCGATTTATCGGAAATGTTATTCACAGGGTACCCGGAGTCGGATAAAGAGAGCGGCATCTGGAAATTCCATGGAATGCCTCATCGATTAATTTCTTTGCAGGCCATCGATAATCCACCCGCAACCGGTATCCTGACCGCTGAGATACAAACTCACGCTGGATCAACGGCATCGATGTGGGATCTATTGCCTAAAGGCTCTACTTTTGTGACAACCATTGTCATAACCTCTCAGAGTGTCGTAGAAAAGCACTGCAACCATATTATCGAAGCCGCAGGGCAGGGTAGCCCCGCCGCGAAGCAGGCGGCTAAGCAGGCGCATAGCGCGTTAGATAATATGGCCTCCGGACATGGTCTATATCCTACTTTTTCTGGCGTGTATATACGGGCAAAAACGGAAGTGGAGTTGTCTCGTAAAGCTCGGCAAGCCGTTACCATTTTGTCCGCCTCTAAATTTAACCCCATCGAGCCAAAGTATGACCCAACCGCTTTAGATACTTATCTGCGACATCTCCCGATGGCTTTTGATTACCAATTGGATCAACGGCAAGGAAAAAGTACTCGTCTTACTTATACCAATCACCTGGCTTGTTATCTACCGTTATATGGGCGTGGTCGAGGAACGGGTAACCCTGGGAATCTATTTTTTAATCGCATTGGTGAACCCATGCTATTTGATCCGGTTAAAGATAAAACTCGCGTTGCACATGGCCTTATCTTCGGGCCGACGGGTGCTGGCAAGTCTGCTCTTATCAATTACCTGGTGTTGCACGACATGGCCATGTTGAAGCAACGGCTCTTCATCATCGAAAAAGGTAACAGCTTTGGTTTAACAGGAAAGTATCTGGCGTCAACGGGACTGACTACCAATATGGTTACATTTGGCACGACTTCTGATATTTCACTCCCGCCGTATGCCAAGGCCTTTGAAGCGCTCAATCAAGCGGAAGTCAACGAAGAGGCCATGGAAGTAGCGTTAAGCGCCTCTGTTGATATCAAATTTGATAGGCAGGGTGGACTGGATGAAGACGATGATGAGCAGGATGAACGTGATTTTCTGGGAGAGATGGAGCTTTTAACGCGCTTAATGATTACCGGCGCTGACCCCAAAAAAGAAGGTGAAATTGAACAGCCTGATAAATTATTAATACGTCGAGCCATACTTGATGCGACTCGTGAAGCTCGCGATGGGATAAAGAATTACGTCATCATCAGTGATGTCGTCAGACAGTTCAAAAAATACTCGACTAAAGATGACTTAACCCAGAAACGGAAAGATAAAATAGTTCATCTGGCTGAGTCACTGGAATACTGGACGCAAGGCTTGCATGGCCGATTTTTTAATAGACCGGGCAAACAGTGGCCAGAGGTTGATGTCACTATTTTAGATATGGGCATCCTGACCAGTGAGCAGTACCAGGACATGCTGGCAGTAACCATTATTTCTCTTATTAACACCATCACCGATATCGGTGAAAAATATCAAAACACGGGCCGACAAACACACGTCTATACGGACGAAGGCCACGTTATCACGACTAACCCAACCCTGGTTAAACCCTTCGTATTTGGAGCCAAAACATGGCGCAAATTGAACATCTGGTTACGTCAGGGAACACAGCAACTCAAAGATTATCCCAAAGAAGCTGAAAAAATGCTGGATCTGTCCGAGTGGTGGTATTTGATCAATACCA
>ERZ890953.925-NODE-925-length-15763-cov-5.461994_pt1 | contig 15763 bp, 4 predicted proteins | sample MGYA00521264_ERZ890953 | MGnify/ENA primary metagenome ERZ890953 (study PRJEB32303, sample SAMEA104408629) | aquatic metagenome | biome: Brackish water; feature: Chemocline; material: water | place: Baltic Sea | collected 2014-10-26T21:54:00 | depth 200 m ...
GGCGGCGCACTGCGGGACAAACTGGTCTCACTAGACTTCTACCTGGGCAAGTTCCTAGCGCGCCTGGAAAGCCTGGGCATTCGAGAGCGGAGCGTCATTGTGCTGACCGCCGATCACGGGATGGAACTACAGGACAAGAACCGCTCAGGAGGCTGGCAAGGGGCAATGCAGGGAACCGGGGTCAAGTACCTCGATCCCGACGGCTTCGGCTTTGTCTATCTGCCGGTGCTGGCCCCAACCTGCCCAGAGGTCACCTGCGACGACGGGGGTGGTTGTGTCGCGACAATCCTGATCACCGACGCCGATACCGGGCTGCCGGTGGAAGGCGCCACCATCATGCTGGAATCACCCGCCTCCCCGGTGGCGATAACAAATGCCGACGGACTGGCGGACTTTGCGCTGGGGGCTGATCTAGCTGCCACTCTCATGGCCTCCCATGCCGACTACAACCAATCATTGTTCTCCTGCGCCTTGCAACAGTAGATCTGCCAGCCGGTACGCACGCTCCGTTAAACTTCTCATCTGATCGAGATATGTTAGAATGCTACGGTCCCGTGACGTGACTAATGGCAACCACCATTGGGGAGACCATGCATCGATCCATTGTTCCGGCATTGCTGACCCTGTTGCTGGTGCTGCTGGCACCACTGCGGTCGCAAGCACAGCAGAAGACACCAATTGAGTTGTTCAACGAAGGGTCCGATCTGGCCGAGCAGGGGAAGTTGGCCGAGGCCGTTGCCATCTGGGTGCTGGTGGCCGACGATATCCCCGACAAGTACAAAGCCACGGTGCAGGTCAACCTGGGGCAGGCCTACAAGCAACTGAACCAGCCGGTGGAGGCCTGGTATCACCTCAACCGCTACCTGGCCTCCAACGACGATGCTGAAGTGGCCAAATGGCGGAAAGAGCTGGAGGAACAGTTGGTGAAGGACCACGTCCGGGTGAGTATTCGCTGCATCCCGGCCGCGACCACGCTGGTGCTGCAGTCCGCCGCCGGCGGCTCCATCACCTACCGCTGCCCCCTCACGTGGTGGTTTGAGCCGGGCTCCTACCCGGTACGAGCTGACGCCGCCGGTCACAAACGGAAAGTGACCATGCTCCAGGTCAAGCAGGGGCCAGCCCACGAACTGGAGATCGCACTGGAGAGTGAGCAGCAGTATGGCCTCCTGGTGGTGGAGGGTGATGGCCGCGCAGTCCAGGTCTTCCTCGACGGAAAATTGGAGGGTGGCGTGCCCTTTGAGCGCAAGATCCGCACCGGCACCTACGAGTTGATGGTGGGAGCTCCAGGGAAGATGCCGTGGCGCAAGACCATCGTTGTCGAGGCCGACAAGACGGTGACCGAGGCACCAGAGGCAGCCCGGCTGGTGGTGGCCGAACCCGAGATTGATGAGCCAACGGAGACGGTAGTAGTGATGGCCCCGGAAAAGCCGGTGAAGAACCGCAAGACGCTGGCATGGGCCTTGTTGAGCGCCGGTGTCGTCGGTCTCGCGGGCGGTGCAACCCTCAACGGAATCGCCTTCTCCAACAACGAGGACCTCCGCTCGAAGTACCCCGATGGGACTCAGGAGGCCCCTCAGCCTTCCACCAATCGGACCGACTATGACGCGGGCTTCGATAGCGATGTCAAACCGCTGATTATCGGGGCCGGTGTTCTCTATGGGGTCGGGGCTGCCTCCGCAATCGCCGGGGCAATAATGCTCCTCGATGGTTCCCCCGACGATAGCGCTACTAGCCTCGAACCACTGGCCGCTCCCGGCATCATGGGAATGACTTTTGAATGGAAATTCTAAGCAGGTGAAGACCATGCTCAAACATTTTGCACTTGCCCCCATACTGCTGGCCCTCATCGGGGCCGGCTGCGTGGAGCATTACGACTTCAAGTATCTGACAGACGGGGCAATCGCTGATAACGCCGATGCAAAGGCAGCCGACGGCCTCGCCGACCTTTCCACATTGGAGCTTCCCGATAATCAGGACACCCTCCCGGACAGTTCCGGTGAGATTCTGTCCGATCTTGTTACTGACCTGGCAGACGCACCGGCTCCAGACCAGCAGGATGCCATTGAGCCAGACCAGCAGGACAGCGTCGCAACGGACCTGCTCGATCTGGTGGACGAAGAGGCGCCCTGCATCCCTGACTGCACGGATCTTGAGTGCGGCGATGACGGCTGCGGTGGTAGCTGTGGCAACTGCGATGACGACAATGACTGCACCGAGGATTTCTGTTCCGAAGACATCTGCGAGCACACTAATCTGTCCGACAACGACTGCTACGACCCCGATCCCTGCAGCAGCTCTGAGGGATACTGCGAGGAGGGAGTCTGCAACGCCGCCCAGCTGCCCCTGGGTGCCATCGGCGACTTTGAAGTATGCTGGTGCGCAGAAGATGCCGACTGCCTCCCCTTCGATACTGACCCGTGCGACAACTCTGTCATGCTCTGCGACCCTGAGTTGGAAGATGAAGCCCACCCGCACTGCTACTACAAGGAAATCGAAGTGCCAACGTGTGACGATGGCGTTTCCTGTACTACCGATAGCTGCGACTCCAATACGGGCTGCGTCCACCTTCCCAGCGACGCCCCCTGCAACGGCGACAACCCGTGTATCAAGGGCACCTGCTCCCCGCTTGAGGGTTGCCAGTACGAGCCCCTCTCCGTCGGCGGCTGCGACGACAACGATTTGTGCACAGTGCAAGATACCTGTGTCAACGGCAGTTGTGCAGCCGGGGACGCCCTGGACTGCGACGATCTGGTGCCCTGCACGGTAGATACTTGCGCCCCTGAATCGGGGTGCCTGCACAATCCGCTGGACAGCGACTGCAATGACAACAACTTCTGCACCGACGACTCTTGCGATCCGGAAAAGGGATGCCAGCACGATAATAACAACCTTGCTTGCGACGACGATCTGGCCTGCACGGAACTCGATACCTGCAACGGCTCTATCTGTGCCGGAACCCCAGTACTCTGCGACGACGATAATGAATGCACTCTGGATAGCTGTAACCCGGACGATGGCAAGTGCGTGGCCACCCCGGTGGCCGATAATCTGGCCCAGGAATGTGACGCTTCCAGCAACCAGTGCACCGAAGCTATCGGGCAGTGTCTCGACGGCAGTTGCATCGGCAGCGCAATCGATTGTGACGACACCAACGTCTGTACCGACGACTCCTGCATCCCTGAATCAGGCTGCCTCTATGTGAACAACGACCTGGGCTGTAGTGACGACAATACTTGCACCCTCAACGACTTCTGCGCAGCCGGCGAGTGCAACTCGGGATTGGAGATCAACGTCGCCTGCCTGGATTATGATCATGACGGCCTCGCCAACGGGGTAGATTCCTGCCCACTGGCTTTTGATGGCAAGGAATTGAACCTCGACCTCGACGGTGCGGCAGATGCATGTGAACCCGTCACAGATGCCCCGCCCATAACGCGGGCCCTGAATCTGCTCGCCGCCGGCCTCTCGTCCACCACAAGGCGGACTCACGAAGTGGTGGAGGTGCCGCTGGTCAACGGCATCGCCGACCTCGGTGCAAACGGGTATCTGCCACTGGATGGAGATGCCAGCATGCCCTTCGAGAAGGGTGGCGCAGGTGGTGAACTCATCGGCACGACCCCCACTGAGGGAGCCTTCGGCGACCCCGGTGGAGGCCTCTACTTCGGCGGTAGCGATGCCATCCGCTTTGCCGGCATCGAGTTGCCCGACATTACGACGCTATGCTTATGGATGAAGCCAGACGAAGTTCACGACTTCGCGTTTGGTTCGCTCTTTCCCCAAGGCGCCGGCGGCAAGTTCGATTTCCAGGGCCAACAGGGAAAAGTCACGGTGCTGCTTCGTTCAAGCCCCGCCGATTCCTTTCTGATGACCACCGAGGCTTCCCTCAACGACCAGTTGTTCGACGGGGAATGGCACCAACTCTGCTTCCAGTGGAACGTACTGGAAGCAGCCGGTGGGCTCTTCCTGGATGGTCAGTTATGGCCAACTACGATAACAACACAGGGCTCACCAAAGATGTCCACCGCCCCGTTGGCAGACTGGTACACGGGGGCATTCTACGATGGTCAGCTAGGAATACCGGTTGCCCATTACAAGGGGCGACTGGATGAGATGCTGGTATCCAACCGGATATTCTCCAGCCAAGAGATTGAGACCTACTATCGCTCCAATGCACCCTTCGCCACTCCCGTGGTTCCCGGCGCGCAGAAGGATTTCGACGACGTGCGCATCATCGACCCGGATGGGTACGATGGTACCCCGGTGTATCGCCGCAGCCGCATTGTCGGAGTCCGCCCACACTCCGACTCACCATGCCCGGCCGGAACCTCACCCGCTACCTGGCCGCACCGCGAAGACCTGTGTGGGGTCGTGGCCTATTGGCCGCTGGGCAGCAATCTCGAGAGCGTGGTGGGAAACTATAATCTCAGTTCCCTCGGCAACGGCGAATCGGTCCAACTGGGGCGCTTCGGCGACGCCGGTGGAGCATCCGTCTTCTATGGTGGTGGTGATTTGAAGTCGAGCACAATCTCCGCGGCCAAGGAACTCAAGGACGACGACCTTGCCATCGAACTCTGGTACTTCACCAAAGAAGGCGACCTGCCTGGCGGCTACCTGCTGGGCATGCCAGTAAGCCCGACGGAGCAAGTCACAGAGTTGAGCATAGCAGAAGATGGTGCGCTGCAATGGACCCTGGCAACGACCTCTGGAACGGCAACCCTGCAGGCTACCGGAGGAACGTCTCGATGGGTTCACGTTGCCCTGAACTACGACGGCACGGATGCGACCCTCTATGTAGACGGACTGGCACGGGACCGCACCTCCCTCACTGGCAATCTCAAGAGCACCACCCTCCCTCTGTACGTCGGTGCCGCGGGCGAACCGGACGAGCTCAAATCCAAGTCGATGATGGACGAGATACTGATCCACGACACCGCCAAAACCGCAGACTACTTCTTCAATCGTGCCCGTCCAGAATTGCCCAGCATCCGCTTCCTGGTATCAACAGCTCTTGGCAATGCCGGTACCGACGAGGCCCCTTCATACCCAAGTCGAAGCTACCTGATGGGTTGGGGCAACGGTGCTGCCACCATGGTTAGTCCATATGTCTCTTCTACGGATTCTGAGACTGCATGCTACGGCTTCCTCAACCAATGCTTGGGATATGTCGGCTGGTGGACCTTTGACGATTTCGACGGTCAGCAGACATCCGACTTGTCGAACCACCACCTCCACGCCCACATCAAGGGGGCCGCACAGCGAATCGACGGAGCGCACGGGCTGGCCGTTCAGATGGACGGAGCCAGTATCTTTGAAGTGCCCTTTGTGCCGCTCATGCAAACCCCCGTGTTCACCCTCGAGACCATGGCAATGGGGGGTAGCGGGACACTCCTTTCCCGGGGAAAGCTCGTGGATGACGATGTCCTCAACTACCGGCTCTCCATCGAATCCGGGGGGGCCATCTACACTGACTTTGAACTCGACGATGGGGCCAGTGCGCAGGCGAAAAGCGCTTCCGTCTATGAAGATGGCCTGTTCCAAGCAATCGGCACAACTTATGGCGGCGCGCAACTGCTAGCCTTCTTGAGCACCAAGACGGTGGCAGCAGCCGAGATCGCGGCTGTTCCGGGGCAAACTCTCCAGGACCTCTGGTTCGGCGGCGTCAAGTCTCCCTCAAATGAGGCAACCGCCTTCTTTAGCGGTGCCTTCGATGATGTCCGGGTAATGAACCGGGCGCTGGAGAGGGACGAGATGCTTCACTATCCCGTTCTCCTGGCAACTCCCGGTTCGTTCCTCAACGGTTCTGGAAAGCCTCTCGATTCAGACAGCGACGGCATCCTCGACGATGGCGACGGCTCGCTGATCATCGGGGACAATCCCTGTGTCGGCGGCGAGATCGCCAACTGTGACGACAACGCCGTAGACGCCCCGAACGGCGACCAGGCTGACGAAGACGGTGACGGCATCGGCTCGGTGGTTGACAACTGCCCCAACGATGCCAACGAGGACCAGGCCGATCACGACAACAACGGCATGGGCGATGTCTGTGACCCGACCTTCAATACCGACTGGGACCATGACGGTATCGTCGGCGAGGCTGACCCCTGTCCTTACGCCTTTGATGGCGTCCATGCGGACTACAACGGTGATGGTGACCCTGATGCCTGCAAGCCTTACGTGGAAGGCTTCAATAACGGCCAGTCAATCTGGCTGGACGACGGCGGCAACGCACCGGGACGGCGCACCACCAACGAAGTTGTGGACCTGCCGCTGAAGAGCGGCACCATCGATGCCTCGACCCTCCTCTATCTGCCCTTTGAGAATCAGTCCGTGTTGGACGAAAGCCCCACGGCCGTCGCTGGCATCACGAATACGGGTCAAGCGCCCGGTTTCCAGGGCGGGCCCCAGGGCCTGGAGTCCGCCGTGTCGCTAGATGGCGGCTGTATCACTTTCGCCGACCCCTTTACCTACCCGGTGGACAGCTTCACCGTCATGACCTGGATCCAGACGGACAAATCAGTTTCTATTCTTGACAATGGCAAAGTGGATGAGGCGGTGCCGTTGCACCCCGCGCACGGCCTCGTACTCTACTACGTCGATAGCGGCAAACTGGGACTGACGCTCGGCGACGGCACCGTAATGGCCCCAGTGGAAGCCTCTTTCGAGCCCTGGCAAGCCTGGGATTGGCACCACGTCGCCGCGACCTTCCATTTGGGGAAAGTCCGCATCTACGTCGATGGTGACCTGCAGCAGTCCGCTAATTTCTCAGGCGATCTTCCGGCGATCAACGACGCGGCGGTAACACCGCATATCGGCTGCACCAACGAAGATGTCCCCAGTGGCGACTTGCGCCTTGATGACTTCCTGCTCTTTGGCCGCTCCCTGACGCCCCGAGAGATCAAGGACTATGTCGCCTCGCACCGGCCCTATGGCAAGACCCTGCTGGAAGGCACTCAGGATGATTTCGACGATGTCAGGATAATGGAGTTCCCCCACCCGGAAGAGGTGGGCAAGCAGTATGTGACCAGAACCCAGGTCATTGGCGTCCGGCCGCACTCGGACAGCAACTGTCCCGTTGGCGCCCCGGAGGAGACCTTCGCCAGCCGTGATGACCTGTGCGGAGTCGCGGGCTTCTGGCGCCTTGACTCGGCCCAGGGGGATGAAGTGACGCAAGGCTCGGATTCCCCGTTGAAGCTGCTCCCGGAGGCGCAGAATCCGTGGTTCGCTTTTGGTCGCTTCGGCAGCCCCAACGGCGGCATCCGTTTTGGCAACAGGAGTCAGGTGCTCACCGTCGCTTCACCGCCCGAACTGAGCCCCGGCACGAGTTCTTTCTCCATCGAGGCCTGGCTGCGCGTTCCCGACACCTCGGTGGGGTCGGTTCTCTATCCCGTTGACAAGGTGGACAACAACACCAACGGCTACCAGATGACCTACTCGGTGAACGGCGGCTTCTTTGGCTGCCAGTGGTTTGGCAATAGCGGAGAGATGATCGTCTTGTCGAGTTCCAAGCCGCTCAACGACAGGCAGTGGCACCACGTCGGCTGTGTCCTCGACCGCCCCCCGGGAGGGTCGATAACGGCCCTGGTCTACGTCGACGGAATCCAGGTCAAGAAGGAAGTGAAGCCGGAGAATCACCTCAGTTCACTGGACAGCGACACGCCCTTCCGCATCGGCTGGGCCAATCAGCCCGGGAATCTCTCGCAGGAGCTTGACGAGGTTCTCTACCATGCTGTGGCGAAGTCCCCTGACTACTTCTTCTATCGCGCCCGCCCCTCAGTGCCGCGCCTGCGGTTCCTGGCCAATTCGACAACGGTCAGCCTGGGGGATGAAGCCAACCCTGACTACCCGCTGCGCGGGTATGAACTCAAATGGGGCAAGGGTAATGCCCGCGCCGCCCAGGCGATCACGGCCAAACCGGACAGCGAACAGGTCTGCTTTGGCGTCATCAACCAATGCCTCGGCTACGTCGGCTGGTGGCAACTGGAAGAACTGGATTCGAGCCAGGTTCTGGATAGTGGCCCCAACCACCTGAGAAGCGTCTCCGTCGGCAGCATGTATTGGCGGTATGACAACGGGCAGGTTGGTCTGGCCAACAACGGCAGTCCCGGCTACGTCTCCATCAGCACTGCCCCGGTGTTGGCACAGAGTGAAGGAACCTGGGAGGCGACCTTCCGGCCGGGACTGAACATCAATGGCAATGTGCCAGCCCCTCTCGTCCTCTTCTCGCGCGTCGCCGACCAGGGCAAAGATGACTACGCCGCGTCCATTGTCACCGACGGCAAGCTCTACTACAATCGAGAACCAGAGGGCGGGAACTCGATGGCGCTCTACTCAGCCAAATCCGACTGGTTCCATGACCAGATCTACCATACGGCCTTTCACGCTGGTAATGGGAGCAACACCTTCTCTGTCAACTACCTGACGGAAGAGGCACAGTCTTCCGAACCCGGCGGCTTTGGTGGCGATGGGGTGTCGCTCTACCTGGGCTCCCGGAACGGCACCATGGGCTACTTCAACGGCACCTTCTATGAATTCCGCTATATGTCCCGGGTCCTGGAACCGGACGAGTACCTGCGGCAGATCCCGCTGCAGGCCTACTTGCCCAACTAGAGTTCCCCGTCCTTGATCAGCTTGGCGATGATGTCCGCGGCCTGCGTCAGGCAAGTGCGGCCGTCATGTCCCGCCAGGCTGACGATCCAGCGGGTACGCCCATGGGGAAGGTAGATGTACATGTTCTCGCTGAGCCACTCCTCTGAATACCCGGCCTTACGAAAGAGCTGATAGCCGCCCTTGATGGGATTCTCGCGCTGGTCCTTGGGGATGAAGTGCTTCTCCAGGACATCCCACACCGCGTCCTTTTTGCCGCTCCGCTTGCGGTTGAGCTTGCGCCGAATGAAGAGAAGATGCTTGCTCTGGCCCCGCCCACTCCCCAGATTGAGGCGCTGGTCCTGGGGCAATTGCTCATGCAGCATGAGGTTGCACATCATCTTGGAGAGGTCAGATAGAGAGGTGCAGGCAGCCGAATGGCATGGATACTTCGTCTTGGACTTGCGGGCCTTGAGCACCTTCTTGCGCTTCCCCTCCGTGACAGTGATCTTGGGCGAGGCTGCAAGGCTCGGCGGATGTCCCTCTTTAGCCCAATTGGACTGCTCGTAGGCCCGCATCACGTAGCTGAAGTCCAGTCCGGCCCGCTTGAGCGTGCCCCGCTTGCCGTTGACGCGATCGAAACCGGCAAGTTGCACCAGTCGGTTGTGTTCGATGTTCTTCGAAAGATGCACCGCCTTCTCATAGAGGTCTTCCACCTTGAAAGACTTGTCCCCGGAATCATAATGGAAGGTGACTCTGGCCTGCGGCGAGAAACCTAGTTCCTTCAGTCGCTCCAGAGCAGAAACTCCCGAGAAAAGCTTGACGGTGGAAGCAGGATTCCAGCCTCTATGACTCATGGATTCCCCGCCATAGTCGAAGAGTTCGTGCTTGAGAATGCGCTTCCGGTCCCGAGAGAGAGTGGTCTTGACAATGAGTGCACGAAAACCGGGCGGAGCCTTGAAGCCCTTGCTCTTCATCTTGCGCTTCAGAGTGCGACTATTGACGTCCGCCGCATCCCAACGGCAATCCCGGCTCCGTCCATACTGCTCCTTCCGAGCAGTGCCCTTGGCCTTCTTAGCCTTCCCGGTCTTCTTGCCGGTGCAATCGTCGGGAATGGTAAGGACCTGTCCAGGAAAAATCTTCGTCGGGCTGGAGACACGATCCTGATTAGCCGTGAAAACCTCGTCCACCGAGCAACCATACTGCTTGGCGATGCTATGAATCGCCTCTCCCTTCTTCACTGTGTGCGTGCGAGGCTCGCCATCGGCCCTGGCGACGGTCGGGGCAAGGAGCAGCAGCAAGGCAGGCACAGCGGTCATTAGAAGCCGCCACCTCTCCATTCTTGAATCTGCCAATGCACTCCTGTGGCCGAGGGGACATCTCGGCGTGGGGTTCGTCCGGTCATTAAACCACGGCCATCGCTAATGTCAAACCGGACCAAGGAGGAACTGCTGGAAAGAGACTACTTCTTGCAGCGACGATTGCGCAGCAGAGTGATGGTGCCACTGCCTGAGTTCAAGACCGCAACGTCGTTGCAGTTGCCCGAGGGAACTGGTGCCAGGTCGGTGTATAGCGGGGCCACCAGAATGGCCGTCGGGTTGGCTCCCACCCCCAAGAGGAAAGGCCCTAGGAATCGGGTCCGATGAGGGAGACTGTTCAACTCTTCATCCGCTGAAACGCCACCATTGAGGTAAACAAGTACACTATCGTGCTTACTCGAGATGACCAGCAAGTCGACCCAACCATCGTCATTGACGTCTTCCACCGCCAGGGCAATGGGAGCCACATCCTCAAATCCAACCCCCTTATCGAGGTAGAGCGGGCTGTCAAAGAGTTCTCCCTTGACGCCATATGTCAGTGAGATCTGATTGCTCAGGGCAGCCACGGTATCGATGTAGTCGTCATGATTGAGGTCGGCCGTCTTGATGTCCAGAGGATTGCTGCCAATGGGGAAAAGGTGAACCGGGGAGAGGAACTGGTATCCTCCCTGCGCGCAATTGCCCCGAATGAAAGTGGCATTGTGACTGCCCGAATTGGCCACGAAGAAATCCTGGCAGTTGTCCTCGCCAGTGCCGTCGGCGGAGTAGAAATCGCCCACCGTTCCTGCCACCGGAGTGTCCCCAGCGGCCCATTGCTCCGTCTCGGCAGACGGCTGCGCCTGGCCTGGATGGAGGAATCCCTTGGTCAGTCCGTATTGGAATGAGGATTCAAAAGTTGGCAGGCAAGGGTACTCCAGCACAATCTCTCCGTCGGGCGGGTCATCAGGCACGTCAGGGAGGGCCACATCGCATGGGTCAGGCAGGCCGATGGCCTGCGGCGGATAGGGTGGTGCCATCGGGAAATATGGCCTCTTCACATTGCCTGCACAGTCGTTCCACTTCACATCGTGGACCGTCAAGAATGTGGCAACGCCGTGGGGCTGATACTCGGGCTCTCCGAGAGTGCCATACTCCTTGAAGAAGACAACCAGATCATCAATGTTGTCTGAATCGAGTTTGGCGGCCATGACTCCAGTCACATTCTGCGAGAGCAGGAAGCCCCCCTCTGGCACGAAACGCCCCTTCGCACTTGACTCAACATAGAGCGACGTCAGCTCTGCCTTGGTCCCAACCTCCTCAGGATTGATCAGGCCCGTCACCTGCCTCGCTCCGAGCAAGAGGTCAACGGTGCGCCCATCACAAACCGACGTAGAACTCGTGTCAACGGCAACCGCCAGATCGGGTTCTCCGTTGGCATCAAAGTCCCCCGCTGAGACCGACGACAGCTCCTGGTTGAAGGAAAGATCCACCGGGGATTTGGCCGGCATGATTGACACCGGCAGCCCACTCTCAAGCCGGTAGGTCAGGATCAACGGCACCGATGCCGAATCCATACCACCCTCGTCTGTTGTGGCCCAGGCATTGCTCCACTTATTGCCGATTTCTGGGTACTTGTAATATTGGAGTTCGGGCGATGTGGCAACAATGATATCATTGTCACCGTCCTCCTCGACATCGGCCACCAGGAACTGCGTCGCATTCACAGGCCCAGCCCGCCAGTCAACTTTGAGCGGTAGAACCAGATCAATGGGAAGTGATTCACTCATGCCCGCCGCGGTATCCGGACTGAATTGTGAGAAACACTCGGCCAAACCATCGGTCAGGTCACTTCTGGTAGTCACACAGATCATGTCCAGCACGCCATCCAAGTCGAAATCCGCCGGCGTACAAGCATGGGGTTGCTGCCCCGGATTGACCCGCATCCCCGCACAATAGCTGGCATCCTCGGTGCCCGGATGGAAGGCCACGTGATTGCTCCCAGTAACGGGGATGATGATATCAAGAATACCGTCCTTGATGCCCTCCCCAACGTCGCTGCCGGAACGCGCCACATCACCCAGCCAGACCTTGTCCGGCTCCTCCCCTACATAGACAACATAGCCGCACTCCGCCTGCTGAGGAGGCTGCACATAAAGAAAGGACACGGCTCCTGCGACCGAAGCCTGACCGAAGCCAACTTCGCCGGTGTACCAGGTGTCCGGGTCATCTTCCTCAAAGCAGAGCAGACCGGGGTGGGATTCACCATGCAGGCCAAAGTAGCCGGAGCTCGACTGGCCCCCCTTGTTGGGGACAAAGTGGAGGGACTTGGTGTTATCGGAGTAGAGCAACAGATCTTCCAGGCCGGGGGAGTTGGGGTCATCCCAGAGATCACTGTTGTCTGTTTCCAAGACGTTTGTCCCCCGCCGCAGCTCAGCGGGCTTGGCGATCCTCGTTGCCGCACCCCAACAGTAGAGGGTATCGAGACCGGCCCCGAAATTGAATTCCTCGTCCAGAGTTATGACGGTCAACAGCCCCACGGTCGGACGCACCACAACAACCTCGGGCGGCCCGAGATTGCCCCCTGCGCTGGTGTGGAACTGCCCGACATAGAGGTCGGAAATCCCACCTACCCCTTGAAACTTGTCGTGGATAACAAAGTGGTCGGGCTGGTCGGGGGCCATGGTCTTCGGGTCTTCCGGATCCGGATCCGGATAATCCCCGTCTTCCTCGGGGTGCGGAGCGACGGCACCGGTATGCAATAGGAGGGCCCCGGAGTCCACGTCATCGGCACCAACCGCAACCAGATCATCGAAGCCATCGCCATTGACGTCGTAGCGGTCCATGGTGCTGTACACTTCCTTGCTCAACTGATAGACCTCGGTGGGTTCTACGGGGAAGACACCAGTGGGCTCCCAGGATGACGTCGCCTTGTTTACATGCACATCCTGCAAGTAAACGTTCAGCGCGGTACCGACATCGTTGGGCACTAGCACCACGAGGTCAGTCGCAAAATCGCCGTTGACATCCCAGGCGTACCCATCAGTCACAACCAGTCCGGGAACAACCACCTCCGGCAAGCCGATATTTCCTTTGCCGTCGTTCATGGCGAAGGCCACACCCGCTGAGCCAAAGAGCACCAGGTCAGGATACTCGTCCGGCGCATACTTCTGGCCATGGAGAGTGGTGCCCAGATGCACCGGCCGGGTCTGCGCAACTTGTCCCAGTCCCTCTGAAACTTCCTCATCGAAGCAGGCCCGGGAGGGCATTTCGTAGTCAGGCAGACCGACCACGGTGACGTCGGGGACTAAGACCGTGCCTTCGTTGCCAATGCAATCTGCCACCTCCACCTGAAACTCGTACGTGCCGGTGTTGTTCTGGGCCACATCGAATTGCAACGGTGCGGCCGTGGGACACTTCTTGCCAGCGCCTTCGGGAGCAACAATGGGGATACTTCCCTCAAGGTTGACCAACGAGAACTGGATGCTCTCCAGATCAATGCCGGCCCCCTTGCCCTGTCCCGCCTGAGGATGCAAGTCCTCCAGACAATATGACACCGGCAAGAACTGCGCATATACCTCGCCAGCAACCGGTGACTTGAACGAACCCAGTAGCTGCGGGGGAGTGGTATCAACCATGACCGTGATGGTCCTGTTGGTCTTCAAGGGCAATTCGAGATTGCCTACGGAGTAGATAACGTCTGTCTCCACCTTCACGGTCAACTCATGAACCCCGTCGGTGTATTCCGTGCCGGTATCAATGGCATCTATTTGGAAGTAGAGGGGGTAGTAGTCCTCGTTGTCGTCGCCCTTGACCGTCGATTGCGCATCATCAATGACATTGACTTCACCGTCAAAGCCGGTGTGGAGCAACGATACCTTGGTGACGCCCTTAAAGCCCCCCTCCGGCTTGTTGAGAAGGTCCACGCCAACGAAGATGTCAAAGTCCTTCCTCGTCACCGCACACCAACCAGACGCCGGACAGGCGCAGGGAGGGTCTTTCACTTCCTTCACCGTGACCACCAGCTTGGGAATGGCCGGCACCACTATGTCCACAGTCTCGGGCACTACATCTTCAATCGTCTCAACCAGATCAACGACATCCGACCCGACATCACTACTCGGGGTAGTACTCGGGCAACCTGCCAGTCCGCAGACGACCATTAACGTCAGGAGGCCAACCAGGCGCTTTAGCATGCGGGCATCAACCATTTTGTCCTCGTCTCCAATTCGCCTCACGCGAACGCTCACGCACGCGCATCGACGGCAATTCTTTTGATATTGTCCCGTGGATCCTAAGCAACGTCAAGTTCACGGCACTTTTGCTTGTGTTTGGCGTTAGCCAGACTTAGCCTCTTGCACAAGGAGGTAACACCAATGAGCCCAAGAGTCCTTGCCATCCTAGTAGCCATCGTCCTGCTGGCCGTGTCGGTTGGCGGCGGTTACAAGTTGTTGGTGGCCCATGCTTTCATGCTCAACCGCTGGCAGAAGGCACTGCGCTTTGTTGCCGGATTCGCTGCCGGCATTGCCCTGTTCATGCTGGTGGGAGCCTTCTTCTACGTCCCGGCCGAAGCGCCGGCTGTCGAAGCTGCCGGGGAGACAATCTCAGATACTCCCCAGGTAGCCCCTGCCAAGAAAGTCGAGTTGGTCTGGCAAACCAGCTTCGCCGAGGCCCAGAAAACGGCCAAGGCCGAGAACAAGCCCCTGCTGGTGGACTGCTGGGCAAGCTGGTGCAAGCCCTGCAAGAAACTCTTCCATGACATCCTCAGTGCCGACGAATTGAGCGACACCATGAATCGCTTCGTCCTGGTCAAACTCGATACCATGGATGAGGTCAACGAGAGCTTCGTCGAGCAGTATGAAGTCGGCGACAACCTCCCCTGGATCGGCTTCTTCAAGGCAGATGGAACCTTCATCAAGGACCAGACGCTGTTCGGGGATGCGGCCGCCGGACCATTCTCCTCCACCAGCGCCTTTGGGGCAGTACTGAACAAGGTCGCACCGGGTGAAGAAGCCGGCGGACCGGCCCCCGGCTGGCTCACGGATCTGAAAGAGGGATTCCGGCTCTCCAAGGAGCAGGGGAGGCCACTATTGGTGGACGGCTGGGCCGTTTGGTGCACCAGCTGCCTGGAGCTCAAGCACAAGACCTTCGAGGACCCCAAAGTCACGGCAATCCTGGAAGACTGGATCAAAGTCGAAGTCGACATGGATGCCGAAGCAAACCAATGGGTATGGGACGCCTACGGGATCCGGGGATTGCCATGGGTGGTCCGCTTCGAACCCGGGGAAAGCGAGAAACCAAGTTGGATGCTGGCAGGGTTTGAACCTCCTGACCGCTTCGCAACGCGGTTGGAGTCCGGGGCCATGGAAGATGACTCTGTGGCAGGTTGGTTGGCAAGCAAGGGGCTCTTCCTGACCCTGCTGCTGGTCTTCCTGGCCGGCATCGCCGCCAGCCTCACGCCCTGCGCCTATCCATCTTACCTCCTGATCTTCGGGTTCTTCTCCGCCGGCGGCGAGAAGAAGTCCATGTGGTCCGGAGTCATCATCGCCGCTGTCATCGTCCTGGGAATGGCCGTCAGCTACTCCGCCGCGGGCGTCGCCGCGGCCCTGGGGGGCGGCGCGGTGGGCCGAATCATGAACAATCCCTACGTCATGGGGGCCATTGCTCTGCTCTTCATCGGCATCGGGGCCTCCAGCCTCGGCGTGCTGCCGCAGATGGAGTTCGCCGGCATCAAGCAAGCTCTGCACAGTAAGCAGAAGAGCAACCTCATCTGGGCCTTCATCTTCGGCCTCGTCATGGGTCTGGTGGTCGCCCCCTGCGTCGGCCCCATCCTGATTGGCATCCTGACCTACATCGCCGCGGCCGGAGACATCGGCCTGGGCATC
>ERZ890953.926-NODE-926-length-15729-cov-16.601378_pt1 | contig 15729 bp, 6 predicted proteins | sample MGYA00521264_ERZ890953 | MGnify/ENA primary metagenome ERZ890953 (study PRJEB32303, sample SAMEA104408629) | aquatic metagenome | biome: Brackish water; feature: Chemocline; material: water | place: Baltic Sea | collected 2014-10-26T21:54:00 | depth 200 m ...
TTCTTATATAAATACTATATTAGTGTGTAAACGGAAAATACAGGGAATAGAAGACTTTTAGATATCCTATTCCCTGTTTGTTAATTATTTAATAAAGAAATTCAAACTAATTTTTTCTACAACTCTAGTAGGTTCTAAAGTAACATTAACATGAAAAGTTTTAGTTTTCTTTTCATAATCAGTTGCTCCAACATCTACATTAAAGCTATAAAGACCTCTTCTTGATTGAATGTCATCTAAGAATGCTACAATTCCACCTGAAACCTGACCCCAAGTAATAGAATCATTTTGTTCAAAAATAAAATATCTACAATATTGTTCTAAAGCTCTCTTGCAATAAAGAACAAGTCTTACAATATTTAAATCTTGAAGAGCACTTGGTTTAGCTTGAGTAGTCAATTGTCCCCAGTTAGTATAACCTGGATTAAACTTAACAATTGGATTTAATTGTTTTAGATACATTTGGTCTCTTTGACCTAATCTTGGATTAAATCTAAGCTCTTTGATAGTGTCAATTGAAGCTCTATTAAAACCAGCCGCAGCAAACCAAATTTCAGCAACATTATCATTTCTTGGTAACAAGTATGACATATGATATACTGGAGATACCCAAATATCTTGACCAGTAAATGAATCATATACTTTATTATATTCCTCATATAATGAGCAGAAATAATTATTAAATGTATGAGTATTATTACGTGTAGCAAGAGAATTAGTAAATGAAGAATTATCTCCATTATCCATAATAGCCACACAATCACGTCTCGTTTGAACTAATGTTGATATGCTAGTTTTAACATCTGTTGGATAACCACAATCAAAAACAACAGAAAAATATACATTTTCTTGATCAAGTAGTTCATCTACTGAACTAACACCATCAATCTTGCTTGTTAATTGACCAAGATATCCTTGAGATAATATTTGTGTTGCAGTTACTGTATTTAAATCACCTTGAGTATCAATAAGACTTCCATCGCTACCTTTCTTTAATGGTACAGGATCTGATGATGTAAATGCAGATGAGATAGATGTAAAAGATTGTTTAATTGTATAAGTAATTTCACCAGAAGTATCAAATAATGCAACAGTACCAATCCAATCTTGAGCACCACCTAAGATTCTATCATTATAAATTTCTACTGTATCATCATCTGCTCCTAAAGCACCTAACCAACCTTGTAGTTTATTTCCTCTTTGATCTGTCAATTCAACACAATAATTAAATGGAAACGAAGTAGAAGACCATGATGTAAAATCTTGTTTATTATCAGTAAGTAAAGCAGATCCTGTATTTTCATCTATTGATACAGTACCAATATTTTTATCATATATTTTAATAGCTTTATTAAAACCTTCAGAAAAAATTTCATCTCCGTCAGTTGTCATTTCACATCTTAAAACATTTGAATAGTTATTAAGAATATATTGAATCCAAATTGAATCACCAGTACTATCTCTTACATTTGGATCAAATGAAACTTCAAAAGACTCAGTAATTACTTCACTACCATCAGTTTGTTTTTCATAAATATCTAGAATATAAATACCATCTAGAATTGGATTAGAATGTGCTGTTAATCTAACACCTAATGCGTTATAATATTCACCTCTACCTATTGGATAAAGAACACATAATGGAAAAACAGTACCAGCTGGAGCTAATTTAGTTCTAATCTCTTTGATAGTATTAATATCAGCAGATGGAATATAATCTAATGTGATAGTTGCAGCAGAGTCAGTTGGCGCTAAATTAACATCTATTTTGATATTAGAATATGAAGCATCATCAGGCATACATCTTATAAAAAATAATGATCCTGATTCTCCAAGATAATTGTATGCACAATACATACCTTGTCCATAACCCTTGCCGTACTCGGTAATATTAGGTTCACCAAATTCAGAGATTAATTCAGCTCTTCCTCCAATGAATTTTAAAACGTTGTCTTCACCCTTTTTAGTGATACCGCAAATTAAACCAATTGTACTTGGAACAGCTCCAACATAAGAGCTTAAATCAGTAATTGTAGTATATACACCTGGTGATATTGGACTTGCCATAATGTTTCCCTCCTATAACGGATTTTGATTAAAATGAATTTTTAAGTGTGTAATCTTTTAGCTCTACATGAAATTTAAAATCCTTTGGAGGTTTCTCTATTTTAACCTATAATTTAGTAATTTTTAAAACTTGTATTTAATTATTTTATTCTTAGCAGTATAAGTACCAGTAAAATACTAATTGTCTACTATCATCTTTTACAATACTAGGAAATGTAACTATACTAAAGATATTGAAATGGTCAGCAACTGTACCAACATTACTGTTTGATACAAATAAACCAGCTTCACTTAAATTATAACCATTTGCATGTTCTGTAGATAATGTTGTAGTAATTTTTAATATTAAATATTTGTCACTATTTAATGCATCTTGTTGAAATACTATTGAATCTAATGGTTGTTTATAATAATATCCTGATCTTAAATCAGAACATGATATGTCTGTAGCATGAATTGGAATTGGATTTGCTAATCCTGTCATAATATTTGTAGGAGTATTTGGATTTAATGGATCACCCACTGGTGCACCACCATTTCCAAGACCCAACCATGATATAAAATCACTTTGCATTGGATAAATGTTTGTATTTTTTAAATTACAAATTCTTGAAGCAATCCATTCTCTACCTACAAATAAAACTAAATTACTTTTTCCAACCATTTGTTTATTACCATCTTTATCAATAGAATAAACTTCAACATAACCTTCCGGTTTTCTTTCTTTAGTACTTGTATTATTAACAGAATCCTTTATACAAGTATCACCATAATTTTCATCTATGTTGACAACTATAGTTTCTGGTTCTTTAATGTTTATATCTTCCATTACGTAACTCCTTAAATGATCATTACGAATCTACCTTAGCTTTTTAATTTGTTCTTATTTTTGTATATGATTAGTATTCTAGCGAGAAAAATGTGGGACTCAGCAATTAAGTTGAGTCCCACATAGTCCATCTTTATTTTTTTTGTTTATTTTTTTATGCTTGTAAATTAGTACCACAATCACTACAAAACTTTGTTCCATATCTTGATTTAGTTCCACAAGTAGGACATTCTAATTTTGTTGAAACAAATATTGGAGTTCTGATAGGTTCATCTTTACTATCCATACCTTTTAATTGAATAATAATTGTTCCATGATCTTCAATAGTACCAACATATGTTGAATTAAAATCTTGTTTCAATTCTGATCCAGGAACTGTTATACCTTCATCTACTTGAGGAACAACACTTGGACTAAGACTATCCATAGTAACTGAACTTGAAATATTAGCTTGTGCCATTGGTTCAGATTGTCCTGTTATTCCTTTAGAAGAACTTTCATTTAATACACCACCATACACATCAGTATGATGATAAAAAGATCTATATACTGTTGGATAAGTATAGGTTGTTGTATATGATGATAATATCTCTCTTTCAAATCCAAACTTAATACGGATCAATCCATCATCAATTTTATCACCACGATGATCTTGTATTTTTTTTGTTTTTTGAATGAATTTAAAAGCATTTTTAACAACACTGTTAATCATAACACCTTTTAATTCAGTCTCTTCATTAGCATTAATTACAAGACGTCTTCCATCCAACACATCATTTCCATCAATAGAAATTTCAGCGACAGCTCTTCTGTTATCAAGATTTTTTAAAAGGATAGAATACTCTGCTCCAAAAGGAAGGATGACTTCATTCTCATTGTTTACTTCTCTAAGAATTTTACCATTACATTTGATTACTACTACGAACTTTTTACTATATACCATAATATCTCCTAAGCATACAGACTAGATGCTTTATATTTAAAGTCTGTGGATTAGATGGACTATTTATAATATGTTCTTATGCAATAGTTAAATCAGCAATAGTAACACTAATAGTTGAAGAAGTACTTGTTAATCCCTCAGATAAACCAATATCTAATGATGTATCAAATACAGATGTACTAGAAGCAGATGAGCTATTTAATATTTCAATATCTCCAGAAACTAAATCAGAAATACTAAGACTATCTATACTAACCACTCCTGTTAATTCTTCATTATCACCAGTATCTAAACTAGCATCACAGCTAGTAGTTGTATTAATTAACCCTGTTAATTCTTCATTATCACCAGTATCTAAACTAGCATCACAATTAGTAGTTGTATTAGAAACACTTGCAAAACTAACATCTAAACTAGCATCACAGCTAGTAGTTGTATTAGATGTTCCTGTTAATTCTTCATTATCACCAGTATCTAAACTAGCATCACAATTAGTAGTTGTATTAGAAACACCTGATAATTCTTCATTATCTCCTACAATTAAAGTTGCATCTGCAATAGAAATTGAGAATGTTGAGTTAGATAAAAGCTCAACAATACCTCCAGTTAAAACAGAATCAATTTCAGTAAAAGATCTATAAATAGCAGAATAATCTCCATCAATTAGTATAGATTCAGTATTACTACTTATATTACAAGTTGTTTATAATTCTTCAATAGTTCCTATTACTAAGTTAGCATTAACATTACTATTTACATTAATAGTACTAGATAGAACATCAAAGTATAATTCTCCAGAATTTACAACAGTATTGATGTGAGATGCACCTGTATAAACTCCAATAGTAATTGATTGAGGATCAAGTTCATTAACTGCAGAATGTTCATCAACAAATCCATCAAATATTAATGTACTATTTGGAATTGGTTGACCATATGTAACATTACTAATAATATCAGTACTTAAATAAACTTTAATTTTTTGAATACCTTTATCAGTATCATTACCGCTAGCATGATAATTATAGAACAACATTTCATCAAAAGAAACTCCATTTCCAACATTACAAATTATTCTTTGGTTTGTAATTCGATTATTATCAGACATCCAGTTTTGAACATTGCCTGTTAAAGGACTTAATCCATAGAATAATCTCCAAGCATAATATGATCCAGATGGAAGAGTTGAAGTTGCATAAGCTGTATAATCAGTTCCTGGTACACCTATATTAACTGGGATACCAAGTTTTGAAAATCTTATTCCCATTAATGCTAAATTAGATAAGTCACCATAATTATTAGCTATATCTATTATAACACTTCTAGTATTATAAACTGTACTAACAACTAATAATTCCGATGAAATTAATTGACTGCTAACAACAGAATTTCCATTTAAAATCTCTGATAATCCAGTTGCTAATATAGCAGAATTAGTTTGGTTTGAACTAACAACTACAGTACTACTTATTTGAATTTCACCTCTAATTAAACTAGAAACTATTTCAACAGAAACATTAACTGTAGACGATAATGATTCTTCAATTCCTATAGTTAATTCTGTATTATAAACACTGGTATAAGCTTCAACAACAGAACTTAATATTTCAGTGAATGTTCCATCAAAAATCGTGGCGTCAATTTGAGAATTAATTAATGTTGTAGCAGATAAATCTTCAGATATACCAATAGTTAAATCAACAACTACTAAACTATTAACATGAGAATTAGATTCTAATACTTCAATATGTCCAATTACTAATTCAGAATTATATACATTGGATTCACATAATACATGTGCATTCATCCATTCTATTATCCTACCAGTATAATTAACTACATCTAAGTTTGCTAATGTATCAAAAATACCACCTGTATCAAATCCTACTGGATAACCACCAACTGTTGATGTAATTGAACATATAGATGCACTTGATACATCTATAATAAATTCATCTCTAATTATAAAACTGTCATTAAAATTTTGACTAATTTGACTAATTGGTTGATCAGAAATAGGTATAGTATCGATAGGAATTGGATTAGTCGATATCTCCATTTTATCATACCATTGTTTGCTATAAATAGTATCAAAATTAGCACCAGTATCAAAATTTCTATCAAAGATTAAATTAGTTCCAACTCTATCATGGAATGAATTGAATATAGTAAATTCTATATAATCACACATTCCGCCTTCAGGATGATTCTTAATTAATTCCATTAAACATTTTTGTAAATATGGAAGTATGTCATAATATCCACCACTGTCATAACTAAAGTTTATATATTCTTTAGGAACATCGTATTGTCTAGCTTTTTCAAGTAACCATTCTATATTACAAAGATTTGGATTACCACCCTTTGATAGATAATCAGATTCGTCACAATTCTCTGGTGGATTAACTATACCAAGAGGATGTTCAACAGGATCAACATCCCAAGAATCATATACTGATTCTAAATCACATAATCCTTTTCCAAGTAAAGAATCTGGTTCTGTTGGAGGATTTGGTTGTAGTGGAGGCACATCAAATGTTTTACCGAAGTCCCATTTCCATTCATCCAACATTTCTTCTACAGTTTTTAAATCATCCTCAAGTTCTGATAAACTAATTGCTTGGCAATATCCACCAGGAGGTCTTATATGATTATGAATATTAGTTTGTATTCCAGTTTCTACATCTTCATCAAGAATTATAGATTCCATCAATGGATTTTTTAATGAATAAGCTGTATCCATATAAGCTAATCTAGCTCGATATGGTTTAAAGAAATTAATTATTTTAGACAATTCTTCTCTAAAACTTAATCCAAGCATTGTAATTACTAAACTTGGAGATTTAGAATCAATATTTTTTCTTATCCAATAATCAAGAGTTCCAATCAAATATGTTATTAGATAATTTTCATCTCCAATTGCAAACCATGAATCAATGACCGCTTTAAAATTAGGATTTAATGTTGTTAATAAAGGTCCAGCGGCATTGATTGAATTTAGAAAGTTTTGAGATAGAGGTCTTGTCCAATCAGTTAATACTTGTTCTATTCTAGTTTCTCTATCTAATTTAGATATTGGTCTTGTAATTAAATCTTCATATATAGAAGTTATTTCTGATAGGTTATATGCTATAGGAGGATCACCAAGATAATCTATTGTACCATTATAACAACTATAGTTTGTAAAAGTTGTGGAAGAACCATAACCAAACATTTTTTCAAACGCATAAATTGTTCCAACATAAATATGTAATATTGGCAGAATTAAACCAAGATTTTTAACAGGAACGTTATATGGAAGTTCATTACCTAACATAACCCTATCATATTGATCTTTTACAATTCTAAAAAGAATAGATAATGATATATTAATATTATATAAAGAAAATATAGAACTTAGAGAAAAATAAGGAGTCTTTGATGGTAAATTAATATTATTGGTTAGTAATAAATTTTCTATTTGAGCTTCTGTTTGAAACCAATGAGGATCATTGCCTACGATTCTGTTAAAAGGAACATCTGTCTCTAATAATATTGTACTACCGGTTGCTGCTAATCTAACAGATTCTCCTCTAAAAATAAGAGTTCCATATTCGTCTTTCTGTAACCAATATTCAATTAAATCGGTATCAGAAAAACCATAGTAATCTAAAACATCAACTAAAGTTTCTGGAGTTCCTTTTTTCTTATAGAAGCTTACTAAGTCTAAAAAGAAATTAGATTTAGCTGTTAACGGAACTAATTCTAACCCAATAGGAAAACCAAAACTTTTAAATAATTCACTAAGATGATTATTAGGAAGCTGATGTACATCAGACACATATTTTTGAGTAGTTGCAATTGTTTTATGAGAAGAATATAAATCAATAAACATCTCTCTTAATCTTCTATAATCTTCTGTATTAAATGAAGGTTGATCTAAAATTTGCTCAAAAAATGTGATAGTTCGTTCTTTTTCTGATGTCGCTAAAGTGGTAGTTAAATCACTAAGATCAGGATCTGTAGTCCCGTCTTTTAGATACTTCATTATTCTCCAAAGATCATCAATTGTAAACACTATCGAACTCCTTTTATTGGTTAACTCTATTTATATTATGTTCCTTTTTTTGATACATGTTCAAAGATGCTTTGAGTTAGATAAGTTTCATAACATGTTTCTAATGAATTAACACGAGTTGTGAAAATAGCTTCGTTGTCGTATTTTGAATAGTCTCCTGTTAATTTAAGCTCTAAGTATATATAAATCATCTTAGCTAACGCAGTATCTAAATTATCATATTCTATTCCAACCAATGTAGCATTTTGTGGTTCTAATCTATATACCAATAATCTATCCATCATTACTATATCATGTGATTGAATATCATATACATTAATAGTATAAACTTCTGGATCATCACCATCTGCTATATAATAATGAGCAGTGTCTGGATTTAACATCATACGAGTTCTAATAGCATCTGGCCATGATGATTTATCATAAATCTCTCTGTACAAATATCTATAATGATTATTTTCAAAATTATCATTAAATAATAACTCTACAAATGACCCAGTATATTCATTGTTTGCTGATGGAAATTGTATTTGATGTTTGTTTAATGTTTTATGATTTACAACGAAATGATCGTACCAATATTGTAAATCAGCAGTAATTCTTCTTACATATCTATCAATAGTATCTATATCTAATTCTGTTTTTGTTCCAACCACAGAAATACATTCAATAGAAGAATCTACATATTCATTAATAACACCCAATGTTAATTCAGTAGCGACAACTATTTGAATTACTGATCTTGCATTAAGTATTTCATCTTCACCCAAGTACATAGGATCAATAGTACAAACAGTTCCAAGTACAATTGAACTTGATAATGAGTTATCAAGATGACCCATATGGATATCAGCAGTAGCTAATGATTGAACAACTACATTTGATTTATGTTCAATTTCTAACCATAGTGTGTCAGAATTAGATTCAACCCAAGGAGATGTCGTAGCTGATAATACTTCTACTAAACCAATAATTAAATCAGATGTTGTAACAGTTTGAACTATATTTAATGAACTTGTTAATGGATTAGCTACACCTAAGTTTAAGAATGTATCTATTCTTGAATTAACATGAATTGTACTTGATAAAGATTCAAGAGCACCACCTAATTCTAAATCATACATATTGATGCTAAATATAACTGACCCTGATAGATGTTCTGCATATCCAACATCTAAACTAGCTACAGCATTAGTTCCTAAAGAAATAGAACTTAATAAAGGTTCATGGTTACCTACAATATATTCAGCATTCACAGACGATCTAATAGAAATATTTGCTGATAGAGATTCTTGTGAACCAACAACTATATCAGATACAGGTATAATAGAGTTATATACAGTAGATGCATTAAGAGCAATACCTATATATAGTTCATCACTTAAACCTATCAAACAGGTCGAAACACTCGTTGAGGATAGTATTTCAGTGATTCCTATTAGTATATGACCACTCGAACTAGTAACAATAGTGCCTGTCGCTGAAAGATCTGAATCAATACCAGTAGTAAGTTCAGCATCTGTTATTGAAATTGAGAATATAGAACTTGATAATAATTCTGCTAAACCTATAAGTATTTGTATTGATCCAGTTATAGTTTCAATAACTACTGTGGACGTTAATTCTTCTACAATACCTTTTCTTAGATATGGTGTTATAATTAATGATTTAGCATTTGATTGACTGAATAAAGCAGTAGCATCTCCAATAAATAGATCAGCGTTACCAACTATACTTTTAGCATGAACATCTGAACGAATGATGTATTCAGCACCAGTATAAATGAAACCATCAACATTACATTCAATAAAACCACCAGCAGTCAAGATTTCTATCACACCAAATGTTAATTCAGCATTAGAAACAATAGATTCAATAACAGATGTATGTTCAAGATTTGTAACACCACCAATACTTAAATCAACATCTACATTAGATTGAATTGTTGATATACCCTTCATAGAGTATATAACTTCTAATAATACTTCAACATTAATGCTGATTATATTTTCACCATAGAAATCAATAGCACCAATAATTAAATCAGAGTTGGAAACAACTGACACCACATGAGCATTACCACTTTCAAAATGTTCAGCAACACCTAACGTCAGAACTGCCCAACATTCAACTTCTGATTCTGATAGACCTCTAAAGTTAGAGTTTATTAAAATGGCAGTTGTTGATGATACTACATTGATTGCAGATGACATTGGTGTAGCAACACCAACTATTATTTCATAACCAGTAACCAAAGAACTTGTACTTGCATGACCAGTCATTCCTGTTTCAGCACCAAAAACTAAGAAAGCATCTGCTACATTAGATGTAATAATAACATTACCACCATTATTATTTACAAGATCTAAAGCTGTTACATTTACAACTGCATCTGCTTTAGAAGATAACTCTATAGCAACACCCACAAGTAATTCAACATTAATATTAGATACAATATTTGTTGTTGATGTTAATACTTCATCCACACCAAATGTTAACTCAACATTTGAAACTGTAACCTTTACTTCTGCCACACCAGAATACAATCCTGTTGTTAATCTTATAATAGCAACTTCACTATCAGCAAATACATTAGAGCTTAACCAGTTCATGTTGATTGGAGCTAAAGCATCTACTATTATTTCAACAACAGAAGTTGATTCTAATATTTCTATAACACCAAGATCTAATTCAGATGTTGTATCACTTATACCTATAATAGTACTACTAAGAAGCTCAACAATACCTGGAACTATATTTCCAGTAAAAATAGATTCAATTGAACAAGTTGATGTTAATTCCCTATAAACAAACATACTAGTATCATAAATATTTGTAACTATATCAATTGAGCTAGATGCCCAAATGATTGGAGCTATTAAGTATGCATCATCAACAGTTGTTTGAATAGAAAATGTAGCAGAAACTAATTCTACTAAACCAAATACTATTTCAATATCATTAACAATACCTACAATATTAACAGTTGATTCTAATACTTCAATAATTCCAAGATCTAATGTAGCAACATATAACTCTGTTGTTATTAAAATAGTAGATGTAATATCAGTAACATCACCAGTTAACATTTGAGCATTTTCAACAAAACTATCAACAATACAAGTTGATGATAACTCTTCTGGGTCTCCAGTTACTATATATGTTGCATCAACATTTGTTGTAGCAATTACTGTACTTATTAATCCAGTTGGTTTATCAAAGTCAGCATTAACTATAGAAGCAATTGTAATTGTTGATGAAAGCATTTCATGGACACCAATTAACAGTACTTGTTCTATATAAGATTGACAATGAATAATTGCAGTTAATGTTTCTGGAGTACCATAGATTATAGTGTTATCAATGTATGAATTTATACCAATTGTACCTGTAAGAATAATTTCACTAACAAATAATTCATAACCACTAGGTTCAACTACAGATTGTACATTAATAGTTGATTCTAATATTTCTAAATCTCCTGGTATTTGTAGGAATCCTTTAGTTTTTGTTGTACTTTTAGTAGTAGCTTTTACTAATTCAATAATACCAAGAGTTAATTCTGAATCCAAAGCGCTAGCAGTTGAAGATATAGAAGAAGCAAGCAATTCAACAAGCCCTATAGTTAATGTACTAGTTACAATAGATATTAAATCATAATTATTATAAAAATTGTTCCATCTAACATCTTCTGTATCTTTAAATATAACAACGATCGGAATAATTCTTGTATGAGATAATTCCTCAACCACACCAAATGATATTTCAGTATTATACACATTACTTACAATTGAAACAGTAGATTCAAGTATTTCGCTTTCACCATATTCCATAAAACTTCCTGTTATAGAAATTGAAGAAATAGTTGAAGCTACTAACTCAACAATACCGAAATCTAATTCTGATACAATATTACTATAAACATAAGTTGTTCCAGTTAAAATCTCAGTATCTGTTTTTATTAAAGCATTTGTATATGATTGAATATTGATAGTTGATTCTAATTCTTCTAGAGCTCCTGGCATATACAAATAAGTAGCTCTTGCAAAAACTTTAGCTCTTGCTGTAGCAGTCATAGGTACTGGACCACCAATAACTAAATCAATAGTATTTTCAACAACACTTTGAATAAGTATAGAATATGATAGAGTTTCATCACCACCAAGATTTAATACATCATCAACAGTTGGTTGACAATGACAAGTAGCACTAAGAATCTCACCAATACCTAATGTTAATTCAGCAGGTGGAAAACTTAATGTAGATGCATTTACTGAAGATAATAATTCATCAACACCAATAATCAACGGACCATCATTAGTATAACTTTGTATTAATATTGAACTTGATAATGGTTCATCTACACCAAATGAAATCTCAGCGTCAGTTATTGTAATAGAGAAGTTTGTTGATGCTAATAATTCTGATACACCAAGAACTAAATTTCCAACCCCAACATAACTAGTAATCAATATAGATGATGATATTGGAGTATCAAGACCCATTGTTAATTCTGCTGTTGTTACTGATTGAATTAACTGTGAATAAGATAATGATTCATCCGCACCAAATGAAATATCAGCATCAACAATAGTAATAGAGAAATTAGATGTTGCTAACAACTCTAATGTACCTATAGTTAATAAAGAAACATTATTACTTTCAATATTAATAGTAGCAGATAATGGAGTATCAGCACCCATTGTAATATCAGCACTAACTAATGATTGAATTAAATTCGTTACTACTAGAGGTTCATCCACACCTAATGTTAATTCACCAGGAAGATTAGATTGTGTAGTAGATGATGCAGCAACAACTTCTAAAATTCCTAATCCTAAATTAGCAGTAATAATTGATTGAACATATGGAAATGATGTTAATAATTCCATAGAACCAATAGTAAGATTAGGAAGACTAACACTTGTATTAACATCAATATTCTTTGATAATTGCTCTATAATTCCTAAATATACATCTGTTGTTATAGAAGTAGTTATATTTAGAGTTGAAGTTAATTGAGCAGCTTCACCAAGATTTATAAATGCTTCAACTTTACTAACAACAACACACCCTGTTGACAATGGTTCATCAATACCAACATACATTGTAAGAGTAACGTCAGATGTTGTAGCCACAGTTGATGCTAAAAGTTCTATAACTCCTATAACAATATCAGTATCTACTACACTAACAATATTGATTGTAGATGATAATTCTTCATCAATACCTAAAGTTAATACCCCAGTAATAGTACCGCCTTCTATTGTAGCATTAGCAGTTCCAGATAATGGTTCATCTACTCCAAGTGTTAGATCTGAATCAGCAACTGATTGTGATATAGCAGTTACAGCAAGTATTTCGATTTTACCTGTAGTTAATAAAGCGCTACTTGTTGAACTTCCTAAGAAATAATATGTTGATGATAATGGTTCAACAATACCAAGAATTAAATTAGATTCATAAACTTTAGAAATAATAGGTGAAGTATATTCTAATATCTCAATATGACCAATAGTTAATGAACTATAGGTTCCACCTTTTCTAATAAAACTTACTACATTAACTTTTGATGTAAGATTCTCAACATCACCTTGAATTATAAAACCACTTGTTGAAGATTCTATAGAGATAGATGATGATAATGGTTCTATTACACCCATTGTTAATTCAGATTCAGTAATAGAGACACTAAATGTTGTTGAAGCTAATATTTCTAATTCACCTGTTATTAAAAGACCACTTGATGCTGAACTAACAATAGTTGAAGTTGATAATAATATCTCTGTTATACCAATAGTTAATTCTGACAATATATCACTAACAACATTTATTGTACTAGATAATTCTTCTGACAAACCAGTAGTTAATACAGATGTTACTAATGATTGAATCAATGTTGATGAATTTAAAAGTTCGTCAATACCAAGGTCTAATTCTGATGATACTAAACTTACAATATTAGTTGTAACACTCAATTTCTCAGTTACACCAAGAGTTAATATAGAAATAGAACTGGATTGAATTAATACATTCCCTGTTAATATATTAACCTCACCTAATTCTAAATCAGCATCTACAACACTCACAGTAAATAAAGAAGTAGATAAAACTTCAACAATACCAGTTGTTAATAAAGAATTTGATGTAGTACTAATAACTGCTTGAGTAGAGCTTAAATCTTCACTACCTCCAGTAATCAATACAGCATATATATTAGATTGAGCTGAAGCAGAACCTGTTTGAATTTCAGATCCACCAATTAAAATATCTGAATCAGTAATAGAGATTGAAAATACAGTACTCGCTAATAGTTCAACCTGTCCTATTAATAAAAGAGATGTTTGAGAAACTTCACAGTTAATAGTTGTTGATAATGATTCTGTAGTTCCCATTAATAAGAATGCACTGCATGCTACATCTAAATTATCTGTTGCAGATAGAGATTCTATATGACCAATAGTTAATTCTGAATCATAAGCGACAGATGTAGTTGATACTGATGAAGCAAGTAATTCAACTGCACCAATAGTTAAGTAACCAGAAATATTTGTTTTTGTAATATTAGTATTAGATAATTCTTCTGTAATACCTAAACTTAATGTTGAATTATTAACATTTGATATTGCGTGAATAGTTCTAGTTAATAATTCTACATGTCCAATTGTAAGAACACTCCAAGTTGATCCACCCCTTCTTATAAAACTAGTGATATGTATTGTTGCTGATAAAGGTTCTGTTGTACCCATTGTTAAGAATGCACTTGTAGAAGACTCTACTAAAGATGTTGATTTTAATATTTCAATTCCACCACCAATATCAAGTGTTGAATCTAATACAACAGATGTTATAGGACTTGCACTACCAAGAATTTCAATAACACCCATTGAAAATGTATTGTTAACCAGCGAAATTATTGTTATACTTGAGCTTAATGATTCTGGTTGACCTAAGTCTAATGATGGTGCTGATACCAATGAATTAACCAAATAACTAGCAGATAATTCTTCATCGATACCAATAATTAATTCTGGAATTGTTGTTGTACTATAAGTTATAAATGATGAACTTAGTAATTCGCTTATACCTGTAGTTATCAATGCATCAGTAGACATTATAACATTAGAAGTTGATGATAGAGATTCTACAATACCAAATGATAAAGAACCTTTAACATCTGTTCTAACACTACAGTCACTAAATATAACTTCCTCAGTTCCTAAAATTATAAATCCAGATACAACATCTTCAAAAATAGTTGAGCTTGATAATAATTCTACAACACCAGTTACTAATGGAGGATTAGAAACTACACTAACTATACTAACATTGTGACTTGTAATAAGTTCTATACTACCAATATCAAAAATTGCATCAATACTAGATGTAGTTGCAATTGTACTAGCAAGAAGCTCAACAACACCAAAACTTAAATTAGCAACTATACTAACTATACTATCACTTGTTGAAGAAACACCTTCTGCTACACCTAAATTTATAAATGAATCAACAGTTGTACCTATAATAACACCAGATGAAATCTCTTCCACAAGACCCATTGTTAATTCTATATTATCACTAACAGAAGTTGTAGGTATTGTAGACGCTAGAATCTCTACAACACCAAATGATAATAAGACTTGAACATTTGATATAGTGTTTGATGTACCAGCTAATACTTCAGTTGATCCTAATGTTAATCCAGAACCAATATCTGTTTCAACATTAGAAACAACCATGTAAGAATCATAAGTACTATGCCAAAGCACATCTATAGTATTCTTAAATATTACATCACTCATAAATATTATTTCCTTATAAAATTATTTATTA
>ERZ890953.928-NODE-928-length-15712-cov-5.794469_pt1 | contig 15712 bp, 10 predicted proteins | sample MGYA00521264_ERZ890953 | MGnify/ENA primary metagenome ERZ890953 (study PRJEB32303, sample SAMEA104408629) | aquatic metagenome | biome: Brackish water; feature: Chemocline; material: water | place: Baltic Sea | collected 2014-10-26T21:54:00 | depth 200 m ...
TTCGCGCCCGATCAGAAAAACACATTCTTCGACTGTATCCAGTATCTGCTTGAAAAAAATGCGCAGGCTGACATTGTGCTCAAGTTCCTCGGCTGCGGTTTTTATTTCCATCCGCAGACCAGGGGCGACACGCTGCAGGGCAAGCAGTAACAACACTTCAATGAGCAGATAAGCTAACACCCCCAGTAAAAGAATTTTTTTCTCGGCGCTATCAAACTCGCTCAGGCGCTGGGTCACATCCTGCCAGACGACTATGCTGCCAATCCCGGCTCTGTCGGGCTGAAAGCGACTGAAGTAATCCTGCAACGGGAAGAAGCTGGCAACGAATGTACGCCCATCGCGATGCATGAATTGCAGTGCGCCCGATGTATCGAATAGACCACGACCGTTGCGCTGAGCAAACTCCAGTACGACCTCCGGCAACCGTGCACTGCTCGCATGCACCAGACAGCCACAAGGCGTCGACTCAAGCGCTTCATCACTGACCAGATCAGGGTCCATGATGCGCTGCATGAAACCACGGTTTAACAGTACCGTAATGTCATGCCCTGAAACCCGTCCGATCTGGTTCACCATGGTCTGATAAGACAAACCTGTTTCCAGCGTACCGATGAACTGCTTCTCCTCAGAAACATTCGAAAACACCGGGGTCACGGCGCGTATACCGACGAACGTGGGGCCGATCTCAAATCCGCTACGCGATTTCAGGTCCTTGACGACATCGTGGATCATATGGCGGGTATCCTGAAGTTTGTCACCGAAGCGCTGCGGGTACTGCATTCGCAGAAAGCTGTGCGGTTCTCTCCCGAGATGAAAATGCAGGTGATGGAAATACGCATCCGGAAAATCGAAACGCCAGCGCGGCTCCAGTAGTTGGAACAACCGCCGACGCAGTTGCGTAACCCTACCAGACGCATCATCAAGGTCATTGTTGACCAACTCAGTCGCTTCCGAAAGTATCGATTGCACCGATGGATCGAGGGCTATTAATCGCGACTCCTGCAACAGCTCAAGCTCGACACTACGCTGCATAGCGTAAAAGGTCTCCGAGTAGATCCTGGCCTCGTACTCAAAATCGCGCTCCATTTCTGATTTCGAAACCAGATAGCCTCCAGACATGAAAATCGCGATCACTGCGGCGACCAACACACTGATTACGATAAACATCCGGCTGCTGGATAGCTTCAGACTCAGACTCACCGCACGGTTCCCCTCGATGCTGATTGCGGGTCAGATGACAATAAACCGCGACACCTGGATGGAACGGAGTAATGAACAGGGTGATAGCCCGTCATCGACTGCATGAACAGGCATGCGGCAGCATTTTCAGTCGGAGTAATATTGACCGAAAAGACCGCATCCGGGGCAACCGTTGACTCCCCAACACGCGAGACAAATCCCAACGTCGGCAATTGATTCCTCCTCGATAATTAACTTGTGATGATTTATTTTGCCCGGTTTAGCAGACTGGCCATGCCCGACCGGGAGCCCAGCGACTGACCAGCGTACGCTTATGACCAGACACCCGTTGACCACAGCAGCGGACGCCCCGTTCAAACTGAATAAAGCAAAAATCTCGCCAACATGATTCTGACAACCCGAACATCCGAAACCACGACCGCGCGCGCAATCCCGATGATGCGGCATGAAAAAAAGCAACAGGATGTTTGCGCCATCTCCCGGCACAACATGACACGCAATATCAGTCGCAATTTGCAACGCAATGAGCACTCGACCACGTCTTCAACGCTGGATTAAATCCCACTCATTAAGACTCGGAAAGACTCGTTTTATCGCGCGAATCAACAGGATCCGCCCGGCGAATAGCCCTCACAACGCGGCAACGCACAATCGGCACAAAAGTTGCTGAGTGACTGGAGAGCTAATTCTTTTGACGACCATCAGGCGGTGCCTGAACACTAGACACGACCCTTGAACAATGAATATCGACTCCGATACCCAAACAATCGCTGCCCGGAAGGCCTGCCATGTTAATCCCTAACCCGACACAGCCCACTCTGCGCGTGGCGATCTGCGACCCGCAGCCGATCTTCAGGATTGGGCTGGAAAAAATATTCAGACGTCACGCTGGCGTGTGTATCGCGCACTCCTGCGATTATGTAAGCGAATTGCTGGCCACCCATACTGAACCCGATTTCGACATACTGGTCACCGACCTGACGTCACATGATCCGAACGTGATACGACAGCTGGAAGACCTCCAGCACCGGCAACCCAACATACGGGTGATGGCTTTCACAACCGAACATCTGCTTCCAGTCATTCTTGAGCAGACCGCCTCGATCATCCAATGCTTCCAGGAAAAACTCTCTTCAGCCGACGAACTGCTATCGAGTCTCATCGCATTAGGTGCAGGTAATCCAACCGTTTCAAACAATCTTGTAACCGCGTTCTTCAAACAGCGGTCGACTCCAATGCCGGGGCCACTGCAATCGCCAGTGCAATCACTGAGTCAACGCCAGTTGCAGGTATTGAAGATGATCGCCCATGGCCGGACCAACAGAGAAATTGCCGGTCATCTCGACATACCCGAGCGCACTGTTAAACACCATGTCAGCACGATTTTTCAGCGACTACAGGTCAAGAATCGTACGCAGGCGGCAAGAATGTGGAGCATGAAAGCGTCCAAGCGGCCTCACTACTGCACGCAGATTTGTGCCGTCCCGTGAAGCGTTGTATGCCACGAGCCAATAGAAACCTGATTTCCATTCAAAACGAAAATATTGAGCAGCAATCAATGACACCCGAAATCAACCGCAAAATTGCAGTCCGTAAATTCTTCGCGATTCCTGTGACGATCACTGTCGGTACAGCTGGCGCAATCTATGCCGCTTACATGGCCTTACTTAGCCTGGATCTGGGCAACGCATACAACGACTCGTCTGTATTGACAGACTACTGGCTGGCCACGGTCATCGGCGTTACCGTGAGCACTTTTCTGGCATACACCTTCAAGGAAATGTTGAAGATTCGCGGCCATTTTCGACTCGATTATATACTGACAGCCATGGCCTACGTGACCCTGGCCACCTCGACGATTTCCTTCGCCGCAAGCAGCATATTTTTCTACCCCATCCATAGTCACGATACGCGGGCTCGCAGCACCTATTTCGAACAAGACTATCGCCATGCCAGGCACCTGAAGACCGCTGACGACTGGTCTGATTATCGTGCCGGTAGCGACTACCTGACCGCCCCGATATACCCGATATACCCGATATACTAGCCGCGACAACTCGCCGACAATCCCCGCTAACAAGCACATCATCATGTACCACCGGCTTCACGCCGGTGGCTCGCATAGGCTACTTCAAGACCCGATACGATCAACCGCTATCGCGCTCAGGAACATCGGCGTGGTTGCCTCAACTCAGGTGGGTTCGGCGGAAGCCACACACAAACAGCTCTGCCCGCGCTTGTTATAGATCTGAATTGGTCGAGCGGCCACAAATGGGGTAACAGCACCACTCGATAACGCTACGCAGGCAAGTCGGGCCATGACCAACGATTCAACCCAAAAGATTTTTGCTCGCATAATGCAACACTATCCTCGTCGCAATTTGCGACAGGCAGTCATTAGGTTTGCACGACAGTACCTATGTGATCGCATTGCAGCTGAGCAGAAAAACGGAGGCCAGATAAAAAATGCGCCTCGAAAGGCGCTTAAACAACAAGTACAAATTACCTTTGTACTTACAGCAGCCGAGCAAGGAGCACCGCTCAATGTTGCTCCCAACCGATTGCGGGACCGACAACCGTTTGCAGTTTTTGCGACTACGGGGGTGTCGCTCATCGGCACGATGAAGAAGCCGAACCGGTTGCCACGCGGGGCTTCACTTCCCGCATGATTTATAATGAGCAAGTAAGGTGCCAACTATGACGACTGGCGATCATCACCTTAATCCAACCTCTGCAGCACAGAAATGCATTGCGCTTGAGTCGGCAACTAGCCCGAATGTTGCATCAAGCCGCTAGAAATCTTTAGTAAACATATGATTTCGATGGGAATACTGAAATATTAGCCGGTAACGAAATGATCCCGGTGAATCGCTATGCCGGCGCTTGCACGCCTAGCGCGTCCGATAGCACGACTTTTCACTCAAACCGTAGCTATGGCTACGCTTTTCGCTCCAAAGCCGCACTCTCGAACACGCCAGACGCACCATCATCCGGCATCTTCATGCAACATCCGGGCTAGGACGCTTATTTGATCAAACTAACATTGTGCGGGGCGATCCGGCGCAGCGGCTCGCTATGAATTCGCTCAAGAAAATTTACCGATAGCGCGGTGTGCTGCGGGTTCTTGCGTATAATCCATTCAGCCTGATGTTCGAGCATCGTTAGCAACGCCTGATGCAGCGACAAGCGAAATTCATAAAAGGCACTGAGCTGAGCCAGCGTTTCCACATCGGCTTTTAGATTCTTGGCAACGATGCTCGACGCTTGCGCAGGATGCTCTTGTATGAAACGTGAAGCGCGCAACAGCGCTCTGAGCACTCGAATAACAGCCTCGGGATTTTCCTCGACATAATCCCGCCGCGACAGCAGCATAAAATATGGCGCATATAAATCGTCCAGACCAAAGGCCTGCGCATTATCGGCAAACTGCTGGCGCGCCTTTGTCATCTGCGGATTCCAGGTAGCCACCGCATCCAGCGTGCCCGATTGCAGACCTTCGAGCATTGCACCCGGCGCGGTGTGCACCAGTTCGATGTCATCCGCCGACAGCCTGTTCCGGGCCAGCATAACATCGAGAAAGTATTCGCCGTTTGAACCCATTGTGACACCAAGACGCTTACCTACCAGGTCAGAAACCGACGCCACCCCACTGTCGCTTCGAGCCACAACGGCAAGATGGCGGCGCGCATGGATGGTGGTCGCCAGCGCGACCAGATCCTGACCGGCCAGCACGGCATGAATAAACGGCGTTTCAGAAGACACCGCGAAGTCACTGCGGCGATCAGCCAGTGCATTTAAGGTCTGGCGACCACTGCTGAAATTTTGGATTGTGACATCCAGCCCCTCGTCACGCAGAAAGCCTTTTTCATGAGCGAGAAACAGCGAATAACCTGTAAAGGAATGCGGCATGGCTGCGACCGACACGGGGATTAACGCGACCTCATCGACCGCCTGCCGCGACTCGTCGCAGGACAGCAGCACGAACAGGGAAACTACAACCGGTAGCCAGCGACCAAAAAGATGACACGGCACTATCAACTGCAAATTATTCAACATCATTATCCTCCTGCAGGTTTGCCGGGCACGCTGCCCCCGGCACTTTAGTCTTCAGCCAGTCGAAAGCATTTGTGCCCGTATCCACTCACGCAAACCCTGCTCTGGCATCGGCCTGCCGATGTGGTATCCCTGAGCCAGATCACAACCGAGCTCAGCCAACACCTGCAACGCGACCTCGTCTTCCACGCCCTCGGCCACTGTGCGCATCTTAAGCTTACGCGCAAGCTGAATACAGATTTCCACGATAGTCATGGCTTCGGTGTCATTTTGCATTCTGGATACGAAGGCTCGATCAACCTTCAATTCACTAAAGGGGGCACGGTAGATCTGCAAGAATGATGAGAAACCTGTTCCAAAATCGTCGATCGACAATTTGACCCCTTTAAGGCGCAAACGGGTTAACATATCAAGCGACCTGACCTGCTCCCTGATCAATGCGGTTTCTGTGATCTCCAGGGTAAGTTGCTCCGGGTCAAGTTGATGCGTCGTCAGCAGCACCGCCAGCTGATCAGGAAGACCGAGACTACTGGTATCGCGCGCTGATATGTTGACCGACATACCAAAAGGAAAGAATTCGCGCGCCCAGACTCTCTGCCGCTCAACCGCGGTGCTGATTATTTCGCGCGTCAGATTCTCAATGATCCCCAGCTGTTCCATTTGCGGTATGAAACGATCAGGAAAAATCAACCCGAAGCGCGGGTGTTGCCAGCGCACCAGCGCCTCCACACCGACAAGCCGACCTGTAGAAATCTGTACCTGTGGCTGATAATGCAAAACCATCTGGCCCATGCTCACACCCTGTTCGAGTTCCTCCGCATCAAATTCAGCGGGTATGTCCGTGGCCGAACGCCGCTTTGCAGCATGCTCCCCCATGTGCTCGGCATGACGCAAAATCAGGCTGGAAAACTCGCTCAGATGGATCGGTTTGGCGACTGCTTTTAATATTCGCAGGCCCTGCGCCAGGGCCAGAACCTCGGCTGAATGCAGAATGCTCTGATCACTACCACTGATCAGTATAATGCCCTGCGGACAGCCTCGCTCAACCAGTTTACGCATCAGCTCGATACCATCCATCTTGGGCATCATCAGGTCGAGAATAATCAGGTCATGTTCGGCGACCCTGCCCCAGGCATCCAGAAAGTCCGCAGCGCTGGAATAGGTTTGACACTTCAGACCAATACCCTCAACCACCTCACGAATCAAACCGCCGATATCCGGCTCGTCATCGATAATGTGTATCACTGACATATCAACCAGTCCCTCCGGGATTTCCGGGCTCAGATGTTTCGTTTTCGATAACACTCTGTACATGCGGTACATATGCACGATCCATCCCCTGGGTATGATCGACCCACCAGCTTCTGAGAAAATCAACCACCTCTTCGTGTTCTAGCTGCTCGTCACGCGCCATACGTTGCATGGCGTCGACTCTACGCAATAACAACTGATGCACCTCGCGATGATTCTCCAGCCCTGTATAGCCTGCTCGGCGCATCAGCTCCTCTTCATGCACAAAATGCGTCTTGATTGCGTCACCTAATTGCTCAATACGCGCCAATATGGCGCTCGAATCTTTCGCCTGCAGGGCCTCGCGCAGAGCATCATGCAAGGTCAGGATGTTGCGGTGCTCATCATCCATCCCCTGGATGCCAATCAGAAATTCGTCTCGCCAGGTGAAATCGAAGGCTGGTGACGAGCGCTGATCGATCCTGCCCCGCAAAACTCGCTCGACCGCCTGCGCCAGCTCCTGGTGACGATAGGGCTTGGCTAACACAGCAACCGGAACACCAGGCCGCGAGCGCTGCTCAAGCACCTTTTCACTGTAACCGGAGGTCAACAAAGCCTTCAGGCCTGGGTATAAGCGGCGCGCCCGCTCCACCAGCTCAAAGCCATCCATACCACCAGGCATCACCACATCACTGAATAGCAAATCGATCGATGCGTCAGACGCCAGCACCTCAAGCGCCTGCTCGCCACTGGAGGCCAAAACCACCCTGTACCCCAATGGGTCCAACATGTCGCGAGACATCGTTCGCAAACCCTCTTCGTCATCGACCACCAGGATACTGCCCTCACCCGAATGCAAAACATCAGGCTGTTTAATGGATGCAGTCGGCTGTTGGCGGGTTGAATGCGAGGCTCGCGGAAAATACAGCTCCATCGAGGTGCCTCTACCCGGTTCGGATTCAACCTTCACATATCCGCCGCTGCGTTTGATGAAACCATATACCATTGCCAGTCCAAGTCCGGTACCCCGGCCGACCTGTTTCGACGTAAAAAACGGTTCGAAAATTTGCGGCAGATGCTGCGCATCGATCCCATCGCCTGTATCGCTCACCACCAACTTGACATATTCGCCGCTGACCGCACCCGGGTTGTTGCGACAAAAATTTTCATCAATCATCGCATTCATCGTTTCGATCTTGAGCACCCCTCCAGTGGGCATGGCATCGCGCGCGTTATTGACCAGATTGAGGATCGCATCCTGGAAATCACCGCTATCGATATCGGTCATCCACAGCCCCTGAGCAGTCGCCCAGCGCACCTCAATCGCCGGTGTCACCGCGCGCTGGATCAATTCATCCATCTCCATGAGCAGTTGGTTTACCGAACAGACCTCGTTGTGCGTCTGCTTCTGACGTGAAAAGCCGAGCAATTGACTAACCAGTTTCGCCGCGCGCTCGGCGGCTTGGCTGATGCGTTTTATGCGCTGCGTGGCCGCCGTATTTCCTGCCTGCTCGGCGCCCAATAATTCCAGATGCCCCATAATCACGCCCAGAATATTATTGAAATCGTGGGCTATACCGCCGGTAAGCAGCCCGACACTTTTCATTTTTTGCGCCTGGGCCAGACTGGCCCGCATCTTTTGCGCCTGTTTTTCGCGCTGCATCTGTTCGCTCAGATCATGCATGGTCACAAAAACCTGGCAGGGGGTGGATTTGTCGTCGGAAAAAATCGGGATGGCATTGACATGCACCCAGACAAAATCGTTCTTGCGCGGATTGAGTATACCGAGAGTGCGGGAATAAACCGGCTGAGCGAGCCTGAACGCAAGATTCGATGGGAAATTTTCAGCCAATACTGGGGCGCCGCTTTCATCGATGACACGCCATTGCTCATCATTGGCTGTTCGACCTAGAAATTGCTCACGCGTCAATCCATACAACCGCAGCACCGCCGGGTTGCAATCCTGTAACGATCCATCGGCATTCTGGTAAAACAAGCCCTCTGACATGTTGTCATACACCAGAGTCAATTTTTCCGCATGACGACGTAGCTGCAGATCGAACTGCCGAAATTGGATGGTGGCTGTCACCCGCTCCACTATGGCGATCAACATTTCCTGCACCCGCCCCAGCGATCGCCGGGGCAGCGTATCGGCCACCGACAAGGTGCCCAGCACATCGCCATCAACAGTTTGCATTGGCACACACACAAACGTCACCACCTGTAGTCTGCGCAGTGCCTCAAATCGGTACTCCTCACGAACGTCGGCCTGATGCTCAACCAGCGGCTCGCCACGGCGTGCGACCTCGCCAGACAGGGTCTGGTTGGTTGGCACCCGCATACCGATGCAGTCGGTCGGCATACCCCGCGCCGCGCTGAACACCATTTCATCTCTAAGCGGGTCGTATAACTCCAGTGCGATTATCGGGAAATCGCCATGGCGAAACAGGCTATCGACGATGCGGTCATATAGTTCGTGCATGTCATGCGTTTCCACTAACAGGTTCGATAGCTCGAAAAAAACCGCCTGACGCATCCGATCGAGACGCTCCTCAGTTATATCCACTTCGGTGCCCGCCATACGTACTACATGGCCTTCGTCATTGCGCAACAGTTTGCCTCGGTCGCGCACCCACAGCCAGGCGCCATCCTTGCAACGCACACGGTACTCCTCCTCGAACACTGGGGTTTCACCATCGAAATGGGCTTTTACTGCAGCAAAGACTCTGGGGCTGTCGTCAGGGTGTATGCCGCCGCTCCATTCGTCTAGCGTGCCAGTAATTTCCTCATCCGCATACCCTCGCATCGCCCCCCCATCGACTTGAAAAATCAACCGTTTGGTTGACCACATCCCAGTCCCAGATACCGGCGCCAGCACCGTCCATAATCAGCCGATAGCGCTGTAACAGAAACAGGTTTTTGCGCTCGGTCGCGAGGCGTGCGGCCGTCTCGTGCACGAAACGGTCGCGGCTTACCGTGACAGCTGACAGACTGGTCGCCATGTTATTGAATGCGTTCGCCAGCGCCCCAATCTCATCCTGCCGCTGCACCTCCATTCGCACGTCAAATTCGCCCTGGGCAAGATGTGGGAGCTTGGCGACCATGTCTGCGATCGGCCGCGTGACGCGTCGTCTGAATACGGCGAAACCCGCCACCACCACAGCCCCCATGGCCAACCAGAACAGCGCATAAAGTACAAACAACTGGGAGTATCGCTGTGCAGACAATTGCTCCGTGCTGCTTTTTAACTGGCTCACCTGAAAGCTGGATAACTGGGTTTCAGAAATAAGCTGCACTGCCACGAGTTGATCGATATCAGCGACCGCATCCGACTTTTCGCCAGACTGACACAGCATCTGGAACAGGCGAGCTCGTGTCGCGTGGCTTTCCCTCAATGACTGGGTATTGTTGAATTCGAGCGGAATCTCATCGATCAGCGAGTCAATCTCTCGCTCTATCGTCTGATGTAGCTTCAACCACTGCAGGCGCGCGCGTTGTTTGCAATTGACCATATATTCCGCCTGAATCGAGCTTAAACGCATGAGCTGATTGCTCATGTCGGACAACAACGCATTGTATTGAATACTGGAGTGAATATGACCAAACAAAGTGAAATGCGCCACAACAGCCAGTGCGACGATGGACAAGAAACCCAGCAACAGGGTTTTGTAGAGTTTTTCGAGCGACATTAAATAGCAATTACGTCAAAAATGTCCAGCATCAACGATCCTCGGACTGTTGATACGCAAAGCAAAGGCCTGAATGACAACAGCGAAACGGCACCCCAGTACCCTCCAGGCCTGTGCCGCGAAACAGCCTGCTGTCTTTCTGCTCGATGCGAAATTGACTATGAGTCTAGCACAGATTCAAGCACGTACAGGGCTTGCCAAAGTAGGTTCAAGGCTGAATTCTCGCCTCGACCCGCGGAACGCAATACAACTATAGCCAGACAACGGCAAGGTTCTCGAATACGCCGTCACCAACAGCTGCAGGTCATCTGTTAACTCCTCGACCAAATCGGTCGTGTTCAGAACTTCAGGATTGGCCTCCTACCGGGTTGTCGCAGCAAACATCGCAATATGCGATTCAAAAAGCCACAGGCAGTTAAAAATAAAAAAAACTCCGTTACATGATCGGGCATTTTTTAAATGCCGAAGCCAGGAATGATCAAAAGAGGCATCTTTCACTCTATTTTAGAACCTATGAATCCATTATTACATATTGATCCAAATCACATTTCAGCAAACATCGATTCATTCCATGTACCAATATGAGAGCAGGGTCTCAAAATTTTAAGCCAGATCAGACGGCCAGATAATTTCGCAGTTTTATGGCATCCGCATTGCTCTTATGTTCATCAAGAAAGTTCAGGCTGAACGCAAATGAAATTATTTTTGAACATATTACTGATCATTACATATTTACTTCAGGCAGAAGCATTTTGCTCTGACGCCTTTAATAATTTTGGATTCAGGTCGAGCACCAGCAATGGATTATTTCGGGCCCGCGCCGACTACCGATCAATGTTCAGCCGACCAACAGAATTCGCCTATAGTGGCCAATGGAACTCACAACAAAACTCTACGGGCAGTGGCTGTGCCACATCGCTGGGCAATAACATTTCGGTGCAGACACAGGGCGCTGGAAATACAGTTCTGGTACTCAACTCCCAGTCGAACAATGGTGTTATCAGCGCCGATTGCTCGGTAGGTACCGGTCAATGAGAATTAAGGTGAAATTCGCGATGGTGATTATCGTCATGCTGCTGCTTAATGCCTGCGCGACCTTGCCACCATCAGTCTCGGAAAATGGTAACTATGTCGACCCCATCGGTGGATCGTTTGTCACCGACAATCCAACGATTTATACAGACACGCTCGCCTGCCTTGCACAGGACTACAGCAAGAAGTCGGATATACGTATCGCCGTGGGACAAATCTCTGACTCGACCAATACGACGACAGCAACTGACGGCGGGTTTGTTACCAATGGTGCCAGTCTGATGTTGATTAGCGCCTTGTCAAAGGCCGGCATCGCCCAGGTTGAGCGATATGACATGCAGATTGCCAAGGACGATATCAAATACTCGATGGATAAATTACTCGGTCACCCCAATGAAGAACAGTTCAAGAAACTGGTCGCCGGGCGCGTGCGCAGCGCCGACTACTACATCGTCGGCGGGATCAGCGAATTGAATTTCAACATTCGCACCAATTCGGGAGAAATAAAAATCAGCGAGTTGGGACTGGGTATGCGTTATGCGGTGCTCAATATCGCCATGGACCTGCGTCTGGTGGAAACCGAAACCCTCGAAATAAAACGAGTTGTGTCCATGCAAAAACAGATTCTCGGCCGAGAGCTGAAGGGCGGGCTATTCGATTTTATCGGATCGAAGTTTACCGTCGCCCTGCTCGACAGCAAAAGCGCAGAACCGGTTCAACTCGGTGTGCGCACGGTCATCGAACGCGCTGTGATCGACCTTGTCTCGCCTCTTTATGAGGTCGACCCACAGCACTGCCTGGTTCACTCCGGGCCCTTTAAACCAAATAAAGAGGCTTCTTCAAATACTTAATCTTAATTTAAGAGATTTATCATGAAAAAAACTATTCTTACTACAAGCCTGCTTCTGGCCATGAGTGGCGCGTACGCCGCCGGCAATAACAGTGGCACCGATTTCAACATCGAACGGAACGACGCCGTTTACCTGAATACGGATGGCACAATGGTTCAGGCCGACATGGATATCACTGTTGATCGCAGCATCGATATCGGCAAAATCAAGGATGACTTTCTGGGCAAGGCCGGCAAGCTGTCGGGCGACATCAACAACCTCGTGCTGAACACTCAGATCAACACCGGCGACAACACTGCAAAGGTCAGTCTGCAGGGCCTCAGGTCAAACGTAGACGCCGGAACTGATGGCGATCTCGGCTCGGCTTCGGTTAGCGCGACTGCGCTGGGCAGCAACCTGAGCGTCAATATCGCCGCTGACGAGACCTTCAGCACTCGCGAGACCAGTCAGACCTACGTCTCAACGGACGCCATCAACTATGAGTCACGTCATTTATCACTGGCCTCCGTACAGGCCAACAGCGGCAACAATAGCGCGAGCGTCACTGTTGGCGCGATGATCAAAACCGATGTCCTCGCTAACGTCCATGGCTCTATCAACAGCGGTTCCGTTGCAGCCAGCGCGATCGGCAACAATGCCAGTATCAACATTGGCGGTATCGTCGATTAAGGTTGATCGCCAGCAATTTTTAATCTGAATCTTAATTTAGGAGACTTATCATGAAAAAAACTATCCTGACTACAAGCCTGGTTCTGGCTATGAGTGGTGTGTACGCGGCCGGTAATAACAACGGCACCGACTTCAACATCGAAAAGAACGACGCCGTTTACCTGAACACGGATGGCACAATGGTTCAGGCCGACATGGATATCACCGTTGATCGCAGCGTCAACATCGGCAAAATCAAGGATGACTTTCTGGGCAAGGCCGGCAAGCTGTCGAGCGAGATCAACAACCTCGTTCTGAATGCCCAGGTCAACACCGGCGACAACACCGCAAAGGTAAACCTGCAGGGTCTGGAATCCAGCGTTGACGCCAGCGTAGACGGCGACCTTGGCGCGGCTTCGGTTAGCGCGACCGCGCTGGGCAGCAACCTGAGCGTCAATATCGCCGCTGACGAAACCTTCAGCACTCGCGAGACCAGTCAGACCTACGTCACCACCGACGCCATCAACTATGAGTCACGTCATTTATCACTGGCCTCTGTCCAGGCCAACAGTGGCGACAATAGCGCGAGCGTAAGCGTCGGTGCGATGATCAAAACTGATGTTTTCGCCGACGTTCATGGCTCGATCAACAGCGGTTCCGTTGCAGCCAGCGCGATCGGCAACAATGCCAGTATCAACATTGGCGGCATCGTCGACTGATAGTCATCGCCTGGCCCAGGGACGGGCCGCGCTTTCAATCCGACCGGACAGACATTATGCAGCAGGCGAGGCGGCCTGACAGGATCTCGGGCCGCCCGATTTATCGCTGCTATGTCCCCTATTCACTGACGCTTGAATGGACACGAAGTAATAGACCGGTCATTCACCTTATATGGCTTGCCTTAAGCGAACCCTGTGCAAGCCCGATAAATCTGTCATTTTATTCAGGATCTGTTTACATGAAATCAATACACCCCTTTTCGAAATTAACCGCAATGACGGCCTTGTCGATCAGTCTATTGTTGTCATCCACACTGCTCGGTGGAGTGGCCAGGGCCCAGGTCGCCGCCGAGGTCGAAGGCCCGGTTTCAGCCATCACCGACCATGGCGATGGCACCGCCAGCATGACTGTCATGGATATACTCGTGAAGCTTGATTCCAACACCGTCATCAACTCGCCGACAGCCGCCCTGTCCATCCGCGAACTGGCCGATAGCGCCAACTTGCCTGGCCGCACCCAGCCCGGTTTTGTGGGGGGCACCGCCATCGTCATAGGGAATAGCCAGGATGGAGTCATTCACGCTATCAACGTCACCATTGAGCCGGCCGAGAATGTCGTCATTGGAGAAATCACCGCCAATAACGATGCCGCCGGATGTGTCGGCGGCATGAACCCGGCGGATCGCGCCCTGTTTATCAACGGCGTGCCAATTACGTTTTTGAATGATGCCCGTATGCCCTTTGGCGAGGCCACCAACGAAGGCGGCTTTCCGATAAACCCCTGCTCGCTAACGCCGGGTGATGCCGCTGCGGTCGAGGGATATTTCACCACACAGGGCCTGTATGTCTTTGGTCTGACCTCGGATGACGCTGACACAGCAGGCCATACCAATCAAACAGCGATCACTCAAGTGCAGTGCCGCGAACGGGCCGGACGTCTGGAGGTACGCGGCGCAACCACGGCGAGCAGCGGCACCGTTACTATGACGGATGAGTCGACCGGCGCAACCATCGGTTCTACCGGCGTTACGCAGGATTTATCCGGCGGCGTATACCGCCTGCGAGTGAATGTGAGCGCATGCCCGCAGATCGTACGCGCCACCCATGAGGATGGTTCGTTCGGCATCGCCGAGGCACAGATACGCTAAAACACATCAGGTCAAGGTTATGGAAGCCCTGACTTGATCAGGGGTCCTTTAAGCCTTATCCAGCTCACGGCTGGCTGTTGTAATTCTGGCAAAGCTCCCCCAGGCCCAAACCGGTTACAACAGTCCAGCCCCTTATTAACCCTTCAGGAGCCCCTGATGAGCGAATACAAACCAAACCCGGCAACACCCCGGACAACCTGCATTCGGAACCAGACCGCATATGCATATAGTGCCCCGATGCGAAGCGTCCACAGCTCAAAGACAGATCCTGGCTCGAACTCGAGACCACAGGCGCAAGCGTGTCTTGCCCGTCATTTTTTAAACTTCTGGTTCGCCAGGCCGAACAAATTGATACTCTCGTCACGCGAGCAGACTCTCATCATTCTGCGCATGGGGTATTTCTTTCGCTGCGATCTGTCCGCCCCAGACATCCAGGTGAGGACCCGCAAGTTGACGATCACCGCGCAAGACATCAACGCCGTGCAGTTGGACCCGCTACCCATCGAATCCTATTGTGCGCGCGAGTATGCCCTGCTTGAGCTATGCGACGATATCAACACGAACTGGAATATCGCCTCTACAGCCTGGCTACACGACATGCATCGCCTGTCGACCATTGACCTGATCGACCTGATCGACCTGATCTCGCAATTCATGCTGTTCGGGCTGGGCAATAATTTCATCGACACCGGGCCGGGCGCAAGCACACCACGACCCAGTGATTTTGCGTTTCATTAATGCTCGGTCGAGCAGAATTTACTATGGCTCTTGTTATATGAATTCTTTCTGTCAACCAGGATTTCTGTTTTGTCGGGTCTAATGGCAGGCCACATCACCACCACTACGCACACGCCCACTGCTGGAAATGGAAAGCGATTTAGCAAATTCGGCGCCGCGTTCATCACACAACGAAAAGACCCCCCTTGAATCTGGCGCATAGCCATTTTGGTCGAATACAACACCGCCGGCGAGCGTACTGCTCAGTTGCGTATTACCCTTGAGCGCGCTACGCGCCTTAAGGACCGATATGGAATTGTCCGGATTGCTGACCGTTACGATCCAGCCTTCGCGCCAGGCGCCTGAGCAGCTAGTGTAGTGTCGCAAACTGCTCTATGAAATAGTATAATGCTGGCTTGTTCAGT
>ERZ890953.934-NODE-934-length-15626-cov-7.951448_pt1 | contig 15626 bp, 18 predicted proteins | sample MGYA00521264_ERZ890953 | MGnify/ENA primary metagenome ERZ890953 (study PRJEB32303, sample SAMEA104408629) | aquatic metagenome | biome: Brackish water; feature: Chemocline; material: water | place: Baltic Sea | collected 2014-10-26T21:54:00 | depth 200 m ...
CCTAGAGTCTGCACATCCAATAAATAGAGCTTTTGGATGTTGTCCATTCTCTGCTAAATCCACAAGTTCAAGCTCATGTTTTTTAAAATAACTATTTTTGAAAATATCGTTTCCGTTTAGTATAGTGCTGTTTTTTAACATAGTAATATCCTTAAGTATAAATAATTTTTGAAAATAAAGGTAAAACTAAATTACTATAGGAGGTCTAAAAAGCTTACTTGCATAAGAGTAAGATGTGTATGGATTGAGGTAAAGATGTGAGTTTAGTAGAGTCTCATCTGTTGAGAGTTTAAAGTCAGGAGTTAAAAATTTAAAGTCTTCATCTTTTTCTGGTGAAACTTCCATTACACTTGTTTCTGTTGTAAAAGAAGACTCTTCTATGGGTACAAATGCAGAATCCGTAAGAAGTAGTAGTATACCAAGTAAACTTCCGATTAGAAAAATATAAAGCTTCTGTGAGTGCATTTTTTACTTCTTTTTTTTTGACTTTATTCTTTTAAGCTTCTAAATTATAGCATAAGGTATGTTAAATATATCATTCACAACATAAAAATCATCTTTTTTATATTTTAACTTATTTACTCCAAATATTGCCATTTGGATAACTACATGATTAGAATCCTCTGTTACGTACAAACTCTTCAAACTCCGTACAAGGAAGTGGTTTACTAAAATAGTATCCTTGTACTTCATTACATCCTTGTAAGCGTAAAAAGGCTAACTGCTCAGCAGTCTCCACTCCCTCTGCAATAGTTTGCAGCCCTAGATTATGTGCCATGTCTATAATTGCACTTACGATAGCTCGGTCGTCAGGATCATCGGAAATATCATGTATAAAGGATTGATCTATTTTGAGTTTGTATACTTTGAACTTTTTTAGATAGCTTAAAGAGGAATAACCTGTACCAAAATCATCGATTGACATTCGGATTCCTTGCTCATGAAAAGCATTCATGACATTAATTACAGACTCTGGGTCATGCATAGTCACAGCTTCTGTAAGTTCTAATTCTAGATATTCGTTGGGCAATTGTACTTCTTCTAAAATATCTGTAACCATTTTTAATAAATTTGTTTGTCGAAACTGTATTGCAGATAAATTCACTGCTATTATCATAGGAGGTAATCCAGCATCAATCCATTTTTTTGTTTGTGCAATTGAAGTCTTGAGAATCCACTCTCCAATCTCAATAATCTGACCACTACTTTCAGCTATTGGAATAAATTCGGCAGGAGAAATCATTCCCAATTCTGGATGATTCCATCTTAATAAGGCTTCAGCACCTATTATCTTTCCATTTAATATGGAAATTTGTGGCTGATAATACATTTGCAGTTCATTTCGTTTGAGTGCATGGCGTAGTGCATTTTCCAATTGCAGATTACGAGCTAAATTTAATTGCATCTCCTGTGTAAAGAAATGAAAACCATTACGACTTTCATCCTTGACCTTATACATAGCTGTGTCAGCATTTTTTTGCAGTGTTTCAAAATTTTTACCGTCATCTGGATAAATAGCAATACCAATTGAAGGTGTTATAGTTAACTCATGTTGCTCAATTATAGAGGATTTTGAAATGACTGCTATCAGTTTTGTGGCAATGTGCATAGCCGCTTTGGAATTAGTATTTGGAAAAAGCATAATGAACTCATCGCCTCCCAATCGTGATACGGTATCTTGATCTCGAATTGTTACTTTAATCCGGTTGGCTACCTCTATCAATACTTTATCGCCGATAGTATGACCTAAAGTATCATTAATATTTTTAAAATGATCGAGATCTAGAAGCATAACTGTTAAAGGCTCACTATTGCGTTGTGCCAAATTAAGTAGGTATTTGACCCGATCATGTAACATGAAACGATTGGGTAATCCTGTAAGCTGGTCAAAGTTGGCAAGATTTTCAATATGTGCTTCAACACTCTTTCTATCAGTAATATCCTCTTTGATGGCTACATAATTTGTTATTGTCCCATCAGTTTGTTTAACGGGAGAGATGGTAGCCGACTCAATATAGATACTATTGTCTTTACGACGATTCGTAAGTTCACCATGCCATATATTACCGTGTGTTAAATGAGCCCACATATTATCGTATACTGATTGAGGTGTTTCATTCGATTTAAATATCCGAGGGTTTTTGCCAAGCACTTCATTTTTTGTGTAACCAGTTACTTTGGTGAACATATTATTGACATATTCAATATTGCCATCGAGATTGGTAATAATAATAGAATTTGGGCTTTGTTCAACAGCTAACGAGAGCTTGAGTAGCGAATCGGAAGATTTTTTTTGTTTTGTAATATCTTGAATGGTACCTAGCATTTTTAGAGGTATTCCTTCGCCATCGTATTCAACTTTTCCTAGACCATGCACCCAGTGTACAGATTGGTCGTCTTTGCGAACAATACGATATTCCTTGTCAAATGCTTTCCCTTTACCAAGCACTTCATTTGTAAAATAATAATCCATTTTTACCCGTTCATCAGAGTGAACTATAGCCATCCATCCTTCTATTGAGTGATCGTAAGATTGATCTATGCCAAATAAGTGATTTAGTATGTCCGAGCTTGTCCATATTCCTGTTCTTAAATCAAGAGAATAACTCCCTAATTGTGCAATGTTTTGAGATTCCCTGAGAAATTGTTCACTTTCGTATAGTGCTCTCTCTGCTTCTATACGCTCTGTAATATCTTCTGAAATTCCTAATAAGTATGATGGTTTACCATATTCATCTTTTATTATAGGTATCTTTTTCGTGTGTAGAATACGAGTCCCTTTTGGTGTTTCAATTGGCTCTTGCGGTATATCCACTATGACATCGTTGTGTAATGTTTCACGATCTTTTTTGATAAAAAAGTCGGCTTGATCTTTTGGAAAAAGAGCATAATCATTTTTTCCTAAAAGTATTTCTTGACTTAAACCTGTTAATTCTTCACCAGCTTTATTAAATAAAGCATAGTGTAAATCAGAAGCATGCTTAAGAAAAATTATATGGGGGATATTTTCGATAATATTGTCTAAAAGTTGATTTTTTTCGTGAAGCTGTACCTGTGTTTTATTTAATTCCTCATAAGGTTTTTGTACCGTAGTAACAAAAATTGCACGATAAAGAAATAGGTATGCAACTGCTTTATAAACATGCCCCAAAATATTATATATATCAGTGACATCATCATAAAAGGTAAAGAATAATTCACTCATCGCCATAACACACACTGCAGCAAATAATGCTGCAACATGATAAGACTGAGGCTGATACATACGTCGCCACAATGCGAATGCCGTAATTATATTTAATGTAATAATGATGTATTCCGTATTTACTTTTAATGTGGTGAGTCCCTGACCTGATATAAAAAAAAGATGTGGAAATAAGTCGTGATGAAATAAGAACAGCCAATGTATAAAACCAACCAATATAAATATGAACACCAAGAGGAGATATTGGTATAGTTTAGAAACTAATGGACGAAATGGAGAGATGGTAAAAATCAGGAGTCCAATAGCTGAAAGTAGACGGGCAGCCAACCAAAAATCAATTGCTTTATCTGGGCTGCTCGGTGTTATATAATCTGGCATTCCGGCATAGGAGAGAAGATGTGAAAAATCAAGTATGGCTACACCAAAAAATATTGAGGAAATAAATACAATATTGCCAGATGCTTTATGTCCAAAAGCATTCCAGCCTAGTCCTGATACTTGCATCGCAATGACAATTGAGGCAGTTTCCATCATCATATGGAGTGGCAAGTAATCCTTAAAACCTTTAAGTGCATCAAAGGGAGGGAATATCGCCATAAAGAGTAAACCTATAGCCAACACAAGAAGAAGGGGAATGACTTTACGAAGTGGCTGTTCATGGCTTGTATGAATTGGGAGAGATAATTTTGATGTTGAAAATATCACTGTACTTATTCTCCTTTTAGTTTTTTGTATGAATAAAAGATTAAAAATTTATCCCTGAAGAACTTCTAACTCCGCTTGAACTTTAGCAACATGCTCTTTTACACGAACTTTGTTGAAAATAGCTTTTATAATTCCATCTGGGTTTATGATGAAAGTTGTGCGAACAATTCCCATATACTCTTTTCCATAGTTTTTCTTGAGTTGCCAAACTCCATACTCTTGCATCATATCTGTACCCTCATCACTAAGTAGAGTGATACCGAGTTCTTTTTTTTCTATAAAACTACGATGTTTTTTAGTAGAGTCTGCACTTACACCTAAGATAATAGCATCAAGGTCTGAAAAGTCAGGAGCAGCTTCTGTAAATTCACAAGCTTCTGTTGTGCATCCTGGAGTATTATCACGAGGATAAAAATAAAGAACTATCCATTTCCCTTTTAAGTCACGAGAACATATCTCTACATCATCTTGATTTGGTAGGCAAAATTCTGGTGCTTGTTGGTTGATTTCTAACATTGAAGTTCCTTAAAATTAATATACAAAAAGTAAAAGGTAAACCCAAATACCACTAAATGAAGTAAAGATAATACTTATAAAAGTCTTAGCAGCTAGAAGTTTATGATTACGAGATCCAACACCAGGGATGAGTCCTCTTTTAAATTGTACATTTGCATTTAAAACTGTTCTAATCCAGTAAAGAAGCATAACTAAAGCAATAATAATATGTACAATTAAAACAATCGAAGCATAAGTATGTGAAACACCACTACCCTCCATAAAAGCATCAAAACCACCACCAACACGAACACCAAGTTCAAAGTAGCCAAGTACAATAACAGCCGCAATAAAAATAATATTTTGAGTTAGAGCATGAAGTTTATGGTGTCCTTTCCTAGCAAGTAGGATTGAAGCAAATACTATAATAGGTAAAAAAGCTACAATAAGGGTAACAAAGTCCATAAAAAACGGTGCACGAGTACCCAAAAAGCCAGCTTGAAACATGTAATTCATATTTTCTTGCATAATAATTAACCTCTATTTTTTTGATATTTAAAGTATACCAAACCTATGATAAATAACAAAGCAATTACTGCAATAGTTATTTCTTTTAAGTATTGTTGAACAAGTGCTTGATTCTCTCCCAAGTAATAGCCCAAAAGGGTTAAAATTAAAGCCCAAATACCTGCTCCTAAAGTAGTAAAAATAGAAAATTCAAGAAGATTCATGCGAGAGAGTCCAGCAGGAATAGAGATAAGCTGGCGGATACCTGGAATAAGTCTACCAGTAAAAGTAGAGATATGCCCGTGATTATTAAAATAGTTTTCCATCTTTAAAAGTGTCTCTTCTTTAATAAAAAAGTAGTGACCATATTTGAGTAAAAATTTTCTTCCTAATGTAAGTGCAAGAAAGTAATTTATAAAAGCACCGACTAAAGAACCACCGAGTGCTGCTAGCATTATCATGTAGATATTCATCTCTCCTTGACTAGCAAGGTATCCAGCCGGAATAAGAACTATTTCACTAGGAAAAGGGATAAAAGAAGACTCTATTGCCATCATAATAAAAATACCAATATACCCCCAGTCAAAAATTTGGTCTACTAACAGTTGTGCTAATTCGTGTAACATATATTCTCCATATTATTTATCATTTGATGTGCCACATTTTTTGTTGAGTAAGAGAGTAGTTTACTGCTTTTATCATGTAGAGGCTCGTGTATTATATTTAAGAGTGAACTACTCAAATCTTCACTCTCTCTTTGGCACCATCCTAACTCATTTTTGACAATAAACTGAGCATTATGAAACTGATGGTCACCGGCTGCATAAGGGTAGGGTATATAAAAAGCTGGACAGCCATTTGCAGTAAGCTCCCAAAGTGTTGAAGCTCCTGCTCTAGTTACTGCTAAGTCTGCTTTTGTGATTAGTGAAGCTAAATCTTTTGTAAAAGCATAGAGTTCCACTTCTATGCTTAATTTTTTATACTCTTCTTGAACTCTCTCAAAATCGAATTCCCCAGCTTGATGGATGATTTTAATACCTTTTTGTTTAAGTGTGGGTGCAACTAATAGAGCTAAATCATTGATAGCTTTTGCTCCATGGCTTCCACCTAAAAAGATGATTGTTTTGAGTGTTTCTCTTTGTCTTGCATTCTTGTAAAAAATCTCTTTTACAGGGTAGCCTTTGATTGGAGAGTTTTCATCATAAGCAGAGATAAACTCTTTGGCAAAGGGTTTTAAAAGTTTGTTGAGTTTACCTGTTACAGCATTTTGTTCATGAATAAAAAGAGGTAAAAATTTACTTAATGTTGCGAGTGAAGCAGGAGCAGCTGAAAAACCACCTACACTATATGTAGCTTGTATGCGGTGTTTTTTTAAAATAGAACGAGAAGTGAAAAAAGCTTTGAGAATTTTAAAAAGAGCTACAAACTTTTTTACTCCCTTTTGGTTAACCACTCCTGTTGTAGGTAAAAAATAGACATTAGAAAAAGCACTGTTTTTTTCAAAATATTTTCTATCTTGACCATGTGTAGAACCTATAAAAATAGCTTCATGCCCATCACTTATAAGTGCTTCAACCAAAGCCTCTGCAATCATGAGGTGACCACCTGTTCCTCCACCTGTAATACAAATCTTCATACTAAACCACCCCTAATCCATATTTGCTTTTTTTGAAGCCATTAAAACCATACCAATACCCATAGCCGCTCCAAGCATAGCAGAACCACCATAACTCAAAAAGGGAACGGAGAGTCCTTTAATAGGAGTAATACCACTAATACCATAAGAGTTTACCATAAATGAAAAAGCAAGCATTAGTCCAATTCCAATACTAAAAAGATAAATAGTTGTATTACGAGAACGGTTGGCAATCTTAAAAATGCGTTGTAACATCCATAAAAAAATACTCACGACAAAGAGCACACCAAAAAAACCAAACTCCTCAGCAAGACCAGCTAAGATAAAATCGGTATGAACTTCCGACAAAAAACCAAGTTTAAAAGTTCCATTTCCAAGCCCTACACCAAAAAGTCCACCATTATGAATGGCATTTAAAGAGTGCCCAATTTGGTAAGGCTCTACTTCAACAGGAACTCTTAGTTTTTCAGCAATTGATGAGGGTAAAATTTCTAAAACACTGTTTTGTGCTAATGCCCACCATGATTTAATACGAGCTATTCTATGCTCTGCAGTGAGAATAAACACAACAACTGCCGAAAATATAGCTCCTAAAATAGTGATAAAAAATTTAAAACTACTCCCTGCAAATATAAGCATAAAAAGTAGGGTAAGCCCTAAAACAACAACTTGCCCAATATCTTTTTGCAAAATAGCAATAATAGACATAGCGATACCAAAAACAAAAGCATAAGGGAGAAAGCGTTTAAACTCTATCCATAAACCCATACCATTGTGATAACCAAGTTTACGAGAAAAACTCCATGCTAAAAAATAGATAAAACCAATTTTGAAAAACTCAACAGGGGCAAGAGAAAAACCAGCCACCTTTATCCATCTTTTTGCTCCTCCAACAGCTGTAACAAGCCCTTCTGGTAAAAAGGGCATAGCAACCATTAAAGCAAATGATCCTAAAAATAGAGTAAAACCTAAAGGCTTGAGCCACTTATCGGGATTGAGTGTAGAGAGTGCAAACATCATACTAATACTTAAAAAACCAAAAATAGCCTGTCTAAGTGTAAAGTGAAATTCGTTAGTATCAAAAAGAAGTGTTGTATAAACAGATAATGAGTAGGATAATATAATACTTACACCAATTAAGGTGGCTACAATAGCAAAGAGTTTTCTATCTGCACTCACTCAAGTTGCCCTATTGTAATTTATTGATTTTTAGAACAAATTCAACTTCAGGTTTGGAGAGATGAAGTTCTTTGGCAATAGTATCAAGAGAGACACTCTGTTTAAATAGTGAGATAATTTTTTCATCATCATTACCATGAATTGAAGATGGGATAGATATTTGTTTTACACCATTTTCTAAGTGAGATACTCTAGTGTCTATCTCAACTTCAATGGCATTGATGTTTTCTTGGAGCTGTTTTAAACCTAAAGAGAGTGGAGAAATTGTATCGTAAACTGTTCTCTCTATCTCTTGGTATATCATTTCATCACTCATTCTTTGTGAGTGTTCTTCTGGGTGTTTTTTTTCATCACCTATCTTTTTTTTCAAGTAAAAGAGTTCACGATTTAAATCTTCTACAACAGAAGCAACAGAACGAATATTTTTGGTGTAATCAGCATCTTTTGTAAAAACATAGTAGACCAGATATAAAATAATAATTGCCATTATTACAACAATATATTCCATACCTATGTTTGATAAATTTATAGTAGGTATATTCACTTTTTCTTCTCTTTTGCTTCACGAATTAATACACGTTCTCGTGCAGTCATATAAGAAGCCCACTCTTTCTCATCTTGTTCGTGAATTTTGGTAATTTGGGCTAGTGAACTATCAATAGCTTTAAAAAATATACCTATATCTCGTTTTGGGTGAACCGGCATCTCAACTCGTCCGTAGTAGAGTGTGGTAGGTGTCATTACACTTTCTTGTATACGAAAGTGCTCAAAACCAATTGAGTCAATATCAATAGCATGAATAAGTGCTACTCTTGGGGATTCTTCATTTTTTATAAATTGCTCAAGTGCATCTATCTTATGGTGCATTTCTACTAAAAGTTGTAGTAAAACAGGGTCAGTGTCAGAAGTCTCACCTCTTGCTTTTGCAAGTTTTAGCCAACGATTGAGGGCATTTTCATCAGATTCACTCAGTTGATGGTATTCACGTTCAAATAACTCTTGATTATCTGTAAGTTCACTAAATACTAAGCTGATAGGTGCAGGAACTAAACGAGGTGTGCTCATATAATTACTTTATCAAAAATAATGAGGGCTAAAAATGCAACCCCTAAGTAACCGTTGATAGTGAAAAAGGCACGATTGATTTTTTTAAAATCTTTTCTAACTAATAGTTGCTCATAAAAGAGAACAACACCACTACCAAAAGCTGCAACAAAGGCAAAAAAACCAAGCCCTGCAACCCATACAAACATAATCCAAAAGATAACACTCAACATATGAAAAAGTGAAGATATAAAAAGAGTTGCTTCTGCTCCATACTGTGCAGGAATGGAGTGTAAATTGTTCGTTTTATCAAAATCAATGTCTTGGAGAGAATAGAGTAAGTCAAAGCCTGCTACCCAAAAAATAACACCTAAACTAAGTAAAACAGACCAAGGTGGTATAGCAGCACTTACAGCAATTACACCAGCAATAGGAGCAAGACCAAGGGCAACACCAAGAACGACATGTGCTAAAGATGAGAAACGTTTAAAGTATGAGTAAGAGGCTAAAATAAACAAAATAGGAAGACTTAATTTAAGTGCTAAGGGATTTACCATGTAAGAGATAATAAAAAAGACAACTGCATTCACAGCTACAAACATAAGAATAGTTGCACTATCTAGGCGACCATCAACATTGGGTCTTGAGGCTGTTCGTGGATTTTTAGCATCAATATCACGGTCAGCATAACGATTGACACCCATAGCAAAATTTCGAGCACTTAGCGCTGCTCCTATACCTAAGAAAAATAACCAAGAACCAAACCATCCATCAGCCGCAACAATCATAGCAATGAAAATAAATGGTAAAGAAAATATGGAGTGTTCAAACATTACTAGTTCATTAAAATCTTTTGCTCTTTGTATAATTCTTTGCAATATAAACCCTTTTTGATTGTAAAAGCTTATTTTAGCTAAAGTTATTTAAAAATGCTATAATTTTTTTATGAAACAACTTGCAATTATTGGACCAACGGCTTCAGGAAAAAGTGATTTGGCTATTAAAATAGCGCAACAAATAGATGCTTATATTCTCTCTATTGATTCACTAAGTATTTATAAAGAGATAAATGTTGTCTCTGCAAAGCCTAGCAGAGAAGAGTTAGAGAGTGTAAAACATTTTGGAATTGATGTATTACACCCAAATGAGTATTTTAGTGTAGATATTTTTATATCACTCTATAGAAATGTTATAAAAGAGTGTGAAAAAGATTCTAAAAATCTGATTATTGTTGGAGGAACATCTTTTTATCTTAAATCTCTTCTACAAGGTCTATCCGCTTTACCAGCTATAAATGATAAAACCAGAGAAGATGTAAAACAGAAATTGAAAAATTTAGAAGAGTGTCATCATTTTTTACATGATATTGACCCTGTTTATATGCAAAAAATCTCTCTACATGATAATTACCGCATAGAAAAGGCTCTTTTAATTTATGAGGCTTCTAAAATATCGCCGAGTGAGTGGTTTAAAGAAAATCCACCTAAACCAATTATTGAAAATTTAATAGTTTTTAATATTGATGTAGAGCGAAAAATCTTAAGAGAAAGAATTGCAAAAAGAACTCAAAAAATGTTAAAAAGTGGACTTATTGATGAGGTCTGTTTTTTAGAGCAAAAATACACACGATTACCACACTCTATGAAATCTATAGGAATTGTTGAGGTTTTAGAGTATTTGGATGCCAAGGTAAGTTTAGATGAGATGTTAGAAAATATTGCAACACATACAGCACAACTTGCAAAAAGGCAACAAACTTTTAATAGGACTCAGTTTGAGGGAATAATTTCTGCACCTCTTGAAGATTTAGAAGCAATTATTCTTGAGTCAGTTGCTCGTACATAGAGGGCTTTCTGTCTCTAAGTAAACCCCAATACTCTCTCTGAGAAGCATTCTCTTCTAAGTCAAAATCAGCATAGATAATTTCTTCTGTATCTCGACTAGCCTCAGCGATTTTTGCTCCGGTATAGTTTGTGATAAATGAAGAACCATAAAAAGTAATTTCACAACTCTTTCCTATCTCTTTTCCTATTCTATTAGCCACTACAACGGGTACAGTATTTGTCGCAGCATGACCCATCTGAACTCTTTGCCAATGCTCTTTGGAATCAAGATGAATTTCAGGTTCACTCCCAATAGCAGTTGGATAAAAAATAATCTCAGCCCCTTTAAGTGCCAAAGCTCGTGCCGTTTCACAAAACCACTGATCCCAGCAAATACCTACACCAATTTTTCCATAAGTTGTCTCATACACTTTAAAACCAGTATCTCCTGCTTTAAAATAGAACTTCTCCTCATAACCAGGTCCATCAGGGATATGTGTTTTACGGTAGTTGTCCATGATAGAGCCATCGCTGTTGATAACAACAAGCGAATTGAAATAGTCTAGGCTAGTCTCTTTTTCAAAATAGCTAACTAATAAAACGACTTTTAACTCTTTGGCTAAATCTGAAAATTGTTTGATTAATTTGTTATTTTTAAGAGGATGTGCCCAAGAAAAATATTTTTCATCCATATCTTTACAAAAGTAAAGGGATGAAAAAAGTTCTGGTAAAAGTATAATATTCGCTCCGTTTTTTGAAGCTTCACGAACAAAATTTATTGCTTTATTAATGTTTGAGCTTTGATTTTCACTCATGCTCATTTGAATTGCAGCGACTTTTACCATAAGAGTGATTAACCTCTACCTGTTACTTCAAGTAAGTGGTAACCAAATTGTGTTTTTATTGGTCCATAAACTACACCAACATCACCACTAAAAACTGCTTTATCAAATTCAGGAACCATTTGTCCTGGTCCAAATTGACCTAAATCTCCACCTTTTGCTGAAGAAGGACAAGTTGAGTTTGCTTTTGCTACCTCATCAAAATCTGTTCCATTTGCTATCTCACTTTTGAGTTCATTACATTTTGCTTCACTATCTACTAAAATATGTCTTGCTGTTGCCCATGCCATATAGTTTTCCTTAAAATTATTTATGAAATTATAGCAGATTTAGATTTCATCATTTACCCATGCCCGTGTTGCTTCAACTAAAGTGTCAAAACTGTCTGATTTTCCTACAATAAATGTTTCATCAAAAATATAACAAGTTACTTTTGTGTTTGCTTCTAGCAAAAAAACAGCATACTCATCATCTGATTGTGATTGCACAGAAATAACCTTCATTCCATCGAGCATATCATTAACCTCTAAGAGGTCATCATACTCAGCATTCACAAGTTTTTTGCCATCGCTATTATAAAATTTCATCATTTCACCTCTTATTAGTCGTTTATAGTGTAGAATTATTTTTGTAAAAAGGAATTATAATATGAATATAGCAAATGACATCACAGAACTTATTGGAAATACTCCTTTAGTAAGACTCAATAAGGCATCAGCAAGAACAGGTGCAACTATTTTAGGTAAATGCGAATTTTTAAATCCAACGAGCTCTGTAAAAGACAGAATAGGTTTTAATATGATTAGACGAGCCCAAGAAGCAGGTAAAATCAATGCTTTAACAACTATTATAGAACCAACAAGTGGGAACACAGGTATTGCTCTTGCCGCAAACTGTGCAGCACAAGATTTAAAACTAATTTTAACTATGCCAGAGTCTATGAGTGTAGAGCGCAGAAGTATTTTAAAAGCACTTGGAGCAGAACTTGTGTTAACACCAGCCGCACAAGGTATGCAGGGAGCTATTAATAAAGCAGAAGAACTTCAAAGTGAGATAGAGAACTCTATTGTTTTGCAACAATTTTCAAATCCAGCAAATTCTGAAATTCATACTCTAACTACTGCTAGAGAAATTTTAAAAGATACAGATGGAAATATTGATGCTTTTATAGCAGCTGTAGGAACTGGAGGTACTTTAACTGGAACTTCTAAAGTTTTAAGAGAAGAGGTAAGCAATATTGCCATTTTTGCAGTAGAACCTGAAACTTCAGCAGTTCTCTCAGGTGAAGGTCCAGCACCTCATAAAATTCAAGGTATTGGTGCAGGATTTATTCCTGATATTTTAGATACTACAATTTATAGTGAAGTGATTAAAGTAAGTAATGAAGATGCTTTTGCAACGGCGAAGATGTTAGCAAGAGAGGAGGGCTTACTTGTGGGAATCTCAGCGGGAGCAAATGTTTGGGCAACAATGCAAGTAGCTTCTCGTCCAGAGTTTGCTGGTAAAACACTTGTGACAATTCTTTGTGATACTGGTGAGCGTTATTTAAGTACAGAACTCTTTAGTGAATAAGAGCTTTTTAGAAACCATAAAAGCAGTTGATGGCAAAATTTATCATGTAGAGTACCATCAACAACGCTACGAATCTGTTTTAGCCTCTTTAGGTGTTAAAACTTTTTTAAATCTACATGATAATTTACACCCGCCTTCTCAAGGTTTATATAGATGTCGTGTTGTTTATACGAAAGATACTCTTGAAATTACCTATATTCCTTATAAAAAGAGACAAATTAAAACTCTTAAAATCCTACATGATAATTTGATAGAGTATGATAAAAAATATGAAGATAGAGGTGCTATTAATGCTCTTTTGGGTAAAAAAGAGAGAGCAGATGATATTTTAATTGTAAAAAACTCTAAAATAACAGACACAAGTATAGCAAATATCGCTTTTTTTGATGGAGTAAAATGGCTCACTCCAAACACACCACTTTTAGAGGGTACAACAAGAAAAAGATTACTCAAAGAGGGTAAGATTTTTTTACATGATATTTATGAGGAAGATTTACAAAAGTATAAAAAAGTAGCACTATTGAATGCTATGATAGATTTTGATATACTTCCAATAGAAAATATAAGGGATTTTTATTGTTAGAAAATGTAATAGAAGATATAGAATTTGCACGTTTAATGCAGACAAATATACAAAATTTGATTATTCACTTTTTTGAAAAAGAGCAAAATTTTGGAATTTTGTGTAAAATAGAAGAGGTCGATTTTGACCCAATGTTACCAGATAGTATTAATGAGGAGTTTAGACCATTAACACTTTTTTTTCTAGCTGGTTATACTTTTGAGACTGCAAAAATAGAAGATGATATGCTTATTTTTGAAGCTGGTTTTGGAAGTGATAATTTTGGTAGTATTGTGAGTGTACCACTACTAAGTATTATGCAAATTATTATTGATGAAACACCAATTATGATTAATTTATCGACTTATAAAGAGAGTTTGGAACCGGTTGAGAACAGAGTTGATGAGACTGGAGTAGAGAACTCAATGGCTTCGTTTTTATCGAACCCAGAGAACTCAAAATTTCTTAAGTAGTTTATAATTTATGAAGTGAAAGTAGATAATTAACAACATTATCTACGAAGGCATCGTGTTTTCTTTCTTTAGAATAGGCGATAAAAAGTTTTCTACTCATTTTATGATTTTTAAGTTTTGCTTCAAATAGTGTACCATTGTCGATTTCTGTCTGCACTGCATGACGAGACATAATTGAAACAAGTGGTTTTTTACTATTTTTATCTGCACGAACGATAGACTCTTTTATAGCAGTTGTACTTGCTAAGATACCGATAACATTAAAATGATTACATTGAACACCAATCTCTTCAAAAGCTTCAGCTGTTAATTTTCTGGTATGTGAATCTTCGTTACGACAAATCCAATCGAACTCAAGAAGATCATCTGCTACAAGGTTTTTCTTAATTTGTTTACTAGAAACAACAATAAGTTCATCATCTACCCACTCTCTATAAATAAGACCCTCTTCTATAACAGGGGACTCAATAAGTGCAACATCAATTTTTTTGTCTTGAAGTGCTTGAATGATATTTGACGATAAGTCAACATTCATAAATACTTCATTTTCAATACGTTTTTTTATTTCGCCTAAGTATTTAGGAAGAATATGATTTCCAATAGTGAAAGATGAACCCATAATAAATGTAAAATCTTTGTTAATAATCTTGAGTAGGTCTTTTTCACTGCTGTTAATGGCTTTTTCAAGTCTTTGTGCAATTCTATATAGGTCTTCACCCTCTTTGGTTAATAATATACCGTTTTTTCTTCTATCTACTATTTTTGTATCGAGGTAGTCTTCTATAAATTTAATCTGTTGTGTTACTGCGGGTTGTGATATCCCTAATTTGGCTGATGCTTTAGAGAAACTTTTCTCTTTTATCACCATCAAAAATGTTTGTAATTTAGCAAAATCTTTTAACATAATAATTCCTATAAGTAAAATTGATAATAAAATTATAACTCATAATTATAATTAATGCAATAGTTTTGTAATAATTTATGACAATTTAGATACAATAAAGAATAAATCTAAAGAATTGTGGTCGAAATTATGGAAAAAATATTTAGTAAACTGAATGAATCGCAGGCAAGTGCAGTAAGACAAACAGAGGGTCCGGTCCTTATCCTTGCAGGTGCAGGGAGTGGGAAGACGACGACTATTGTTTCTCGTTTGGCATATCTTATAAAAGAAGTAGGTATACCTGCTTCAAACACTTTAACTCTTACTTTTACAAACAAAGCGGCAAAAGAGATGAGAGAACGCTCTTTAGCAATGATAGAAAATGTGGCTTATCCGCCACTTTTATGTACTTTTCATAAGTTTGGGTTATTATTTTTAAAGTTCAATATTCACCTTTTAAAGAGACAAAACAACTTTGTCGTTATAGATACAGATGATAAAAAGCGAATTATTAAGAAGATAAATTCAGAATTACCAACTCCTTTGATTGCAAGTGAAATCTCAAGATACAAGAATTCTTTGATGAGTCCTGATGATGCTTACAAACAAGCTGAGTTATTTAACTATAAGCAAATTGCCGAAGTCTATGCAAAGTATGAGACTTATTTAAATGAAAATAATTTAGTAGATTTTGATGATT
>ERZ890953.935-NODE-935-length-15608-cov-5.146660_pt1 | contig 15608 bp, 14 predicted proteins | sample MGYA00521264_ERZ890953 | MGnify/ENA primary metagenome ERZ890953 (study PRJEB32303, sample SAMEA104408629) | aquatic metagenome | biome: Brackish water; feature: Chemocline; material: water | place: Baltic Sea | collected 2014-10-26T21:54:00 | depth 200 m ...
ATGACTTATGACTTATGACTTATGACTTATGACTTATGACTTATGACTTATGACTGACGACTTATAACTGATGTTAACTTACCCACTCCAGCCTTTCCCAGAACCAGTACAAACCGGTTAGCGCGATCAACACCGATAGTGGAATGACCACAACATGACGGTAAGTCTGCTTATTTTTAAACCAGATCAACAGACCGAAAAAACCCATCGAAATAATCGCCAGTTGACCAAATTCTATACCAATATTAAAACTGATCAGCGCCAGTGCAAAATCATCGGCAGGCAGGCCAAATTCAGACAGTACAGAAGCAAACCCAAGCCCGTGCAATAGTCCAAAACCAAATACAATCCATAAACGGCTTCGGTGTAATTTGGGACTAAAAATATTTTCTATCGCGACATAGGCAATGGACAGTGCAATAAGTGGTTCCACCACTCTTGAGGGCAAGCTGAATATATCCAGCATGGATAGACTCAGGGTAATGGAGTGTGCCAGTGTAAACATCGTGACTTGCCACAATAGTGGCTTCATCGTTGTGCTTAACAGAAATATACCCAATACAAACAGAATATGATCTAGCCCAAGCGGCAATATATGTTGAAACCCGGCCACTACATAGGTTTTAAACACATCTAAAAAAGATTGCCGGGTAAATATTTCATCCAGAGGGTAAGGTTGTGTATAGACATCGTCTTTTAACCACTGGTGGTCTGACCAATGCCATTTTTGATTGACCTCATCGACCTGACGTACCCGGGTTGCATGGTCACCGAAACTTTGAGGGTAGTACCAGGTGAGCTGTTTTCTATCACGTTCAACATTGCCGGTTAAGGTGATAACACTGATTCTGGGTACTTTGGTGTAGCCGGGTTCGGGTATTTTTACAGCCTCAATGATTAATGGTATCGATTCACCATCCAGTTTAAGATCAACCCCCTTTAGTAAGGCCGGCTTAAAAGATTCGAATGCTTTTAAAAGGTCATCTGGCTGCATGACCCGGTAGTCATCATACTCTTCTGCATTAGGAGCCTGTTTGGTATTGGTATATTTTCCATTAATGCCGGTCATCAATGCTTCAATACTGGCTCGAAGCTCAATACTTAATTTACCGGTGGTATAAACGCTGATTTCTATCAACGCTGGTCTTACCACATCGGCTGATAATGGCAGACTGAAAATCAATACTAAAAAAGAGATACAAAATGATTTACAATTCATAAGATTGAAAGTAATAATAAAAACATGGAAAAATTTCGTTTGGCGCCGCATCTTACACCATAAATATTAAGTGCTGCGCCTGCAATTTGCTTTTTGTGCCATTAATACCATTTTGGAGAGTTCATGAATAAATTTGATCGCCGTGATTTTATTAAACTAATGGGAGCCGGTGCAGCAGCATCTTCTGTACCATTATTCTGGCCTTCTGCCGCCCACGCACAAAAAATGCCAAAAAACTTTTACGACATGCCTATAAATGGCAATGCACGTATTTTGCATATCACCGATATACATGGTCAGTTACAACCCGTTTACTTCCGTGAGCCTAATGTGAACCTGGGTGTAGGTGATGCATATGGCAGGCCTCCGCATATAGTTGGTAAAAAACTGCTTAAACATATGGGTCTGCAGGAAAATACGCCTGAATCATATGCCTACTCTTATCTTAACTTTCAAAACGACGCCAAAAAATACGGTAAAACTGGTGGTTATCCTCAAATAAAGACGCTACTGGATATGTTACGTGAGCAGGCTGGTGGAATTGAAAACACACTGACTTTAGATGGTGGAGATCTGTGGCAGGGTTCTGGCACTTCTCTGTGGACTCGCGGCGTCGATATGGTCGAAGCTTCCAATATCCTCGGGCTCGATGTAATGGTTGGTCACTGGGAATTTACCTATCGAGAAGAAGAAGTACTCAGTAATGTTGCTTTATTCAAAGGTGATTTCATCGGTCAGAATGTACGAGTTAAGGAAGATGCCCTGTTCGGCGATAAATATGCCACCATGGTTGAAAGATATGATGGACGCGGTTTATATAATGAAGATTCCGGCCATGCTTTCCGACCTTATGTCATCAAGGAAATCGGCGGCGCACGCGTTGCAGTTGTCGGTCAGGCTTTTCCACGTACAGCCAATGCCAATCCACAGGAGTTTTTTCCTGACTGGTCTTTCGGCTTACGTGAAGATGATATGATAACGCTGGTGGAAAACATTCGCAGTGAAGAAAAGCCCGATGCAGTGGTGTTATTGTCACACAACGGTATGGATGTCGACATCAAAATGGCAGAACGTGTACCGGGTTTGAATGCCGTTTTTGGCGGTCACACACATGATGGTATGCCTAAACCACTTAAAGTTAAGAATAAAGCCGGTCATGATTGCTGGGTCACTAATGCCGGTTCGAATGGTAAATATGTTGGCGTAATGGATTTTGATATAGATAACGGTATCAAGAACATGACTTACAAAATGTTCCCGATTATTTCTGACTGGTTAGCACCAGATAAGGAAATGACAGCTTATATCGAACAGATGCGGTCAAAAGTTTACGATGAAAAAATAATCGAAAGTCGTGTTAGTAAATATTTTTACAACCCTAAGCGTGCCGGCAAAACCTATAAAGAAATTCTCGATGAAAAGCTCGCCATAGCTGACCGTACTCTTTATCGTCGTGGTAATTTTATGGGTACATGGGATCAGGTGCTGTGTAATGCGCTACGTCATGAATATGGTGCCGATGTCGCAATGTCGGCTGGCGTGCGTTGGGGTACGACTACGCTTGAAGGTGAATGGATCACTATGGAAGATGTAATGACTCAGTGTTCCATGACCTACGCAGAAACCTATGTTCAGGAGATGAAAGGAAAAGATTTAATGAACATCATTGAATCAGTGGCGGATAATCTTTTCGACCCTGACCCTTATTTGCAGTCTGGTGGCGATATGGTACGCCTGGGTGGCATGGATTACACTATCGACCCCAGTAAGAAACTGTATGAGCGAATTACTGAAGCCAGACTGGATAATGGTCATTTAATCGAGCCAGAAACCATGTATAAGGTCACTGGCTGGGCCAGTGTCAATCAGGCTCCTGATGGTCGTTTGATGTGGGATATAGTTCGAGATTACATTATTGCAACTCGCGATAAAGATCATGTATTACGCTTACCCAAGATCAATCACCCAAAACTGATTGGTGTTAGCGCCAACCCTGGTATTGCTGATTATCCGGGTGTAATGAGTTAACGCTCTGTTGCATCAACAATAAAAAGCCCCGCTTGCGGGGCTTTTTTAATTTCTGATATAAAACCATATCTACCTCGTCAAAAATTTGATTAAAAATAAGACTGGTAGCTGATATTAACACTAGAAAACCTGGTATCGTTTTCCTGCCACTGTTTTTTAGCAGACAACTTCAAAGAATGATTTGTCGATAGCACAATATTATGTGTGTATTGCAATCCAACTCGATACAGGTCATCTTCAAATTTTACCCCGTTCAACTTCAAATGTGCCGTTTGCCGGGTAAAGTGAGAGATAAAACCAGTGTCTATTCCTAGTGCAGGCTCAATATCATTTTTCATATTATTGTTTATTTCCAGACGCATTATAGCTAACGAATAAAATTGATGGTCTGTTAGATATTCCCAACTACCACCAGCCCCCCCCCTGTTAACTGATAAACTAGCTGGTCCTGATTGTCTGTCAATTGTCGCTCAAACCCTGTATTGATCATCCATGACATTGGTTCAAAGAAATTATTCCTCGGCGTTAGTGAAAAAATATCGACTAAAACCAGCCTTTCAAGTTTTAAACTTTCATTTTCTTTTACTCGTAAGTTAATACTTCCCAGGTTGATCTGTGCTCCTTGAAGGAAACCGTTTTTATTATCTTCAAGATCATGAAAAGACATTTTAAACCCAATATCCATATACTGTTTATCCTGGCTTTCACCAAAACCCATACTAAATCGTTTACTTTTATGCCCCTGTTCGGGAAATATAGGAGGCGGTATCGATGAATCAATATTGATTTCTGCCGGGTAGGAATTAAGTAAATTTAATAACTGGTAACTTAGTTTTACTATCGCGGGATTTCGCGATTTTTGTGCATTCTGATAGCGCAAATATTTATAGGAAATTGAAACTATTTTCTTTTGCTGGGCAGGACTGAGAAGGTTGAATTCTGGCTTTGTTGAAATTGAGAAATCTTTAGATAACTGTAAAACTATATCCTGCTGATCTTCAGGTAATTCATTCAGTAAAAACTGAATTTCGGTTACCTGGGCTGGTCGATATTTTACTGATTCAATAAGCTGTGCTTTTTCTATCGACCTTACTGTGTCAACAGGTATAGCGGTCAATATAAATTCATCGGTTAACTCCAGCCCAGGACGAGCTACTTCAATTAATTCAAGTAATCGATAGGAACAATTTTCATCAAAAAAATAGTAATCAAAATTTATGGTTTTGAGTTCCCACAAATGTTTAATTAATCTATCCGTTTCCAGGGCGGTTAAATTTAACCTGTACTCCCAGATATCGCGGTGTTCTATCCGATTATATTCCTGTATTTTTTTAAAATAAGGCTCCGTAATAAAAAGTCCGGGATACCCTCCGGCCAGTCCCCGATAAGCATACATCAGAGAAGCGTCATCACTACTCGTGTCTGCTCCAAAATTGACTGCAAATGATATCCATTCCGAATTTGAAATTTCTGATTTATCTAGTCTTAATAGAGTATGCCCAAACATTGATGATGGACTATTCAGATGATAGGCCGGAAATACCAGAGTAATACTATCTGCCCCTGCCTGTTCATACCATTCAAGATATTCTTCACAATTAACCAGTGGAAGCAGGCTTTTTTTGATATCGAGTTGATTAATCAACCATTCACTACGGGCAATATAACGGCATTGTGTTTGTTGGTTGGGATTTTCAGCATATTTAAAAAGCTGCTTTAATGTTGCAGTTAATTCTTCCTGCGGGCTTTCTTTTCCATGTTCTGCATAGAAAAAATTTTCATCATCAACCTGACTCAGGTATCCATTACCTTTTGGGTTATAATGCAATAAATTCAACCATTCTGATTTTTTCCATAGAGAGTTATCAACGGCCTGTTTAACAAGCTGATCTACTATCTGTTGATTTTCACCTGAGGCGTAACCATTAAACGGAAGTAACAGCAACCCGGTTAGAATGGAAAGTCTTTTAGAATAAAGCATTTTATGAAAGGCTTTAAACATATTTGATACTATTTTTGAGGCGGGCATAAAAAAACCCCTCAACCAGAATAAAACAAGGAAGAGAGGTTTCTGGTTTAAATAAATTAGTATTTAAGCAATATACTTGGATAGAACTGAATCTGCTTTCATGATTTTTTCCATAGAAGCCATCATTTCATCAGCAGTAACATTTTCGCCCGGGAAAATGACGGCAAAATTTTCATGCATTACTTTGGCAAAAGTTTCACGGTCTTGCTTTTGAACTCCGTAAATCACCGCAACTGTATCCATGGCATCACCCTGACCGCGTGCTACATCTTCAGAGAATTCATCCATTATAGCGCTTACCATGTTGGCCCCGCTGTAGGTCAAAGCTCCAGAGGTTGAACAGCCATTCGTACCTGTAGTCATACCAAAAGTAGCATTACCGGATGTACCATTGGTAATTGATGCCATTAAGTGCGAACCAGTACCAGACTTACCTTCCAGTAACATATTACCCCAACCACAATTAGGACCACCTGGTGCTTCTGCGAAAGAGACTGATGACACAGCAATTAAAGCTAAACCAGCAATTATTTTTTTCATATCCTTGATTCCTTGAGTGAAAATTAAATATCGAAGTCTTTTTATAAAAAAAGATGCATAATAATAGTTCAAAGTTGTGATATATGACAAGAACTTAAATCGTTAAATCAGTCACTAAATTTAATTACAGGAACTAACTATACCAGACTGCAAAGCTCCACTATACAAAGCCTGCCATGATATTTTTTAGAAGTTTAAATTAAATAAATTATTTGTTACATCAGAAAATGATCCGTTACTCCCCGATCCTCTTAATATTATTTTTAACGTCATGTACAAACTTCTTATTTGTCCCCGTTCAACCGCATTCTATTACTCCGGATAAAATCGACGTTAAATATCAAAATGTCTTTATTGAATCCTCTGATGGTCACTTGTTGCATGGCTGGAAATTATTAGCGGAGAAAAATACGGCAGGAACAATACTTTTTTTCCATGGTAACGGCGATAATGTCAGTACGCAACTGCCTAATACTTTCTGGCTCACAAAGGAGGGTTTTGATGTTTACATCTTCGATTATAGTGGTTATGGGAAGTCCGAAGGTCATGCAACTCTGGATAACACCATCAAAGACCTGGAAGTAATGATTAAACATGTAGTCTTTGAGTTGCCCGATGATGAAAAGTTAATAATATTGGGACATAGCCTGGGCGCGAGTATGGCTATTTATTCGGTGGCCCATTCCACTTATAAACATAAGATTAAAGCATTGGTAACATTAGCTGCCTTTAGTGATTATCATGATGTAACGCAGGATGTTCTATCCAGAAACTGGTTATTTTGGTTGTTTCAATGGCCTCTGTCATTTATGGTTGACAACACCTACCGACCTCTAAATTCTATTGCTTTAATCTCTCCGGTTCCTGTTTTAATAATGCACAGCAAGACAGATAAACTGGTAGATTCTTATCATGCAAATCAATTATTTAAAGCCACTAAAGAACCGAAAAAACTTCTCTGGATAAAGAGTGGCCATAACAATATTTTTATTAATATGGAAAACCGGAAACTATTACTGGAATATTTATCGACATTGCCTTGACCCAGAACTATAAACCTGGAATTGTCCCGCTTTTAATGACGAATTGTTGACATAAACGAATTAATCGCCCGATCAAACACTGAAACCGATTCTATTAATTTTGCCGTTCCTGCGCGAAATTCTGTTGCAAGTCCGAAGCTGGTCATATTTTTAATCTTATGTCCATGCCGGTTTACGAACACATATTTACCGGTAACATTACTTTTCCAGGATAATTTGGCATTTACGCTTTTTGATCCGGACTCAACAAACTCTACCCAGGCTCCTAATTGCAGGGCCTGCACAGTTTCCATAAAGTCATCATTCTCATTATTCATCTCAACGTTGAAATCCATTGGGGGCGCTGAATCCATGATAATTTCTTCTTCGATATGAATTGTCCCTTTGATTACACAATCGGTAAATTCATCGAGGTTATGAATGACATCCTGTGTAGATGATACGATAATTTCTGTTACCGTATCCTCGGATTTATTATGCTCGGAATCGTTCTCGATAATTGCAATTTCACCGGTCTCATCAGTGGATAATAATAAGTCGACTGAATCATCATCCTGCTTGCTTTCATTAAAACCGGCAAATGCATCGTGCATATTTTTTTCAGGCCAGATTGTTTTATCATCAACCCGAGTTACCAGGTTTTGACTGGTCTGCTTGACTATCTTTGCATGCTCCAGAACCAGCATTTGAAACACATTATTTTTGGCTTCAGCATCTATCTGAATAAGATCCATACCTTTCGATAAAGCCCGTAGTAACGAGGGTAAGGTTTTTAATAACTTCTTTTTATCCTCCTCATTACTTTTGGCAATGAGTGTCCAGATTAATGTGGTAGTAATGCGTTTTAAATTTTTCCAGTGATTAGACTCTTCTCCCTGAGTGAGGTGAGTGTTGTATAACACAGATTTCCAGGTGCTATCCAGAAAATCGATAACATCAAAACTTAAATCATGCTGACTCAGCAGTTTCTGGATGAATCTGGACGCTGCATCATGAGACAGTTTAATTTTTTCATCTTTTTCTGTTTCTGCATCTCTTAGAGTTTCAACCGCCTGATCAATCTTGTCATTTTCTTCTTTTATAAAGCTTTGAAAATCTTCCAGAGCCTGTTCGAAAATAGCGATATCCTGATCAAACTCTAACAGCAGAAAGTCTACAATCTCTTCTAATTTATGAATCAGTATTTTTTCCTGTTGCTGGTCATCGCCCCAGCCTAAGGATGCTTTTGAAATACTATCCAGTAATTTCCTGGCCGGATGCTTTTTGTGGTTAAAAAAGCTGTTATCCAGAATGGCAACTTTCAAAATGGGAATTTGTAATCGCCCTATCAGTACTTTTATCGGATCTGGTAAAGCGTCATCATCAAAAAAGAAATCAAATAACATCGACACAATGTCGATGATCTGATTATCAGCTGCACTACTTTGCTGGCTGTTATCCTGCTTGAATCTAACCAGTTGCTGATTGAGCTGTGCTTTCAGACTCTGAGGATCAACACTCTGATCAACCTGACTGGTGATCATATTAGATGACTGTAAATTTGTCAGCGCCGTAATATAGGTTGGATTTTGAGCGCCCGGAGTCAACCCTACCAAAGAAACATTGCCAGTACCTGTTTGCTGACTTTGAGCGGGATTAATAGTCCCCAGCTGCATAGGGGGCAAATTGCCAGCAGGTGACAATACCTGTTGCAACATGGATAACAGGTTTCCATCTAGCGCAGCCTGCGTATTTTTATCAGTTGTAGCACTCTGTTTATCCAACGACAGGTCAAACTCGGAATTATCAAGTTGCTCTTCCGCATAGGAACGGGATATCCGGTTTGCCATAAATTTAGTAGTTTGCTTCATGCGTTCCTGAGAAGCTTTAAAATCCGGTAAAACGCCTTTCTGGATAAAATAATCATTTAACTCACGATAAAAATGCCCCAGGTTCGACATAACAAACTTATCAAACAGTTTATAAAAAATGAGTTTGACCTGAATTTCAGTATCTAATACCGAAGAAGCAATATGAAAACTATTACAGATGGCTTTAGGATCCAGCGGGTTCAGATCATCTACAATCTTTTTACGATGCAGCACTACTTTCAGTCGTTCTATAACTGCAAATAAATCATCCTCAAAGTGAGGCCGGGCTTTTGAAATCATATTATCAATTGCCAGCCTGTCTTCAATTTCTGATTGATCAACCAGACTTAATTCATCGAGTGATTCAGAAGCTCGAGTTGTGGACTTATTGGTGATGAGATGGTTAAAGCTCTGTTGTAATTCTTCGTCGAATTTTTGTAGTATATTTTTACGCTTGAGCCGAATTTCACGCATCGCTTCAAAATACATATTACGGTCACGGTCAGTTTCAACCTTTTCAGATAGTTCGAATAATGCATCATCCACACTTTCCATCAATATGCGGATAAGATCATTTAACCCTCTAACCGCAAATCGTTTAACAGATTCATAAACCATTGTATTACCGGAAAACGCGATGACATTACCGGTTATTTCTGTAGACACTTGGGCCACACCTATAAATTCAGCTTATTCTCGTTGATATAGAGAATGAATATTTTCTGTAGAACTTGTCAATTTCACAGAGACTAGAGATAAGAGTTAACCTACCGTGCTATTGAGCATAGGTTATATAGCACTAATTTCCAGTCCAGTTAACGATCAAAATATCACTTTGATCGGATTTTTTACCTGCTGAATTAATTTCGCAGCTTATTGAACCAGTTTCGACGTTCGACTATCGCTTTATCCTTATAGCAAATGATCATAACTGGCTTTTGTTTAAGACCATTCTGCAAAGCACGGGTATTTATTTGACGTATTATCATTTCCAGGTTTTCTTTAAATCGAGATAACGTAACCCGTATAAAATCGAGCCCCAGATCTTTAATCAACGCCGCTGATAAAAGCATCACTATATCGCCTTCTGCGAACTCAAGTTCAACCACATTCGGTTTAAATGATGTATCAATACCTAATTTTTTTTGCGCAGGCGACGATGTAGCGAGTATCTTCAATTCATTGCCACTAAAATGGAGACACCTCAAGTTTCCAATACTACAGCTACTGAAACTGTTTTTCTCAATTTGAATAGCACTAAGATCAACCCCTTTATTGACGTCTGAAGGGGCCGTCGAGGGTGATTGAAAACACAGATATTCATTGATATTATCTAATGATTCAGACAGACAGCGAGAGGCTAGTGAGCCAGAGAACCTGGATTTAGTTATTTTTGCAGTTAAGTTCAACTGCATATCATCCATCATAATTTCGATAGATTTATAGGCTTTCGATTGCAATCCTTCATTATCTGACCGGGATAGCATCATCAGCCCCAAATGAGGATTGATGCCAACAACGTCGTTGGCAAAATATTGGATACCAGTATCGGAAAACAGTCCATTTTCAGATTGGGCGACAATGCTTATCGAGTCTTTTAAGTCCATATTTTCCAGTTTTATGAGGGTGCAATAAAAATTCAGGTGAATCTAAGGAACTTCTGATTAATTCTGGTTGATTTTAGGCTGAGATGGAAATGTTCCGATTTGTTTCGAAGTGAGCCGTAATAGTTGTTCTATTGCTGCGATCTTCGGGACGAATCGGGGCTTTTCCAGCCAGTATAAAAAAATCATGAATTGATCAGAGGTTTCCTAATTATCTAATACAGTTCTCTGTTAGCATAGCGAATTCTATGTCACTTACCATCGTATTCATGTTACATCCCCGTGCCGGAGTATTTGCTACTCGAGTAATCCGCTACAAATGCAAAAATATTATGAGTGGGTTATCGTAAACTTCAAATCATCAAATCAATTTATCTATAGAGTCAATAATGCATTTTCTACGTCAATTATTTTTATTATCACTGTGCGTATTAAGCTTTAACGCATCAGCAAAAATACAGGAATCCCTGGTGCCTGGTGGTATCGCGTTAATTACGCTGGATAGCACTCAGGGAAAACCACATTTTAAATTTAATAACAAACCCCTGCTAGTTACTCAGCAGGATGGCAAAACTATTGCCGTTGTGGGGCTGTCACTCAACATAAAGCCCGGCGAACATTTTATCAGTGGGTATTATGGTGACAGGAAGCAACTTATCAAAAAGTTCTTCAGCGTCAAGGATAAACAATACACTACGCAAAACATCACTATCAAAGATAAACGTAAAGTGAACCCTGTTAAACAGGATATGGAGCGAATTATTCCTGAACAGAAAAGGAAGAAGAAAGCAGCTAATTTCTGGAGTGATGAAACTGCTGATATTAATTTTCTAACACCGGTTAATGGCATTATGACTGGAAGTTATGGAAGACGACGTGTTTTTAACGGACATCCCAAACGACCGCACAGTGGAATGGACATAGCTGCACAAAAAGGAGTAGCCATCGCCAGTCCGGCAGCAGGTACGGTAATTGAAAGTGGTGATTTTTTCTTCAGCGGTAACCTGATTTATTTACACCATGGCCAGGGTTTGATCACCCTGTTCGCTCATCTCGATACGATCAATGTTAAAGTTGGTGATAAGGTTGAGAAAGGACAGATAATTGGAACAGTAGGTGCTACAGGTCGTGTGACGGGACCACATTTACACTGGAGTGTAGGTCTAAATGGTACCTGGGTAGATCCTGGTTTATTTATAACTGATTAATTCGACAACCCCACTTTAAAGCGGGATTGTCGATATTGAAAAACCTGCTAATAATTTTAAAATGTCAGCCGAACACCAATGTGGACGCGGTCGTCGTCCATATCGTATCTCTTACCATTTTCCAGATCCAGCCTCAAATTGCGCAGTCCGATAAATGCAACGGTTTGTGGTAAGACTTCAATTTGAAAACCAATGTTGGTATCGACAAGCTCTTCAGTATCAGAAAAGCTGGTGATTTTTGGTGCATAATGCCCTGTCAAATACAGTGACATAGGCATTACACCTGGAAAGGTGTATCGCACTTCACCACCGATAGCGACTGCAAAAATGTCCTGATCGGTATTGTTAGGAAGGTTTTTGCCATCCAGACTACCAGCATACATTTTAAGGCCGACGCCAAGAGTTAAAGGGGTATTTTTTGCGGCCTGGCGACTTTGCATGAGACTTAACTGGGCAACATAGTCATCGTCATCATTGTAGAAAAAGCCTAACCCTAGCTCGGCGCCACCCCAACCGATCAAACTGGAGTCGGAGCGGAAGGTAAATTGAGCTGTTTCAGACGTCAGTGCGGCTTCCAGGTCATTGGCTTCAACCAGAACAGGAAATAATAATAAAAGAGCAAGAAGAGGTTTTGTGAAATATAGTTTCATGGGTGCGTATTGTATAAGGAGTTGGGTCTAAAAATAGTGCGGGGAATCATACCACAGGATTTGATTTTTATTGAGTCTCAAAAAAGAGAATTATTAGTATTATATTCAGGAAACTTGTTGACCAAATAGTGGTCGGATCTGCGCTTCTTTGTTTGCTGCGCGTATTTCCATCCAGCGGATCAGTGGAGCCCATTGCTCATGATCAATGCGATTTTTTGAGGTTTTAATATCGAGAATACCAATACCTTGTTCAATTGCTTTAATATAAAACTGAGTATCTCTAAAACTGGTCACAAATGGTAACTTCAGGGTAAATAAAAAGCGTTCCAGGGCATGATACATTAAGGTATTTTTACGCACCCTGTTTGCGACAACCGCAATACGAATCTGTTTTTTGCGAGCTTTACCCAGTAATAAAACATCTTTAATAAAATAAGCGGTAGCCTGTATGTCCATCGGAGAAGGTAAAACCGGAATTATCAGCAGATCATTCTCCTGCAACATAGCGGCCAGTTCAGTACCATCGATACCGGCTGCAGTATCGATCACTACGAGATCGGTTTCTGGCGGAACTCTCATTTGCCATGAACGGGTCATGTGATTCCCCGATCTGCGTGCTGCATCCACAACGCTTATTTCTGCATATTGTTCAGATCTGCGATTATTCCAGTGTATTGAAGACCCCTGGCTATCATAATCAAACAATCGAACAACTTTACCTATCGACGCATAATAAGAAGCGATATTGGTAGCGATCGTCGTTTTTCCACAACCTCCTTTTGCGTTACTGACTAATATTCGTTGAGTGGCCATGACTATTATATAGAACGAAACCTGCCTGTATGCCAGTTTTCAATTAAAACTGTTTGAATTATCGAGATTTAACAGGTTTTAAAAGCTTTTCAAGATAAATAATGAATATCTAGCTGATACCTTAATCGTATTTATATTATGGTCATATATAGCAAACATATAAGGTAAAATGAGTGGCTTTACCTGGATTACACAAAATGCCGATAATTGAACCCGACTCAGACCTGTATGACGATACTGAAAATAACGGAATAGAACAGCAGATCGTCGATAAAAACAGTATTATTTCAGCTGTTGTGGGCATACAGTGGCAGGGGCGTGATTGCCAGTTTAGCGACTGGAGTTTTCTACCATGTATCAATTTATGGCGAGATTACCTGCCAGCAGAATTCGAATCAAAAATACCTGGACAGAAAACAGGTAGTGAAATCAGGCACAAGTATCGTGCAGGCGAGATACTGGATGAGAACCTGTCAAACCAGCAACATCAGGTATCCAAAACCCAGTTTCAGCCACCCCGGAAAGGTATCAGCCCAATAATACCTCAATTCGGTCGTTACTATCCCAGGGATTTTTTCATGGATATAAACGGTGTATACAAGGGAAACAAATTTCCCTGCAGAATCACGGCAATTGAGGATGATTGCATTTCGGTCGATCTCAGACACCCGCTAGCCGGTAAAGATTTTGAAATGATTATGCGAGTTAAATCAATAAAAGCTGCCGGTTCCGAGCGTGGTGGCCGCTGCACGGATATAACTGCAACTGTCACTGAAAAAGGACCCGGCATGCAGGATTGCCTGGCAGAAAATGAAACCGATTTTTTTTCTGACAATCCATTTCAACGCCTTGACGAGGGTAATGATGAAGAGTTTTTTAAGTTTCCCGATTACAATCCATTTTGGGATAGTGTGGCGCTTGCTCAGGTTTCAGAAATTTACACTAAATTGATTCCTGCTAATGCAAAAGTACTGGATTTGATGGCCGGAGCTCACAGTCCATTGCAGGATGCAGAAGTTGAGGTGGACAGTGTTATATGTGCAGGCCTTAACGAAGAGGAAATGGCAGCAAATTTAAACTGCCATTTAAAGATTAAGGTTGATGTGAATAGCATGACCTCTCTGCCTTTTGATAGTGGGCAGTTTGACACGGTATTAATTCATGCGGCCATTGAATATGTGATTAAACCTGACCTGCTTTTTGCTGAAATAAATCGGGTTTTAAAACCTTCCGGGCGGATTATCATCAGCTTCAGTAATCGATCAATAGCGGAAAAGAGGATTCAGTTGTGGGCTGGAGCACATGAATTTGAACGCCCGGCTATTGTGCTTTCTTACCTGCGTTCTAATGGCGGTTTTGCTAATTTCAACAGCTACTCAATGCGCGATTTATTCCGACCAGATGATGATAAACTGGCCGATAAATTACTTTATTCAGATCCAGTTTATGTGGTTTGGGCCGATAAACACAGACGTTAAGGCGTTGCAGGTGCGCCATTGCGCGCACCAAAATTCAATCACGTTCCTCTATCCAGTTCATCTGAATAGCTTCCAGAATTTTTTCATTCGAATGTTCAGGATCATCATCAAAATCTGCTAATGCACAAACCCAGTCATGTAAATCCGTAAAACGCACATATTGAGGGTCAATATCAGGATGATTTTCATCCAGTTCAATAGCAATATCTAATACATCTGTCCACTTTAGGCTCATATTCATTCCAGGTAATTAACTGTTTAAACATTATAACAATACAAATCGAATGAATACCCCAAAAAATCAGTAAAAAACATCTGAAATGATCTCCATCTGAACTAGACTTATATAAATATTTTGTGTTGATAATATCTATTGGTTCAAGTTAATGTTTCTTAAAAAGAACATCTGGCTCATTTTTTATGCCTTACTGTTAATCGGTTTAATTTATCTTGTGCTGTCCATTTTTTTAAGCTGGAACAACATTAAGAATAAAAGCGCGGAAGAACTGACTTATCTTAATAGAATCTTTGCATCGTCAGTAACCTCCACCTTCGATCAACAGGAAATTATGCTGGAATTACTGGGACAACAGTTACTCAGCAACAAACAATATAAAAATCATAAAGTTACCTCTCATATACTGGATCAATTGTTAAAACAAAATACCTCCCTTATTGGTTTTGCTCTGTCTAATTTAGATGGAAAATTACTGGCAGCAAGCTCTAATATTGATTTAAATAAAATGCCTAACCTGAAACAGGACAATAATAGTAAATCGTCTTTTATAAGAGCGATGCAGAGCCGCAAAATGGTGTTAGGAACAACATATTATTTACCGGCTATAGACAGCTGGGTAATTCCGATTCGAAAAGCAATACGTAATATTGAAAATAAATTGGTCGGCGTTATGATCGCAGGCATCAAACCGAAAAAATTATTACCCAAGTTAAATGAATTAAACGCAAATAAAGGTTTCCAGCAATTCCAGGCCATGTTGGTACATGACGATAGTTTTCATTATGCCTATATCAGCGGGGTTTCTGACATTAGTCAGGTCGAGGAAATCATTAAAAATCCGATCCCGGATAAGATCATTAATTTTCACCAGCAGTCTTTACGGCAGCAATTAAATTTATCATTGGAAG
>ERZ890953.936-NODE-936-length-15606-cov-7.246801_pt1 | contig 15606 bp, 15 predicted proteins | sample MGYA00521264_ERZ890953 | MGnify/ENA primary metagenome ERZ890953 (study PRJEB32303, sample SAMEA104408629) | aquatic metagenome | biome: Brackish water; feature: Chemocline; material: water | place: Baltic Sea | collected 2014-10-26T21:54:00 | depth 200 m ...
AATGTCAAGTGGATTAAAATGAATTTTTACTTGGGGAGTCCGACAGACTCCTAGAGAATGCATACAAATAATAATTATAGACTATTGAGTAGTTTTGTGATACAATTGAACAAATTTGATTATCACATTATACAAAGGGGTCTACATGCCATCTTCTAGTTCAATGAACGCCGTTTGTTCAGAAATACTATCTCCAGAGAGTTTAAACGTTAGTGATGAGCTTTTTGACTTTGTCATGAAAGAAAAGATAGTTACTAACATAACGGACGATATAGAAAAACCATCGATTAACATCTATGCCACTTCTCAATTATATCTCTCTTCAATCATACCAATTTTACATGATTTTGGTTTTAAAATTATTGATGAAGTCGCATATAAAATTGTCAAAAATAGCGAAAATATTTACATAAACCGTTTTAATCTAAAACTAGAAGATATGAAAAAGTTAACTGATTCCAAAGAGAATATAGAGACGGTCATATCTGATTCGCTTAATGGAAAAATACTGACAAGATGCAGATTGTTTGCACTTGTATATGATGAAGATTTATCCATACGAAAAATAATGCTTTTACGTGCAATGGTTGAATACATTGACCAGTCTATTATCTCTTTAAACCAAGAGACCATTTTAAATACAATTACTCAATATTCAAAAATTTCCAAACTATTTGTTGATTACTTTATCGCTAAATTCGATCCAAAACTATCCAAACGTGAAAAAGCCGTTAAAGACGTTGAAGAGAGGATAGAGAGTCAGATTAAAGAGGTTCCAAATATTATGGACGACAAAATATTAAAGCTTACGTATGCTTTAATTCAAAATCTTCTTAGAACAAACTATTTTTTAGGACATGAATCAATTGCGTTTAAAATAGATACTAAAAATTATGCAGAAAATTTAAAAGGTCTTCAACCTATGATAGAGGCTTTTGTTTATCATCCCTCATTCAGTGGGCTACATATGAGAATGAGTAAAATTAGTCGTGGTGGACTTAGATGGAGTGAAAGACATGAGGATTATCGTCAAGAGATAAAATCACTTATGATTACTCAAGAGGGAAAAAACTCTATTATTATACCTGATGGAGCCAAAGGCGGATTTGTTATACATAAGTCTCAAAAAGAGATAACAAAAGAGTTTTTTGAGACTGTATACAGTACTTTTATAAATAATATGCTTGACCTAGTTGATAATATGATAGATGGTAAAATAGTAAGAGATGCGAATATTGTCGCCTATGATGGTGATGATGCGTACTTTGTTGTAGCCGCAGACAAAGGAACGGCATCAATGAGTGATGTTGCAAACGGCATATCAAAAAGTAGAGGTTACTGGCTGGGTGATGCATTTGCCAGTGGTGGAAGCAATGGTTTTGGTCATAAAGATTTAGGAATTACCGCTCGTGGATCACTCGTCTCCACTGAGAGATTTTTTATAGAAAAAGGCATAGATATTAAAAAGAGTTCCATAACTGTTTTAGGTATCGGCAGCATGAAAGGCGATGTCTTTGGAAATGGTCTTTTATACTCAAAGTTTTTTAAACTTTTAGCGGCTATATCCCATCAAGAGATATTTGTAGATCCGAATCCTGATCTAGAAATAAGCTACCAGGAGCGGTTACGCCTTTTCACGGCAGAAAATGGTAGTTGGAGCGCTTATGATAAAAATCTGATTTCAAAAGGTGGAGGAGTGTTTTTTCGCTCTGAAAAAAGCATAGAACTGAGTACTGAAATCAAAAAAATGTTAAATACGACAAAAAAAACTCTCTCCGGCGAAGAGCTAGCCCGAAAACTTTTAATGATGCAGGTGGATTTACTGTTTAATGGAGGAGTGGGAACCTATGTAAAAAGCAGTGACGAGAGTAACTTAGATATAGGTGATAAACAAAATGAAGCCCTAAGACTTGATGGACATGAGGTACAAGCTAAAGTTGTTTGCGAGGGTGGTAATCTAGGCTTTACACAAAAAGCTCGCATAGAGTACGCTAGAGCTGGTGGACAGATTAATATTGACGGTATAGACAATGCGGCAGGTGTTAATACATCCGATCACGAGGTCAATTTAAAAATCCTTCTAAACATCATTAAATCAAAAAACCTTTTAAATGAAGAGGGAGTAAACACAACCCTTCATAATTTAACCGAGCAGGTCGTCAACCTTGTGTTATGGAACAACTATCATCAATCACTAACTATCTCAAGAGACGCTATGCTAAGTAAACGTTATTTGAGTGACTTTTTATCTACTATTGAAGTGCTTGAAAACAATCTTCAAAGTTTCAATAGACGTGATTTTTATATTCCTAAAAATGAGAGCATAAATGAGGTTCTTTGTCCCAAAGGCACAATTGTAAGACCAGTTCTTAGTTCATTGTTGTCATACTCTAAAATTTTTGTAAAAACTATACTTTTAGAATCAAAACTCATTGATGAAAATTTTGCTATGCCATATCTCTATAAATATTTCCCAAAATCTTTTGTTGGAGCGTATGAGCATGAGATAACACATCATCCACTTCGTCGTGAGATTATTGCAACTATGATGGCTGACATTGTCATAAATCTTCAAGGCGTTACTTTTATCGCTTCCTACAAAGAGAAACATAAAGACAAGTTTTTATTAAAAATAAAATCATATTTAATTACTAATCAACTTTTTGACGCAAATGATATTAGATATGAAATATTTAGAAATGATTTAGAGATGGACATTCACCAGCAATATAAACTTCTTGGAGAGATAGAAAGAACTCTAAATTTTAGCACAAAATGGATGTTGAAATATTTAAGTAAACATCAGGTTGACGTCAATCATATACTCGATTATAAACAAGATTTATTTGAAATTTTAAGTAAAATTCGAGAGAATGACATTGTCCAAATTATGCCTGACAATAAGCAATTTAATCTATTTTTCTCTGCTATTGATTATCTTAGATTTGCAGTGGCGGCAATCATGGTTAAAGAGAACTCATCTCATACTTTTGATAACGTTGCCGTACTTTTTTATCTTGTTGTAAAAAAGTTCAAAATTGTAGAGATGATAACTTCATTGGATAATATTGAACTAAAAACAGAGAGTGAAAAAATATTAAGACAACAGATTCTGCAATATATTGAATATGTGGTTGTACATTATACCGAACAGATACTCTCATTTCAAAGAATAAATGAAACTTCAGCAGAAGCGTTTAAAAATTATTTACTCAATGAAAAAGAGGTGCTCGAGCATATTACGGGACAGATTGACATATTTATGTCTAAAGAGTTAAAGGACATAAACGAGGTGAGCATCACAGTTAATCAAATTATGACATCACTTATTTGATATAAAGCGAGCATACATGCCGCAGTTTGAAACACCTAAAAATAAATGCTTAAAAAAAAATCAATCAGTTAATATTGATATTTACTTGACTATAATACTTTAAAATTAATACAAGGTTATAGATATGCAAAAAAGTTATTTAGAGTCCCATCCAGATGAAAATGGTTTTTTTGGAAAATATGGTGGTTCATTTATACCTCCTGTTTTAGAAAAACCATTTGCTGATATTGCAGCAGCATATAAAGAATTAAAAGATTCTCCTGAATTTATTGAAGAGCTGAAGTATGTTAGAAAACATTATCAGGGAAGACCAACTCCTATCTCATTCGCTAAAAATCTTACAGAGCTTTGTGGTGGTGCAAAGATTTATCTTAAACGTGAAGATCTCAATCACTCAGGGGCACATAAACTCAACCACTGCATGGCTGAAGTTATTCTTGCTAAACACTTAGGAAAGACAAAAGTTATTGCTGAAACTGGAGCTGGACAACATGGTGTTGCACTTGCAACAGCAGCAGCATACTTCGGTTTAGATTGTGAAATTCACATGGGCGAAGTAGATATCGCCAAAGAACATCCAAATGTTGTTCGTATGAAGATTTTAGGGGCAAAAGTAATTCCCGCTACTCACGGACTAAAAACACTTAAAGAGGCTGTTGATTCTGCATTTGATAGTTATGTACCTCAAGCTGATGAAGCAATTTACTGTATAGGCTCAGTTGTTGGTCCTCATCCATTCCCAATGATGGTTAGAGACTTTCAAAGTGTTGTAGGTTTTGAATCAAAAGAGCAGTTTTTAGAACATGAGGGGAAATTACCAGACAATGTTGTTGCCTGTATAGGTGGTGGTTCAAATGCTATGGGTATATTTGCTGGATTTTTAGATGATAAAGAAGTTAAACTCTATGGTGTTGAACCTATGGGTAAGGGTGAAAAAATTGGCGAACATGCAGCTACTTTAACATATGGTGAAGAGGGAGTAATGCATGGCTTTAACTCTATTATGTTAAAAGATGCTCAAGGTGAACCAGCACCTGTATACTCTGTTGGTTCAGGAATAGACTATCCATCTGTTGGTCCAGAGCATGCTTATTTAAAAGATATAGGAAGAACAAATGTCGGACTTTGTAATGATGAAGATGCTATTGATGCATTTTATAAACTCTCTCAACTTGAAGGGATTATTCCAGCGCTTGAGTCCGCTCACGCCGTAGCTTACGCTATGAAATTAGCAAGTACTTTAGATAAAGATAAAACTATACTTGTAAATCTTAGCGGTAGAGGAGATAAAGACATAGATTTTATTGTAGATAATTATCCTGTTCCAAATGCACAATTCTAACTCTCAATCAAGGATAAATCAACACTTTAGAATTAAAAAAGAAAATTTACTAATTTGATTTTAGGGGATTGATTATAAATTTCATAGCCTAAATAAGCACTATTTGTCTAAAAAATGATACTTTTAGACTTGGTTTATGGAATTTATACTATGGATTTGTTTAGAATCTTGATAAACCTTGTGCTTTATCTATTTTTAAGCTATACTTCCACTAAGAAAAGATGATTCAAGTTACATCTTTAGTCTGCTTTATATTGATAACTTCTTGTTTACAGTACATTCGCCCTAAAAGAAAACTTTTTATTAGATTTTTACCACCTAAGCAATTGGGTGTACTCAAACAAACAAGGAATTACAATGGCAACATTACTAAACGGAACAGTTAAATGGTTCAACAGCGAAAAAGGTTTCGGATTTATCGAACAAGAAGATGGCGGGAAAGATGTATTTGTACATTTTCGTCAAGTAAATAGCAATGGTCACGATCGTGTATCTCTTGACGAAGGTCAAAGAGTAACATACGAAGTAGGTCAAGGCGACAAAGGTCCACAAGCAGAAAACGTTACAGGTCTGTAACTTTATTTCAAGTAGCTTTTTGCTACTTGGCTTTTTTCATATTACTATTTTACTTCATTTTTCAAACTCTTGATTTAATCTTACAAATGTCGCGGAATAGAGCAGTTCGGTAGCTCGTCGGGCTCATAACCCGAAGGTCACAGGTTCAAATCCTGTTTCCGCAACCAATTCCAAATTTTCTTTAACAAAAATTATATAATCTTTCCAATTTCCCCCAATAATTATGGTATACTAAGCACAATTTCATAATACTTGATCTGTATTTGACTTCGTTTTTATAATCCTTTAGAAACAGAATCACTACACATGAAGCTTAGATCTACTCGAATTAATATATTCTAGTTAGGCTTTTTCACGATGCACTTTTACTTACCCACTGATGCACCCATACCAAGGATAACCACATTTGAATATAGAAATTATAACAACAGAGGATGAAACTTCAAGAGAAAATGGATTTGGAACTCTTAAAACATGTAAGGGTATTTTAGATTCCATAAATTCAATAGGACACAGTGCTACTCTTCATATATGCCAAACCATAGAAGACTTAAATGATGTTGTTACAAGAAAACCTGATTTAGTTATATTGGCTGTAAAGAATATTATAACTGTTGATGAAGAAACTATTTGGTTATCTGAATTTTTTACAGAAAAAGGAATTAATTTTTCTGGCTCTTCAAAAAATACTTTAGTATTTGGTTCAGATAAAGTACTTGCAAAGTCTTATCTAAAAGATAAAGGTATCAGTACCCCAAGATATTTTACAGCTGTTCCAGGAGAATATAAACGAGACTATGATATACCAATCAACTACCCTTTATTTTTAAAACCAGTTCATAACCTCAAGTATAATTTCAAAGATGTATCCTCAACTGTAAACAATTTTACTGAATTTGAAAATCAAGTTTCATCTCTTTATTCTCTATATAAGGCTCCTGTTTTAGTTGAAGAGTATTTAGACGGACAGGATTTTACTGTATCGATAATCAAAGCAAAAGATGGGGATATGTTAGTTTCAGCTATTGAAATATTAGCACATCAATTAGATAAAAGAACTATATTTTCAGACGAAGAAGTGCAAAAAAATAAAAGCAGAAAACTTGTAAGTATTAAAAATAAAGTTATTATGAATAGAGTTAAAGATCTTGCTATAGATGCTTATATTGATCTTAATATAAGAGATTTTGGACAAATTGACATAAAAACAAATAAAAGCGGACACTGTTTTTTTATGCAGGCAAATCTTCTCCCTAGCATGACAAATGGAAGCAGTCGTTTTACAGAAGCTTTTACAATAGAGTTAGGACTAAGCTATAATGAAGTGATAAAGCTTATTGTAGATGAAGGAACCTGTAGGACGCACTAAAAGATGGTGGAGTTAAAAAAATCATTTTTAAAATTCATGGTATAATCCCTGTAAAGATATTATTCAAAAGGATATTTTACTTATGGGTTGGACTTGTCAGCATGATTTGAAAGGACATTGTAAACTGTTAAATAAGCCTTGTGTGCCTGGTATCAAAGGGTGTATTTTAGGTAAAAGTGACTACATATTTTCAACTGGAAACTATGAAGAAGATAAAAAAATTGCCGATAAAAAAGCAGAGCAAATAGACTTCAGTGCTTTAGCTAGAAGTAATTAAACCTCATGAAATAATAAATAATACAAGTTATTTTGGGAGAATAAAAAGATGCAAGTAACCGTAATAATTCAAAAGTTTACTATTTTTTTCGGCATCCATCTCGGGTTGTAGTTCTAAGAAAAATGATTTCAGTGTCTCACTATCAAAATCACCAACATAAACATACTCACTATGCTCTTCACAATTAAGCCGAATAAGTCTATGAGAACTACTTTGTGTATCTTGCATCCATATTTTCATATTATTGTGGCTTCTCTATAAGTTCAACATCAATATCTTCACTCGCTTTATCATGTAATTCTATCTGCTCTTGATATTGTCCTTTAGATTCACCACTAAAAGCACTTATAAGTTGGTTTTCTTGAGCTTTATCGAGTTTACCAGAAGCGATGGAATCTAACATTTTTTCTGCTATTTTTACTCTTGCTTCATTCTCTTTATGATAAAAATATTTTTGTAAGTTATCGTTATAGGCAAGGAGTTTATCTTCACGACGCTTTTTAAAATAGTAAAACAAAAAGAAGAGGCTCACTAAAATAAAAAGTCCAAAGATAATAACAAAATAGCGTTTTAGCTCCATATTATCCATCTGCTCTTTTTGCTTCATCTCTTGTTCAAAAAGAGCTTTTTCTTTATCTTGTTCTAGTAAGATTTTTTGTTTATCAATTTGGGCCTGCATACGGATTTTTTCTAACTGCACCTCTTTTTCTATCTGAGCTAGCTCTTTTTTAGACTCTAAAATAGCTAACTCTTTTTCTGTCTGAGCAGAGAGAGTTTTGAGTTGCACCTCTTTGGTCTCTTGCACTCTTTTTTCAAAAGCAATTTTCTCAACCAAAGCTTTTTTATTTTTTTCTTCTAGTGTTTCTAGTAAATCACAGCCTGTAAATATGAATGTTAATGCAAATAAAAAAAGTAATTTCATCATTGACCTTAAAATGTATTTTATGTAATTATAGCATATAGAAAGTTACAGATGTGAGTATGGAGAAGGAGAATTATCATGTAGAAAAAGAAAAAACTTTCTCTACATGATAATTAAGAAAAATTTATTCTATTTTGCAGAGAATTCTATAGGCTAAGCCCATAGAATATTTTACAAGTAGAGATTATAAAGAATCTTCGTGAGAAGCTAAGTACTCAGCAACACCTTCAGTAGATGCTTTCATACCATCGTCACCTTTTTGCCAACCAGCAGGACAAACTTCACCAAACTCGTTAGTAAAAAGCATAGTGTCAACCATACGAATCATTTCATCAATGTTACGACCAAGTGGTAAGTCATTGATTACTGCATGACGAACAGTACCATCAGCATCAATTAGAAATGAACCACGAAGTGCAACACCACCATCTAAAAGAACATCATAAGCTTTAGAAATTTCTTTTGTAAGGTCAGCCACTAAAGGCATATTTACACGACCAATTCCACCTTCATTTACTGGTGTTTCTCTCCATGCAAAGTGAGAAAATTGACTATCTACAGATACACCTATTACATTGATACCACGTTCTTTAAACTCAGCAGTTCTATGAGAAAATGCAATAATTTCTGAAGGACATACAAAAGTAAAGTCAAGTGGATAGAAAAAAAGTACTGTACCTTTTTCACCATAGTTTTCTGATAATTTAAAATCTTCAACGATTGAACCGTCTGCTAAAACTGTTGTTGCTGTAAAGTCTGGAGCTTGTTTTGTTACTAACATATAAAATGTCCTTGTGTCTTTTATTTTTATAGCGAAATTCTAACTAAACATTATTAACAAAAGTAATCTGCACAAAAGTAATTAATTGCTTTAAGGATAATATTTATCTTCTTTGCATTAAACCTAGTTAATTGTGCCTTTTCAGAACTATTACAGTTTTTTTATCCTACTATATAAGAATGGTTTATGAAAGCAAGCAACTCAAGAAAAAAATCACTATTAAGTATATTATGGCATTGTCCATTATTGCTGTACTCTCCGTTTTGGCATTTATGGTTCTACGAACAGCCTTACAGACAAGTCAGAGTACTGCCTATATTGTTAATATCTCTGGTAAACAAAGAATGCTTTCACAACATCTAGCCTTAGATATGTCTCGTGCACATAACTATAGTATGCAAAATACACAAATGCCTGTCTATACAAAGATTTTAATTCAAGAGGCCATCAAGTCTCATGCAACTCAAATGTTACAAAACAGTCATATTTTAACTACCGGTCATCTACCTGATGGCACTATAATATCTCTCTCAAAAGAAATTTCTGATATGTATTTTGGCAAAACAAATCTAGCGGCAAGAGTAGAACAATATGCTACAATAGCCCTACAAACACTAGATAATTTCAATTACAAAGATATTGATAAAGTAAAACAAACTATAGACTCATATTCTGAACCTCTCTTAGTTGATTTAAACCAAGTGGTTCAGCAGTATCAACTTGAGGGAGAAGATAATTTACATGATATTGAAGACCTTGAACAATTAGTTTTATTATTTACCATTATCACCTTACTTCTTGAAGTCATATTTATTTTTCAACCAATGGTTAGACAAGTTGTCTCTTTAAGCCAAACCAATAATACTATTTTACAGAATCTAGAAAATACTATAGAATTAAGAACTATCCATTTAGAAAAAGCAAATGATAAATTAAAACACCTTGCATCACATGACCCTTTAACAGGGTTAAGAAATAGATTTGAATTAGAGATGCATATAGAAAAAGCGATACACGACTTTAAAAAACACTCTGCACCCTATGCTGTTTTAATGTTTGATATAGATTGGTTTAAAAGTGTTAACGATTTATATGGACATGACACTGGTGATTTAGTTCTTATAGAGTTTTCGACAATACTGAGCAATTTAGTTCGAGAAGGAGACAAAGTTTACCGCTCTGGTGGTGAAGAATTTGTTATTTTACTTAATAGAATCAATTATGACGATAGTTTAAAACTTGCTCAAAAAATAAGGACTTCTGTTGAAAGATATATCTTTAAAGTAAATAACAAAGCATTTTCAAAAACAGTAAGCTGTGGATTATTTCATGCTTCTCTTGTTGTAACGTCTAATGTTAAAGAGGTTCTAAAACTAATAGATACAGCACTTTATGCTTCAAAAACTAATGGCAGAAATAGAGTAACAATAGCCGATAAAGATATGAATACAAAAGTCATTCAAAAAATAGCTCCAAAGATTCAGATAATTTTTGAGAATTCGACTTTTAATAAAATTTTAAAGATAGATATGAAAGAAGATACTCTAAAGTGTTTTGCAAACTTTAAAAAAGAAAACCATAGAGAAGAATTTCTTGATTATGTTCATCCACAAGATATAGAACTCTTAAAAAATATCCCCACTAACACAACAAAAGAATCCCCCTTTACAACAACATTAAGAATTCAAAATATTGAGGGTAAAATAATTATACTACGAGCTGATATTTTTGAAGATACAAAGCAACATATAATTATGACATTACAAAATTCCACCGATATTGCCGAACAGGTATCAGATGCTCTACTAATCAAAAACTTACATGCTATGCTAGACAACACCAATGACTACATCTACTTTAAAGATAAAAACCATGTACTCTCCGCGGCAAGTAATACTCTTGTATCTGTTACTTCTGTTCAAAATAGAAGTGAATTTGTTGGAAAAACTGATTATGATATTTTTGATAAAGAGCTAGCAGATGAATATTTCAAACTAGAACGACAGATTTTAAATCATGAAGTCTCAGTTGCACAACAAATACAACTCACTATTGACAATAACGGAAAAAGAGCTTGGGTAGATAATAGAAAATATCCAATATATGATGAATCAGGGACAATTATCGGTCTTTTTGGAATTGCACGAGAAATTTCCGAATTAGACTATCAAAAATTGAATATATAACAATAGCCTTTTTACATAAGTTAAGATAAAATACCTTTATGAAAAACAAGTATAAAATTTTAATAACAAATGATGATGGATATGAGGCTAATGGCTTACATGCTTTAGTAAAATCCTTAAAAGAGATAGATGATGTTTCGGTAACTGTTGTTGCTCCTGCCAATGAAAAATCTGCCTGTGGACATTCCCTAACACTCGTGAGACCACTACGTTTTGTTAGTGTAGATGATGACTTTTACAAACTCGATGATGGGACTCCTAGTGATTGTGTTTATCTCTCTTTGAGTGCTATTTATGATGATACAAAACCTGATTTACTAGTAAGTGGAATTAACCGTGGTTCAAACATGGGAGAAGATATTACATACTCAGGAACAGCTGCTGGAGCGATGGAGGGAGTTCTACATGATATTCCCTCTATTGCTATCTCTCAAGTAATGGATTTTACCAATCCAAATGGCGATTTTTCTCTTGCAAGTAAAACTATAAAAAAGTTAGTTCTAAAAATAAAAGATGGTTCTTTTCCTTTGCCAAAAAGAGAATTTTTAAATATTAATATTCCAGCAAATATACAAGAAACAGAAATCAAAGTAACTTATGCAGGGTATAGACACTATGCAAATGATTCGCATCTGCACCGTAATCCTCGTGGAGAGGAGTTTTATTGGCTTGGTCTACACCCACTCAATTTTTCTACAAGAGAGGAAAAAAAAGGCATGAGTGATTATGAAGCTATAGAAGCTGGGTATATCTCTATCACCCCAATTATGCTTGATTTGAGTGCTTATAAAAGTATGCAAAACTTACAAGACTGGTTAGCATGAGCAGATATGACCGTGTAAAACTTCTCCTACATGATAATTTTGAAAAATTAGAAGATGCAAAGGTTATTTTACTCGGTGTTGGTGGTGTTGGTAGTTTTTGTCTTGATTGTTTAGTGAGAAGTGGACTACATGATATTACAATTGTAGATTTTGATACTTATGATGAGAGTAATCAAAACCGTCAAATGTGGTCAGAACTTCATGAGGGTGAGTTTAAAGTCCAAGCACTTCAAAAGCACTACCCTACTCTAAAAATCATCAATACTCGAATCGATGAAGAGTGGGTTTACAATTTTGATTTTGATGAATATGACTTAGTTCTTGATGCTATAGATGATAGAAATGCCAAACTAGCCCTTGCTCAAAAATGTCACAAAAAGCTCATCTCTTCTTTTGGTAGTGCCAAAAGACTTGACCCAACAAAGGTTCAAGTCGATGATATTTGGAAAACTTATGGCGATAAATTTGGTTCAAAAATTCGTTATGAACTTAAAAAAAGAGGCTTTAAGAAAAAGTATACTGTTATATTCTCAAGCGAAGAAGCACTCATTAAAGACAAAGGAAGTTTTATGGGTGTAACCGCAACTTTTGGACTTACAATGTGTTCACAAGCTATCAAAAGATTAACAAAGGAGAGTACAATTGTTTGACTTTCTCGATACTGATTGGTTTAACATTACACTTGAAATAGTATTTATTATTCTTATCTCTTATGATGTAAAAAAATACTTAGAAACAAAGAAAAAAGAGTACATAACAAATATAGTCTTGACAATTGGTTTTGCCATTTGGACACTTTTCCCTTACTATAATAGTTATGTTGGATGGGATGAGCAACAAAAAACAAAAATGCTAAGTACATGTAACGATACAAACAACACAAAACTTTGTAAATGTTTAGACGATTCTATATTTAAGGGTTTTGTTTATGATGAATATATAAGTATAGATAAAAATAGTAGCAAATTTAAAGAATTTGTAAAAGATGCTAAAGAAGATTGTTTGGATGATTCTTGGTTTTAATAAACAATGGTGTTCGATACTATAAGCCCCTAAAAATCAAGACAACTTAAAAAGTTGACTTTCTAAAAAATATGTCCAGAATCCAGTTTGTCAATCTTGAAATATTCTATTTTAAACTCTCTTATTGCCAACACAAGCTATAATATATAAAAATATTTTATAAGGCTTAGTGTGTAATGGCATTTTCAGAATCAGATACTCGTTCTACATTCATTGACCCTTTTATAAAAGAGAGTGAATGGTTAGAATCTAATATAGCCATCATTGAAGCCAAAGCTGAATCCAAAGGCCCCTTAGATGGTATGCAACAATCAATCAATTATACCCAGCGACTTCATATAGATTATGTTTATACTACTAACGGAATAATTCTCCACACAGATAAAGATAACACAGTGATAAAATACTCGGTTTTAAATGACAATAAAAATCTTTTTGTTTCTAAGTATCAATTATATTTTCCAACTGAGGAAGAGTTGAGGGCAGAGATTGAGAAGGATGTTTTTGAATTTGAGATGATGAGAGATGAGGAATAAATGGAACTAGTTTATTTATGGGTTGAGAATTATAAAAATATTCATCAGCAAGGGTTTAACTTTTCGCCTAGGTTTACATGTAGCTATGAAAATGATGAGTTAAAAATCATTGATAAAGAGAAAACAAAAGAACCTTATTTAAAAAACTTTTTTGGTGACAATATAAATATTACTGCTGTTGTTGGTGAAAATGGGAGTGGGAAAAGTAGTGTTTTAGAAATACTTGCTCAAATGTCGTATGAAGATGACATTAAAGAAATAGGCTCATTCTTATATCTTTTAACAAATGGAGAATCATATAAATGTTTTACACATAATTTAAAAGCGACATGTATTTTTACAGAGTGTATTAATAAACCGCCTTTTTTAAATACAAGAGAGAGTGTAAGAGGACATAATAAAGTCAATCTAGTTTTAACCCAAGATTTAAACATAGCATATTTAAATATTTCACACATTGAAAGAGATAAAATAATAAAAAAAGATGAACGAGGAGACTTAGATAAATTAATTTATCTTGGAGTTTATGCAAAAAACGATTTTACTTTATATAAAGAAGAATCAACGAAACCAACTTATACAGAATTTAATCCATCAAGATTTAATTTTTCACAAATACAAAGAATTATCAATATATTAACATTACCACTGTATAAAGATTTAATATGGAAATATTTAAAAATTAAAAGTCTTTACAGTCTATCAATTAGTTATAGTAAAAAAGAAGTAAATGATAAATTAACAGCTATAGAAAATGATGATGAACTTAGTGTAACTAAAGAAAAAATCACAGCATTAAAAAATCTTTTAAAAATAAACAGATTGATTATAGATAGTAAAGAATATGAGCAATTTTTTAAATTAGTGAATCATATTTTTAAGTGGCAAGGGGAAATACCTTTTAAATTCCAATTTTATACTCAATCAGACAGTGCAGTAATACTTAGTGGAGGAGAGAATACAATACTCTTTTATATAGAGAAAATTGCATTATTATTTGATAAAATTGATAAAGATAAGTCAACAATTCTTTTATTTGATGAAGTTGAATTGTACCTTCATCCAAATTGGCAGAAACAAGTTTTGAGCATTATTCTTGATATTTTTAAGATTGAATTAAAAGATAAGAAAATACATTTAATTATAACTTCACATTCCCCCTTCATTCTCTCAGACTTACCAAAAGAAAATGTAATATTTTTAAAAAATGGCAAGCAAGTAGACGTTGATATAAACCCATTCGGAGCAAACATTCACACTCTGCTTTCTCACGGTTTTTTTATGAAAGATGGACTTATGGGGGAGTTTGCAAAAAGTAAAATTGAAGAGATTAAAAAATTTTATGAACGAGTTAAAAAATTAGAAAAAAGAATACAAGAGCATGCCAAAACTAAAGTGCTAACAACTAACTCATTTCAAAGAAGGAAAAAGAGGTTTGAGAATGTGCATAAAATAATTGGTGAACCATTTTTGCAAACTATTATTGGTAACTATTTAAATGAAATTGAAATAATATTATCGAACTTAGATAAAGAAACTTTTATAGATAATGAAATAAAAAGACTTCAAGAGTTAAAAGCGAGTTTTAAATGATTAACTTAAAATATAATATCCCAACAAAAGAGCTAGAATGTAAATATACAAAAACTCTCGATTCAACTAAATTTGGGAAAGGTAAAAGTGCTAAATCAGTAAGAGAAAAGTTTGAAGATTTGAAACAAACATATCCTTACAGTGTCATTTTTTTTGATTTGTCCTTTAGTGATATTGTTTTTACACTGCCTAATAATCTTGATTGTTTAATAGATAAAATAGAATCAAGAATTATTGAGCAATCCAGCATCAGATACAAAACCATTGATAACAAAAAAAAGTTTATTTACGAAGCTAAAGATGAACTAAAAAAACTCTTTAAATACGAAAAAAAGTTTCAAAATCCAATCTCAAAATTCTTTGAAAGTAATCTTCAAACAAGAACTTGCTATTTTTGTAATATACACTTTGTAAATGAGTATAAAGTAAATGACACAGAATATAAAAATGAATTTACACTTGACCACTACTACGATAAAAGTAGTTATCCATATTTGGCACTCTCTTTGTACAATTTAATTCCAAGTTGCTATACATGTAATTCTAAATTAAAAAAGACAGATACTATAAAATTGGCTCCACCAAATGATGCAAGTTTTGATTTTAATGAAAGAGTTAAATTCAAATTATACTTAGACATAAGTTGTAAAGATTTACATATAAAATCAAAAAGTGATATTGATATAGAGTTAAAAGAAAACTATTCTAATAAGTATAAAAAGTACATTGAAGTTTTTAAACTAAATGAACGCTACAAAGCTCATAAAGACATAGTTTTCGAAATGATAGAAAAAGCAGTGTAAATAAGCGCCAACTTAGCCACCGATGTGCATAAACACTTGG
>ERZ890953.938-NODE-938-length-15587-cov-7.625483_pt1 | contig 15587 bp, 9 predicted proteins | sample MGYA00521264_ERZ890953 | MGnify/ENA primary metagenome ERZ890953 (study PRJEB32303, sample SAMEA104408629) | aquatic metagenome | biome: Brackish water; feature: Chemocline; material: water | place: Baltic Sea | collected 2014-10-26T21:54:00 | depth 200 m ...
ACCCATTCTTAAGAGTTTCTGCTCCGGTCAACGCTCTCTCCACCGAATAGACACTGTCGAACGTCTCTGCACTGCAAAGGCGGCAGTTTGCCCGCAGCCTGGCAAGACCTCCATCTCGGCCAGCCCGCAGGCGAGGCTGCGCCTTCCGTCGCAGTCGCACCCGCCAACAACACGAGGTCGCGCTGTGCCCCATCCCGGCCCATTTCCCGCCCAATCGGGTCGATTCTCTCTCTGTCTCTCTGAAATCATGAGGTCGCGTCGACGACGGCCTCTTGTTTGAGGACTTGCCGGTTGTGTTGTGGTTCCGGCTGGTTCCGGTCATCCTGGGCGTTGCTGGCACCTCGGGCGAGTTCGACTCCCGGAAGGATGACAGGGCGAAGCTTCGAAACCATAGTGTGGGAGTCGTACGTTCCGTCACGACCCGTTTCCACCCCCCGCTGCTGGCCCAGATGTGCCGACTTCAGAACCAGACGGCCAGCGCCAGTCCAGTCATGAATGTCGGGTCGGACACGTCTACCCGGTCCACGATCACCGGTCCGTCCCCAACCATCGATCGCTCGTGAGTGTTGTTCTCCAGCCGCCCCCATTTCCATCCTGCCTTGGCGAACGCCTGGCAACTGAGGAAGGTCCCCATGTAGCCCCAGGCGGCCGACAACAGTCCCTCCGCCACAGCCCCCGACATGTCGTCCCCGGGCTCCGCAACGCCCAGATAGGGCGTCAGGGCACCGAGGTGGATTCCGGCCTTCCCGCCCCAGGCTGACCCCGTCTTGTACCAGAAGTCACCGACCGCGTGCAGACCCGACAGCATGATGGGAGAGGCCCCATAGTCATTGCCCTGCCTCATCTCCTGGAACACAATCCGCCAGGGGGTGTAGGACACTCCAGCGGACCACCGGTCGGAGAGCCTCCATCCAAGCAAGACGCTTCCCGTCGGCCACGGAAAGGGGGAGCCAATGTCCGCCCCCAACTGGATCTCCGCCATGGGGCCCTGCTCGGCCCGGACCGTTGGCGGCAGCAACACCAGCGGCATCAGTATCAGGAGGGCGACCAGGAACGATCTCAGCATGGGACGGGTGCTCCCAGCCACCACTCGCGATGCTTCAGTTGGGGAACGGGACGGTCTGTGCGCAGTCGTGTCTCTCACGGGCAATCTCCGGAAACGTGTACGCAGCCGGTCTTTGCATCACAGGCATCCGTGGTGCAGGGATCGCCGTCGTCGCAGAAATCGGGGCCCTTCACGAGCCAGGCGCAGACCCCCGTGTCGTTGTAGCAGTGCTGGTCATCGCAGACATGACCTGCGGGGCACTGGGAATCGAAGTAGCACTCGGGCGGCAACTGGCATTTCATGTTGTCGCAGATCATCCCCGGTGCGCAAGCAGAGTCCGTCTTGCACTCGGGCAGCGCTGGGACGGGCAGGCAGATTCCGGCGCAGTACTGGCCGGTCGGACACTGGCTGTCGAGCACGCATGCCCCCTCGGGTTTGCACACGCCGCCCTGGCAGGTGTAGCCCTCCCGCCACGCGAGGCAGGGGGCTTCGTCCTGGCACGAGACGACCTCGTTGGGGCCGCCGCAGAACCCGGCGATGCAGAGCTTGCCGTCGGCCTGTGCGCAGTCGGACTCCGACTCGCAGGCCGGCTTCAGAGGCACGCAACCAGGGTGGCAGTACTGTCCCTGCGCACAGTCTGCATCGAGGACGCAGTCGTTGCTGGGTGGGTTGCAGTACGCTCCCTGGCATTCCTTGCCAGGCGGGCACTCGGCATCGAAAATGCAGGGGGCAATGCAAGTTCCGCAGGTCTGGCCTTCACACAGCGGCAGGTCGCCGGTGGGCATGTCGCAGATCGGCATGTACGGCGGGCAGCCAGGGGCATCGGGCAGGGAGCAGTTGTGGCCGAAGCACCAGTGGTCCGAACCGCAGGTCCCTCCCGGGCAGTCCGCGTCCTCCCAGCAGTTGCCGTCCTCCATGCAGAAGCCGGCATCCAGGTCGCAGTAGTGGGGCTTGAGCCACGTCTTGCAGCCTGCCGGGGTCTGGCACGCAGTCCGTTTCTGGCACTGGAGGAACTTGTCACAGTAGTGGGCCGGAGCGCCGCCGCAGTCGTCGTCGGTCTGGCATTCCTGGTCCACGCACACCCCGAATAGGCAGAGCTGCCCCTCCGGGCACGTGAATGGCTCGCACGCGGTCGTGCACCGCCGCCCAAACTCGGTGGTCAGGCACTCGAGGCCCCCCTCGCACAGGCCGCACGTTCCCCCGCAGCCGTCATCGCCGCAGTCGTCGCCCTCGCACGAGGGCACGCACGGCTGGCAATTGCCGTCTGGGCAGGGCTCGACTGTGTAGACGGCGTAGCGCGCCTTGTAGGTTTCCCAAAGCCAGACGATGGTCACCTTGGTGTCGTCGGCGAGGGTGGCGAGGAGGGCTCCGGAGTGCCCCTGGCGCGGCCAGAGTTCATCATCGCCTTCGGTGTGCACGAACTCAACGAGCGGCGCCCAGATCAAGGTCGCCTGGACCGGCTCGACCGGCACTCCATGGATATCGAGCTTACAGTTGGGATTGCCGGAAAGGTCCACCGCGACGAGGTGCGTGGTCTGGTCCACAGCCTGACTTTCTTGTCCCCCCAGGGCGGCCACCGCGATGTGGAAAACAACGTCGTTGCCGGCGAGAAGCTCCCAGGCGCAGGAAGAGCTGAGGCACGTCCTCCAGTCCTGGGCGTCGACGACCTCGAGTCCGAGCTCACCCAAGCTCCACTCGAAAGCACCGGGGACGAGCGCTTCGAGGTAGCCGATGTCATCCTGGCACAGCTCGAATTCGCCGCACTCGCCCGACACGCACGGCCAGTACTCACCATATTCCTCGCAACTCGGATTGGGGTCCACCCAGCATGGGATGGGGCCAGCAAAAGAAGCGTTCATCATCCCTTTCTTGCAACTGAACCACCCATCAAAGCAGTCGTAGTGGCTGTCGCACTCCTCCTCCCGCTTACCGAGGAGCTCGGCGACATCCAGCACGTCCTGTGCAATGCCGGTCAGGTCGGCGAGGAGTTCGTTTGGCCCTGGGAGCTCGAGTCGGCGGGAGTCAGCATCCGCCGTGTCCTGCCCCGGCATGCCATCTGCGTCGCCAGCGTTCTTCAGCGGACCGCACGCGACCAGGGCGAGCGCCAGCACGGACACCCACATGCCACATTTGGAGGTTTCTTGCATGTCGTTCTCCTTACCTCACCCGGGCCCTAAATGTGTTTCCGATCCTTCAGCGGATTCGGTCTCCCAGTTGTCCCACCTACTTCCAGACTGAGGCAAGGCGTCGCACGAAGACCCCTGCGCCGTCGCCATCCGATGCTCCGGACCAGAAGGCTATCAGGACGTCCCCGTTGGGAAAGGCGGCGAAGGCCCCGTCACGCTGAGAGATTCCAACGTCGTTGCCCAGCGCGAAGTTGGTTCCCTGGGGGACTCCCTGCGCCGAGTACAACTGGGCAGTGAACGAGTTGTTGCTGTCCACGAAAAGCCCCTCCCAGAAGACGACCGAGCTGCCGGTCGGCAAACCGAGCGTCGTCGGGACCTCCTGGTCACCCGGGAAGTACGTGTTGACTTGGAATTCCCCTCCGTCGAGCATTCCGTTGGCGTCGAACCGTTGGCCGAAGATACCCCAGCCGTCACCGTCCTGGCCCCAACTCGCCCACGTGACAAGCGCTCCGCCTCCTTCCAAGCTGATGACGGATGGTCGGACTTGGTCTCCTTCGGCGTAGGTGTTCACGACGCTCTCGCCGCCGACCGGGTCAAGCTCTCCGTCGAAGCGCTGTGCAACGATTGCGCAGCCGTCCCCATCTGGGCCGACCATGGTGTCGTAGATAGCCCCCGCGCAAGTTTGCCACGCGACGAAGAAACCGCCATCGCTGAGCGCAGCGATTGATGGGAGCTCTTGCCCGCCCAATTCTGCCGAGCTCACGGCGAACTCCGGAGAGGCCGCTTCCCCGGTGGCGGAGATGATTCGCCCGCCGATTCCAATTGGACCGTCACCAACCCGGCCGCCTTCCCATACCACGATGAAGCGGCCGTCCGTCAGGCGGGCTATCGCAGCGTGCCACTGGTCCCACTGAGTGAACTCGTTCACGACGATCTCATCGCTCGTACTGGCTCCATCGGCGGAGTAGAATCGGGCGATGACACCGCACTCGTCGCCATCCTGCCCCAAGCTCCCGGTGACCGGGCAGCTCTCCCATGCGATGAGGAAGCTGTCGTCCGGGGCACCGGCCACGACTGGTGCCCGCTGGTCCTCCAGGGTGGTCACGTTGACCTCGAAGACGGGGGCCGGATTGTCGGTGTCCCCGCCGGAGTACTTACGCGCGTAGACCCCGCAGTACGAGCCATCCTGAGGCGTGGTAACTGCCTCCGTTGGGTGCGCCGGTTCCAGGCGTGGGCAGCTTTGCCAGGCGACAATGAAATCGTCTCCCCCGAGAAGTGCGACCGATGGTGCAAGCTGGTTTCCTTCGGTGAAAGCGTTCACTTGAACCGCGACGCTTCCGTCGGCGGCATCGCCCAGACATTGGCCGAGAACACAGATATCTCCGTCGGCGCACTCGCCACAGGTCCCGAGACAGTCGTCAAATCCACAGACGCGGTCAGCGCAGTTCGGTGCGCAAGGTTTGCAGGCCTGGGCCTGAGCCGCTTCGTAGAGAAATCCAGGGAGGAACTCGTCGACCGCCTCAAGCTCCTCGGGGCCCCCAGCCTCCGCAACGAAGTCCTGCGTCCACTTCGTGTCGATCTCGACTGTCTTGCCCTCCTCCGAGGTGATTCGCAGGAAGAGGCGAACCTCGGTCCCGTCCGAGACCTCCACTTCGTATTCCGGCTTGAGCGCCAGTGTCGCCAGGGGACCTACGTGTGCGAGGACTTCGGCATATTGCGTCTCGGTCAACTCGACGCTGCATTCGGAGAGGTACGTGACGTACATGCCATACCCGAAATCGTCTTCCGGGAAGGAGATGTCCAGGATCCGGTGTTTCAGTTCATATGTTGGCCCCACCCCCTCGAAGATGTCGTTCCTGAACTCCAGAGTCCACTCGACCTCGGCCACGGTGAATTGCTCTGCTTGTCCCTGCGTCCCTGTTCCGGGATTGCAGGAGAGAAGAGACACCAGCGCCGCCATTGAGGAAATCAGGACGCCCATTGTCCACAGTGTTCTCACGGCATTCGCCGACGCTCTCATTGCAGTCCCACGGTTACCTGCCCGGCCACCGAAGTGCCGCGTCGAGTGGGCGACAAGGAACAACGCCGCAAGGAGTAGGAGCAGCAAGCCAGATGCTGACGCTGCGGCAGACGGTGCTGTCGTGCACGAGCCTCCCCCGCCGCTGCCAGTGTTGGTACCCGTGGGTGCGGAGTCGTCTGACAGCACGTCCTCGACAGATTCGTTCGCGTCTGGCCCGCCCGCACCGCCGGACTGCCCCCCGAACGCCGCAGCCAGTTCGCTGTCGCAGCCCGATTCGTAGTCGGCGCAAGTGCCTTCCACGTCCGCCAGGCAGGCAATGGCGGCGTCCATCGAGGGCTGGTGGGCTGGCTCCGAAAGGAGAATGGAGCACATGTACTTGCATTCCAGGACCATGTCGGAACCGTCGGTGATGGTATCTGCCTTGCCGGACCCCTTCTCGCCATCCTCTGCGTCTTCCCAGCACGGCCCAAGCTTTTCGCAGAAGGGCTCGCATTCCGGCTTCAGTTCCACTTTGCTCAAGTCAAGTTCGCACTTGCCACGCTCAAAGATGCAGATAGCGTCGTCGAAGGAGCCTCCCGGCCCATACTCGTACAGCATGCAGTCCAAAGCACAGCTCTCGACATCCTGGCACTCATCATCCGCTTTGCACCACCAAGCGGCCTTCTCTACGCAGCGATGACGGACGCAGGCCTGGCCCTGGGGGCAGTCGTCCAATGCATCGCACGACGCAGACTTTCCTCCGCCATCGTCATGCTCGACGCAGCCCCCCTTGACGCAGTCCTCCGACTCCGCGCAGTCGGCCCCGGTCGAACAGCCCACGAGGCTCGCGCCCTCGCACACACAGCCGTCGTTGATGCACTCGCACCCCTCCGGGCACCCGGTCCCCTCCTCTCCGCTGGAATCGCAGATCATGACTCCAGGCTCTTCGGTGTCGCACTCGCCGAAGAAGCAACCTGTCCAACCAGGGCATTCCCAGTCCGTAGTGCAGGGATCACCGGCAAAGGCCACTCCAGAGGTCGCCAGAACCACCACGAACGCAAGCAGTCGAATTCCATTCTTCATCATGATCCCACCACATTTCAATGTACGCCAACATCCTCTACCGTTAGTTCAAGAAATGCTACCAGCCATCAGTCGCACATAGGGATTTCCTGGCAGAGCCAGCCCTTGCCATTCTCGAAGTTGCATCCCCAGGAGTCCTCTCCCATGCACTCCCATGCGCTGAAGCACTCGGCCGCCTCGGGATCGTGGCAGTGGTAGCTTACAGCACGCCACTGGCACATGCCCTTCGATGGGCTGCACAACTGGTTGCCCGGGCAGTCGTCGTCCGTCTTGCACGATGCGGGAATGCACTCGTGCATGCAGCCCGGCTCAAGAGGTCCCCCGCACCAGTCGGCCTCGGCTTCGCTGGTGGTCCCACACCGACAGAGCTCGTCGGTGCCGCAGTCCGCATCGGTGAGGCAGTCGGCCGTCTGGCACGTGCAGAGCGTGCCGCCATCGCCCCCACCGACCCACGAATCCAGACAGCGCGTCCATTTCCCTTCGCAGTCAGCATCGCTCACGCACTCGTTCTCTGGAGACCCGATTCCGTCCCGCGCGTTGTCGCACACGACATCAGCCCGTGGCGCGATCTCCGGGCCGCACGCCCCGGCCGTCTCCCTGTGTGCGGGCAGCGGCCTGGTCAGTGTTCCTTCCGGGACATCGGAGCCCTCCAGGGGCAGGCAGTTGTGGAATGGCCGCTCGCACTCGAAGCGCATCTTGCCGCCGTACTCGACGCAGGTGCAGACATTGTCCGGCTTCTGCCCTGGCTCACAACCCTCCGCCGGCCACGAGCAGACCGTGCCTTCGGGTAGGTCGCACTTCCAGGATTGGGGTTCCGTGAGCCAGGGGTGGGTGCCAGGGCACACCGGTGCGCATGGGTCCACCTCTGAACTCACCCAGCCATCGGGCACGCAGGAATCAGCAAACACGTACCACTCCTCCGGCGCGTCTGCAGAATGTGCCCACGTCACCATGGTGGCGCATGAGATTCCGACCACCTCCCCGTCCTCGTGCTTCTCGCCGGTCCAGCAGCCGGCGTACTGGCTGTCGCCCGAGATGCAGCCATCCAGCAGGGGTGCCCCGAAGACCGGGAAGCAATGGTCGGCCGCCTCGCAATCGGCCTGGGCCAGCCCCTCGCAGCCGGAGCCGCAGGCCTCGTCCCAGTCTCCGGCAACCCAGCCTTCGGGAATGCACATGTCGTTGAACAGGTACCAGTCGTCCGGCGAGTCTGACGGGTGCGCCCAGGTGGCCGCCTGTGAGCACGTGAGCAACTCATGGCACCCGAAGTACTCCTGCTGCATGGGGACCTCCGGATAAGGGCAGGCCGATTCCGGCAGCCTCGCCAAGTACGGCTCGCACTCGTCCGACGCCTCGCACTCGTCCTGCGAGAGGGCATTGCAGGCACTCTGCCTGGTTTCGTACGTTCCAGTGTCAGCGACATCTGGCGAGTTGCTTCCGCCCGACGAAGCGCACGCGGAGACGGCCAGCGCCAGCAGCAGCGCCACCATCGATCTTCCATTGGCTGTTGTCATCGTTTCCTCCTTGCTCGGCAAGCCCGTGTTTGCTCCAGTCAACCCGGTCACGGACTGGGCCAGAGCGGGACACGCACGTAGTGCCGCTTCGATCATTCGCATACGCCATGGAAGCGGAGGACAACGGGCCCGAGCGGGTGCGAGTACACTCCGTCGCAGACTGTCTCGCCCGCTTCCCGCATGACCAGGAGCGTCAGGTCCTCCCCCGTGCGAAGCAGTCCGGCCACCTCGTCCCGGCCTGCAATGCCGTATGCCTTGGCCCACACGACGCTTCCATCGAACCTGTAGCGGGCAGCGACCGTGTCGAGGTTCATGCCGCAGCACGTGAACGTCTGCTCGTCGCCTTCGGGAACCTCACCCACGGCCAGGAAGCCGTCGGGAAGCTGTAGTACCTGCTCAACCTGCCAGGGTTTGCCGCTTCCTGTTGGGTCGGTCAGGGCTGGGGTGACCTCGACGACCGTCCCATCGTCTGCCAGCCGGACCTCGGCCCGCGCAGGAGCGTCGCCCACCTGGCCGTTCATCGTCGGTGTGGTCCAGGCCGACAGCGTTGCGTCCGGCCGGAGCCACGCAGCCCGCAGGCCGAACCCGGGGAAGCCTATCCCCAACGTCTCGTGCTCAACCTCCCCTTCCCAGACCTTCTTGCCGTCGCCATCGAGTCGGACCAGCGAATATCGAATCTGTTCTTCATCGGGAACGAAAGTGTGCGACTCGACCACGATGAGCCAGCCGCTCCCCTCTGGCTCCACGGCCGATGCGTATGCCCACACCTGCCCCACCTCCGGCTGCGTGCTCCACTCGCCGATTTCCGTCGACAGCTTGACCGTCCCGTCCCAGCCGAGCCGGACGAACCGGATGTCCGCCGTCATTCCTTCGTCGATGTTCCACCCCTTGGAAGGCAGCGCATCGAACCGGGATGTTGCGCTCGCTATGACCTCGATGTCTTCCCCCGTCTCCCGCCAGCTCAGCGCCACCCCTTCCACGCCAGGCAGCTCGACGTGGCCCGCGAGCACCCCGCCGGGACCGATCCGCACCAGTCCGAGCCAGTGCTTCTTGACGCCCGAGTCCGAGTCCGAGGAATGCTCCGCCAGGAGGCGGAACTGGTCGCTGACGTCCCCCCCGACGGGCATCAATCGCCATGGCAAGCCCATCTGCTCGGAATCAACCGTCCACTCCTCCTTCCCGGAGGCGAAGAGGCCAGCAAGCATCATTCCCTTGGACTGCGAGCGGCCAGCGATGAGTCCCCCGTTCCAGTCCGCCACCCAGGCGTATTTTCCGGCGAGAGCGGTCCCCCCCCACCGCCCGTGAACATCGTGAGCGGTCCACAGGGGAGTGCCCGTCGCGTCGTATCCGGTCAGCGCCGAACCCGCCGTGTCCGTGCAGCACATGTGCAAGCTGCCGGCCACGGCCAGCCCGCCGGAGGGGAGGGTTGCAAGCGAGGATGGCCGCGCCCAGGGTGAGATCGGGCAATGCTCCTCGATGAAACTCGAATTCGACGTTCCCGGTGCCCGCCAGGGCAGCGGCCCCACGACTGCCGCAGGCTCCGCTCCGAAACACGAGGTGGGGGCAGAGACGTCCGCACTGTTCCGCTCATCCGCAGCGACGTCACCGACATCCGCTACGCTCTTCTTCTCCGAGGAGTCGCAGGACGCCACCGTCGAAAGCAGAAGCAGAGCCAGCGTCGCACGCCCAAGTGTTCTCATCGTTTCCTCCTTCCCTGCAATCCTCTTCTCCCCCTCCGTCATGAGCCGGTTCCGGCCCGGCGGGGCCTACCCGCAAGGACCAGCATCGCCAGCACGGCCAGCAGCAACAGGGCCGCGCCAGCAGACGATCCAGCGGACACGCCGCAGCCGGATCCTGCGTCCTTGCCTCCATTGTCGGGGGTGACCCCGCCAACGTCCCCTGTTGCGTCCTCACCGCCGATGTCTGTTCCCGCCGGTTCGCCGCCCGCGGGCGGTTCCCCAATGCACATCTCGACCGGCTCCGTCGACTGCCCGGCCTCGTTGTACGCCGCGACGTTGAAGCACGCGCTCGCGCTCGCCGGGTCGCACTTGTCACTGTTCTCTGGAGGATTGCAGTGCGAGAGGATCTGCACAGGACAATCGGCGGTTGACAAGAAGAACGGACTCCCGGTCTTCTTCTCTCCCGCCCAGATGGCATAGTGCGATGCGTTCGGGTCCGGCTTCACCTTGAGCCTGTAATGGAGGAGCGGGAAGACGTCGTAGCACTCTTGGGCCAGGATCTGGTGATCGCAGGAGCCCTCACCGGCCTCGGGGGAGAGAGACGCATCCGTTGGCTCGGCAGTGATCTCCACGAGTTCAGGCGGGGCCGGCGGAGCCGCTGGTCCGTCTCCCGCGGTGAAGGAATAGGGGCCATAGTCAAAAGTCTCCGGGCAGCCTTCCACGTGGCAGATACTGACCGTGTAGCTGTAGACCTTGCTGGCCTCCAGCGAGGGCAGGGCATAGCTCCGCCACGCCCATCCTTCCTTCTGCTCCGCAAGCGCGGCTCCGTCCAGGGAGACAGTGACGTCCCCCTCGAGCCCCACCAACACCCACAGGCGGGCATCGGTGGGTACGTCTATCGCCCCGTTCGCGGGCACCGTGAACAACTCGCCACTCGGCGGTGCCCAGGCGCAGGATGCTTCTGCCGCGGCCGGACACAGCAGGACCAGAGTTACGGCCTGCACGCCGAATATTCCCCAAAGCATGTTGCGTATCATGGTTTCCCTCCTTCGCACTCGCCGAGTGCACGCGTAGAGAATGTCAGCACAGTCCCGTCCTTATGTAAACGGCATGCACAGCCGTCCCGTTTCACCGAGCCCTGCCTATTCCTGCCGGCCACCGACGAGGGAGGCCGACATCCTGTCGCTGGAGGTGCCCAGTGCCTCCAGGTCCAGTGATTGCTGTTGCAACTGGTGTGCCAGCGCTGCGTCCTGAGATGATCGCATTCTGCCGGGTTGCCGCTAAATGGCCCACTTGCCTACGACAATTCGGCCGACTGTACGTCCCACCGCACGGGCACGCCCCGGCGAAGAGTGGCTATCGAGAGCCCGTCCGGCTCGTCTCCGGCGACAGCGGCCTCGATGATGTCGGGGGCGAGGAGGGGGCTGTTGAGAAACCAGGCGACGTAGGAGCGGCCCAGGTCGCCCGCTGCACTAACACGGGTCCAGCCCATCTCCTCTCTCAAAGCAGCATCCCCATCTTCCCGGATGCCACGCAGCGTCAGCCCCAGGTTGCCCCGATGGACCAATTCGCAGTTCCCAGTGGGGTATACGCCCCCGGCCGCGGCACCGCAGGCATCTTCGGGGCAACTCAGTCCAGGTCCACGCAGTCAGCGATTCCGTCCCCATCACTGTCGGGAAAGCCCTCGTCGGTATCGCCGTTGCAGTTGTTGTCCAATCCGTCGCAGATCTCCTGTGCTCCGGGAAAGAACTCGGGGTGTTGGGGGTCGCAGGGTTCGTACGGTGGCTCATCGCACTGGCCAACGTCTTCGTCACAAGCGAACCCGATGCCATCGCCGTCACAATCCTTCTGGTCCGGATTCTCGACCGTCGGGCAGTTGTCGTCCGCGTCATCAACACCATCATTGTCATCATCAGGATCTAGACAATCGGCCAATCCATCCATGTCCGTGTCCGGGTATCCTTCATCGATTTGGCCGTTGCAGTTGTTGTCGATGCCGTCGCATTTCTCCGGGGCACCTGGATATGTCTCCGGGTCCAATGGAGCGCAATCAAACTCGCACTGCTCGTCGACTTGTCCGTTGCAGTTGTTGTCCAGGCCATCGCAGTAGTCACCTTCGTACCACCCGACTACTGCTTCGAGGTTGCATACGACCATCCCATTCAGACAGGACATCGGAACGCCCGATGAACACACTCCTTCCGTAGGGCAGTCCTCAGCAGCGAAAACCGGCTCCTCGTCCATCTCACCGTCGCAGTTGTCATCTACGCCGTTGCACTGCTCCGTGGCTTCGTGGTGAATGTTCGAGTCCAGAGGCGCACAGTCGGTTTCGTCGTTGTCTCCGTCATTGTCGTCGTCCAGGTCAACGCAGTCTGCCAGCCCATCCTTGTCGGTGTCCGGGTATCCTTCGTCCACCTGGCCGTCGCAGTTGTTGTCCACGCCGTCGCAAATCTCCACGCCTCCTGGAAACCAATTCGGAACGCACACAAGTTCGAGTCCATCAACAGAGCACTCCCAGTGGCCTCCCGCAAACGGGTCGCACCCGTCAGGGTCGGAAGGCGGCTCGCACGAATCGCCCAGGTCGGGGAAGTCCTCATCGATCATCCCATCGCAGTCGTCATCCTCGCCGTTGCACCACTCCACTTGCCCCGGGAACTTCGTGGCATCGCAGGGAGCACAGTCGACTTCGTCCTTGCTGAGGTCGTTGTCGTCATCCTCGTCGCAGGCGTCGCCCAGGCCATCTCCCTCGCAATTCGACTGGACGGGATTGTAGACATCGGGACAGTTGTCATCCACATCGACGATCCCGTCGTTGTCGCTGTCCAGCAGCGGGTAGCACGGGCAGTCCTCGCAGTTGCAGGCATTCTCCCCCGGCCCGCACACGCCGTCGCCGCATGCAGTGCAGACGAGCCCCTCCATCTGGTCGCACCAGAAGCAGCACTCGGCGGCATCGCAGTCGTCGCCGGAGTTCATCTTGAAATGCGGCAGAGCGGTCAGCCCGTCACAACAGGGGAGGCCGTCCTCTTCAGGCCCCAGGAAGTCGCCTTCCTCAATGCACAAATGCTTGCACTCACCCTCGGAGGTGCACTGGAATCCTTCCTCGCATTTGCCGCACGAGCCGCCGAACCCGTCCGGACCGCACTCCTTATCTGTGCAGTCGGGAGCATCGTCGGGGTAGCAGAGGCCGTTGGGCTTGCAGACGAATCCCGGGCCGCACTCGCCGCAGCTCCCGTCGCAGCCGTCACTCCCGCACTCCTTCTCTTCACAGTCCGGCAGACAGTCCTCGCACTGCGCCCACATCTCATTGCATTCCGCCGTGAGCGCCTCATCGACGCAACCCTCATCGCCCGACTCGGCACTGAGGGAACACGCGGCGGAGAGGCACCCGACAACTTCCTCTGCGTGGGCACAAGCGTCGGTGCCGAGTTCGACGCCGCAGCAGTTGTCCAAGCACTCCCCGCCCCAGGTGGGCCAGCACTTCAGACTGCACTCCACGGCCTCCGAGCATGACGTTGGCGCAGTACACGAACCTGTCGAGCAGACCTCGTAGGGCGAGCAATCCCCGCACGTTCCTCCGCACCCATCGTCGCCGCACTGCTTGCCCTCGCAGTTCGACTGGCAGACATCCGGGGTGCCGATCTCGTCATCGGTGAGCGTCTCTCCTGGGCCGGGAGCGTCGGTCACCGTCTCGTGTTCGCCCAGGGCATCCTGGGCAACCTCGGAAACCTGGTCCGCCGCAACGGTATCCGCCACCTTGTCTTTGCCGGTGCCGCATGCTGCCACCAACACCAGGGCAACGAGCGCAGTGCAAGCGTTCTTCCATCTCGTCATGGTCCCCTCCTTCCCTGCCGCAACACCGGTCATTGTAAGGAAAAACGCCGAGTTGCACAATGGCTGGCAGGTCGTCTGCTACGATTCCTCGGAGCTTCGCCTCTGGTCCTCCCAGCGCGCCGGAACACCCTGGCGAAGCCTGGCGATGGACAGCCCGGCGGGCTCGTTGCCGGCGATGGCGGCTTCGATGATGTCCGGGGCCATAAGGGTGAGGTTGAGGAGCTTGGCGACGTAGGAGCGGTCGAGGCCGAGGGCTGCGGCCAGGGCCTTCACCGTGGGGTAGGCCCCGGATTCGAGGAGGTCCTTCCAGCGGTAGGCCCGGGCAAGTGTCAGCAGGAGCTTCCGCTGCTCGGGCGTATAGGAAGGGTGGCGGCCGTGGTCCGGCGGAAGCACGATCTCCTTGCGCCCGCCCCGCTGCTTGAACCGCATCGGCAGCCGGAGCACCGCGGTCCCGTCGGCCTTCCGGTCGATGGAGCAACCCTCGGGCATCGTCCCATCCCGGCCCTGCATCTCGTGGACGACGCTGCGCACGCCGAAGGCAGCCAGCGCGATTTCGATGCGGTCCGGATAAATGACGACCTCGTCCACCAGCATACGGACGATCCGCCGCTGCTCCCCAGGAAAGAGGTTGTCCCAGACGTTGTCCAGGGTGGTCAGTTCCGCAACCAGATCCCTCCGCGAGACCGGCTCCTGCGTGAGTTGCGAGAGTTCGGCAGCGACCGAGGCCAGCTCGTATTCGAGCTCCGCCCGGCGGGCCTCCAGCCCATCCAGTTCCTCTCTCACGAATGCGCTCTTGCCCTGCTTGAGATTCTCCACCAACGGGATCGCCGCGGCCCGCACCTGGGCGAGTTCGCCCTCGATCCGCTGCTTGTCCGCTTCCAGCCGGGCTTTCTCCTCCGCTTCCCGGGCCTGGACCGCCTGGAGCGTCCTGGCCACCATCTCGGGCGACCGGAAGACGTCCTTCAAGAGCCCCATCACCGCACCTTCGATGATGCCCGCGGAGACGGTCTTCACCGGGCAGGCGTGATAGCCCTGCCGGTTGGCCTGATGGCATAGGTAGTAGCGATACATCCGTCCATGCCGCTTCGTGAACGTCACTCCCATGCTTGCCCCGCAACTGCCGCAGCGCAGGATCCCCTTGAGCAGCGCCGGCGTCTCGGAGCGGCTCTCGTTGCCGCGGGCCCGGTGGTTCTCCTTCAGCTTCTCCTGCACTTCGTCCCACAGCGCCTGCTCGATTATGCCCTCGTGCTCCCCTTCGAAGATCTCCCCGTGGTGCGACACCTTGCCAAGGTATAGCGGGTTGCTCAGCAGCCGGTAGATGTGGGCCTTGTTCCAGGGCCGGCCCGGCCGCTTTTTCCCTTTCTGCGTGACCCAGGCCTTGGTCCTGTGCCCCTCGGCCGCGAGCTCTTTCACCAGGGCGACCGTCGAGCCGAGTTGGAGATACCGGCGGAAGACGTACCGGACCAGCACCGACTCCTCGTCGTGGACAACCAACCGTTTGTTGGGGCGGTCCACGTCGTAGCCCAGGGGCGGCACTCCCCCGAGGTATTTTCCCCGCCGCCGCGACGCTCCCATCTTGTCGCGAATACGCTCAGCTATTACTTCACGTTCATACTGTGCAAAGCTTAGAACAACATGTAAATTTAGCCGGCCCATACTCGTGGAGGTGTCCATCTGCTGCGTCACGCTGACCAGGGAGACGTGGTGTTGCTCCAGCTCCTCGATCAGCCTGGCGAAGCCGAGCAGAGAACGCGACAGCCGGTCGATCTTGTAGACGACGATGGTGTCGACGCGACCGGCGCGCACGTCGTCCATCAGCCGCCGGAGCGCGGGACGTTCGAGGGTCGCCCCGGAATACGCGCCGTCATCATAGCGCTCGGGCAGTGCGATCCAGCCCTCCCGCTGCTGGGACCGGATGTAGTCCTCCGCCGACTCCCGCTGCGCATCCAGCGAGTTGAAATCGGAGTCGAGGTTTTCATCCGTGGATTTCCGCGTGTAGATGGCACACCGGACCCGCTGGGCGGTTGCCGGCGGCACGGCCTGGAGATGTCTTCTGTCATGCGCCATGTCTCTCCCTCTCTACCACCGTTTTCCGTCCCTTGCCTTTCAGCCCGAAAAACGCGGGGCCGGACCAACTGGTGCCGGTGATGTGGCGGGCGACCGCGGACAGCGACCGGAACCGCTGCCCGCAATACTCAAATCCTTCTTCGAGTGCGGTGACCACGTGCCGCTGCCCGTCCCAGTGCCGGATGAGCGCAGTCCCGGGGACGATGCCCAGCCGGTCGCGTCCGGTCGGTTTCTCCTGCGGGGGCC
>ERZ890953.939-NODE-939-length-15574-cov-3.731168_pt1 | contig 15574 bp, 14 predicted proteins | sample MGYA00521264_ERZ890953 | MGnify/ENA primary metagenome ERZ890953 (study PRJEB32303, sample SAMEA104408629) | aquatic metagenome | biome: Brackish water; feature: Chemocline; material: water | place: Baltic Sea | collected 2014-10-26T21:54:00 | depth 200 m ...
GGCTTGAGCCAGTTCCACCCCCCGTAACAACTCGTCTTGAGACCAGGCCAGATAGGGGCAGAATTCGTTGCCGAGGTAGAGCCGACGCACCCTCCGCTCGTTTCCCTCGGGCAGCGCCTCCAGGACTGCCTCATAGGCGCCACGCTCCAGGGGCATGGTATCCGGGCCCCAAACCCAGGCGGCAAGGTCGCCGGTGGCCATGAATTGCCGCTGCTCGTTAAGACTGGCTGGATTGGCGAGGTAGAGGGCCAGTTCAGTCATCATGGACCTCCGGGAAGTAGCAGAAGGTGCGAGACGCACACAGTTCTGGAGCGTCCAGGAGCTGTTGTGCTGAGGCCTTGGAGCGGTGCGGCGTGTCGAGAAGTTGCTTGACGAGGCGGATAGCCGGAAGAGCATCGGAAGCGCGCCCCGGGATCTTGATGTGGGTGACGCCCAGGTGAGCCAATCTCCCCACTGCACAAAGACCGCATTTCCCCAAACCCCAGACCGCGCGATTGCGGGGATTGTCCAGCAGCGCGGCTTGGGGTGGGTCAAGTGGACGGCGGGAATGCCCGCTTCGCCGGCGCAGGTGCTTACGCTCATGGTGGTTGCAGAAGTCACAGGCAAATCCATAGCCATGTTCCGTGAAACAGCGCGCCCCGTCAAAGACGCAAGGTTCTCCCATGACGAAAGCCTCAAACTCTCGGCCAGGTCCAATGGTTGCGCTGAGGAGAGGAGTCAGCTCAGTAAGAGGCAACTCCCGAGGGAAGATGACGCGACGGGCACCAGCTTGAAAGACTGCCTCGCAAGCGTGGCGGTTGTAGAGTCCGGCATCGCCGCTGACGTGGATATTGACGGCTGGGATATGCTTGTTGAAGTAAGGTACCAGGGAGGGATCGGCGACAATGATGGCGGAGCAGCCCGCGGCGACGGCTTCGTCCAGCAATCTGCGCCCCAGTTCCATGGCATCGGGAGTGACGAAGTGCTCATTGAAGGCCACTGCGACTGGGACCTGATGCTCCGCTGCTGCCTCGCAGAGCGTTCGCAGGCGCTCGATGGAGTCCACCTGTGCCCCTGCGAAGTAGCGCCGGTTGGGGGAGAACTCCTGTCCGAATTTATGGCTCCAATATTGCGGCAGATAGCCGACGAAGAACTCGGTGGCTCCCGCAACAACCAACTGGTGAACCTCGTCCACGGTTGCCGCGGCAGGAAGTCCGACAACGATCTCCATGACCGCCTCCTCACAACGAGTGATTGTAGCAGATGGCCGGAGGGGATACAATGTGACGAGACGCAGGGGGGGCCTCACACAATGGTTGACAGGAGCATGACTGGGAGGTGGCTGGACTGGTCGTCGGCCCCAACCTCTGGTGTGGCGGCAGACTGGACGAGTTCGACATCCGAAAATATCGAGTTGGCTCTCTTCATGCATGGGATCAAGCCTGCGGTAAAGGTCGAAGACCAGAGTCTAGAGGCAATCGCGGCCCTACGCACCATGGCTGGCAGTGTGGGGGCCTTTATGGAAGTTGTTGAGCGCGATAGCGGTCCCAGTGCGGAAGAGAGGGACATGGACTCCGGGGCGGGCAGCAGGCTATCTCAGGTTTTTCTCAGCCGTGAAGAGTCGGCCATGCCGTTGCTCGTTGAGATGGAACGGCGGGAGCGGCGGGGGGGCAACCAGCGGCGTGAGGCGATGATCCGGTCCGGCGAGATGCTGGGATATCCTGCTTGTTGCGTTCGCTTCTTCGCCAATCTCCCACGGCAGGATGATAAGGCTGTCCTGGCGGCCTATGGGGCCGGGGCTGGGGTAGCTATGCCCAGCCATCCATACTTCAATATCTTTCCGCCCATGGTGAGTCCCATTACGTGGTACCCCTGTTCCTTCCATTGCGCCAGTGCTCTGTCCCTAGCAAGGGAGGGCGCGGCGAAGCTGCAGATGTGCGGCCATGAATTGTCGATGCCGCCGGAGCGACTGGCCGGAATCACCATCGTCTTCCAGCGCTTCCTCTTTGTCCATCTGCACGATGTCACCCGCAGCGGTGATTGGATGGAATATGGGAAAGTCTCCGATGCTCTCTCCTGGACGCGGGATCCGCTTTTTGTGGAAGCTGAGATATTGCGGGAGTTTCGGCTCCGGGTCACGGAGCCTCTGGCTGCTGGCTGTGCCCTACGGCTGGTGGGGGACGTCGTTGAAATGCGCTTGGCAGACGGGGGGCCACTGGTGAGGGGAGATTTGCAGAAGGCCCCGCTGATCTTCTACTTCAGGGCCCATGAGGGCAGGGACTAGCTCGAACGGATTCCCTTCCAAATCAGATTCAGCATGTTGCGGTAGGTCGTACCGACTTCGCCGGCCCTCCCGATGCCAAGAACGAGGGGAACGCCGAAGAAGACTGATTGGAGCAGTACCCGCGTCTGCTCCAGGTCGGCGGTGGCGGGCAGCTCACCTTTGCGGACCGCAATCTCCAGGTTCCGGTTGACGAGGCTGTCGAAGGTCTCGTCTGGCAGGCTCTCCACTTGTTCAAGATCCGGATAGGCCATCAGTCTTTCGGCTGCCGAAACGGTCTTGAAGGCTGCCTCCTCTTGTTCCCTGGCAATGAACGCGATGATTTCGTTCATTACTCGGGGGCGGGTGCTGGCCCGTACGGCAGTGCGATTGTAGATGGCTTCAATGGCCGCCAGGCCGCCCGCCCCGTCGGAATCGTGCCGACCGTGCCAGGCGACGTCAATGGCCCAAAGCTCGACGAAGTAGACGAGGAGATCGGATTTCTTGGGGAAGTAATTGAAGAACGTAGCCTCGGAGACCATCGCCTCATCACACAATTCTCGGACCGAGATCGCCTCGTATGAGCGGTCCATCATGCGTGCCACCGCAGCATTAAGCAGTGCCAGCTTGGTGCGCGCGAACTTGCGTTCCCGAAGTGAAAGTTTGCCGATGTCCATCTCCCCCCCCCCCTTTTGGCTATACTTTTACAGCACACAATATATTTTTTGCGACTTCCTTTGTCAAAGCTTTCCGCAGCCACTGGAAAAACCACCTGCGTCCAGCTAGACTCCTGAGGCAACCAGGAGGAGGGAGAGATGCCCAGAGCAGTGATAATAGGTGCCAGCAGTGGAATCGGTGAGGAGTTGGCCAGGGTGATGGCGGCGGATGGCTGGGAGCTGGGTATCGCCGCGCGCCGCAAGGACCGTCTTGACGAGTTGGCTGCGAGCCTGGGGGGCAGGGTGGAGGTTGCCGGTCTGGACGTGGCTCAACCCATTACGGCAATGGCTGCGCTAGACGCGTTCCTGGAGTCACTTGGTCCAGTGGACGTCGTGGTGGTCAATGCCGGCATCGGGATTCCCAACTTCAAGCTTGGTTGGGAGCCTGAGGCGGCAACCATTGATGTCAATGTTACCGGCTTCGCGGCTATGACCAACGTTGCCGTCCGCTATTTTGAGAAGCAGGGCAAGGGGCATCTGGTGGGCATTTCTTCCGTGGCCGCACTGCGCGGAGGATATGGAGCGCCGGCCTATTCCGCCTCCAAGGCCTTTGTCTCCAACTACCTGGAAGCGGTCCGAGTGCAGGCCCACAAGCGGAAGCTGAATCTGGCGGTGACGGATGTCCGGCCGGGTTACGTGCACACGGCGATGACAGAGGGACAGAAGGGGATGTTCTGGGTGGCCGATGTGGCGGTGGCGGCCCGGCAGATTCTCTCGGCCATCAAGGGGCGGCGGAAGTGTGTTTACGTGACGCGGCGATGGGGGCTCGTGGCCGCGGTCCTGCGCGTCGTCCCAGATGTACTGTTTCGGAAGTTCTAGCGTTGGTTTCGATTTTGGATCGCTGACTTAGGCGGTGCGTGTCTACCGGAAGTTCCCATTGACCTGACTGATCCCGCTAGGCACAATCGGCGGGACTGGAAGGCGAGGATTGGATGTCCCCTGCGGCATTGAGAGAAGGTAGCGACAAGGGCCGGGGGATGAGTCTCTTTGCCCGTGGACCGCGTCGCCGTCTCGATTGGGCCGTCGGTTCTCTACTGGCGGCACTTTACGTGGTTCTAGTCATGCAAACCACGTCCATGGGAATCACTCGGGACGAATCGTTCTACATCAACTACGGAAAAGTCTACTTCAACTGGTTCACGCGTCTTGCCCGGGCTGACGATGATGGGCGGAGCGATTTGCTGGGGCGGGAAGGAGTCAAGAAGGTTTGGAAGCAGAACTTCGAACACCCCCCCCTCATGAAGGTGCTCTTCGGCGTCAGTTGGCGATTCCTGGGGCTGAAAGAGAGGGTCGCCGTCGTCGCCCCAGACGGGGCAGTGACGATTAGTGGCCTGGGTCTCTCCCACGGATTCGAGCCTGATGAGGAAGTGGTGCTCCTCGGCCCCGGCGAGTTGGGCCGGGAGCAGAGTGAGAGGCAAGTGCTGGGGCGAGTTCTCGTTACGAAGCGCCGGGTCTCGGGGGCGGAGGGGCAACTCCATGGGGATGCGGAGGCGGCTGCGGCTGTGTGCGCGGCGGCAGTTGGGGCGCCTGGCGAGAGCCTCACCGCCTGCCGTGTCGTGTCCTCGGGTCCACTGCAGTGCTTCTCCGAGTCAGATGCTTTTCGTTTTCCGGGGGCGCTGTTCGGCGGCCTGCTGATTCTGGTGCTCTTCCTGCTGGGAGTTGAATTCGGTTCGATTTCCGTCGGCCTGCTTTCTGTGGTGCTCTTTGTCTTTGTCCCCAGGGTCTTCTTTCACGCCCATTTGACCTGCTTTGATATTCCCATTACGGCCCTCAGCGTTGCTGTCCTCTACGCTTTTTATCGGTCATTGAGTTCAACTCGCTGGGCCTTTGTGACCGCGGTTCTGTGGGGGCTGGCTCTGCTTGCCAAGCTCAATGCGTTCTTCCTCCCCATTACGCTGATGATGTGGTGGGGAGTCGCCGGCATCAGGAGCTTCAAGGTCAGCGGGTGGCGGCTGGCGTTGCCTCGTTTCCCCCTGGCCTTTATTCTTATGCCGGCCATAGGCCTACCGATGCTCTTCATCTGTTGGCCCTGGCTCTGGTACGATTCCTTTGAGTCTTTCGGGAAGTACCTGGGGTTTCATCTGGACCACGAGCACTACTTCCAGTACTACTTTGGACGTGCATACCAGTCGCCTCCCTTCCCCATCGACCTGCCCTTTGTTATGACATTGTTGACGGTGCCGGTGGTGACTACGGTGTTGTTCATGGTCGGTTTCTGGGGCCTGTTTCTGAGACGCAGTGTGTCCTTCGTACGGGGTCTGCAAATCTGGCGCAGGAACGACGAAGAGTTGCTGTCTGCCTGGGGCACAGGCTGGTTTGTCTTCATCAATCTGGCATTTCCCGTAACCCTGATCTCCTTGCCAGGCACTCCAGTTTTTGGGGGCGTCAAGCACTGGCTGCTGACCATGCCATTCTTCTGTCTGTTGGCTGCCCACGGGTTGTTGTACCTGCTGCAAATTGGCAGGCGGGGGCTAGAGGATTACTGGCCGCAGATGCCTTCCCGGTCCCGTTGGATTGCGGCGGCAACGGTGGTACTGGTGCTGATTTCACCTGCGGTGAGGGACACGCTTCGATATGCGCCATATGGCACCGCCTACTATAACGAGCTGGTGGGTGGCTTGCGGGGTGCGGCGGAGGCGCGGATGCAGCGGCAGTTCTGGAGTTTCGCCAGTCGGACTGCCCTCGACTTTGTGAATGCAGACGCACCACCGGACAGCAACATTGATTTCCAGGACGCCACTCGGGGTACCTGTGAGATGTTACAGCGGGAAGGTTGGATGAGAGAGGATCTGGGTTGTGCCACACGGGTCCGCTCCCCAGACGTGTTGCTCTTCGATGTGGAGGAGCGATTCGCCGAAGAGGAGATGCGTTACTGGGAGAACATGGATACTCTCGGTTCCGTCTATGAGGGGGGAATCGACGGCGTCCCCCTGGTGCGGGTTTACCGTCGACACGCCGGTCTGCTGAACACGCCGCGACGCTAGGAGGTTTTCATGGGATGTGATGAGAAGGCGAAGAATCTGGCCGGTTGCAGTTGCACTTACCCCGGCTGTCCGCGCAAGGGTAATTGCTGTGAGTGCGTGACCTATCATCGGCGCATGGATCAACTGCCTGGCTGTTTTTTCCCAGCCGACGCTGAAGCTACTTACGACCGGTCATATCGACACTTCGCAAGACTCAACTGTGGTCACTAGAGCCAGCTGGCACATACCATTATCATTCTCTTCCTTGACTGTGGGCAGGACGCGCCATATCTTGGTGGAGTAGTCAGGCGGGCGCCTGACAACTTCTTTTGGCGTTGAACCAATTGCGAGGTGATTCGATGCGTTTCCTGATCCCGAGAGTGGCCCATTGTTCTGAAGGCTGCCCAATGTAGTCCTGGGCATGACGCAAAAAGGTCCACGTAAAAGACGAAGGCTCCGTTTCGGCGGGGCCTTCGTTGTTTAACCTGCTTTGCCACGCCAGAAATCAGCGCTCTCTTTGTTCCAATCAATGCCGGTCAGGTCCAGGAAGTCAGGCGGTGGGTCCGCCCAGAACCGGTGGATGGTGCCCAGTGAGGGGTGGGGAAGGCTTAGGTGGATGCAGTGCAGTCCGATGCGACGGCTATGGGTGGGAGCACCGTATTTGCTATCTCCCATGAGAGGCAGTCCGACGTGGGCGAGGTGGGCGCGAATCTGGTGCGTCCGACCGGTGTGGAGTCTCAGCAAGAGCAACCACTGCTCCTGTGTGAGCGCGGCGTGGAGAACATCGGTACGGCACGGCTGACCGTCGTTGGCGACCAACGCCTGTCGTCGCCTCGAAACCCAGCGAAGCGGCGCCACTAACGGTTCTTTGTGGCGGCTGGCCAGGAGCCAGGCGAGGCCTGAGTCAGTGACTTCAGGGGCAGCCAGATAGAGCTTCTTCACGCTCCCGGCAGCGAAGGCCCGGGTCAAGTCTGCGGCAGCTTTGCGGCCGCGAGCGAGGGCCAGCAATCCCGAAACCCCAATATCAAGACGGTGGACAACGTGGAGGTCGCTGGATCCTGTCATCCTGGCAACCTGTTCGACCAGCGAATTCTCGGCTCCCTCCCGAGTCGGCTGTGACGGCACGCCGGCGGGCTTCTCCACGACGATCAGGTGGTCGTCAAGATGGCGCACGACGGGGCGGGGGGCTGCGGGGGTGGGGATGTAGGTGACAACCAGCAAAGCCCCAGGGAGGAGCGGCAGCTCCGGAATGCGAATGACTTTGCCATCGAGTCGGCAACTGCCGTGGCGTACCAGAGCCGCGGCCACTGCCGGAGCTAGCCCGGTTGCTTCACTCAATAGTCCTGCCAGATGCCAGTTGCCCACTCGGGGCACCGCAATGCGCAGACGGATGTCGCGGTCAGGAAGTGGCACAGTGGCCCCAGGATTGGCTCTCAAGAGGCGGCATATTTCCGGTCACGTGACCCCCGTCAGGAAGTGGTCTGCGGCAGAGTATAGCGCACGGAGGGTCTGACTACAAATCGCTCAGGGCCTTGCCATCAAGGCCAAAAGATCATACCATCCACCCGCTTCTGGGGAGAGGAGAGATGAGTAGAAACTGGGAGACAGAAAACGGGGGCCAGACGGCGGCCTTTCCTCGGGTTGGCATCCTCAGTCTGCCGGAACAGCCCCTGGGAGAGAAAGGCCAGGGGGTGGCCACCATATCCCTTCCTTTTGGCGTGCTGCTGGTGTTGGTGGATGGTACTTCCCGCGACCTGACCACACGGCTCAATGCTGAGAGGACTGCGGTGCAGGCCATTCGGCGGGTTTCGCAGAATGCCCGGCTCAATCCTGAGGACGTACGGTCTGCCTCCGACCTGCTTCGTCAAGCTATTCAAGCTGCAAACGGCGACCTGCATCAAGCCCAGCGCGGGCTCTCGGAGTCAGGTGAGAGCAGTGCCAGTTGTGTCCTGGTTCTGGTGACCCGTGGGCGAAGCTATGTTGGTCATGTCGGCAACGCTCGCGCCTATCTGGTCCGCAACAACGCGCCGAACCGACTGACTGGGGACCATACGACGGCGCAGACGTGGATCGATCATGGAATTATGACCGAGGAGCAGGCTCGGGAGCGCCCGGAAGCGCATAGTCTGGCGCGGGCGCTGGGGGAAAAGGCACGTGTTGAGCCGGATGTGCGCAGTTTGCCCCTGCACATGGAGAAGGGAGACGTAGTGTTGCTCTGCTCGGCTGGTGTTCATCGCTATCTAGAGGATGATGCCATGGGCAGCATGGTTGCCCGACTGGAGCCAGAGCATGCTTGCCACGAGCTTTGCGAAGTGGCCAGCACGCGCAGCAAGAACCGCGACTGCAAGACCCTGGTCTACCAGTCTGGTCCATTGCGTCCCGGGAATTTTCCTCGTCTGCTGCAGCAAAGGCGCCTTCGTCGACAGCGCAAATTCATGGGTGCGGGTGCGGTCGTGGCACTCCTTGCAGCGCTGCTGATTGGCGGTTATCACCTCTTTGGTCCGTCCCCGAGCAGTCCTCCCAGGACGGCTCCTGCGGAGACGCCCGATATCCGTCTGCTGCCTCCCGCCGCAATGGTGGCCGACGTTGTGGCACCGGAGTTGGTTGCCGACGTAGTTGCTGAGACTGTCGCCGAGGTGGTCGTGATGCAAGACGTCGGGTCAGCGGCTGAGTTGGAGTTGGACTCTGCGACGACTGGCCTGGCAGAGGTGGAATCAGCGGGGGATGTCGTCACCGTCGCGGTGACTGATGTGGTGGCTGCGTTTGCGCAGCCTGAAGTGGTGATGGTGGTGGTGGAAGAGGAGCCTGTGCCTGCTCCGGACGTCATCGCCCAGCCGGCAGTGGACCCGAAGTTGCCGATCCTCCCCACGGCTCCTGAGCCCATTTGGGCCCCTCCTAGTGACGCGGCGGACTATCGGCGCTGTGGGGGCCAGGATCTGGAACGAGGGGACAGGCGTCGGAGCCAGGATATTTGCCAGCTGGTCCAGAAGGGACTGGAGTTTCTTTCAGGGACCCGCAAGGATGCCTCAGCCGCTGCGCGGCAGGCGAGGGCAGCATCGAAGACTCTGCGGAGCAGCTCGAAAGTGGTGCGGGACCGGTGTGCCGGCTATGTCAACGAGTTGAACAACGCGGTTAAGGCTCGCTATCTTCACCTCGCCTGGGTATCGTCCACCCGGGCAATCGACCATCTCGACCAGAAGTCCATACATTGTGCCAAGTCCTTTCGCATGGCCCGCGATGCCCAGCGATTCGGCGCCACTGACGAAGAGATCAAAGAGGCACGAAGGATCTGTGCGAAGGAGTAGTCGCATCGCGCGTCAGTGGGGAAAGACGGCGCCGCCCGAGTTGCCATCAACCGCCGCGCTTCTTCCCGGGCTTGCCCAGACTGATTACTTCGCCGTGTCGGTCCCGGATGGTATCAAGGACTTGATAGAGCCGCTGTGCCCGTCGCTCGCTGGCATCGGCCATGAGCATTGGTTTGGCGGCGGACTCTGGCACGAGGTCGCCGATGCCGATGCCGACCAGCCTGAAGGGGCCCTTGGCAAAGGGGGCAGCTTTGAACAATTCGATGCCGGTGCGAAAGATCTCCAGGTCACCGAGGGTAGGTTCCAGAAGCTTGCGTTGCCGGGTGTAGGTGACGAACCCTGGCAGTCGCGCCTTGATGGTCACCTTCTGGCCAGCCAGGCCTTCCTTGCGGGCGGTCCTGCCAACCTGGCAGGCCAGCACCAGGAGAGTCTCACGAATAACGTCAAAATCTCGTTCGTCCACCTGGAAGGTCGTCTCCTTAGAGATGGATTTGCGCTCCTGCTGGTGGCCCACCGAATCGGAGGAGATCCCCTGGCACTGCAGGTGCAGGGCCCGGGCCTGGTTGGCCCCGAGGCTTCCCTGCAACTCCTCCAGGGACCGCCGCTGCAGGTCGCCGATGTTGCGGATGCCCATGCGGTGTAGGATCGGCACGGTCTTGCGGCCGACGCCGCGCATGTCGCCCACGGGCAGCGGCGCCAGGAAGGCAACAACCTGTTCGGGGGCCACAACGGTCAGGCCATCGGGCTTCTGCCGGTCCGAAGCGATCTTGGCGATGAGACGATTGGGGCCGATGCCCACAGACGCGGTGAGGCTGAGTTGCTCACGCACTCGGCGCTTGGTCTCCGCTCCGATCTCGGTGGGTGGCCCCAGCAGACGGCCCAGGCCGCCGATATCCACATAGGCCTCGTCAATTCCCACCGGTTCCACCACTGGAGAGATGGAGCGCAGAATCTCCATGAGGCCGTCGGAGGCCTCCTTGTATCGGCGGAAATCCGGTCGCAAGAAGATGCCGTCAGGGCAGAGCCGGTGAGCTTCTGAGATGGGCATTGCCGAATGGACGCCGAAGACCCGGGCTTCGTATGATGCGGTGGAGACCACCCCGCGCCCTCCAGGCTGCGCGCCGATGATCACGGGTTTGCCCAGCAGCTCAGGGTCGTCTCGCTGCTCAATCGCTGCGAAGAAAGCATCCATGTCTACGTGCATTACCAGCCGTGCCATTGCTCCATTAGAGCATAGGAGGGCTGCGGATGGAACAACTGCAGTAAGGGAAAGGGGGGGGCTATGTTCTGCGGCGGCCGCTGCCATCTCGGTGGGGAAGGCCAAATTCGGCGGTGCCGTCAAGCATCTCGCGGGTAAGTACTGGCCCCTCGACGCAGAGCCTTAGACCGGAGCCTTCCATGCAACAGTGGCCGCACAGACCAATCCCGCATTTCATCAACCGCTCAAGGGCCAATTGGTAAGCCATCTCGTGCTCATCGGCAATCACTCTGACAGCTGCCAACATGCCTTCCGGTCCGCAAGCATACAGTGAATCGTAGGCCCGTAGGCGCAGCATCTCGCTAAGCAACTCCGTCACTGTACCAACGTGACCCAGGTCACCGTTGTCGGTGGCAAAGCGTGCTCCCCAGCGACCGAATTCCTCTCGGAAGATCAGGCTGCTGGCGTCCCGAGCGCCCACGACAAGGTCAAAACTCCGGCCTTCCTCCATGAGACGATGAGCCAGATACCGCAGGGGAGCTACTCCCATGCCCCCGCCCACCAACAGGGTGTTGTCGGCGAGGGCGAAGCCGTTGCCGAAGGGGCCCCGCAAGCCCACCCGGTCCCCGGCCTCAACTTGCAGCATTGCGGTGGACCAGGGGCCGACACCGCAAATAGTGAACTCTGTGCCGGCGGAGGTTTGATTGGACACTGAAATTGGTTTCTCGTCGATGCCAGGAAGCCAGATCAGGAAGAACTGACCGGGCATGGCCGTTGGTACGTCGAGGAGGCGGATTGTCTTGACGAGGTCGGCCTGTTGGCTCACTTCAGCCACTACGTAGGTGCTCATTTCAACGGTCATTGGCTGCCCCCCGAATGTCATCCAGCCCAGTGAATCCGCTTTCCTCCAGGTACTCACTGAGGCCCCGACAGACTTCCTGGAAGATGCTGATTCCAGTAGAATGCACGCCAGTACCGATGCCCACTGCCGTTGCCCCGGCCAGAATCATCTGCAGCGCATCTTCCGGGGTTGTGATTCCCCCGGTTCCGATAATCGGTATGGATACATTTTGAGCAATCTCGTAGACGCAGCGAACGGCAACGGGAAGAACTGCTCTGCCAGACAAGCCGCCGCTGAGATTTGAAAGAATCGGTCGGCGAGTGTAGACGTCGATGGCCATGCCCGGACCTACGGAGTTGATGGCAGTGATGCCATCGGCACCGGCGTCCTGGCAGCGACGAGCCAGAGATCCTATGTTATGTGCCTGAGGCGACAACTTGATGAAGACGGGAATGGTTCCAGCAATATCTTTCACGATCCGGGTAATGCGCGCAGTAGCATCATGGTCGAGGCCGAAGGGAGTGCCGAACTCGGAAGATACGTTGGGGCAGGAGACGTTCACTTCGAGGAGGGCGGGATGGGCATCGCAGATAATCGCTGCAACCTCTCCAAACTCAGCTTCGGTGCGGCCGAAAATCGAGGCGACAAGCGGCACTTCGCAACGCCCCCGGAAATCACGGATCTCATGAGCCACTGCGGCTGCTCCGGGGTTTGAGAGGCCGACGGCGTTGAGCAGACCACCAGGGACGGGTAGAATGGTGGGGCCTCGGTGGCCCAGCCGCGGCTCAGCGCCGCAAGACTTCAGGGTGACGGCCCCCGCGCCGTGGGCGACGGCCAAGGCCGCACTTGAAGCTGAGACGCCGAGGATCCCTGAGGCCAGGACCGTGGGATTGTGCAGTTTGATGCCGGCGAGGGTGACGGGCAGTTCGACCATGGTTCTCCTAGGGCAGCACAATGTCCAGTTCGTCAAGCTCGAAGACTCTCTCACAGTAGGCGCAGCGGAACTTGTGCGAGGTTTCGCCGAGGCGGGTGAAACGGGCCGATGCCTGTCGTTCATGATTGCTGATGCAATTGGGGTTGATGCAGCGGGCCAGCCCTTCAATATGGTCGGGTGGTTGCAGTGAGTATTTTCCCTGCACCCGATAGTTATCGACCCGCTTGATGGTGACTCCTGATGCCAATATGGAGAGGTGAGCCAGGACTTTCTTCGGCAATTCCGGCGCAATGATCTTGAGCATGTCCTTGCGCCCCAGCTTGTTGCTGTCGTAGTTCAGGCCGAGGGTAATCTGCGCGTCGTCAAGTCCGGCGTAAGAACGCAGCAACTCGAGAATACCAGCACCCAGTCCGGCCGGGACGTGGTCGATGACGATCCCAGACTCGATCTTCGGGATCAGCAGATGGCGTTCGGAATTCATTACAGCACCCCCAGGAGGCTGAGCAAAATGCCCTGTCGTACGATTACTCCACTCTCGACCTGATCGAAATAGCCGGCGAACCTGCTCTTGTCCACGTCCGGCGAGATCTCGTTGACCCGGGGTAGCGGATGGAGAACCTTGAGGTTCGCTGGGGCTCCGGCGAGCATGCGGGCCTCCAGGCAATATGCATTCTTGACCTTCTCGTAGTCCATGATGTCGGCAAATCGCTCGGCCTGGATGCGGGTCATATAGACAATGTCGTTTTGCGCCAGTGCGGCCTGGAGATCGTCCGTTTCATCGAAGTCCAGCTGTCGACCCTCGGCTGAGAGTTTCAGATACCCAGGCAGGCGCAATGACTCGGGGGAGACCAGGGTGAACTTCACTCCCTGGTATTTCAGCAGTGCCTGGAAGAGCGAGTGGACTGTGCGGGAGTACTTCAAGTCACCCACAAAGGCGATGCGGACGTTGTCGACCTGACCATGGCACTTCTTGATGGTGTAGAGGTCGAGCAAAGTCTGCGTGGGGTGTTGGTTGGTTCCGTCGCCAGCATTGATGATGGGAATCGATGCGGTCTCTGCTGCCAGACGTGCCGTCCCTTCCTTGGGGTGGCGGACGACGATGGCGTCGGCGTATCTTTCGCAGGTCAGCACAGTGTCACTGAACGATTCGCCCTTGGCGATGGAGGTTGAGGCTGTCTCGGAAAAGCCGATGACGCCGCCGCCAAGTTTCTGCATGGCCGACTCGAAGGAGAGACGGGTGCGGGTAGAAGGTTCGTAGAACATTACCATCAGCACCCGGCCGGCCAGGAGCCGTACGCGTTCCTGAGCGGGCAGGCCCTCGACCTGATGCGCCAAATCGAGGTAGTGCTCGATGTCGGCGAGGTCGAGGTCATTCATGGAAATCAGGTCACTCTTCATCTGCACCCCTCAGTTGTTGTTCAATCCCGTTGACGTATTTGACAGGGTCATCGGCTCGCAACAGCGCGCGACCGACGATTAGATAGTGCCGTTGGACAAAATCGAAGCTGACCGGGTTGCCTCCCTGAGCTCCGAATCCGGGGGAAACGATAGTGCAGTCGTGGTTCAGTCCTGCGTGGTTGACGATGCGGCGTGAGACGCCTGGCTTGGTGAGGGGCAGGACAAAGATGGCAACGCCCTCTTCACGGGCGATTGCGTACATCTCCAACACCGCCTCGTCAACGATGTAGCCACCCTCGGAGAGGAGGTATGCTGGATGAGTCATGGCACCGCCGCAGATGGCTTCAATTCCCTCGTCCTGGAGGGCGCGAATCCAAGCCTGCAAAGTGCGGGGGCCGGCCTGGGGGAAGAGTATCGCGGCATCCATGCCCGCCCGCTTGAGCGTCCGGGCGAAGAGCGCTCCAGTGTCAGGAATATCGGTGCCAGCTTTCTGGTGGTCGTAGATGATGGGCAGATGTGTATGAGCTTTGAGCGCTCGCACCACCGCGGGCAGGCCGTACGTGAGCCCCAGGGAAAACCCCACCTTGAACCCCTGCACAAAATCATGTCGCCCGAGTTGCTCAGTGAGCCGGACGGCATCGTCAAGTTGATCACAATCAAGGGCCGGAATAATGCCGTATTTCTTCTTCATGCTATTCCTCCTCATGGAAGTTGAGCAGGGACTTGGCCCGGGGGTCGTTGTTGTGTTTGAGGAAATCCACCAGGTCCGGGAGGGTGACAAGGGCCTCTAGAGGCAGGCTACTGAGGGAGGCCTTGTCTCGACGGCGGACTCGGTTCACAACGACGACGATTCCGGCGGTTTCTATGCCAAACTCGGATTTCAGCGTGGCCATAGCCTGGCGTTTGGTGCCACCATCACTGATGACATCGTCGACAATCACAACTCGATCATCGGCTTGCGGCAGTTGGCCGATGAATCCTCCTTGCTCGCCATGTTCCTTGGCCTCCTTGCGGTCGAAACAGACGGCCAGATTCGAACCGTAGGCCTGCCGGTGTGCGAGTGCGGTGGCGGTGGCCATGGCAATGCCCTTGTAGGCCGGCCCGAAGAGGAGCGTAGTTTCCGGAAATGCTGAGTGCACGCGGCGCGCTAGAAAATGGGAGAGAGTGGCCAGCGATTCCGCCCGGCGGATGGCTCCGAGGTTGACGAAGAAAGGCGAGCGGTCTCCTGATTTCAACGTGAAGTCTCCAAACCTCAGCGCCTCATTATCGAGCAGGAAAGAGATCACTTCCATGGTCTGGTCGGTCATTGGAGTTCTCCGGTGAGGAGGTGATTGCAATATCGCTGTTCGCCGTCAAGAAATGTCGCCGCGACCCGCACGGCAAAACCGAAGTCGGGGTAGGGGCAGTAGCCGGCGCGAGTCAATACAGGGAGGGCTGTGCGACAGTCTACGTAGAGGGCAAGATTGGCCGCACAGCCTTCCTGGAGGCCGCTGTGTCCAGTCAAGTCATAGCAACTGGCAGCATTGGCGCAGCCCAACTCGACGGCGCGCCTCCAGGAGATTCTTCCGGTAATTGCCAGGGTCACCAGGAAGGGGCCCAGCCATTCCAGACCGGGCACCCCCGACGGCGGCAATGGCGAGGCCTTCTCTGCCGGAGTGTGGGGAGCATGATCGGTGGCGAGGAAGTCGATGGTTCCGTCCTGCAGTGCGGCCCACAGCGCGTCCCTGTCTTGCGCATTGCGTAGGGGCGGATTCACTTGCAGGGCTGCCCCGGCGGCGACGGCATCATCCTGGGTCAGGAGCAGGTAGTGGGGGCAGGTCTCGCCCCAGACGTCGAATCCCTCGCTCTTCATCCGCCGTAGCCACGCCAACTCTGCGTGACCGGTGACGTGGCAGAGAACCAGCCGCGGGCGTCGGCCGGCGGGCAGTCGTCGTAACGCCTCTTCCACAAGGGTGAGGCCAGCCGTGAGGGCGGCTACCG
>ERZ890953.940-NODE-940-length-15555-cov-6.374968_pt1 | contig 15555 bp, 20 predicted proteins | sample MGYA00521264_ERZ890953 | MGnify/ENA primary metagenome ERZ890953 (study PRJEB32303, sample SAMEA104408629) | aquatic metagenome | biome: Brackish water; feature: Chemocline; material: water | place: Baltic Sea | collected 2014-10-26T21:54:00 | depth 200 m ...
AAAATTTTCATTGTTATTTATTTTAAATTGTTTTGTAACTAGTAATAAGTTTTTCAACATCTTCAGTATAGAATCTGTACTTATTATATACTATTATATCTACTCCTTCTTTAGATGCTTTCTCATAAAGTTTAACTATCTTAGGGTAGTCTCCTACTGTTAGTTCAACATCTCTCACTCTAACTACCCCAAGATCAGTTAATTGTTTCATTTTTTAGTTGATATTAATTCTTCTAATTTTTCAAGAGCATCAATAATCTTCTTTTTTGTATCATCATTTGATGTATTTCTATTTCTATATGATACAGATGTTTCTACAATTTTTTCAAGTTCTTTACTTTTGTTCATTGATGATACAAGTAAACTAACTAGTTCTACTATAGTACCACCTGCCATTACTAAATTTGTTTCTCCATCAGTAGCCATCATTATAACTGATTCTACATCTTTTTCTGTTAGAAATTCAACAACATCTTTTGTTAGTTTTTCCATTTGTTTTTTGTCTTTTTGACTGTTTACATCTTCACTCATTTTTCTATTATATTAAATTAAAATTAAAAATTTCTTCTTTTAAATTTATTGGTTTCTCTATTTCAACATCATCTTTAATCCACTCAGCATAAGTATACTGAGCATCAAATGTTTTATTAATTTCATCAACATATGCTTTTAATGTTTCTGAATCTTTTGTTAATACTTTATATCTAGCATCAGTTTTCTTGAAATATTTATCAATATCATCTTTGTGATACATCTTACTAAATTTACTAGTTATAAAATTTTGGTATGCAGGTATATGATGTTCTGGAATCTTCAGTACTATCATATGTTTACTTCCTCTTTTAATATCATCAAAAGGATAGTCATGTTTATAATAAGGTTGTTGTTGTAACCATAATAAAGTAGTATTAAACTTATCTCTATCTATTGATGTATCTACTAAAATAAAGATATGACAATTCATATCTTTATCAGTAAATAATGCATCTTTTACACCAAATCCTAATTTGAAAAGGTTGTTAATATTTGTTGATAATTCCTGTCCATAATCTTTGATAACAGGTAACAAATATTTCATGGTCTTATTTATATATAATTCTCCAGCTTTTATATTCATAACACTATATATATCTGTTCCAACCTAATTTTAATACTCCATCATTTTCTACTAGCTTTTTATTCTTTTCAAACCCATTCTGTAGATGCCACTTATATAAATCTATACCTTGTATAAATCCTTCTATTTCATTATAGTATATTGCTACACCACCCGTAGTAACTACAAATCCTCCTGGCCTTCCTGATTTACCTATATCTAGTAATTCTTTATCACATTCAAATATTGATACACCATTAGGTCTAATAGTACTTTCAACTGCAAAACTGAATCCACCAAATAAATAATCACTTATCTCTGGTATTGTTTTACCAAATTGACCTGCTGCTAGTCTATAGAATGATGCTTGTATGTCATATCTGAATTTAGTTACTGCTTTATAGAAATTAATTACATTATCCCCTGTGGTCTTTAAATCAATAATACCAATTCTTTTTTGTTTATGATCAACTACCATTATATCAAGTAATGATTTACATTTAATACCTTGATATTCAAAATATATAGGATATTGAAAATATAGATCATAGTCTTTGCTATTAACCATACTATCATCAAATACCCATTTTAATCTAGAATTCTTGAAGTTATCAACAATAGTGTTAATTAAATTAAAATCTTCAAATGTAATTGTTTGTTTTCCAAATGCTTTGCATAAATCATTGAAATATTCTTCATATTTCATTATTGCATTTACTCTTGTATCATCTTTCCATTTACTTTGAAAATCTTCTATGTTACATGCTTGTAATATATCTTCATTAGCTACCAAATTTAATGATAGTTTATTTATTTCCTGTCCTTGAAATAGATTTACCATATTATCAAATACCAAATGTAAAACTGATAATGTTTTACCAGATGGTTTATCAACTAATGATACATGATAATCTTTTTTAAATTGTTCTTCACTCATTGTTAGCAGTGTATCTACTGCACTTCCTATAATAAAATGTCCTTTTTCTTCATAATATAAATCCTTTTCTGTTTCATCTTTTAAACTTTCTACTCCTTTGAGTATCTTCTTTATCATACTTTGAGATAAGTAATCTGTATCTTCAAAATACAAGTCTATTTGTTCTTTAGATGTTCTAAAAATCATGATTTTATATTGTTTAAATGTTAAAAGAGGGAATTTCACCCTCTTACTTTTTTATAAATTGTTTAAAATCTTCAAATGATAAGATAACAACACTGTCATACTTATTTCTCCTTTTTCCTCTACCAACTGCTTTCTCAAGTATGACAATGTTAGGTTGTTTATGTTCAACACTATCCTCTGGAAATAAGGTTGTTATCTTTTCTTCCATAGATTTAAGTTCAGCAATAGGATTTAATCCTCTCTGTTTACCTGCTTTAATCTGTACATTATATGGTATAAACATTAAGTCTATTCCAGCATCATCATGAAGCCTGGATGCTTGTCTTGATGTTTTACAAAACTTGTATCCTAACTCTCTAAACCTCTCAGCATAAAGGCGTTCAGCATTATGTCCTTTAGCACGATTAGCTTTACCATAATTTTTCTTATCTACCATAATTTAATATTTGTGATTCATCATCAGTAAACCCATATCCTGATTCTTCTTCTGCTCTATTATGAAAATTTCCATTATCATCAATAAGACTTTGTAATGCTAATCCTGTTGCAATAATTGAATCATCATTTGTTTCTTCTGTATTATTAGGATTAAAAAATACTTCTCTAAAATCATTATGAGTTATTTCACCACCAGTACCTATATGTAAATGAGTTCCATTAATTACTTCAGGTGCATCATTAAACCTAATTTGCCTTATTTCAGTAGGAAATGAGCCTGCTTCATCAAAATCTATCATATTATCATTCACCTCAGTTTCAGGAGTTTCTTCCATTGTCCAAGTAGCAGTACCATCTGCTATAGTAACAAAGTCATCTGGTAATTCAGCAACACCAGTATTTTGTAATTCAAAATTAGCTACAGGTTCTTCAGCTTCAGAAAATTCATCTGCTGTTGGTGGTGTAACATTAGTTATAGTAACATTAGTTATTTCACCAGTAAATGCTTCTGATAGGACTAGAGGATAATGAATAGTACCACCACCAATTATTATATTATCAACATCAACTCTATATGTTCCACCAGTTCTAATTTCAATACCTTCTTGATTTAATACATGAACTTCTTCTTCAACTTCTTCTAATATTTCATCAATGTGTTGAGATATAGATTCTTCAGTTTCTTCTTCTACTTCAATCATAGCTGGTAATGTTCTTTCAGTACTAGCTATAAGCTTTTTATAGTTATTTAGTCTAGCATTAATTTCAGTAATAGAAACTCCAGTAATTCTTACTTGAGCAGGATTAAAACAATAACTTTTAATATCAGTAGTTAATACTACTTCAATGCCTTTATTAGCAGCATCATCAATAAAATATTTCTTAACATAATACATAACTCTAGAATATTTAGAATTAGTAAATACATTAGGATCAATTAATAATTTATAGTGTTCAGCACCTCTAATAATAGTAGTATTATTTCTTCTAGCTCTCCTTCTAGATATACTATTCATATTTGCTAAACTTCTATCAAAAAATGCTTCTTTTGATATTACACTAGCTAATAGTATTTTAATATTTTGTCCTTCAACTAGATATATTAATCCTTTATCTACATATATTTCTAAATCTTCTTTTGTATAATAAAATCTAGCTGATAAACTGTGACCTTCTATTACATTTTTGAGTAATTTAGTATCTTGAAATGTTTCTTGAATAATAGGATATTCTAATTGATAATATATATTATCATTAAAATCAGTCATTACTTGTTTATTCCTTACATATAATGGTATATAATTATTATTCTCTGTTGAACAAAGAATATGCTTATATCCAGCAGGAATATCAGTATTTCTAGACCCACTAGTATTAAATAATCCCATCACTAAACATATTTAAAGGTATAAAATACTCGAAAGTATAAGGTACTACTCTAGCTTTATTACTATTTACCACATTAGTTATGTGATTAGTAAAGAAGCCTGTCATAAAACTAGCTATCATAGCAGCACTATGAGAAGTTTGTTTTAATGTGCATGCAACATCATCTACCTCAGAATCATCAAATAGATAATTTTCTCTGTAGTGTTTAGTATTTTTTGGTGTAACACAGAATATCTGCATCTGTTCTAACGTAAGCCTTCCATCTATAAAGAGAGCATTACTATTATGATTTGTTGAATTATATTCAAACCATCTATTAAACATATCTTTCCTAGCTTCCATATTATCAAAAGCAGCAATCATATAATTATGTGCTAGACTTAGTAATGTATACTTTTGATCATAAGTGTGTATAACACCATTTCCACCAAAATCTGTAATTAAATCTTTTACAGCAGTAACTTTCTTTACTCCTATTTTACTACTAGTAACAAATTGACCACCCATATTAGTTTGATCAAATATATCATCATCATAAATATAGATACTATATCCAATCCTACTTAGTAGTAGACTAAGCCAACTACCAATTCCTCCCTGTCCTCCTATGATAACTGAATCATCAGTTACCCATAAAGCATCCTTAAACCTATCTATATTACCCATTTGTCTTTATTTTTTCAAGTTCCTCAAGGAAAAATGCTAATGCAGATTTCATATCTTTAGTAAATGGAAAATCAACACCAGATTCATCAAGTACTTCATATACTGTATTATAAGCATCTGTTATACTAATATCTTCTAATCCTTCAAAAAATTTAGTATATAATTCTGTTGAATGATCTATTAAGTTAGCAGTATATACAGATACACCTTCTACCTTAATATCATGTTGTATAGACCTTAATGCTTCATGTATAGTAAGTGTTTCAGAACCTAATGCACCAAAACATATCCAGAATGAAGGAAAATCTATCATCCAACTTTCATCTAATTCATCAACATTATCTATAATTTCATCATTTTCCCAATAATAGTTATTCATAGCTTGATGAGTTCTATCAAAAGGATTCTTAGTTGTACCTTGATAAGGAACTATATTAGTTTTCTTTTTTAATGCTTCTTTCTTAGTAGCATCAATAATAATCTTTGTTGCTCTATTTGCAAAAACTTCATCAACTAATTCATCTACAATAATATCACAATCATATATAAACATAATTTCTTCTTTGTCTACAAGTTTTATCTTATAGCCAAGTCCTGCTCCTGTCTTACAACTATAGTGCACATTATTCTCAGCTTTACCTCTAAAGGCTATTTTTCCAGTAATATCTAGTCTATTATTGACTATTATACTTAGATAGTAGTTATGAAGTTCTGAATTATCATTTAATTCACTCATATCTGTACCACTAAAGAATGTTGGCATTGAATTATGAGAATGGATATGTCCTATTTTCCATTGTAAGCTTTCAGGATTATCCATTCTAAAACCTATTAGTTCCTCTCCTAGTTCATAATCTGTAGCTCCACCAGTACCTTTATCCATAAGATAAATATACTCCAAAATTACTGAAAAATCATCAACCCTATTTATATCACCTACTGTACTATAAAATAATACTCCTGACCATTCTACTTCACTAATTCTTGTAGTCAAATATTTTATCTGATTTAATACCTTTTCTGATATTATAACAGGTATTTCACCTTCCAACAATTGTTGTCTTATACTTTTAGTTTTATTCTCCATTTAATATCAATTTAGTTTTCAATTTAACCATTATATAGTTAATAATCAATTCTATTACAGTATTATGTATACCATATTCTGTAATATCCATAACAACAGGAATTCTATTAGTTATTTTTATATACTTTAAAGGTACTCTTTTCCACATTACTTTTGTTGGTAGTAATTCTGTAAAAGAAGGTATTACACCTCCTTCAATAATATATTTATTACCATTATTATCAACTCTTACTAAATATTTTTCTGGTAATATTTTACTTATAGCAGATTCAAATTCTTTATCATTTACAAGTGCTATACAACCATTTTCTATAGATAGTTTAAAGTCATCAACATTAAGATAATTATCTATTAAAGTATAAATACTATATACATCTTCTTTAGATAATATTATTTTAGAACTAGCAATTTTTGGAAATATATCTGCTAAATTTCTATATGGCCCACCATCAATAGATTCCCATCCTACAAATTCAATAATCTGTAATAATAACATTTTAAATAATTGTGGTGTCCATCTATCTCTTAACATTGCCTTTGTTTGTGGTATTCCTTCACTACCTAAACAGAAATCATGAAACCATATTGGAGTATCTAATCCTGAACTGGATAAATGACTATGTAAATACCTTGATTCATATTCACTATTAGATAATTCACCTCTAGTGCCTTTTATAGCTCTAATTGTTAAGCTATCAGTATAAAATTCTATTCCAACATATAAATCTCTAATTTCTACTTCTTGATCAAATTTGTTTTTAACAATTACACTATCAAATTTAATAACAAAAAATGGCATTATTCTTGTACCATCACTATCCAGTGTTATTTGAAAATCCCATTGGTTAGGAAATACATCATCTAACTGTTCCACCATTGCTGGTAATGCAGTAATCATTGAATCTGATACTCTACCTTCAGCATGTTGTTGTCTAAACCAATCAATATTTATTTCATTATCTTTGATTATCTTATTTACAACATTTATTCTTGATCCATTCATAATTTTAAATTAAAAAAGTAGGTGCTTTCACACCTACTCCTAGTTACAAGTATTTACAAATAAACTATCTTAAAGATTTTGTACATCACTAAATTCTCTACTTAGTTCCTTTGCTTCTTCTGCTAATCTGCTTCTCTTCTCTTCTGCAATTCTCTCAGCTTCAGCTCTAGCAGCTTCTTCTGCTTCTCTACCTTCAACATGAGTTATTACATCATGTAAACCAGATGCAGCTCCTTGAATACCATCATTTTCATTAGATGTAAAATCACTAAATAAACCTTGACTTCCAGCATCATTAATAAGTTTTACAATAGTTTGTAGTACACCTATTCCACTATCAACTATAATAGTATCTTCCTTTACTACTTTTTCCTCAACTACTTCAGCTTTTGCTTTAGACTTACAAGTCTTAGCTTTAGCTACAGTTTCAACTACATCAGCTATATTAGTATCAGGATTTTTCTTACTCCATTTTCTAAGATTTACTCTCATTTGAGCAGTAGTAGTTTGAGTATAATTTCTATCTCCTTCACTAAAGAATTTCTTAGCTGCATCTTTATCAGAAGCATTATCAATAATACTCTTAATATTAGCTCTACACATCTTATAAGGTATATCTGTGAACTCATCTCCACCAGATTTAGTCTTAATAGGCATTAAGAACAATGTGAAATCACCTTGAGGTAACATTGCTTTTGGTGATTCCAGAGTTACTCTAGTTTCTCCAACAACAGATTTCATATTGTTGTATTGAACTTGATTTTTGGAAAGATCACTCTTTAATTCTTCCCATGTTGTAGCTTCAGTAGCTACTGTTTCACCACTTTTTCCTGTTGTGGTATAAATTAAAACATTTCTCATTTTTTATTATTATATTAGTACCAATTAATATTCTCTTTATTTATTGCATTTAATACCCTGTTTGCCATGTTAAAATGATCACAACCAAAGAACCCTGCATTTTGTTTATAACTCTCAGCAGCAGGATGTGCTGCCATTAGGATAATATTTCTATTTTCTTCACCTATACTAGGATAATCATATACATAATTATTAATAAATGATATATGATCTTGTGCTTTCTTACCCCATAACATCCATATACTAGGATGATGTTCAGATATAAACTTAATTAACTTTGCTGTAAAATAGTGCCATAATTTAATATGACTACCAGCTTGTTTCCTTTTTACTGTTAATGCTGTATTTAATAAAAATACACCTTGTTTACTCCAAGGTATTAAAGTTCTATCTATATCATGACCTATTTCCTTTTGTATATTTCTTAAACTAACAGGAATGTTAGTTTCAGCAGATACAGCAAAAGCTAATCCAATAGCTTGATTAGCATTAGGATATGGGTCTTGCCCCAGTATTATTACCTTTATATCATCTAAAGGCATTTCAAATACTCTAAATATATTTTCTTTATTAGGATATATATCTTCATTATCTAGTTGATCTATAGCTCTAAAGAACTCAGTATCTATTAGTTTGAGAAAGAATGGTCTCCAAGATTCGTGTATATTATTAATCATATCAGATTATTTATAGTTAAATATTTAAGTAACTCTATTTTTCCTTGATATTTGTACATATCAGAAGGGTCTTTAACCTTATCCATTAAAGGAATAATTAGAGATTTTGCTTTATTAGGAAAATTAGAATTTATATGCTGTACTATCTTATTTGCAGACATAATACCTTGACTATCATTGTCATAAAGTACTACAATATTCATAAATCTTTTTCCTAGGTTTAGAATATATTTATCAGAAGGTATCATACCTTCATTCTGAAACCAAGTAGAATTGATTCCAAAATTCCTTAAACATCTACAATCTTTATAACTCTTAGTAATTACTAAAAGTTCTCCCCACATTGGTAAGTTTTTAATATTACCTATATCATCTATAGTAGCACTTGAAATCCATTTTCCATTTTTCTTTGGTGCAAAAGGACTATAAATCTTTACTCTAGGACTAAATTCATAATAAGCATAAGTAAGAGTTTGTGGTCTTACTACAACATTATAACCTAGTCTTTTAGAATAGAATTTATACCATAATACAGCAAATACAGAATCTGACATCAATTCATCTTTGTCTATTCCATAATCATTCCAATATCTTAAATCTGGAATTGTATATGGTCTAGGTTTAAAAATGATAGAAGTTTCACTCTTTATTATATCTATCTTTTTAACAGATTTAAATTTGGTATCTTTAGGAGTTCCCATACCAGCAAGTCCTAACTGAAATTTGTCATTAACAAATGTTAATGTTTCTTGTAATGAAAGTCCTTCCCTCTGTCCTATAACCCCAAAGCAATCTAAGTGAGTTTTTGTATTACCAAAATCAATAAATAATAACTTTCCATCATACCATACAAAATTACAGTTTGGTGTATTATCAGGTCTTGTTAAAGATAGATATGTTTTATTTATATCTGGCTTCCCACCTAATAAAGAACTGAAAATATCCTCCTGTGAAATACGAGAAAGGATATTTTCAATTGTCAGTGGTTCATATTCACCTACATAACCATACATTTATGCTTCCCATTCAGTACTGCTAACTTCTGTACCTGTACCTGTAGTGTGTGCACCAGTATCTATACTTTCAAGACCTTCATCTTCAGCTTGTTGTTCAGCAAAATTACTTTCCATAAACCATTTTTGTCTACTAAAAGGATGTTTATTACCATCAGTATCTTTATAAGATAGAGCACCATTTAGTCTTAGTTCTTCCCATTCACCTCCTACTGGTGGAATATGTGGACATACCCATTTACCATGTTTCATGTTTTTTGGTAATCTTAGATATGTTTTATTATTATCCCCAGTAAGTTGCCATTGCCATTGAGCAAATATATCTAAGTTAACTTCATTGAAGTTCTTAGGTAATACATTTGCAGCAACATTACAAAATTGTTTAAAACTACCAATAGGAACTCCTAATGCTACTTTAAGAGTTTCCTTACTCACAAAAGCATGTAAGATATGTACTATTACAGCATTAAATTCTTTCATTGCCCTTTTCATCTCTGGATGTCTAGGATCTGTAATTTCAACATTATTTTTATCAAATGTCTTAGTTACAGGAAACATTCTATAACTAACATCTTTTCCATTGATATTAAATACTACATCTAATGCTTCACCTTCTGCACCATCTTTACCTCCATTAGGATTAAATTCAAACTTTACCATATTGGTAACACCTGCATTTAAACCAAAGGATAATCCACCACTTTGTTGTCCACCATCATCTTCGTAGCCATAACTACCACTATTATCTTCACTCATAGTATTATATTTATTTAATTATTTATTCATTTTTCTTAAATAAGGCAATAGGTTATTTAACCTACCGCCTTATAATTTGGTTTACTCAAAATTGTTATCTGTTATAGTTTCACTTGAGGCATCTTCAAATACATCCATCTGAGGACTATCAACTTCAGCTTCAGTATTATCAAGATCATCTACTATCTCAAAACTTGGTACAAATGCTTTCTTAGCTTTCTTACCTTTTAGTTTAGGATGAGTAAATAGAGCTTTAACTTCTCTATCAGTAATGTCATACTTTGCTGCAATTTGTGCTCTTGTTACACCATTGTCTAAGTCAGTGATTATATCACTGATTTTAATTTGTTTACTCATTGTTCTTTAAATTTAAAGTTTGTAGTATTAATAAAAATTACTCTGTACTTCCTGTATTATATTCATGGATTCTTTTTACAACAAAACCTAAATCATTAGGTATGTGTGTAGCATCAAACATTCCTACAGGACTTTTTGAAGGAAAATCTCCATCATAATTAGTGACAAAGAATTTACTTACTGTTTTTGCTTGATCATCATACTCTTGAGTTGCAAATAAAACTATCTCAAATTTACCCTCAGGCGTTATATAGTCCTGAACCATTTTACCAACAGTTTTGTATCTGAAACTTAGAGTATCAGAATTCTTTGATTTGAATTCTTCATAATGTGCCATCATGATTACATTTTTCTCAATATCTACATTTTCTATTGCATTAAATACTGAACCCATAAAGAGTCCTATCTTTTTAAAAACATCATAACCACCTTTTAATGCATTAGCCATATAATAATCTTGCATTAAATAGTTACTGTCATCAATTACAATGTTCTTTATTTCCTTTCTTGTTACATTTACTAAGTTTATCAATCTTGCAACATTCATTGCATCAGTAGTTTGATAATAATTACCAGTTGGAGATATTTCAGTAATAATACTTGTTCCAACCTTTACTTTCACCTTTACTCTAGGATATGATTTTATCCACCCTTTAAAAGGTAAACCTTTATTAGTGCAAGCAATAATAAAAGTTTCTTTAGGGTCTAGTCCTTTTATGTTCAACTCTGGTATATTACCAATTGAAGTTGATTTTCCACTTCCTTGAGACCCTAGTATCATTATTTTACTCATATCTATATGTTTAAGTTTATAATTCCTCAAATCTAGATATACCAGCATACATCCTTGTTTGGATGTGAGCAGGACTTTCACTATGTCTACTACTAACTAAATGAATACTTCTATAGTTAATAATATCTTCTATATCCATACCAAAATGTTTTTTGATACCATATCTATCATCAGTGGCATCAAACATGGTTAATAGATAATCGCAATCCTCTGCTATATTTCCTGAATCTTTAATATCATCATTATTTGGAAATAGAAATTCATTATTAAACTTAATTCTTGTTATATCAGATATATTTCTATTTAAATGAATTATATCTATAAATGTAAAATTGCATAAGTTTCTTAGAATGATTTGATATTCTCCCATCTTATCCATATTCTGTTTTAAAGTGTATTGTCTTTCTCTCTTTAAAGCTCTCATATGGTCAGTTATGATAATGATATATTTGTCAGGATTATTTGGTCTATATCCTGATACTCTATGTTTTATAATCTTTTTTCCTGCTCCATCTGTAGTTTCATATTCTTCATATAGAAATGTTCCATTTTTTTTAGCATAATTCATTAGATAATTAAATACTCCTGTTGGATTGCTATCATTTTTGTCTTCAATTATTGTTACCTTTCCTTCTGTTACTCTTTTTCCTTTATCATCATATGTTCCAAACATAGGATTGATCCTTTTTTCTAATATTTCTTTAAAAAGTCTTTGATGTTCTTCTGATGGTACAATGGGTTCATTGTCATCATTTTCTAGTTTTCCTAATAAATATGATGAATTCATCATCATAATAGTACTTCCTTTATAAGTCTTTCCATTTGGTATATCTACACTTGTTATACCATAATCTCTAGCAAAGAAATGAGATATAGACCTAAATCTTACATCTACTTTATTCATTTCTAAACTCCAGTAGAAGAAATCAATATCCACTTCTGGATTTTCTAACATATGCATATAAGGATTTATTAAAAATGCACTATCAGCTAATGTAGATTTACCACTCTTAGGACTACCTGCTACTCCTATAATAGCACCTCTTTGTACCCCATGAATAGCTCTGTTAAGTTTTGGAATACCTGTTGGCAATCCTTTATTTCTACCTTTGATACCATTCTCAAAGGCAGCAGTTAAATCATCTCTCATATTAACAAATATCTGCAAAATCATATAGCATATCAAGAAGTGCTGATTGTTCTTTACCAACTATTTTTTTCTTTTTATACCATACTTTTGTACATTTATTTGTTTCATGAGTTGTATATTCAACTATTTTTACTTTAATGAAAAAAAATAAAAAAACAGTGTTCTCATAAATTCCCATCTTTGCTGAATTATTTCCTATACTCTTTATATAGGCAACACTTCCTACCATATTCCTCTTGGTTTTTTACTATGTGTACTTGGATTTTCTTCTTTTACTATTTCAAGATATTCAGATAATAATGACTGTTGTACTCCTTTTAATATCTTACTAATAAAGTAGTTAGCTTTAACCATATACACAGGATTATTAGTTCCATCAGCAAATTGAGCTATGTATCTATTAGTAGCCATTAATATATCTTCTTTTCTTACATCAGGATTTTCAGCAAAAAATTGTTTTATCTTCTTAATACAACTTTCTTTATCACCACCTTTTGTTATACTTATATCTCTAAATAGTTTTCTATAATCAGTATTTACCCATTCCCATCTTTCATCAGAATCTGGTAATATCTGTAGTTGAGAGTTAAATAAAGGCATTGTCCAAATAACAACACCTTTATTATAGTCTCTTTTTATGATACCTGTTATATTAGTTTGGATTTTAATACTATCAGGTATGCAACTTGGTTTCAAGTTGAAATGTAAAGATACTAAATATATCAATATATTGTGTACATCAAAACCATATTTCTCAATAATTTGTATTACTTTTTTATTAAACATTTTAAAATTTTAATGTGATGTGTTTAATATTAGTTTTGTCAATATTATCCAATGATTTTATCAACCATTCTCTATCAACAGTTCCCATAGCATACATTATATAAATATTTGCTATATGTCCAGGTCTAAATCTAACTATCCTACCAATCTTCTGAATTAAATGTCTCTCCTTGCTGTTAATTTGAGCTATAAGAGCATTATCTAAGTTAGGTATATTCATACCTTCATTTAGAGATTTAACTGATGAGAGCCTATTTATTTCCTCTTTCATAAACTTATTATAGGCTACATCATTAGACTTAGAATGAAAACTATTAGATTCTAGATTTTCAGCTAGTACTATATTACCAGCAAAAATTAATGTTCTCTCATTTTCTGGAATAACAAATTTTAACAAATATTTAGCAGCTATTTCTCTACTTTTTAGACCATATAGAAAATGCATTCTAGTTAATGCTGCAAATTTCTTTTTAGCACCTACTGCTTTACTTACAAGACTAGCAAGATATTGATATTGTTTGACTTCTGTAGTCATCCAACTTTTAACCTTACTACCAGCTTTAATATATTTGTCTTTATCATCAAGATGAAATCCAACAGTAGTTATTTGATATGGTGCAACAACACCTCTTTTTACTGCTTCATCAAGACTTAATTCATAAACAACTTTCAAACCTTGTTCCCTAAGTATTTGTGCTTTTTCATGTTCTTTAGGTACTGTAGCAGTTAATGCTATTAATGTATCTACTTCATTATTAGTAAAGAATTCAGCATTATTCTCTGTGATATTCTGTATTTCATCAAAGATAGCAACATCATAATGTTTATGTCTTAGTTTATTGATAGAGGCATAACAATACCTGTCAACTCTATCATAAACACCATTATTGTTCCATTCTATGAATTCACCTTTCCAGTTTTCATCTCTTAACTTCTCAGTAGGAACTACAAGAAGAATAGATAGTTGCCTTTGTTCAGCAATTTCTCTAATTCTTATATAGTCAATAGCTATCTTACTCTTCCCACCTCCTGTAGCAATAGCTACAATACCACCATTATTTTCTGCTATAGCTTGAACAGCTTCTACCTGTATTTTTACCTTTTCTTCTTGTAATTCTAACATAATTTAACAGTTTATAGGGTTATTAGTATAATCAATAGCTATCATGACTCCAGATATTTTGGAATCATTAGATTTATAACGAACATTATCAAGTACTTTTTCATCTTGTATGTACAAAAATGGTATAAGATTATGCTTTCTCATTTCCTCAATTAGTAATGATTTATACTTACTATTTTCAAGTCCTCCCATTATAAATTTTAAATTAAGAATTTCATCCATGTTCAATAATTAAATTTGGTGTATAACAATCTATTGCTCTTCTAAATCCTAACAAACTACCAATTTCTGCAGTTGTTTTATTAATAACTTCACCATTATGTAATACATAAGTAGTTCCATCACCATTACAAACCTGATCTAAACAAGTAATTACTAAAGTTTTAGGAGTACCATTATAAAATTGTCTATCTACATCAAGTGCATATTTTAGTAGGTCTAAATTCATTACACCTTTCCTAAATTCACCTTGATAATTAGTTACATTAGTTTCATCAGGATTATCCTTTATATATCTAGCACTTACTAGTTTATCAATCATTGGGCCATTTCCATGTCTAGTCTGATATGCTCTGGTCACATAATAGGTATTAATAGATACCATACCTCTACTATGTAAATCTCTATCAATTATTTCCATAGCATTTTTACTAGTAGTATTACTTCTAGTCACATGAGGAAAGAATCCATAATCCATATCTAACATGATACCTTGAGCACCTTCAAAGATGATATGTTTCCAATAATAAGGAACATCAGTAATGTTATTAACAAAATGATAATGTTCAATAATATCAATAACACTTAATAACCAATTATTTATAGATTCATCACTTACAGATAGGATTTCAGAATAGTATTCATCAATTAATTTAAGTTTAGTAATTAATACATCCATATTTAATATATCTCTTGCATATAACTTATATCCAGCTTCATGTCTTCCTATAGTAGTACCAAATCCTACTCCTACACTACCATGACCAGTTTGATTATTAAGTATTTTATTATACTCAATATCATATGGTGTTGTTAGCATAGCATTATTATCAATATATAATTTAGGATAAAATCCTAATACTTTTTGTTCTCTGTCTAATGCTGGTGGATAAATAGTACAATACTCACTAATATAAGTACTAGCACCTTTTAAAGTACCACTACCAAAACTAGCAAAGATATGTTTTTTATCACCTTCAACAACAGTATGACCTGCTTGATGACCACCATTAAATCT
>ERZ890953.941-NODE-941-length-15553-cov-5.151374_pt1 | contig 15553 bp, 18 predicted proteins | sample MGYA00521264_ERZ890953 | MGnify/ENA primary metagenome ERZ890953 (study PRJEB32303, sample SAMEA104408629) | aquatic metagenome | biome: Brackish water; feature: Chemocline; material: water | place: Baltic Sea | collected 2014-10-26T21:54:00 | depth 200 m ...
CCGGAAGGTTCTATGGCCCGACACGTCTGCGTGAAGCGCTGGTTAAGTCCAGAAACCTGGTTTCAATTCGAATTTTACAATCTATCGGTTTGCGTTACGCAACCGGTTATGCTCAACGCTTCGGGTTTGAGAAGAAAGATATGCCGTATGATCTTTCGCTGGCTTTAGGCAGTGGTGCCTTTTCACCACTGGAAATAGTTCGATCTTATGCTGTTTTTGCAAATGGGGGTTACCTTGTAACGCCTTACTATATTAAACGTATTGAATCGAGCAGTGGTGAAGTTTTATCTGAAAATAAGCCTCTTACCGTGTGCCAGGGATGTGAATCAACTGTGAAAGATGAGCAGAGTTCTGAGTTGACTGAAAATACAGAATCTGCCAGTACAGAGGTTGCTAATACAGAGCCTGACAAAGAACAAGTTTCTCCAGAAGAAGTCGTAGAGTATGCGCCCAGAGTTATTAGTCCTCAAAATGCCTATATTATGCGTTCGATAGTTCGTGAAGTTGTGAGTCGTGGAACGGCGGTCAGGGCAAAAGCTCTGGGTCGAACAGATATAGCTGGAAAAACGGGTACTACCAATGATCAGAAAGATGCCTGGTTTAGTGGTTTTAATGATCAGATTGTGACAACAGCCTGGGTTGGTTTTGATAACCAGAAACCTTTAGGTAGTCGGGAAACAGGTGGCAAGGCTGCACTGCCGATGTGGATCGATTTTATGCGCGATGCTTTGGCGGGCTTACCTATTAATCTGGAAGAGCAACCGGAAGGTATAGTAACGGTAAGAATCGATTCAGATACCGGTGAGCGAGCCTCTGAAAATTCGACCAATAGCCGCTTTGAAATTTTTAAACTGGGTACTGAGCCTTTGGTAGAAAGGGGGGTAGATGTGAATAGCGGAAGTAATGAACCGGATAAACGTGGTATACCTGGCCTGCCTTCCCGTCGGGAAAACGTAGAAGAAGATATTTTTTAAGTAGACAGTTTCTCCTGAAGCAGTCTGGTTTCTCTAATCAGGCTGCTCCAGGAATGTGTTAGCTGTACTTTATTGACGTATTTCTCGACCGAATTCATGTACGGCATCGACCAGAACTTTAAGATGGTCAGGATTAACAGTCTGGTGTATGCCATGGCCAAGATTAAATACATGACCGTTATGGTTACCAAATTTTTCAATTAACTGTTTGACGTGATTACGAATAATTTCTGCTGAGGCGTATAGCACGTTAGGGTCAAGATTGCCCTGCAATGCGACTTTGTCTCCAACACGTTTTCTGGCTTCATCAATTGATAATGTCCAGTCCAGGCCCACGCCGTTACAGCCGGTGTCGGCGATTAGTTCTATCCATTGCCCGCCGCCTTTGGTAAATAAGGTAACCGGGATAGTCTGACCTTCATATTCCCGGTGTAGTTGTTCAACAATTTGTTGCATGTAACGTAATGAAAATTCCTGGTAAGCTTCCGGTGACAGTACGCCACCCCAGGTATCAAAAATCATTACTGACTGGGCGCCGGCTTCAATTTGAGCATTCAAATATAACACTACCGATTGCGCTATTACGTCGAGTATCTGATGCAGTGCTGCCGGGTTTTCATACAGCAGGCCCTTTGAATGGTGGTAATCTTTTGAGCTTCCACCTTCAATCATGTAAGTGGCTAAAGTCCAGGGGCTTCCGCTAAAACCAATCAAAGGTACCTGGCCACCAAGTTCATGGCGAATCAAGGTGACCGCATCGGTAACATAACGTAACTTTTCGCTGGGGTCGGGTACAAATAACTTTTTGATATCGGCCTGGGTTCTGATCGGGTTTTTAAATTTAGGACCTTCGCCTTCACTGAAGTAAAGCCCCAGATCCATTGCGTCCGGTATCGTCAGAATGTCAGAAAATAAAATGGCAGCATCCAGATCAAATCGGCGTAAAGGTTGTAGAGTGACTTCGCAGGCCAGTTCAGGATTCATGCATAAATCAAGAAAACTGCCAGCCTGTTTACGGGTTTCTTTGTATTCAGGTAAGTATCGACCTGCCTGACGCATGATCCAGACGGGTGTGGTGTCGGTATCCTGTTTCAGAAGTGCTTTGATGTATCGATCGTTTTTAAGTGCTGGAAATTCCATCGGCTAGAAGGTCTCTAAGTTTTATCAGATTATGGTGTGAAATTTTTAGTCTACGCTAAGTAATTTCAAAATAGTTATTTTCGGGATGATACTAAATCTTGATGCAATAAGATAATTGATACATAAAATTATTCTGCAGGTCGACAGGCTGATATCTGTGACAGTTACAGATACCGGTAATATAATTTCCTGTCTAATGTCCCGATCAAGAGGCTGCTCATTGTATATGGGCAGAGGCTGGATCAGAGATTTTGTGTCAAATTAAAAACTAAGGCCACGTGAGTGGTTTTTTTTGGGTTCAATATCTTTGAGCAGAATATCTGCTCATACAGTTTTTTTTAATGCTGACAGGGTGTGTAGGTAGTAGTAAAAAATTAGCTGGCAGCCAGTTTATTTTTTATGAGCTGACTCACTTTACCCATATCGGCACGTCCCTGCAGTTGAGGCTTCAGTATACCCATCACCTGGCCCATCTGCTTTAGCTCACTGGCACCTGTGGTTTCAATAGCCTGTGATATGAGTTTGCCAATCTCTTCATCTGACAGGGCTTCAGGCAGATATTCTTTAATGATAGCCAGTTCGGCTTGTTCGATGTCGATCAGGTCGGGGCGATTCCCTTTTTCAAACTGCATAATGGATTCACGGCGTTGTTTTGCCATTTTATCCAGTACTACATTCACCCTGGCATCATCCAGTTCTATGCGTTCATCGACTTCTATCTGTTTGATAGCGGCCAGAATCAGGCGGATGACTGCTAAACGAGCTTTTTCACCACTTTTCATGGTTCTCTTCATTTCAGCTACAAGCTGTTCTTTTAGAGCGCAAGCAGTCATGATGACTTCCTAGTAATAACGCTTTCTATTGCCAATCTCTTTGGATAGACGTTTGAAATTGCGCTTTACCGCTGCAGCTGCTTTGCGTTTACGAACAGCAGTAGGTTTTTCGTAGTTCTGTCTACGGCGAGTTTCAGTTAAAGTACCTGCTTTTTCACAGGCACGCTTGAAACGGCGTAGAGCGTAATCAAAAGGTTCGTTATCCTTTACTTTCACTGTTGGCATATTAAATAATGTCCGGGTTGTTAAGCTATAAAAATCTAACTGAAATAACAACACAGAAATAATAAATATTTCTGTGTAACCATTTCGAGGCGCGTAATTATAAGGAGTCAATTTGAAATATCAATTAATATGCAGTGAAAACTTGATAAATATGGGCAAACAGTCGAAATTATGAAGGTATTAGGTATAGAAAGCTCCTGTGATGAGACAGGAATCGCAGTTTTAGATGTTGATACGGGCGAAATGCATCAACGTTTATATAGCCAGATTGAGCGTCACCGGGAATATGGAGGGGTGGTTCCGGAGCTGGCTTCTCGGGATCATGTGGTTAAAGCCGCTCCGATGATTGAAGAAATTCTTCAGGAAGTTGGCGGTGTTAAGCAGATTGACGGCGTTGTTTACACGCGTGGTCCTGGGTTAATGGGAGCTCTGATGGTTGGTGCATGTATCGCGCGCGGTCTTGCATGGGCTCTGGATAAGCCGGTGTTGGGTGTGCATCACATGGAAGGGCACTTGCTGGCACCGATGTTATCTGAGCAAAAACCTGAATTCCCCTTTGTGGCCCTGCTGGTTTCAGGAGGGCATACCATGCTGGTCGATGTGCAGGCGATGGGTTGTTATAAAATTTTAGGGGAATCGCTGGATGATGCAGTGGGTGAAGCTTTTGATAAAACAGCAAAATTGTTGGGACTGCCCTATCCGGGAGGCCCGGAGCTGGCGGCATTGGCATCCACTGTTAGTAGTACAGAATTAAAATTTCCGAGGCCTATGGTGGACCGGCCCGGGCTGGATTTTAGTTTCAGTGGATTAAAAACTTTTGCACTTAATACCATGCATAAATATTCGCCGTTATCAGAGCAGAGTCGCGCTGAAATAGCTTTTGCGTTCGAGCAGGCTGTAGTCGATACTCTGCAAATTAAATGCCAGCGGGCGTTAAAGCAAACAGGTTATTGCCGACTGGTAGTGGCTGGCGGAGTGGGAGCTAACCAGCGTTTACGCCAGCGTTTACAGCAGATGTCGAAGAAGCTGGATGCGCAGGTTTATTTTCCGGCACTTGAATATTGTACCGATAATGGTGCGATGATTGCCTATGCAGGTGGAATGAGAATGTCTGCCGGGTTATTCGATATTAATGTATCGGATGTTTTGCCGCGTTGGTCACTGGAAGATTTACCGGGTTTGCCATAATCCCGGTTATTTCTCTTCACCTTTTATAATGCGACGAATATTTTCTTTATGCCTGAGTGTTAGCACGATAGTGACGACTAATAGTAATGCACTGACGTTGATATCATTGTGCAGTGAAAAATAAATAAATGGCAGTGCGATAAAGGCAATCAATGCTGCTAGTGAAGACAGCTTAAATACTTTGGCTACGATTAACCAGATTGCAACAACTGCAAATCCGGATATCCAGTCGAATGCAAGTATAAATCCTATGGCTGTTGCTACACCTTTACCGCCTTTGAACTGATAATAGACCGGGTAACAATGACCCAGGAAGGCCGCTACACCGGTTAAAGCGATGAATAAAGGCTGCTGCAGAAAAAAGCTGGCAATCAAAACCGGTACAAATCCTTTCAGCATGTCACCTAACAGTGTCAGTGCTGCAGCTTTTTTTCCGGCAATTCTCATCACATTGGTGGCACCGGGGTTGTTTGAACCCTCGCTGCGCGGATCAGCAAAGCCCATAATCTTACTCAGTGTAATAGCTGAAGAGAATGAACCCAGTAAGTAAGCACCGAGCATGAAACCGATGTGTATAATGTTCAGATTTTCCAAGTTAATAACTGTGTCGCTTAAAATGACCTGCACTTTATCAGATAAATGAGTCAAAAAATAAAGCTTTATCAACAGGGAAAAGGAGAAGCCCTGACATTAATTCACGGTTGGGGTATGAATTCAGCGGTGTTTGAGCCATTGACCCGGCAACTTGCCGGAGAGTTTAGCGTCACTCGTGCTGATTTGCCGGGTCATGGCCGGTCGGGCTGGTCGGGTCTGGCTAATTTTGAGGATCAACTGGATACGCTCGCTGCCGTACTGCCTGAATCGACGCTGCTGGGCTGGTCACTTGGCGGGTTGTATGCGTTGCACCTGGTGAGCCGTTATCCGCAAAAATTTAAAAAATTGATACTGGTATCCTGTAACCCCTGTTTTGTACAACGGGAAAATTGGAGTACAGCTGTGCAGGCCTCTGTATTTGCTGAGTTTTCTGCTTCGCTGGAGGATAACTGGCAGGCTACTATCCGGCGTTTTCTTGGATTGCAAATGTTAGGAGTGGATTCGGCGAGATCTCTTATCCGTCAAATTTCAGAGCTTCTGCTAAACGGCGGAGAACCGGACCCGTCAGCGATGAAATTTGGCCTGGATTTATTGTTATCACACGATGCGAGAACGGTGTTACAGGAGATTGACGTTCCTGTGCTGGAAATACTCGGGCAAAGAGATACATTAGTACCGGTCAGGCTTGCAGCACAATTACCGCTGATAAATCCAGCAATTCGTGTAGAATGCCTCGCGCGCTCGGCGCATGCACCATTTTTATCACATAGCGACCTATTTGCAGAGCTGATACGTGAATTTGTTAAACCCACCACGACTGGATAAGTCGGCCGTTAAAAAATCTTTTAATCGTTGTGCCGGCCAATATGACGATTCTGCTGTTTTGCAGGAAGAGGTTTTATCCCGTTTATTAGAACGTCTGGATTACATCAAGGCTCAACCGGAATTAATTGTAGATTTAGGATGTGGTACCGGGTCAGCAATAAAACCTTTGCGTAAGCGTTATAAAAAATCGCAGATTGTGGCATTGGACATGGCCGATGAAATGCTGGCCATAAGCAAAAAGAAGTACGGCCTGTTTGATCGCAAATGGTTGATAAATGCCGATATGGAAAGGTTACCGTTGAAAGATAATTGTGTTGATCTTTTATTTTCCAGTCTGGCATTACAGTGGAGTAATGATCTCGCAGAAGGCTTTAAAGAATTTAAGCGGGTAGGTCGCAAGGGTGGGTTACTGATGTTTACCACTTTTGGTGTTAATACCCTGCATGAGTTAAGGCAAAGTTGGGCACAGGTGGATTCTTCCCCACGTGTTCATCAATTTATGGATATGCATGATATTGGCGATATGATGCTGGCGGCGGGTTTGTCTCAGCCGGTGATGGATATGGAAGAAATCACCATGCAGTACAGTAGTTTTAAAAATTTGTTATCAGATCTTAAGTCGATTGGTGCGACAAATGCTGAAAGAGGCCGCCAACGGGGTTTGATGACGGCAGCGAAATTAAAGCGATTGCAGCAGGCTTATGAGCAAATAGCATTTGCCGATAATCAATATTCGGCAACGTATGAAATCGTTTATGGTCACGCCTGGTTTTGATTTATTGTGCTGGTGGCATCAGGCCATGGGGTTGTATCCAGCCCATGAAAAATGACACGATCAATAATACGAACAGACTGACAGAAATGACAATTCTAAAGGTTAGAAATTTAACAGTTCGATCAGTTTTATTCTGGTCCTTAATGAGAGTGAACATTCCGGCACCGAGGCTCAAAAGTACCAGTAGTAACATGATCAGGATAATGGTTTTAATCAGCATAATAGTTTTAAACTGTCTTAATTTTTTTAAATTTAACGAAACTTCATTATACAGTAAGACTTTATTGAATGCGTATTAGATTCCATAACCGGGAGTTTGCTCCTGGCTTCTTTATGACCTTATCGGCGGCTTTTTTTTTCGGGCTGTTCTTAACGTTAGGAAACTGGCAGCTTCAACGTGCCGATTTGAAACGCGATATTGAAAGTCGATTTGTTGAACAGTTGCAACAGCCCTATCAATATTTGATCCTCAATTCAGAGTTGAATGAATCGTTTGCTTATCGAAAAATAAAACTTAAAGGTGTGTATCAAAAAGATCAGGTTATTTTACTGGATAATCAGGTCAATGAAGGTGTTGCGGGGTATCATATATTAACTCCTTTTTTTATTAATGGTGGCCAAAAAGCGGTGCTGGTCAACCGTGGTTGGGTGGCTGCGGGAGCGGATCGAAAACAGTTCCCATCCATTAAAGATCCCCGTGTAAGTGAACAGGTGCTGGGAATTGTGACCATCCCAACAACAGAAGGTTATCGTCTGGGTCAGGTTGAAATGGGGCAGAGCTGGCCACAGCGAGTTCCATATATTGATCTTCAGAAAATTCAGCAAGGAGTTTCATTCGAGCTGTTGCCATATGTTATCTGGCAGGCAGCGGAAATGGATGATTATTATGTTCGAAACTGGAAGCCTGTGTGGTCTCCACCTGAGAAAAGTGAAGCATATGCGCTGCAATGGTTTAGTTTTGCATTCATCGTATTGATTCTGTATGTGGTTTTAAATTTTAGAAAAAGAGTGGTTGGAGAAACAAATGAGTGAGCCGGAAGAAAAGTCGTTGTTAATTTACAGGGTTAAATTTGTCGCCCTGATACTGGTATTTTTACTCCCTTTTATTGGTGGGTGGTTAGCTTTTTATGTGTTTGATTATCGTCCCGGCAGTAAAAATTATGGTGAGCTGGTGCAGCCGGTACGCGCCATGACCTTTCCTCAGTTAACCGCACAAAATGGACGCTTGTTGAAACCGGAGTTCTGGAATAAATGGTCATTCGTGATATTGGCAAAAACGGAATGTGAGAAGCTTTGCAGGGATAATCTGTATTATTTAAGACAGATGAGGATTGCGCTTGGAAGAGATATGGATCGGGTTCAGAATGTTTTAGTTTTAGGGCAGGCAGTCAACGATGATCTTTCACAGTTTCTGGTTGAATACCCTAAATTGACTGTTGTCGGCAAAGCTGAAAATAGCTTATTCGATGCTTTTAAGGTGGCTGGCATTAAACCGGGGGAAGCCCCGGTGTTATATCTAATAGATCCTGCGGGTAACTTGATGATGACTTATTCAGCAGTGAATGAGCCCTCTTCAATTTTGTCAGATATGAGACGATTATTACGAATTTCACAGATAGGCTAAGTAAAAGCCCTTTAGATTTTTTTAATGCAGGTATAACGCTTTAAAAATTGATCTTGCTTTAATATAACGGTATAAAGAGCGACTTGACCTAGGTCATGTACAATTAAAATTTCATTTCCTGGGGGGGGGAGTCAATGAATGCAATCCTGGTAGCGCCATTTACACAATACTGGAATTTAACGAAACCAAAGGTTGTATTTCTTATCGTCTTCACTGCAATGGTAGGTATGTTACTTGCTTCTGACGGTGTTGTTCCTCTGCATATTTTCTTTTTCGGTTTGCTGGGAATTGGTCTGGCAGCAGCATCCGGTGCAGCGATTAATCATGTAGTCGATCATCATATCGACACCATCATGGAGCGAACCAAAGGTCGGCCTCTACCCACTGGCCAGTTAAATCTTACCCAGGCTCTTATCTTTGCGCTGTCAATAGGTGTATTAGGGCTCGCAATGCTGGCTGTCTTTGTTAACGTGTTAACCGCGATCCTGACTTTCTTTTCTTTAGTGGGATATGCACTGGTTTATACTATGTATTTAAAGCGCGCCACACCGCAGAATATTGTGTTGGGCGGAGCGGCGGGTGCGGCCCCTCCCTTACTTGGCTGGACCGCTGTAACCGGTCAGGTTGAAACTGAAGCGCTGTTATTATTTCTGATTATTTTCATCTGGACGCCACCACACTTCTGGGCACTGGCCATTCGCCGCAAAGATGAATATGCCAAGGCCAAGATACCGATGTTACCGGTTACTCATGGTGTTGATTTTACAAAAATACAAATTTTGTTATATACCGTCCTGTTGTTTATTGTGACCCTGATGCCTTTTTTGATCCATATGAGTGGTCTTATTTATCTGGCTGGAGCCGTTTCTCTGGGAGTGGGTTTTCTGTATTACGCAATCAGGTTGTATAGGGACAAGACGCCAAACAAAATAGCAATGAAAACATTTGGTTATTCGATTTTCTATCTGAGTGTTTTATTCGGATTTTTACTGGTTGATCATTATGCGAGATTGTTTTTCAGGGCTGTTTTCTAAATAGCTTTTGCTGGCGGGGGCCTGCTCAGGCTCCAGCCAGATTCATTACCAGATTTACCACACCTACAACAATTAATATAAAAACCAGTCCTAGAAACAAACCGATAAAAATAAAGTGAGATAGTTTTCCATTGGAAAAATCACGTTCCTGGTTTGATTTACTTTGAACTCCAAAGAAAGCCGAAAGTACACTGAGTAATAATGCACCGAAAGAAATACTGTCTTTTTTCTGTACGGGTTCGCTGTTCATATTTACTTCCACTGGTGAATAAAAAATGACATTCTACGCATTAGAGAAAATTTAAATAGTCCTCTGTCTATATAATATGATTATTTTTGATAAAGATAGTAAGTCTTATTTAAAGCGAATAGTTTTAATACCTAATAGATCGATCAACTGGTCGTTACTGGTCAGGTTTTATGTTTTTATCTGTGGCGTTTCAATAACTATAGCAACGGTCTTAACCTTTTTAGGCTACTGGATGGTTTTACCTTTTTATGGATTGGAAATGCTTGCTTTAGGGGCAGGTTTATACGCCACTTGTCGAAAAATATATCAGCAGGAAGTCATTGTAATAAGTAATGATATTATTAGAATAGAAAAAGGGGCTCATAGAGTCGATAAGAGTTGGGAATTTAATAAATATTGGGTGCGTATAACCTTAGAAAATAAGGGTTCTATAAGTAAAAGCTTATATTTAATGATAGGTTCTCATGGAAATTATGTTGAGGTAGGTTCTTTTTTAACTAAGAGTGAGAAAGAGTCATTGGCGATTGAGTTGAATGACGTTATAATTCCTCACGGATTTTTACGGCGGGTAGAAAAATAATGCCTGACCTTTTCTTTTTGTATTAATAAACTAATTAAATAATAAGTTATACAGGGCTTATTGAGACTGATTACTTGTGTAAACTTTGGGGGAAACTAAATGGTCTTTAAAAGATTAAGCAGGCGACTTTTTGCGCCTGTCACGGCAATGCTGTCGATATTCTTTTCATCATTCGCTCACGCGGAATATGTCTTGAATATGACAAAAGGCGTCTCTACCATCAGTAACGATATCTATGACTTGCACATGCTTGTCATGTGGATCTGTTTTGTTGTTGGTATTATCGTATTTTCAGTGATGGCCTATTCCATTATGACTCATCGTAAATCTAAGGGTGCGGTGGCTTCTAATTTTCATGAGAGCACAACGGTAGAGATTATCTGGACACTGGTTCCGCTGGCGATTCTGATTGCGATTGCAGTACCTGCTACGGCAACTCTGCTGGACCTGGAAGACAGTAGTAAATCCGATGTCAGTATTCAGGTTACCGGTATTCAGTGGAAATGGCGTTATAAATACCTGGGCGAAGATGTTGAATTTATCAGCTCCTTATCTGAAGAAAACCGTGATGCGGTTTCTGCTTCCAGTCCTAACTCTGTAGAGCATTATTTGCGTGATGTTGATAAGCGTATTGTTGTGCCTGTTAATAAGAAAATCGAGTTCCTGTTTACATCTGATGATGTTATCCATGCCTGGTGGGTTCCTGAATTAGCAGTGAAACAGGATACAGTTCCCGGGTTTATCAATACGTCATGGGCTTATATAGAAAAGCCGGGTATTTATCGCGGTCAGTGTGCTGAACTATGTGGTAAAGATCACGGGTTTATGCCTATCGTGGTAGAAGCAGTCACAATGCCTGAATATCAGAAATGGCTAGTCGCAATGAGAGGCGAGCAGGCAGCACTTGCTGCCTCTTCAGATAAAGAATGGACGCAGGCTGAATTAATGGCAAAAGGTGAATCGGTTTATAAAGCAACCTGTGCAGCCTGTCATGGCGCTACCGGAGCGGGTATACCGCCGGTATTTCCTGCTTTGGCAAAAAGTCCAGTGGCGACCGGTGATGTTAAAGGTCACATCAATATCGTCATGAATGGTAAAACCGGAACGGCTATGCAGGCGTTCAAAACTCAGTTAAGTGATGTTGATCTTGCTGCGGTAATTACATTCGAAAGAAACAGTTTTGGTAATACCGTGGGTGACCTGGTACAGCCATCAACCATTAAAAGTCTTCGATAACGGGGGGATGTTAAAATGACGACTGCAACTACACATGAAGGTGATCATCACGATCACGGCCCTGCGACAGGCTTAATGCGCTGGGTAACGACGACTAACCATAAAGATATCGGAACACTGTATCTGTGGTTAAGTTTTATTATGTTATTAACCGGTGGTGCTATGGCCATGGTAATTCGTGCTGAATTATTTCAGCCTGGATTGCAACTGGTAGAGCCCCAGTTCTTCAACTCCATGACTACCATGCATGGTTTGATCATGGTTTTCGGTGCGATCATGCCGGCTTTTGTAGGTCTGGCTAACTGGTTGATCCCGATGATGATTGGTGCGCCGGATATGGCTTTACCCAGAATGAATAACTGGTCTTTCTGGATTCTGCCTTTTGCCTTTACCATGCTGGCATCTACCTTGTTCATGGAAGGTGGTGGCCCCGCTTTTGGCTGGACATTCTACGCACCTTTGTCCACAACATTTGCGCCGGACAGTACTGACTTCTTCATCTTTGCCGTACATATGATGGGTATTTCATCGGTTATGGGTGCGATTAACGTCATCGCGACAATTTTGAATATGCGTGCACCAGGCATGACATTAATGAAGATGCCACTGTTCGTCTGGACCTGGTTGATTACAGCATATTTGTTGATCGCGGTTATGCCTGTACTGGCTGGTGCGGTTACCATGATGCTGACTGATCGTCATTTTGGTACTTCATTCTTCGATGCCGCTGGTGGTGGTGATCCGGTTATGTTCCAGCATGTATTCTGGTTCTTCGGTCATCCTGAAGTGTATATCATGATCCTGCCTGCTTTCGGTATCATCTCAGCGATCATTCCTACCTTTGCTCGTAAGCCATTATTTGGTTATAGTTCAATGGTTTATGCTTCTGCTTCTATCGCAATTCTGTCATTCATGGTATGGGCTCATCACATGTTCACAGTGGGTATGCCAGTTGCGGGCGAACTATATTTTATGTATGCCACGGTTATGATTTCTGTGCCTACCGGCGTGAAAATTTTTAACTGGGTAACAACCATGTGGCGCGGTTCGATGACATTCGAAACGCCGATGTTATTTGCAATCGGGTTTGTGGTTATGTTTACCATCGGTGGGTTTTCCGGCCTGATGTTAGGTGTAGCTCCGGTAGATACGCAATATCATGATACTTATTTTGTGGTTGCTCATTTTCATTACGTGCTGGTAACAGGTGCCCTGTATTCTATTATTGCAGCGTTCTATTACTGGGTACCAAAATGGACCGGTCATATGTATGACGAAACACTCGGCAAGATTCACTTCTGGTGGTCTACTATCGCTGTGAATGTTTTATTCTTCCCTCAGCACTTCCTGGGACTGGCCGGTATGCCACGTCGTATACCTGATTATTCGGTTCAGTTTTCGGAGTTCAATATGATTTCCAGTTTAGGTGGCTTTGCTTTTGGCCTGGCTCAGGTGTTCTTCCTGTACATCGTCATCAAGACAATTAAAGGTGGCGAGAAGGCAACTGACATAGTCTGGGAAGGCGCAACAGGACTGGAATTCGAACAGTTGGCATCTCCAGCACCGTATCATAGTTTTAATACGGCGCCTGAAATCAAGTAGCTGATAAACCACTGAGTAGTTTCTGCTCAGTGGTTTTTTGATTTATAAAGATAGAGTAGAGATTATGTCAGAACAAAAAACTGAACAGAGTGCAGATAAAAAGTCAATTACTTCTAAAAAGCTTTTCAAGTTAGTGATGATCCCTGTGTTTATGTTTGGATTCGGTTTCGCATTAGTGCCTCTGTACGATGTGTTCTGTAATGTAACCGGTTTAAATGGTAAGACAGGCCGTGTAGAAGCTGCAATGGTTGATCAGAGGGAAGTTGATGTTTCTCGAACCATAAAAGTTAAATTCCTGGCAAATACGGGTACAGGCTTACCCTGGCAGTTTAAACCAGTTGTGACGGAAATGGAGGTTCATCCCGGGCAAATCTATGAAGCTATGTATCAGGTCAGTAGCAGTGCTGATAAGGTTACAGTGGGTCAGGCGGTTCCAAGTGTTTCACCAACCGAGGCTTCTCTGCATTTCAATAAAACGGAATGTTTCTGTTTCAGTCAACAGGAACTGGCTGCTAATGAAACACGCGATATGCCACTACGCTTTGTTATAAATCATAAGATACCTAAAGAAATTGCTGAGGTCACTTTGTCCTATACATTTTTCAATATTGAGAAATCTATGTAGAGAAACAGTAGTTGACCTTTATAAAGTTAAAATTAGAAAGATAAGAGAGATAAAATAATGAGTGCTGCAGCAGATAGTTATTACGTGCCACATGGCACAAAATGGCCAATTATTGGCTCAATAGGCCTGTCAACCACGGTAATCGGTTTTGCCAATTACCTGCATGGTTCCAGTTTTATCATGACCGGGATTGGACTCGCCATCGTCATTTTCATGATGTATGGCTGGTTTGGACAGGTTGTCAATGAAAGTATGAATGGCATGTACAATGCTCAGGTTGATATGTCATTCCGCTGGGGTATGGGCTGGTTCATCTTTTCCGAAGTCATGTTCTTTGCGGCATTTTTCGGTGCATTGTTTTATGCAAGGGCATTTTCTATTCCATGGTTAGACGGTGCTTCAAATAATGCAGACACAGCTAAATTGCTATGGCCAAACTTTGAAGCTGCCTGGCCACTGATTCAGATGCCATTGACTGAAAAGTTTGATGTGGCTAAGCATGCGATGGGTGCCTGGGGCTTACCGGCGATTAATACACTGGTTCTGTTGACTTCAGGTGTAACTGTAACCTGGGCGCATCATGCGTTAAAAAAGAACAACCGTAATCATCTGGTCATGGGGCTGGCTTTAACTGTAGCTCTGGGTTTTCTATTCGTGGGTCTACAGGCCTGGGAATATTCGCATGCTTATAATGAACTGAACCTGAAAATGTCTTCAGGAATTTATGGAAGTACTTTTTACCTGTTAACCGGTTTTCATGGTTTTCATGTGACTATGGGTGCCACCATGTTATTGATTATCCTGATTCGTTCAATTAAAGGGCATTTCACTCCTGAAAATCATTTTGCTTTCGAAGCAGTGGCTTGGTACTGGCACTTTGTCGACGTGGTCTGGTTAGGTTTGTTTATCTTTGTCTACTGGATCTAGAAGATAGATAAATCAAAAGCAAAAAGCCCGAATGATTTAGATTCGGGCTTTTTTTTGTCTGCGAGAAATTTTATAGGTTAAAATTCGTTAAATCACAATTTTATTTCAGGATTAAATGCTTCCGAATGTATTTAGCAGTCATATAAGTGTTCTAACCCTGACTTAGTAAAATATAGGAGGTTTTTTTGCATGTGTGGACGTTTTGTTCTCGAGTCATCGGCAAAGGCAATCGCTGAATATCTTGATACTGAAATACCGGAAGTGTTTGCATCGCGATACAATATTGCTCCCACAACTCCGGTGCTTGCAAAAACTTCGGCTGGACTGACATTTTTACGTTGGGGTCTGGTTCCAGCCTGGGCTAAAGATATCAAACTGGGTAACCGCATGTTTAATGCGCGTGCTGAAACAGTGACAGAGAAGCCTTCATTTAAAAATGCTTTCAAACGTAGACGTTGTTTAATACCCGCTAGCGGGTTTTATGAGTGGCATGCTGAAAACGCTGTAAAACAACCGTATTTTTGTCATATCAATCAAAGTTTGTTCAGTTTTGCCGGGATATGGGAGCAGTGGCAGGATGCTGCAGGTAATCATTTGCAGTCATGTGCAATTTTGACCACTGCGTCAGTGGGTGAAATACAGAAAATACATCATCGTATGCCGGTAGTAATTGCTGAAAATAATACAGCAGACTGGTTAAATCATGCAACGGAATCAACAGCAGCTGCCATGGATTGTATAGCTGAATTGAATCATGATTTTGAGATTTACCCAGTTAGATCTTTAGTAAACTCTTCCAGCAATGACTCTAAAAACCTGCTGATGCCGCTATGAGATCAGTCATTCTGCGGGGTTTTAGTCAGCTTATCTAACGGCTCAGGTCCGGGGATTAATAACAGGGTTTCGATTAACGGGAGGGCAGTATAATTTGCAATTGCCTGTTAATGTTTTTACGAGCTTCCGATTCAAATTTCGCATAAAAATAATCGGTAAAGTATATTTTTTCCCTCTTTAATAGCATTTGAAAAAAATTGATATTGTTATTGTTGAATTCCAGCTCCGATAACTGAGGGTTTTCCCTGCGCAAATTTTCACCATCAAGGTTAAATGTTTTTCAGTCA
>ERZ890953.945-NODE-945-length-15509-cov-4.745826_pt1 | contig 15509 bp, 14 predicted proteins | sample MGYA00521264_ERZ890953 | MGnify/ENA primary metagenome ERZ890953 (study PRJEB32303, sample SAMEA104408629) | aquatic metagenome | biome: Brackish water; feature: Chemocline; material: water | place: Baltic Sea | collected 2014-10-26T21:54:00 | depth 200 m ...
CTATTTTTGTTAATTTTACTATCCTCACTATTTTTACCGGTTTTGGCACAGTCTGATAGCTATCCAGGACGATCGACCTATGTAACAGTAAACATCTACGAAACTTCCCAATTGAACGAATCATTTGATGAAGTGAATGTGGTAGATGTCAGATCACATTTTGAATTTGATACCCTGCACATTAATAATGCCGTAAATATTCCTTTACTTAGTCGGAAGTTTATAAAAGAAGTGGCTGAGCTTCATAAACAGGGTAAACCTATTATTTTTTATTGTAACGGTCATACCTGTTATAAAGCCTACAAAGCAGCACAGAAAGCTGAAAAATTTAAAATAACGAATACTTATGCCTATGATGCCGGCATTTTTGACTGGGCAAAGGCCCATCCCGAAAAAGCCACGCTGCTGGGGAAAACACCACTAGATACCAGTCGACTACTGGGAAAGGAGGATTTAGCTAAATACCTGCTGGAACCAGCAGAGTTTGCAGCCAAAATAAATGATAAGGCAGTTATCCTCGATATAAGAGAACCTGCTCAGCGTGGCCTGATTGAGTTATACCCCTATAACCAGCAAAATATCACCATGGATGATAAGGACAAGCTCAATAAATTTCTAGCCGAGATAAAAAAATCTGGAAAAACTTTGCTGGTTTATGACGAAGCTGGTAGACAGGTACGCTGGTTGCAGTACCACCTGGAAGATAAGGGTATCTCAGATTACTATTTTATGGCTGGAGGTGTTAAAAACTTTTTTAAGTCTTTAAAGAAATGATTAAAGCGAAAGTTAATCATTAACCGGCTAAATAATATACATTCCAGATGACCCCGTGAACTCAGCTTTTGTCAAAAATCAGCAGGACGCAAAAATAAATCAGTCCCTATTTGTAAGCCTTAATCAACTGAAGCAGCCTTATCTTTGCGTCCTGGTGAGAGTTTAAGTTGACTATTCAAAGTGATTAATAGCCGAATCTCAGGGGTGATCAGGTATATATTTATCCGGGTCTTCCCCTTAATTTCAAAATCGCTGTAGAATAAACTACAGCAATAAATTATGACTTAATGCAGGAAAACTAAATTAAAGCGCGTAAAGCTTATCGATATAATAGATTAACGGCTGGGCTTATACCAGGTTAACCCAATATCACCTTAAGGTTGAGGATCAACTGCTTCTCCATCTTCTTTTTCAGGTGCAAGCATATCGGAACGTGTAATACCTAATGCCAGCGCACTTGCGCTTGCTACATAAATTGAAGAATAGGTACCCACTACAACACCAATAATCAGGGCTAACGAAAAAGCTTCAATAACCTGTCCGCCAAAAGCATATAACGCAATTAACACCAGTAAAGTGGTTAAAGAGGTTACCAGGGTTCTGGATATAGTCTGATTAATGGAAAGATTAATGACTTCAACCGGTGTTTTCTTACGAATTTTACGAAAGTTCTCACGAATACGGTCAAATACAACAATAGTGTCATTCAACGAGTAACCGATAACGGCCAAAATTGCCGCAAGAACACTTAAATCGAAATCCAGTTGCAAAATTGAAAACACACCCAGAGTAATTACTACATCGTGTATCAATGCAGCTACTGCACCAAGTGAGAAACGGTATTCAAAACGAAGTGAAACATAAATCAAGATAGCGATTAAAGCGTACAGAACTGCAAGCCCGCCATCTTCACGTAATTCGTCACCAACCTGAGGGCCTACAAAATCAACACGACGTACATCCATATTTTTCGTACTTTGTGCCGATAATAAAGGAATAATAAATGAACTCAGTTCAGCTTTATTATGCCCTGCTTGTGGTACCAGTCGAATCAGTACCTCTTTGGCACTACCAAAATGTTGTACAATGGCATCACCATAACCGGCATTTTCTAAAGACTGTCGAATCGGATTTAGATCAACTGCCTCCTGATAGCCCACTTCAATAACACTACCACCGGTAAAGTCGATACCAACATTCAATTTATTAGTGAACAGACTAACTATTGATATCAGGATAAATACGAGTGATATGGACATCGCAATATTGCGTAAGCCCATAAAATTAATTTCTTTAAAAAGTGCCATAGTTTTTCCTGTTTATATCCTGATCAAATAGCCAGCTTTTTGATATTTTTACGACCATAAATAATATTTACAATGGCTCGAGTACCCATAATAGCGGTAAACATTGAAGTCAAAATACCGATAGACAATGTGACCGCAAAACCCTGAATAGGGCCAGTACCAAATCCAAATAATATAACGGCTACAATTAAAGTCGTAATATTGGCATCGGCAATGGTGCTAAAGGCTTTTTGATAACCGGCATAGATAGATGCCTGGGGTGAGTTACCCATACGAATTTCTTCACGAATACGTTCAAATATCAATACATTGGCATCTACCGCCATACCAACAGTTAAAACAATACCTGCTATACCTGGCAACGTTAGTGTCGCCTGCAACATGGATAAAACAGCAACCAGAAGCACCAGGTTTACGGTCAAAGCAATATTAGCGATTAGACCAAAGGCTTTGTAATAAACCACCATGAAGACCAATACAGCAATAAAACCGATGACCACTGACATAAAACCTTTGTTGATATTTTCCTGCCCAAGACTTGGACCTACGGTACGCTCTTCGATAATAATCATCGGGGCCCGAAGAGCACCGGCACGTAATAACAGTGCAAGGTCACGTGCTTCGCGAGTACTGTCCAGACCGGTAATATGAAAACGCTTGCTTAACTGGTCACGAATAGTGGCAACGTTAATGACCCGTTGATCAGTTTTCTTAATTCTTTTTTTCTCACCATTTATTTCTTTGTATTCGTACTTGTCCTCGATAAATACCACGCCCATCGGTTTACCAATATTATCGCGTGTTATCTTGCTCATACGATCAGCGCCTTTACCATTCAGGGTAATGGTTACATCCGGTGAGCCTGACTGGCTATCGAGCCCGGAAGCTGCGCCAACAACCTGGTCACCGGTAACGATTATACTGCGTTTCAATAATACCGGAGAACCATCAGTTTCTTCATACAGTTTAGCGCCAACAGGCACCTTGCCCGATCTTTCAGCTTCAGACCAGTCTACTAAAGAGCCCTGAGCCAGTCGAAATTCTAACGTTGCAGTTGCTCCAAGAATTTCTTTTGCTCTAACGGTATCCTGAACACCCGGTAGCTGTACCACAACCCGGTCTTCACCCTGACGCTGAATGACAGGTTCTGCCACGCCGAGCTCATTAACACGATTCTTCAATGTTGAAATATTTTGTGTGAGTGCCGCCGTTTTTTCGGTTACCAGTGCTGCTTCGCTGTAAGTTAAATTAATATAAAAGCTGCTTTCATCCTCTGTGCTGGTAAAAATAAAATCACGGAATTCCTCTTCCAGTTTCAACAACCCTTTTTCTCTATCATCTAAACTGGAAAAACGCACGGTCAATTTATCCTTGGATACATTAACAGACCTGTAGCGAACTTTTTCATCCCGTAAATATGATCTTATCTCCGTTGAAACACGGTTAAGTGATTTGGTAATCGCTGCATCCATATCCACTTCCATCAGAAAATGTACACCGCCGCGTAAATCCAGTCCCAGATACATAGGTAAAGCATTTATAGAACGCAACCAATCCGGTGTTGCCGGCGCAAGATTTAATGCCACCGTGTAACTTTTATCCTGCTCCAGCAGTGCATCCTTGATATCGGATGCAGCTTTTAATTGCTGTTCTTCTGATTTGAAGCGAACCAGAATATAGCCATCACCCTGTTCAATTGAACGGTATTCAATTTGAATGTTCTGCAACAGATTTTTTATATTCTGAACTTCATCATCATTGATCAGTTTAACCCGGTGCGATATTTGCACGGCAGGATCTTCACCATATAGATTCGGAGCTGCATATATCAGTCCAAATACAATAACGAGAATAAGCAGCAGGTATTTCCAGGCAGGATATTGATTGAGCATAATCTTTTATCTAATTGATAATTATAAGTTCTTGATCGTGCCTTTTGGCAGAACCGTAGAAACAGCATGGCTTTGGACTTTTACTTCAACATTTTCAGCAATTTGACAGGTCAGATAATTATCCGATACATCTGTAACTTTGCCCAGGATGCCACCTTGAGTGACAATTTCATCACCTTTTGCGAGATTGGAAACCATGCTTTTATGCTCTTTAGCTTTCTTTTGCTGTGGACGGATCAACAGAAAATAAAAGATAACAAACAGGATGATTAAAGGCAGAAATGACATGATAGGGTCACTTTCTGCGGCGGGAGCTGCCTGTGCAACTGCGTCACTAATAAAAAAACTCATAAGAATTCCTAAAATGGTCTGATTCGATGGGGTAAAAACGGCGCGTATTATTGCACAGTGCAAAGGTTATATGAAGGATATTTCTATAGTTAAAATTTAACCCCCGCATAAGCCCTGTAAAAAGACCCAAAATTTGACCATATTAGTTGCATTTAAAGCTTGTTAGTTCGGTCAAAAACTCAATTTTACAATTTGAGCAGGTTTTTTAATCAAAGCATTATTTTATACGTAATCCCTGTTACTGAACTACGCCGCTGAATGTCCTTATTTCATTTTAAAAACCTGGCATAAAATTCTTTTGCAAAATCGTCAAAGCGCCCCAGTTCAATACTGGTTCTGATTTTTTTCATTAAATCCTGAAAGTAATACAGGTTATGAATAGTATTTAATCGTGAACCCAGAATTTCGTGACATTTGTCCAGGTGGCGCAGATAGGCACGACTATAATTTTTACAGGTGTAGCAGCCGCAATTTTCATCAAGTGGACGGGTATCCGTAGCGTAGCGACTATTTCTTATTTTAATAATGCCGTCATGTGTATACAGGTAACCGGTTCTGGCGTTGCGGGTTGGAATCACACAGTCAAACATATCAATTCCTCTACGCACAGACTCTATTAAGTCTTCCGGCTTACCTACACCCATTAAATAACGAGGTTTATTCAGCGGCATATATGGCAAACAGATATCAAGCATTTCATTTCGTTCATCAGCAGGTTCACCTACCGATAATCCTCCAATAGCATAACCATCAAATCCAATCTCAATGAGTTTAGAAATGGATTTTTTGCGTAAATCACCATACATACCGCCCTGCACAATGCCAAACAGTGCAGAAGAATTATCGGCATGCGCTATTTTGCTGCGTTCAGCCCAGCGTAAAGATAATTCCATGGACAGCTTTACATCTTCATGAGTAGCGGGATAAGGCGTGCATTCATCGAATATCATCACAATATCAGAGCCTAAATCGCGTTGTACCTGCATTGAGATTTCAGGAGTCAATTCTACTTTTGACCCATCCACAGGTGAATTGAATTTAACACCCTGTTCGGTAATTTTGCGCATTTCGGCAAGACTAAACACCTGAAAACCACCCGAATCAGTCAGTATCGGCCCCTGCCAGTGCATAAAATCATGTAAATCTCCATGCTGCTTTATGATCTCAGTTCCGGGTCTCAACATCAGGTGAAAGGTATTACCCAGGATAATTTGAGCACCCAGGTCCTGTAATTCTTCGGGTGTCATGGCTTTAACAGTGCCATAGGTGCCAACCGGCATAAAAGCGGGTGTCTCTACCGTGCCACGATCAAATTTCAATCGCCCGCGACGCGCAGAGCCATCGGTTGTATCAAGTTCAAATTTCATATTGCAGGATTATTTAAGAATAATTATGTATTTTAACCACGAAGCACACGAAGAGCACGAAGAAAAGTACAGCTATTGGAAATGGTATCAATAACAGGTAACAACAGTTAAAGACTTCATCGTTACCCCCTGTTTTTGTAAACGGTGGTTCTTGCACCACTGTTCAGGATAGTTTTAAGTCGGGACTTAAGTTCCAGGTAAGCACAATATTAAAAATGGATGCCGGCTAAGAGCATGCCGGCATGACGGTTTCCTTTAGACCTGCCTTACCTGTGAGTCACATTTAACAAACATCATTTTCTTTCTTCGTGCCCTTCGTGTGCTTCGTGGTGAATAACTTTATTTTTTATAAACATCGCATCACCATAACTGAAAAAGCGATATTGCTGTTCTACTGCATGCCGATACGCATTTATCATAAAATCTTTTCCGCCAAAGGCGCTGACTAACATGAGTAATGTTGAACGTGGTAAATGAAAATTGGTTAACATTGCATCGACCACGTTAAATTTAAACCCGGGAGTGATAAACAGCCTTGTATCACCGGAGAATGGCTTTATTTTTCCACTGTTAGCGGCGCTTTCCAGACTTCTAACCACCGTTGTGCCTATGGCTATTACCCTGCCTCCCCGCTTTCTGGTCTGAATTATCTGATTACAAACTTCAGGCGAAACCTCAACCACTTCAGCATGCATGATATGTTCATCTACATTATCGACTCTAACAGGTTGAAAAGTACCTGCTCCAACATGCAAGGTAACAAATGTCATATCGATGCCTTTATCTTTTAAACTTTGCAACATGTCCTGGTCAAAATGCAAGCCGGCGGTTGGTGCCGCGACAGCCCCTGGTTTCCGCGAAAAGACCGTTTGATAACGTTCCCGGTCATTTTCGTCATCTGATCGCTGGATATACGGGGGTAAAGGCATGTGCCCGAATTGCTGTAATAAATCCAGCCAGCCGCTATCACTGTGTTGTTGCAGCACAAAAAACTCACCCTGCCGCCCTGCCACCTGGCAGTCAATAAATTGTTCTAATATTAATTTTGATCCGGCACGCGGTGATTTACTCGATCTCACATGAGCCAGTAAGGTTTTATCATCCAGCAACCGTTCAACCAGGACTTCTACCTTGCCACCGGTCTCTTTTTGACCGAATAAGCGTGCAGGAAATACACGGGTATCATTAAATACCAGCAAATCACCGGAAGACGCTAATGAGGCAAAATTTTTAAAAAAATCATCCTGAATTGAATCATTAACGGGATCCAGCACCAGTAAACGCGAAGACTGGCGTTGGGTTAAAGGTTTTTGAGCGATTAAATGTTCAGGTAACTGGTAATCAAAATCGGCTGACTTCATGCTTAAATCGGTAGTTATGGGGGCGCAATCATACTTGGATTTAGCTGTCAGGATCAATCAGTTAACCACCCCGTATAAACAATATAATCCCTGCGATAAAATTTGTTGATGTTAACTTAATAAAAAATAGTGTGCATAACCCTACCACTTGGCACATTTATCAATTAGAATCCCCTGCCATATTGATGGACCAATTGAACGACTGCAAACATAAGCAAGTTAAAATGTATGTCTTTACGTTTAATCCGTTAATATTTTCATATATATTTTTTACCTCGTGTAGATTTATGTAGAGTTTAGCCAGTGTGATGGAATTGGTAGACATAGGGGATTCAAAATCCCCCGCTAGCAATAGCGTGGCGGTTCGAGTCCGCCCACTGGTACCACTTTATTCAGTTTGTATTAAAATGTTTTTCCTGCTGCCGGTCAGGCTTGCATCGACAAAACACTCTTTCAACAGCTTATTATAAAGAGAAAATCATGAAACGTATCAGCTTACTAATTATTAGTCTTTCGTTCGGTCTCATTAGTTTTAATGCAGCAGCTCAGGGATATGGCTATTCTCAACCTTATGCCCAATATCAGAATTATAACCAGCAATCACCTGCTGAATTACTCGAAATGGGTATTAAAGTTCTACAGAATTATCTTAAATCAGGTGAATTTAACAACCAGGATAAGGTCATTAACTTTCTGGACACTCAATTGTCTCCATTTTTCGATTTTGAACAAATGGCTCGCTGGTCTGCCGGTTTTCACTATCAGCGTATGAATTCAGCACAGCAGTATATTTTCCAGTCTAATCTTAAAAAGTTATTCTTCACCGCTTTTGCCCGTATTGTTAGTGCTTATGGTGATGCGCAACCACGCGTGGAATTTTTACCACCACGCCGCCAGGGTTTTGAAGAAGTCGTTGTTACCGCTCGTGTCATCCCCTCTTCCAACTACCCGATTCGAATTGATTTTCGCTTCATGCAGGGTCCTCAGGGCTGGAAAGTGTATGATGTTGGCACCAATGGAAACAGCGCGATCGCCTATTACCGTGCCTATTTCAGGAACCTGATTCGCACTCGTGGATATGCTGCGTTGACTCAACAGCAATAAAAATATCAATCTTAGATAAACAGCCAGATAATCGACCGGATTTTTATGGATACGCATCGCCTGCTCACTAAACTCAGTAATCGCATCCTGTTGCAGTTTGTCATTGCTATTATTCTGGTCGGCGTCGCCATTGCGATGAATGCCGAATTTTTAAATCAGTTTTACCTGCTAAATCAACAGACAAATACCGGCATTATTTTAAACAGTTTCATCGCAGGTATTTTAATCTTTGGCATGCTTAACCTGTTAGTACTGTTAATACGATATAGTCGCGAAGAAAGATCTATTGCTGCATTTGTAGAGAATGTTGAAGCTATTCGACAGGACCCTACCGAAGGTTTGAATGCCCACAGCTTAATTGCCAAACGTTATGCGACCATGAAATCCATTAACATGGCTCATGGAGAAATAAATCATAATGCACTGGCTGCTATGTTAACGGCTGATGAGAGTACCCGACTCGGTGTTGTTCGATTCATCAATAACATTCTTATACTGACCGGTGTATTCGGTACTATCGTTTCTTTATCTATCGCACTGTTAGGGGCATCAGATCTGATAGAATCGGCCGGTACCGGACTGGATGGCATGGGACTGGTAATTCATGGTATGTCTACGGCTTTATCGACAACTATTACAGCCATCGTCAGTTACGTGCTTTTTGGTTATTTTTATCTTCGTGTAAAAGATGTTCAAACCCATTTAATCAGCGGCATAGAACACTTAACTTCTGTTTTTCTAATCCCCAAATTTGTAAAGCGTAGTGAAGAAATCATAAACCAGATGGCCGGGTTGATTAAAGGGATTATTCGTGCAACAGAAAAAATGACCCAGACCCAGGAAATTTATCAGTCCTCTGCAATTACGCTACAGCAGTCTGTAAATAATAATAAAGAACAGATGGATAGACTCACCAATGATATTACATCCATAAAGAAAATATTACGGGATGGTTTCCGTTTACCCGCACCTGCTCCAGGACAGGAATGAGTGCGTTTTCCCCAATAGGCCCGCACGGCTTCGATTCAGATAACGGGGATTCATTCTGGCCTTCATTTACCGACATCATGATGGTGGTGGTATTAATTTTTTTACTCGCCACCAGCCTGTTAATTGTACGTAACTATAATCTGGTCGCAGAACTACAGAACAGCATGGAAGCCGAAAAAATGGCTGCGCTGGTCATTGAAACAACAACGCAGGAAAATGCAACCCTCGAAGAGCGACTGATCAACGCTGAGCAACTAAACTCCATTTTACGTTTACGCCTACTCGAAAAAGATGAAATACTGGCAAAAGCTAAAAAAGAACAGCAGGAAAAGCTCAAGTTAATTGCAGCCTTGAATGCCGATAAAGCCAAACTGGATCAACAGATCATCAAAAAACAAACTGAGATCAGCGAAGCCAGTTTAAAAATTAATGTCATTACTGCCGAATCTGAAGAATTTGCAAATCAACTTGCAGAATTAAAATTACAGCTCAATCAACAAAAAGAGTTGCTGTCAGCCACTCTGCAGGAACTTGAGTTAGCTTCAGCTGAAATTGCCGCGTTAAATGCAACAACCGCTGAGCAGCAACAGAATCTGGACATGCTGGAACAGGAAAAAATTGAGTATAACCGCCAATTATTAACGCTTAAAGGCGACTATGATGTGGTTAAATCCAAGTACGACCAACTCATCAAACCAGCGAGAAGTGCAAAAGGTAAATACGTTGTAGACGTTTATTATGTCAAAGAGAAAGCAGGCAAAGTCATTCGCTATAAAGAGCCTGGTGATCAGAAATCTCAGAATATGTCACTGGCCGACGTTGAAAAAAGGCTGGACAAGTTAAAGAAAGAAAAAGGTGAAGATTTATACGTAAAAATAATCATCCCGAAAAATAGCGGCCTGACCTATAACGAAGCCTGGGGCTTTATGAAAACATTGCTGGATAAATATGATTATTATTACCAGGGTGATATCAAACTGGATAATTAACTCACTAAACCAAAAGCCAGAATCACAGGGAAGTGATTCATTAACACATCAAAACTCTACTATTTCGAAAATAATCATAACAACAATGATACCTGATACCTTTCTAAGAACAGGAATTTAAAATGACAGATCAAGATAAAATTAATTATGTGGAATTTCCCACTAAAAGCATCAAAGTCGTAAAATCTTTTTTTAGCACAGTATTTGGCTGGACATTTGTTGACTATGGCCCCGAATATAGCGCTTTCTTCGATGCTGGACTGAATGGCGGGTTTTATCTTTCTGACTTAAACTGTTCTAAAGAAAATGGTAGCGCTCTGATTGTACTGTATAGCCAAAACCTCGAAGCTACACAGTTGAAAATCGAAAATGCCGGTGGCCGGATTAAAAAACCCATATTTACATTCCCTGGTGGCCGACGTTTTCATTTCCTGGATCCAACTGGAAACGAATATGCTGTCTGGACTGATAAATTATAGCGATTTATTTTTACCATTTCAGTGTCATTAAAAAATGATCACCACGAAGCTCACGAAGAAATATAGGGAGGTTAAAAGTAACTCGATAATTTATTTTTTATTATCATTTAAAAAAATCACATGGTGTAATATGAAAACCATAAAAAACACCATATTAAAATCACGATTATTGATCACATCCATTTAATAAAAAACTTCTCCATATTTACTTATCAGATAACTCAATATAATTTAAATACAGGTAACTGGCCGCTTTATCTTTCGCTTTTTTACCGTCATCACTGGTTAATAGAATTTTCGTAGTATCTCCGTATCTCACCGATGTGATCCCTTCTATATTTTTCATGCCGGGCTGTGCCATGCGATGTGTTCTGTGAGACCAGTCACCATCCCAGAATAGAATCTGTGAAAGTTTCTTTTTATTATTATCTACTCCATATATTTCATTGCTAATCAGATATCCACGTAAAATTTCATCATAAGCCATAGCGCGAATACCACCACCATATAGATCCAGTAGCAAGGGTTTATCGGAAATAACAGGTTTAGTATTATTTTGAAAAATATCGGCAGGATTTTCTAAAATTCCAATCACTGTTTTATCGTCAATGAGAGGTGCTCTGAAACCAATCATTAAGTTGCCTTTACGATCAAAACATAATGCTTCGATATTGATATTCACTATACCTCCATAGCCCTGCTCATCTACTGTACCCAGGATGCCGGACTTTTCTATAGCTTCAGTCAATTTTCCATAACTACCCACATCGATCACTTTATTACCTTCGATTTTAAAGCGAATAAACTGTTCACGATCAGCCGAACGTTCACCACTCAAATTCCGTTGGTGAGAGGTGATGGCATAAATATATCCATCTGGCCCCAATGTAACCGCTTCCAGATCATTTAATTTACTATTAAAAGAACGCATTAAAGCCTCAGTCAAACGGGAGTTTTCTGTAAAATCCCCTTGCTGATTGACATCTAGAATGTGAAGAGCCTGTGACGCTTCATCTTCAACGATTATAATGCGGCCATCCTGCAGACTTTGCACCCCGGATGGTTCATATATTTTATTGAATGTTTTTATACCAGAATTAACAACAATATCTGAAGAAGCAATACTGGTATGTGGAAACATGAAATAAAAAACTTTAATAATCAGAAAAACTAATATAGAGATTATTAAGCCCCAGCGAAAAATAGAATAGGAGTAGCGTAACAAGGTAAATTTTTTGTCTGCAACTTTGCCCAAATAAAAAAGCTGATCACTCATCTTTGCGTACAGCTTGTCAGGGTCAGCGATTAATTCATCCATGCATTCCAGGTATTCCTGCCTGGATATCTTTGCATAATCTTCGAAGATCAGTATATTTGAATGCTCCCGGTCGAATTTATTTTTTGGCTGTGTCCGGTAATCATTAAACTGTTTCCAGGTAATATTACCGGTCAAAAAAGAGATAAGACAGGACATTAAACTTTTTCTTCTCTGTGGGGCTTCGGGTGTAGCCGAACTCAAAGCAAAATAAATAGAAGAAGCAGAAGTCAGTAAGAAAATAACCGCAGGTATGATAAAACCGAGATCATGTACAATAATAAAAGAACCTGAGACCAGAAATATTGACACTATAAAGCCATTCAGAGAAATCATAATATTGGCTTTGGTCGCGGCCAGAGAAATCAGATCTAACTGAGCTCTATAGGCATTCCGGTACATCGTTTCAACGCCTTTACCATGGGTAGAAGAGGCTTTCTTTTTTTTCTTCTTTTTAATCGGTGTTTCCGGTAATTCGTCCAAATTGTCACCTGGTTTTTTTATTGTAAAATATCGAACTGATAAGTAATTTAGCAGGTTATTCAGTAGCTTTTTTAAGATTATGGATAATTGTATAGCAAATTCACCTGTTTTTATCCATTTGTAATCGATGATATAGGTAAGAAATAAACGCTGGTTTCCAAAATACAGAACAATATAATAATTTAAAGGGTAGCCACTTAACATCATCTCTGTATATTGATTACCAGAAATCCACATTAATGACTTTGGCCAATAAGCTATCAGACGGTTTAGTGAGCGATGAAAAAATAACGCGCAGGTGTTTTCAATGGATTCGAAAGAATCTACCGTTTATTGAATTGATAACAGAATAATTTTTATGCATAAAATCCTTGTCAGTGCCTGCATACTGGGCGAATCGGTCAGATACGATGGTAAAAACAATCTGTTAAAGAACGATAGTCTGCATCAATGGATATCACAGGAGAGAGTAATACCATTTTGCCCGGAAGTTGCCTGCGGAATGCCCGTCCCCAGAAGAGCCGCAGAAATAAACGGCGGTGATGGACATGACGTTTTAGCTGGATCAGCTACTGTAATAGATAATGCTGGATTTGATGTCACTGATGAATTTAAATCTGGAGCACAACAGGCACTTGCCGCATGTAACAGGCATAATATTAAAATCGCGATACTGGCACAACGCAGTCCATCCTGTGGTAATAACACCATTTATGATGGCTCATTTAGCGGTACAACTATTGCGGGATCAGGCGTTACTGCTGCTCTGCTGACACAACATGGCATTAAAGTATTTAATCAAACAGAGCTGCATGAAGCGGCACACTATCTTAAAGAGCTGGATTTAAATGAAATTAGATAAATCTAAAAGATTTAGTCGTACGCTTCCAAAAATTAATTATACCTGGCCTACTTTTGCTGATAGTGGGTAGCAGCTAACAGTCGTTCCGAAACACTTTCCGCATTCAAACATAATCCATTACGAAACTGGATATTATTGACGGGAACTGAATTAGCTCAGCTCATTCATATTGCCGCAATGTACTCTCCGTGGATTAGCGATGTTTTACAAATCCATCCCGTCTCGCTCAGTCTCTGGGTGCAACTTCTAACCCTGGCATTTTCAATTTTACTATTGTTGGAATTACACAAACTTTACCGCGCTAAATTTAGATAATTAGAGGCCAATATTAAGCGATAAACTGGAGATATTTCCAGTTTAATTCAGACTACCTGAATGACTGTTGTTACCATTGATTGAACTGTTCTGGTTAAGTCCTGGAGGGAACTTTTTTAGAAACACTCAACCTTCGGCAAAAATAAACGATAGAAAAAATAGAATAGACATGATTTCATGGCCAAGTATTTGTATAATCCTGCCACTCAAAGTCTCCGTGGCACAATTGGATAGCGCGGCTCCCTCCTAAGGAGCAGGTCGTCGGTTCGACTCCGGCCGGAGACGCCATATTTTATAGTCAATTCAATTAGTTAGATTTCTAGCGATGTCTAACAAAATTGATTTCCCCGTTCCCTGTTAATTATAAACAACTATCCCACCGCAGGGTGATCGTAGTAAGTTAGAAAGATAGCTTCACCACTACTGTTAAATTAGTCACAGTGATAACGGTACAGGGTTCACAGATATTTAGTGCCTATACTTTTATATTAAATATATCGAAGTTCAATTTTAATGGGTCGGGTAAAGTCATGAACGATGTACCAAAATATTATAGCCTTGAAGCAGAGGAAATTAGAGTTTCAAAAAACCTTAAAAATCTAATTAAACTGCTGGATGAATACGGGTTACCAAAAAAACCTGATTACATACTTGAAGAAATTGCTTTCATGGAAAGAGAATTGAAGTATTTAAAAGAAGAGAGATGTAATAGATATTACAAAAAATCTGAACACCCTGAGTTGGCATTCATTAACGCATAAACTAATTTAAAACCAGAATTATTTTGAAAAACAGTTAACAGTAATGCAACAAACAGCTCAACGGGATTATCATAAAATGTTTGGCCTGGTCACTCGAGCTTTATAGCCGGTCTAACAAAATCTAAGCAACTTTTGAACAATACGTGAAATTTTTCACAGCCCAAACTGGAATCAGGTCACAGTAAATAACCTGTCCATCTTCTAAAATTTATTCATTACAAATCAGGTCTAAATGTTATGTTTGAATTATTTAAAGATCATTCAGAAAAGAAACGTAAAGAAGCTCACGAATTAAAAATCAAAAAGGCTTTATCCGATAAGTTCTTCAACTATGATGAAAGTGACTGTTCGATAACAGAAAATATTTCGGAAAATACAGATTACACGCTAATCACAATCCGTGGTAAAAGAATACGAACTAAAATGGAACACATCACGATTTTAGATGTACCCTCCTATATGCATTCTTGAGCGTAAAATATTATTAACTCAAATCTTCACTGGTTATTCCTTAACTTTTCGGCATTTGAGTCTATATATCTTTTTATGTAGTGATCAAACTCCGTAAAATCAAATATGTACTGGCGTTACACTCATATCACTCATAATCCTGGAAAAATCAGCATGATCGTAATTTGTATCGCTCACACTCCTGCAAAAAATTATCGGTACTTTTAGGCATTGGCGTGCGAGCCCGGGTTATGAAGGCAATCAATCTGACACCCATTTTAAGCAGGTGTTGACTATCGATTACATCAACAGGGGGACAACCATTCTTATCGCTGACCAGTCTGGGAGTAAACCCGGTGATCTCTTCGCCAGCCACCACGAAATTAGCCCAGACATCCAGAATGTCCTTATCTGTCACTAATATTTCACATTTTCGCCTGGCCATCAGTGCATAATCCAGTATTAACTGCTCAAGTCCTTCGAATCGAACGTCTTTATTGATGCAGCGAATCATAAATCCAGCGGCCTGATCAATATTTTTCATAGTCATAGCTATTTTAACGTAACGGCTTTCATAAAAATCAGCGATAGACATCATAAAAGCCTTGAACGGCTCACCCCAGAGTTCATCGATTCCTTCATCCCCATTTCGGTGTCGGAAGGTGTCAACCTCATATGGACAGTTAGTTAAAAGATAACATTTATTTCA